>Ga0208490_101048_pt1 | contig 11810 bp, 11 predicted proteins | sample SubbioAug_CSWold_FD_184818 | JGI IMG/M metagenome (GOLD analysis project Ga0208490, IMG submission 184818) | Serpentinite rock and fluid subsurface biosphere microbial communities from McLaughlin Reserve, California, USA - CR11Aug_CSWold (SPAdes) | ecosystem: Environmental > Terrestrial > Deep...
CACACGCTCCAGGACGGCCGGGGCCTGCCGGCCACGGTCCGGGCGTCGGTGCACTACTACAACACCGCCGACGAGCTCGACCGCCTGCTCGACGTGGTCAGCGCCGTCTGACGTCGGCGACGAAGGACTCGGCGGGCGCCGGGCCGCCGAACAGGAGGCCCTGGCCGTGCTCGACGCCGATGCGTCGGAGGGTGGCGGCCTCCTCCTCCCGCTCGATCCCCTCGGCGACCAGGGTGGCGCCGACCTCCTCCACGAACGAGCGCAGCCCACCGATCAGCACCTGGCGGGGCCGGTCACGGTCGATGCCGTGCACCCAGACGCGGTCGAGCTTCACCTCGTCCGGGCGGAGCCGCAGGATGTGCTGGAGGGAGGCGTAGCCGGAGCCGGCATCGTCCACCACGATCCCGACGTCGTCCAGGCGGAGGAACGCCCCGAGGAGGGACTCGTAGTCATCGACCGGTTCGTGCTCGGTGACCTCGAGCTTCACCGGGCGGTCGCGGCGCGCCAGGACGTCGCCGAGGCCCGCCGACCGCGCCGTGGACACCGACACGTTCACGGACACCGGCACGCCCGGGGGCAGCGATCGCGCCCCCTCGAGGATGCGATCCACGGCGAGGAGCTCCAGCTCGACGCCGAGGCCGAGGCTCGCGGCCCGGCGGAAGGCCGTGTCCGGTACGAGCCCGTGCTCGAACCGGCTCAGGCCCTCGAACGCACAGGCGACCCGATCGGCCATGGTGACGATCGGCTGGAACACCGGCTCGATCCCCCGGGTCTCGAGGACGCGCAGGATCGGGGACCGGTCCGTCCATCCGTCGCACGCCCGGCGCAGCGACGGTGCGAGGATGGCGCCGAGCTCGACCGACAGGTCGGCCAGGGCGTCGAGCGCGGCGCCCGAGCGCTCGTGCTCCACGCTGACCGCCAGCACGGCGGAGAGGTCGTCCTCGGTCCGCAGCGGGATGCAGGCCACGTCATGGAGGTCGCTCCGCTCGAGCCACGGATCATCGGCCATCCGCGACACGAGGTCGTCGAGCTCGATCGGGGCGCTCGGTGCGGGACCGAAGCCGATCACCCCCTCCCCGGGTCGACCGGCGACCACCGCCAGCGGCACCGGCTGCACGCCGGGGAGGGGGTGGAGGACGTCGCCGAGCTGGGCCAGCACGTCCTCGATGGCCCGGTCACGATCGACGGATGCCATCGACCGCGCCAGGAGGGAGGCCTCGGCCAGCTGGCGGTCGCTCGCCTGTCGGGCCTCACGCTCCTGCACCAGGGCCTCGATGATGGTGTCCCGGCGGGCGAACAGCACCTCCTGCAACCGCAGCGGCGTCGCCTCGTAGGCGGCGAGCGTGGCGCGGAAGGCCCACAGGAAGCCGAGCACCGGCAGCGAGTAGGCCACCCCCAGGACGAACTTGGCCCGCACGCCCCGGAGGATGAGGTCGCCCCAGTCTCCCGGCGAGGGGACGGCCAGGACCGGGAACAGGACGCCGTCGAGGCAGAGGATCGCGACGAAGCACCCGACGTAGAGCGCCCGCAGCACGTGCGGCGACGCGATGGTCGACTTGAGGCGCTCGAAGGCGAACAGCAGGAGCAGCAGCTCGAGCACGATGAGGAAGCCGCCGGCCAGCACGACCCGGAGGGACACGCTGAAGACGGACGGGGCGGTGTCGAAGGGGTTCGGGAACTCCTCGGACCGCAGCGCGGTGGCCGTCACCTGGTACAGCACGACCTTGAAGACGTTCACGACCACGACGAGCCGCACGACGTTGCGCACCACCTGCACGTCGTGCTCGACGACGACCAGCACCAGGGTGGTCATCATCAGCGCGCCGTAGGCCACGCTGCCGGCCGAGATGTCCACGCCCCCGACCAGTGCGTAGGCGTGGACGGAGCCGAGGAACCCACCGACCGTGAGCACGATGCCCGCGTAGACGTAGAGGAACACCTGCCGCATGCGCGACCGGAGCGTCGCGAAGTAGATCGGGAACGTGGCGTAGGCGAGGACCTGGAGGACGAAGAGCAGCTCAGGCTGCATCGCCACCTCCCGCGACGACGTTCAGCGGAGCCCGAGCATCCGGGCGCAGTTGCCCTGGTAGAACGCGTCGCGGGCAGCAGGCGTCACGCCGTCCATGGTCTCCTCGAAGCGCTGGATCGGGTCCTTGGTGCCCTCGGGGTGCGGGTAGTCGCTGGAGAACAGGAACAGGTCCTCGCCGCACTCCTCGATCATCCACCCCACGGGCTCGCGCGGGAACGGGGTGAAGAACAGGTTCCGGTGCACGTACTCCGAGGCGGCCACGGGCAGGTCCCGCATGGTGGGCTCGCCCCGTCCGAAGGTCGCCTGGCACAGGTCGAGGCGTCGCAGCCACGGCACGACCCACATCGCGCCCTGCTCGATGCAGCCGCCCATGAGCCCGGGGTGGGCCTCGAAGATCCCGTCGAGCACCATCGCGGAGAGGAACTGCTCAGGCTGCTGGTGGATGACCATGTAGTCCTTGCCGCGGATGTTCTCGCCGCCGCCGAGGAAGTCCGACACGGGACGGCCGTTGTCGTGGAACGCCGGCTTGAGCGTGCGGCCACCACCACCGATGTGGATGAGGAACGGGACGCCCCGCTCCTCCAACGTGGCCCAGAGGGCGTCGTGGTCCGGATGGGTGGGGCTGATCCCCTTGCCGGGGTGGGAGGGCACCATCACGGCGCCGGCGCCGTCGTCGAGCGCCTCCTCGGCGAGCCGGCGCGTGTCCGCGGGATCGACCCAGGGGATCGACGCGACGGAGATCAGCCGCTCGTCGTCGGCGCAGAACGCGTTCATGGCCCGGTTGAGCGCCCGGGTGCCCCCCATGACCAGGTCGTGGTCGCCGCCGAGGAACTGCGTGGCGGCGAAGGTCGGGAACACCAGCTGGGCGCGGTAGCCGAGCAGGTCGAGCGACCGGCTGCGCTCGACCTTGTCGAACGCACCCAGGGCGTGCCACCCCTTGGCGGTGAGGATCTGCTGCTCGAGCTCGGCGGCCACGGCCCCGTCGCCGGCCCGTCGCTCGGCGTCGGCGACGGCCCTGTCGGCCAGGGCACCGGCGCCGCCGAGGTGGAGCGGCCGGATGCGGTCGCGGACCCCCGGGTCGGCGTGGGCCTCGAGCCAGCCGGGCAGCTCCATCACGTGGCTGTCGGCGTCGAGGATGTCGGTCGGCCCGGCGTAGGGCGCGTCGACGGTGGGCACGGTCGCGGTCATGGTCCCCCCGGACACGATCGGCTTCGGTTGTGGGGCCGGATGGTAGGTGCTCTACAGGAACGCGGCGAGCGGATCGCCGGCTGACTCCTCGGCGACCCGTGCGATGTCGTCCTCGATGGTGGTGGCGCCACGGGCCATGAGCAGGCCGCCGACGATGCCGGTGGGGGCGAGGGCCGCCAGGCCCCAGCGGATGTCGGTGGCCTCGGCGATGGCGCCGACCAGCACGCCGCCGGCGATGCCACCCATGACCGCGACCATCAGGCCCAGCAGCGAGAACATCAGCGGGCGCAGGCGGGGCGGGCTGATCGCCGAGAGCGCCGTGTAGAGGGGTGCGATGCCGACCTGGAGGGCGAAGAGCCCGACCCAGGCGGCGGGGACGAACATCCAGACGCTCGGGAGGAACACGGCGAAGGCGAGCAGCACCGAGAACCCGGCGATGGCGCCACCCACGATGCGGACCGCCCGGGACGGGGACCTGGCGAAGATGCGCTCACCGACGTTGCCGCCGACGAGGGACCCGAGCAGGGAGGCCGTGGCGGTGATCATGCCGATGACGGCGCGCCCGTCGGCCCCGATGCCGTACTGGCGCTCGAGGAAGATGTTCACGAAGGCCAGGACGCCGACCAGGCCGAACCCGAGCACGCCGATGCCCAGGATCTGTCGCTTGAAGGTGGGGATGGTGAGCAGCCGGGTGACCGCCTCGCGGAAGTTCATCCCCGACGGCGCGCCGGTGACCGACAGGGTCGCGCCGGCGATGCCCCGGACCATCTGGTTCTCCGGCTCCTTCAGGCGCCGGCTGGCGATCAGGGCGATGACCGACGGGACGGTGAGGACGGGGAAGGCCCAGCGCCAGATGTCGTCGCTGTCGCCGGCGAAGAACGCGATGGCGAACGCCAGCGCCGGGCCGAGCAGCGCGCCCAGGGGGTTCGCCGCGCTGTGGATGGCCAGGACCCGGTTCCAGGCGTTGGGCGGGTAGTAGTCCGTGAGCAGCGACTTGCCCACCGGTTCCACCCCGGACTTGCCGACGCCGACGCCGAAGCGGGCGAGGAAGAACAGCGGGAGCTTCACGGCGAAGGTGGTCGCCAGGCTCATGACCGACCAGGCGAACGCCGACCAGCGCAGGATGCGCCCCCGATCGACCTTGGTGCCCAGGTAGCCGATCGGCACGGCGAGCAGCACCAGGGCGGTGACCTGCACGCCGACCAGCAGGCCGAACGTCGTGTCGTTCATGCCGAAGTAGCGCTGCACGTTCGGCCCGAAGACGCCGAGCACCGCCCGGTCGAGCTCGTCGACCACGTTGAGCATGGTGATGATGACCAGCGGGTACCAGCCGCCCGCGGTGGCGATCTCGCGGAGCGGCGGGCCCTCGCCGGGGGACAGCAGCGCCTTCATGCGACCCCACGCCGTCGGCGCGGCGAGCGTCGTCGCCCCCGCCGACGATGCGCTCGTCGTCGTCTCCGTCACCTGCTGCCCCCGTTGCTGCCTCGTCGGTCGGGCCGTGCTTCTTCGCTGCGGCGGGTGTCTCCTGCCGACGTGACCGACGTCTCTACAGCGCCTCGAGGAAGCGTTCGATGTGGCGGTTCACCTCGGCCGGGTGGGTCAGGTTCGGGGCGTGGGCGGCACCCTCGATCGGCACCAGGTCGCGGCAGTCGGCCAGCCCCGCTCGCAGCAGCTCGGCCTTCTCGATCGGGATGGCGGTGTCGGCGGTGCCGTGCACGATCAGGGCCGGGCAGGCGATCTCCCCCAGGCGGTCGGTGATGTCGTCTCGGTCGAGCAGCGCGCCGCCGGGGTCGACGATGCGGGCCGGGTCGTCGGCCATCCACTTGGCCTTCCACTCCGGCTCCAGGTCCGGGTCCCCGATGATGAGGCCCCCGACGATGTCGAAGACGGCGCTGCGGGTCTCCTCGTCGCCGTTGGCGACCGCGTCGACCATGCCGCGGTAGGACTCCACGTTCTCGGGGTCCTCGGTGCCGGACTGGGTGTCGATGAGGATCAGCGCCCGGACCCGGCGGGGGTGGGCGAGGGCGGCCCGCAGCGACAGGAACCCGCCCTGGGACATCCCCGCCAGCACGGCCGCGTCGATGCCGAGGTGGTCGAGCAGGGCGACGGCGTCGTCGGCGGAGTCCCAGTACGTGAAGGGTCCGCTGGACTCGGTGGCGCCGAAGCCCCGCTCGTCCCAGCGGATGTGGCGGTACCCGTCGAGGCCGGCCACCTGCGGGTCGAACATCGTGTGGTCCATCAAGAAGCCGTGGCTCCACAGGATCGGCGGGCCGTCGCCGCCGGTGTCCTCGTAGTGGATGCGGGCCCCGTCGTGCTCGAAGTGCGCCATGGGCGGACGGTAGCCCGGTGCTCAGGTCCGGGGTCGGCGGCTCATGATCGTGAGCGGCGGGCCGTCGCCGCCGCAGCGGTAGGCCTCGACCACCGCGAACCCGTGGCGCTCGTAGAACGGGATGTTCTCTTCGTTGGAGGACTCGAGGTGGGCGACCAGCCCGGTCCGGTCGCACTCGGCCAGCGTCGGGGCGAGCAGGACCGTGCCGTGGCCCCGGGACTGGGCCGCGGGATCGACGCCGAGGATGCCGAGGTAGAGGTGCGGTTCGGCCGGCCGGTGGTCATGGGTCCGCGCGAGCTCGGCGAGCCTCGGGGCGAGCTCGTCGCCGAGGTGCGGGGTGAGGGCGTCGAACAGGGCCTGGACGCGCTCGCCCCGCAGGACCCCTCGATCGGGCGGCGACCAGCAGGCCGCGCCGGCGATCCGCCCGCCGGTCGCGACGACGTGGAGGTGGCCGAGCCAGAAGTAGTCCTCGACGAAGATCTCGAACAGCGCTCGCCGACCGGCATCGGGATCGGCGGCCGGGGCGAACAGCCACTGCTGGACCGGATCGGCGGCGAAGGCGGCGGTGAGCAGGTCGGTGACCGCGGGCAGGTCGGCGGCGGTGGCGTGCACGGCGACGGCCATCGCCGGAGCGTAGGTGGATCCTCCGTCCTAGGGTCGCGTCGTGCGCATCGCCTTCGGCACCGACGAGCGGACCGACGTGACCGACGCCGTCGAGGCGTGGTTGGCCGACCACGGCCACGACGTCGTGCTGGTGGCCGAGCGCGGCGACCCGTGGCCCGGGGTGGGAGCCGCCGTCGGGTCCGCGGTGGCCTCGGGCGAGGCCGACCGGGGTGTCGTGTGCTGCTGGACCGGCACCGGCGTGAGCATCGCGGCGAACAAGGTCCCCGGCGTGCGCGCCGCGCTGTGCACCGACCGCCAGACGGCGGAGGGGGCACGCCGGTGGAACGACGCCAACGTGCTCGCCTTCGGCCTGCGCCTCACCACCGAGGCGGTGGCCGAGGAGCTGCTCGAGGCGTTCCTCTCCACCGAGGTGGATCCGGACGAGCAGGCGTGCATCGACGACGTCGAGCCGCCCGCGACCTGACCTAGAGGCCCAGGTTCATCCCGCCGGCGCCGACCATCTCGTCGAAGAAGTCGGCGTCGTAGGCGCGCTCGGGGTCGGCCCGCACCCGCTCGTCGAGGACGGCGGCGTCGGCGCCGACGAGGATGCGCCAGCGGCCCTCGCGCACGCCGTCGAGGATGATCGTGGCCGCCTGCTCGGCGGTGGTCGGCGCACCGTCGCGGAACGCCTCGCCCCGCACCTGCAGGAAGCCGCGCAGCTCGTCGTCGCTGATGCCGCTCACGTCGACGCCCAGGCGGGCGGCGGTCTGGCGCACGCGGTCGAGGTCCTCGGCGGTCATGTCCTCGGGGCGGTGCCCGAGGATGGCCGCGGAGTTGAGCACGATGGACGTGCCGATGTGGCCCGGCATGACGACGTGGGCCTGCACGTGCGGCGCGTTGATGCGCAGGTCGGTGAGCAGCGCCTCGGTGAAGCCCCGCACGGCGAACTTCGCGGCGCTGTAGGCGGTGTGGGGCGTGAACGGACCGATGGAGGCCCACAGCCCGTTGACGCTGGAGACGTTGACGAGGTGACCGCCGTCGGAGGCGACGAGCAGGGGGAGGAAGGCCCGGGAGCCGTTGTAGACGCCGCCCCAGCAGATGCCGAAGGTGCGCTCCCACGCGGCGCGGTCGTCCAGCACGAAGGACCCGCCACCGCCCACGCCGGCGTTGTTGAACACCAGGTGGACGCAGTCGGTGTCGAGCTCGCCCACGACGTGGTCGCGGAACGCCTGCACCTGGGACTCGTCGGCGACGTCGGCGACGAAGGTGGCGAACCGGGTGCCGGCGGGCGCCTCCTTCTCGGCCAGCGAGACCGTCTCGGCCATCGTCTCGGCGTTCACGTCGCAGAGCGCCACGTGGCACCCCTCGGCCGAGAGCTGGCGCACCAGCTCCCGTCCCATGCCGGTGCCGCCACCGGTGACGACGGCGATGCGATCGGTGAAGCGCTCCATGTGGTGTCCCCCTACGGACGTCGTGCGACCACGTGTCGACCGGACTTGACCGGGCGGTCAAGGACCCTAGCCCAGTACCGTGCCCGGCGATGACCGAGGTGGAGGCACGGCCCCGCGGGCCGGACCACGGGTCGCCACCGGGCTCCGAGGACGGGCCCGATCACCGCTGGGCCGCCCTCACGTCCGGGCGACTCGCCCTGCTGTGCGGGCTGCTGTACCTGCCCTTCGCCACCCTGGGCTACGGCACGGACGTCGACATCACGAACGTGCTGCGCAGCGGCGAGTCCCTGCTCGAGGGCAGCTACCGCTACTCCCGGCCGCCCGGAGCGCTGCCCTACGAGGCCCTGGTCGGGGTCCTCGACCGCGTCGGGGGCGCGGCGGCGGTGAGCGCGGCCTCCGCGCTCATGGCGGTCGTGCTCCTGGTGCTGCTCGGCCGGCTCGTGGCCGGCGAGCTCGGGGAGCGCCGGGCCCGCATCGCCGTCGGCGTGGTCGCCACCCAGCCGTGGTTCTGGGTCGCCGCCACCTCCCTCGGCGACTACGTCTTCGCCCTCGGTCTCCTGCTCGCCGGGCTGCTCGCCGCCCGCCGCGACCGACGGGTCCTCGCCGGCCTCGCCTTCGCCACCGCCATCGCCTTCCGGTCGAGCAGCGCCTTCCTGGTCTGGGCCTACCTGCTGGCGGAGCTCATCGGCGCCCGCGACGGCCTCGAGGACGAGGGGGCTGTCCGTCCGGCGCCGTCCGCGCGCTGGCGAGAGGTCCTCGTCACCGGGACCGTCACCGCCGTCGCCGCGCTGGTGTGGTTCGTCCCGTCGTGGCTGTCGGTCGGGCGCACCGGTCGGTTCCTCGTCAACGAGTTCGAGACCACCGGCTTCCTCGCGATGGCGGGGCGCTGGGGCGTCAAGAACATCGCCTTCTTCGGCGTGTTCTCCCTGGCCGTCCTCGCCGTGCTGGCGCCGGTGCTGCTCACCAGCCTGCGGCTGGCCCGCACCAGCGTGCTCGTGCGCTTCGCGGTCCTGGCGGCGGTGGTCGCCGAGCTGCTGTTCCTGCGCTTCCCGTGGAAGCTGGTGCACCTGCTACCGGTCCTCGTGTGCCTGGCGATCCTGCTCGCCGCCAGCCCCCGCGTCCGCGCCTGGCACGTCGGGGCGCTGGTCGCCTCGCAGGTGCTGCTCGCGTTCGTGTCGGTCACCGTGGCCGAGCCCGACATCACCAACGCCGCCACGTCCGGGCGGCTGCACCTCGGCGTCGAGTGGGGCGTGGTCGTCAACGAGGTCGACTGCCGCACCGACCCGCCCTACGGCGACGGCGCCTGGCCCGACCTCGACACGCCGGCCGCCGACTACGCCGCCATCGACATGTTCACCTGCCAGGCCCGGCCGTGGCGCCCCGGAGGCATCCCGGCGGACTACGGGCAGGGGGCGTCGTCGGGACGGCCGCCGCCCCACGAGCTACCCGAGCCCTGATGCCGCCCGCCGCCAGACCGAGACGTGCGAGCGGCTCTCGCCGGTGAACGGCGAGCGGTCCCAGCCGGCCCAGCGGTGGTGGAGCGTCAGCCCGGCGAGGCGAGCCATGAGGTCCAGCTCCGAGGGCCAGACGTAGCGGAACGGCGTGCGCACCTCACGGGCACCGGAGCCGTCGGCGACGAAGTGGTGCGACACCGCCCGCTGGCCCACGAGGTCGACGTAGCGGTCGTAGCCGACGTAGCCGGGAGCGTGGGCGAAGACGACGGCGTCCTGGCCGGGGACGAGCCGGCGGAGGTCGGGGACGCCGACCTCGATCACGAACGAGCCGCCCGGTTCGAGGTGGGCCGCCGCGTTGGCGAAGCAGGCGACCTGTCGCTCCTGGGTCTCCAGGTTCCCGATCGTGTTGTACACGAGGTAGACGAGCCGGAACGCACCGTCGACCTGCGTGTCCGTGATGTCGCCGATGGTCACGTCGATGGCATCGCCGCCGGGCTTCGAACGCAGCTGCTCGACCATCGCCGGCGACAGGTCGATGCCCGTGACCGGGACGCCGCTGGCGGCGAGGGGCAACGCCACCCGGCCGGTGCCGATGGCGAGCTCGAGCGCAGCGCCGTCGCCGGCGAGCTCGCGCAGGACGTCGACGGTCGGCCCCAGCACCTCCGGTGCGCCCATCGACCCGAGGGTCGCGTCGTAGCGGGCTGCGACCTCGCCGGCGAAGTGGTCCTCGGGCACGACAGGACGCTCACAGCCACGCACCCCCCTGGCAAGCGAGTTCCCGCTCAGCGGGCGTCGAGGCGCTCCCCGAGGCGGCGGACCACCTGGACGAGGCGCACCACGGTGGGGTGCTCGGGCAGGCGCTCCGACAGCACCGCCGCCAGCGACTCGTAGTACCAGCGCTGGTCCTCGGCCCGACCGGTCGTGAAGCGCGACCACAGCTCGTCGCCGAGGCGCTCGTGGTCCTCGACGATCGCGGTCGCGTTGTGCAGCTTGTCGGCCGCGGCCACGACCAGCGAGGCCTCCGGCTTGGTGCCCATGGCGGCCAGGTACGCCTGCTTGCGGACGTGCCAGTCGGCCTTGTGCTCGCCGGCGTCGGTGTCGACCAGCGAGTCGGAGAGGTCCGCGACGATGTCGGCGACGGCATCACCGAAGCGCGACCGGATGTCGTCGAGCCGGCCGTGCCCGCCGTGGTCCTCGGCAGCGTCGTGCAGGTAGGCCGCGGCGACCTGCTCGGGCGTGCCCCCACCGGCCGCGACCGTCTCGGCCACCGGCGCGAGGTGCCCCTCGAAGTACGGCTCGCCGCTGCCCTTGCGCGTGTCGGCGGCGTGGACCGCCCGGGCGTAGTCCGCTGCCTGCGCCACGAGGTCCTGCGCTCCCACGGCGCCACGTTGCCACGCTCCACCGACCGCCGGCCACCGGCCCGTCGCCGGATCGCCGGCAGCGCCGGGGCGGCCGTAGCGTGTCCGAGATGTCCGCCGTCAGCGTCGAGCACCTCGTGGTCCGCCACGGGGACCTGGTGGCGGTCGACGACGTGAGCTTCCGCGTCGAGGCCGGTGAGGTGCTCGCCCTGCTCGGGCCGAACGGCGCCGGCAAGACCAGCACGGTGGAGGTGCTCGAGGGCTACGGCCGCCCGGACGGTGGGCGGGTCCGGGTGCTCGACCACGACCCGATCGCCGACCGGGAGCACATCGTCGGCCGCATCGGCGTGATGCTCCAGGACGGCGGGGTGTACCCGGGGATCCGCCCGCCCGAGGTGCTGCACCTGCTCGCTGCGATGTACGACGACCCTGCCGATCCCGACGCCCTGCTCGAGCGCGTCGGCCTCGCCGACCGCGCGGGGTCCACCTGGCGACAGCTGTCCGGCGGCGAGCAGCAGCGGCTCAGCCTGGCCATGGCGCTCGTGGGCCGCCCGCAGGTGGCGTTCCTGGACGAGCCGACCGCCGGCGTCGACGTGCGCGGCCGCCAGGTGATCCGCCAGATCATCCGGGAGCTGGCCGACGACGGGTGCGCGGTGGTGCTGTGCACCCACGAGCTGGACGAGGCCGAGAAGGTGGCCGACCGGGTGGTCATCGTCGACCGCGGCAAGGTGGTGGCCACCGGCACGCTCGACGAGCTGCGGTCCCGCACCAGCGGCGAGGTGCGCTTCTCCGCGATCCCCGAGCTCGATGTGGACGCGCTCGGGCACCACCTCGACGCCACCGTCACCGAGACCTCGCCCGGCGAGTACCTCATCGCCGACGGCGGCCAGGACGCCCACCTCGCGGCCCGCCTCACAGGCTGGCTCGCCAACCACGACGTCGCCCTGGGCGACCTGCGGGCCGGACGGCAGCGCCTCGAGGACGTGTTCCTCCTGCTCACCGCCGACGATGCCGAGCCCGACGTCCGGCGGGCGATCGCGTCCGGCCGGCGTGGACGACTCGGGCGACGGAGGCGACGCTCGTGAGGGCCCTGCGTGCCCAGCTGCGCACCGAGCTGACCCTGACGCTGCGCAACAAGGAGTCCTTGCTGCTGACCCTCGGCATCCCGGTCGGGCTGCTCGTGTTCTTCTCCCTCGTCGACGTGCTGCCGCTCGACGACCTGCTCGGTCCCGGCGACGAGCCGGTCGACGTGCTGGCGCCGGGCGTCCTGGCCCTGGCCATCGTCTCCATGGCCATGACCGGCCTGGCCATCGCCACCGGGTTCGAGCGCTCCTACGGCGTGCTCAAGCGCCTCGGCACCACGCCGCTCGGCCGCCCCCGCCTCCTGGCCGCCAAGAT
>Ga0208490_101051_pt1 | contig 11784 bp, 8 predicted proteins | sample SubbioAug_CSWold_FD_184818 | JGI IMG/M metagenome (GOLD analysis project Ga0208490, IMG submission 184818) | Serpentinite rock and fluid subsurface biosphere microbial communities from McLaughlin Reserve, California, USA - CR11Aug_CSWold (SPAdes) | ecosystem: Environmental > Terrestrial > Deep...
ATATAATACTTGTTTATCCATATTTACATCCTCCTCTTACATTAAGTTTACCATTATACCTGCCAACACAACAGATGCAATTGTTACAGTGACAAATCCAGCTACAAGCATTTTTGGCATTATTGCATCTAAAATTACTTTTCTATCTTCTTCGGTTTTACCATTTGCATTAGCTACTTCATTACTAATAATAAATGTTCCAGGGAATCCAAATAAAGCTGAAACACCGATAGCTATGGACATCTCCAATGAGTAACCCAGTAATTTTCCTGTTATTCCAGAAAATATTGATATTCCAATAACCCCTAAAACTAAACTAACTACCAGTGGAAACAGTATTGAAAGAAGCATATCAGGTGTTGCTTTTGAAAGATTGCCAAAAATAACTGCCATCAAAGCAACCATTGCAAGTCCAAATGCATTTGATTTTGTCATTATTGCCTCTTCCAAGAATCCAATTTCTCTGGCAATAACTCCGATTAATAAACACATAACATATCTATGTATTACACCATTTGTCATATCTGCAAGTTTAAAACTAACAAATGCAACTATTGAAAGTTTAGCAAGAAGTATGTATGTGGTTTGTAAATTGATTGGAAGTGGTGGTATCAGTTTTTTTCTAACTTTAGTTTGAGTTTCTACCACTATACTTTCAGTCTCTCCACCACCAGCTTTTAATGCCAGTATTTTTTTAGCTTCTTTGTTCAGCATAAATGAGGCTACTGGAAAACCAAAAAAACCTTGAACTACTATTAAAATTGTAACAAAAAGTGTGATAGAATCCAATCCTTTAGCAGTCGCTGCCTCACCCATTATAATGGCTGCGACTACTCCTCCTGAAATAGGTGGTGCTGATGCAATAGCATATTCTTTACCAATTATTGGAGATCCAACTACAAACAAGAATATACCTATTCCTACCACAGCAGCAAGTGCAATTACAACTGTTTTCCATTGTTTCTTAAGGTCATCTATACTAAGTAAAGTTCCCATATGAGTAATAAGAAGTCCAATCATTAAAGCTCCAAATCCAACTAAATGAGCATCTGTAAATATTGTTGTAGGTAAACCACTCCAAAACCCAACTAAGAATAAAAATGATGCAACAAACATCATGGAAACTATCGATTTCGTTTTATATGATACAAAGTCTCCTATTGCAAATATAATTAATATAACCATTAATGCTAATAAACTATCCATTATAATTCCTCCTGTATTTTTTAATGATTATCACTGGCCAGTAATAATTACTACTATTAAAAGTAGTTTTCAAAAAAATAATAGCCTGTAATGGAATATAGAATGATGTCAAAAGAATGTGTAAGCACTATAATTCTTTACTAGGCGATCACTTTTATTTGGTAAATTAAATTGATTGTATAGCTATAAGGAATCTCTGTCAACACATGGAAAACCTTATCCTTTGAAATAAATTTAGGAAAACGATGGTAACTTTTGTAATTGTCTTGTAATGCTTAATTTGTGATTTTAGTTTATAATATATGTATGAGGTGATTGTTATGAAAAAAATAGTTTTACTAACTTTGATATTAATATCATTAATATTCTATGGTTGCAGCAGTGAAGACATTAATGTAAATGAGGGCATAGATAAGGCAAAAGAAGTTGCAGGAGAAAAAATTGAAGAGATAATTAGAGATAAGCTTGAAGATAGTGAACAAGTTAAGATATTAAAAGAGTACTATTCCTTTATTCAAAATAGAATGGATGAGGATAAGATATTAAATTTTCTCAAGGATAATATTCAAGGGATGGATGAGTTCAGAGTTGATGAGATGATTCTAGAGCTTGAGAACCTTCTTTTTGCAAAAGGATATGACACTAAAGGAGTATTGGAAAAAGTGGCACCATATCTTCAAAATGCCTCAGATGAATTAAGGTCTTACTTTAAATTATGGGAATCTGAAGTTGATGACCAAGTAACCGATGGAGAAAAATTAAATGTTCCAGTAGAAGAGATCATTAATAGAGCACTATCTATCGAAGAACATATTGAAAAGTATCCTGATGGAAAGACAAAAGACAAATTGGAAGAATTGTATACTTCATATTTAAAATTAAGCACACAAGGTCTTGGAAATCCATACATTTTTGCAGATGAAGGAGAAAATCATCTTAAAGAGGAAATTCTACAAGTATATGTAACTACAATAAAAGACAACCCAGATTCTATAGCAGCCAAGGTGTTAACTGAATATTTACAAGAACTTGAGAAGGATGAGATGGCTTTAAATGGAGAAAATGTATATCATTTTTATGACAATATTGATAGAATAATAGATGAACTAATGTAAAAAGGATGGGCTTATGGCCCATCCTTAGTGTTTTCTCATAACATTAATTTTTAAGACATCTCCGTCATAGTAAACATCTCCACTATCTACAAGTGAACCTAACAAATGCATTTCAGAAAAATCATTGCTTCCTATTAGATTCCAATAATATTCCTCGGTTTCATCTTTTCTTGGAGAATTTAGTATTTGTTTTAAATCATCTATTACTTCATCTGGTAAGATATTACAGCATCCTGATAGATGAACCATTCCATAATCCTTCTCATAATCAAGAGTCATTTCTACATGATGAATCCCATTTTTTAAATAAAATCTTGCCAATTCATTCATAATCTTTATTAGTTTAGATTTTTCATCTCTCATCCTTTTGCTCCTTTTTAAATGATTCAATTATTGGTACCATTATTGCTGCAACAAATCCCCCTGAGAATCCATTGTTATACAAATTCATACCTCCATGGAGATATCCAATATTTGTTACCACAGACATATGAATGAAACCAGCTAAAACACCAATTTTCCATCCATATTGTCCAGTTAAGGGAGCTAGAGTTGTACCAAATAAGGCTGCAAGCAATCCTGATACTGATGAAGCTTCCCATGTTTTTAGTAAACTGGCAATATATACACCAACAATTATTGGAATTGCATTTTTGGGATGCTTACCAAAAGCTCCGAAACCTACTACTGTAAATAATCCTCCAATTACAGGACCACTGATCTGACCTCCAACAGCAATTACATAAATCAAACCTAAAAATCCTAAAATTCCCATATTAAGCATTGTTACTCCAAAGCCATCTAATGTTACGAAATCAGTAACAAGTCGACCAGAATGCTTCAATAATTTTTTGTATTTTTCCAAGCTTGTCCCAGAAATGACAATTTTTACAATTATCATTGATATAAAAATCAATGACAAATAGATAGATAAAACTAGATTTCCACCTTCGTAAACAATGGAGGTAGCTGGATTTTGTAATTCAAAAGATCTAAAAAAAGACATAAATAACATTCCTGTTATACCTGCAGTAAAGCCAATATTATACAAGTTGAAGCCTTGATGGAATCTCACAAAGCTACTTGCCATAGGTGGAAGTATGAAACCAACTAGTACCCCAAGAGAATTTCCCAATAGGATTCCATAAGGTTGGATAAAGTTAAAACCAAAGCTAACCTGACTTACCAGTGGACTAAGCGCAGTTCCAAAAAATGCAATTATCAAATATTTTGTGAAATGATCTTTTTTTATAAAACTATGAAGATACACTCCAGCCATTATACTAATAACATTATAAATATTTTTACCAAAAAAAGCGAAACCCCCTATGGTAAATACTGCAGCTATTAATGGACCATTTAATTGGGCTTTATTTTTCTTTGATATAAACAAAGCAAGTATCATTAAGATTCCAGCATTAAATAGAGTAGAACCAAAATTACCAACAACCAAATAATCAGTTAAAAGCAGACTAGGAGATGTTAAGATTCTAAATAAACCTTCAATTATCTCCTTTGGTGAGTTAAAAAAGAGTGATGATAACAAAATAAATACAGAATAACCACCGATTATCCTGTATTTAAAAATCTCTGACTTTTGAATTGATTTTTCGTGTATGTTTTCCATAGCATTCCTCCAATATGGGATTAGATATTCCCTAAGGGAGGGATTTTTCTAACCTAGATAAGTTTACTTATAATTTTCTTATATCTATCTGAATATTTAACAAAGTCATAATCAGGGTTTTTAACCACAGAATTGATAAAGGTCTGTCTTTGATATTCAAAGCTCATTGTTGGAGTAAGGCTTTCCACCGAGTTAAAGAACTTGTTATTCTCTAAATCCAATGAACCATTATCAGCAGTAACTGCCCAACTTGCATATTTCTCTATATAATCCAATGTTCTACTAATATCTTTTCTAACTGCATATATATCTGCAAACATTAAAAAGTTATTACCCATTAAGTAAGCTTCAAGTTTAAAGTCTGATATTAATTTTCGTTGAAGTGTTGCAAGTTCCATTGCAAATTCAAAATCTCTTTCTTTAAGAGCAGTTCCCCAAAGACTTGCCAATGAAATAATAGAGTTATTTATGTTATTAAACAAACTCTCTTGTTCAATAGCTTTAGCTCTTTTACTATCACCTGTAATTGAATAAATGGTTGATAACATAAAATCAGTATTAACAGTTACCTTTGGAAGGGTATTTAAAACCTCAATTGCCTTGTCATATTCTTGTCTCATGGTGTATAAACTACTTAGTACATAAAGAGAGGCTTGTTTTACTTCTAAATCGTCTATTACAGAAGCTTGTTCCAACAATGAAATTGACTTATCAAGAACCTCATTGGCTTGGTCCTCATCTTTTGCCATTTGAATGTACTCTTGTAACAAACTGCCCATTCTAAATTTTAAAAACAAACTATTAGGATATTCATTTAAATAATTTTCGCAAACTAATACTGCATCATCATAATCCCCAGTTTCAAATTTCTCTGCACAAACTTTGTAGATATTTGTTACATCATCAGGCGTAAGATCTGTCTCAAACATAAGAAGCGCATCCAATGTGGTTCCAAGTAACCTGGCAATAGGAGAAAGTAGCGTAATCTCTGGATAAGATGAGTTTGACTCCCATTTCTCTACCACATCTGGTGTGACTCCCAATGCATGAGCAAACTGATTGATTGAAATCCCCTTATTCTGTCTTAATTTTTCGATAGTACTACCTATGGATAATTTCATAAAAACCTCCTTGCATTTGCTATTCATAAAACACTTATTTCTAATTATACCCTAATATGTTAAGATTAATTAGTAAATCCATGAAGGAGCGAGATAAATGATCAAATTAATGAGATTTTTAAAACCATATTGGTTAGAAGTTGTTGGTGTTTTGATTTTGACGGTTATAGGGGTGTTCTCTGAACTGTTTTTGCCAAGATTAATGGGAAATATAGTGGATCAAGGAATTTCTACAGGTGACTTTAACTATATATATATGACAGGATTGTGGATGCTTTTAATTGCTTTAGTTGGAACTATTGCAACAGTATACTCTAGGTACTTATCGGCAACATCATCATCTGCGTATGGAAGGGACTTAAGAGGGGAAGTATTTAAAAAAGTGCAGAATTTTTCTCTTAATGAGTTTGATAAAATGGGAACATCTTCAATGATAACTAGGACTACAAACGATATTAATCAGATGCAGCAATTGACTATAATGTCCATGAGAATGATGGCAAGAGCTCCATTTATGCTAATTGGCGGATTGATTATGGCCATTACCACCAACTCCCAGTTGTCTAAAGTGTTACTTGTATCCTCACCTATATTAATAGGGGTAATTACACTGGTGGGATTTAAAGGGTTTCCACTTTTTAAAGAGATTCAAAAGAAAATAGATGGTCTTAATAAGGTGTTGAGGGAAGAACTTACAGGGATTAGGGTTATTAGAGCATTTAATAAGACTCAGTATGAAGAAAAAAGATTTAACCAAGCAAATAGATCTCTTACAGATACTGCTTTAAAGGTTGCTAGACTTATGTCTTTAATGATGCCATTATTAAGTCTTGTGTTAAATTTTACTATTATTGGAGTTATATGGTATGGAAGTGTACTTATTAAGGACTCTAACCTGGAAATAGGAAGCTTGATGGCCTTTATCCAATATGTTTCTCAGATAATGTTCTCATTAATAATGGTATCCATGATTTTTATAGCAATACCAAGAGCCAGTGCTTCAGCAACAAGAATAAATGAAATTTTAGACCTGGAAACTGACTTAATAGATGGACAAGAAGAGCTTAAGTCTAGTACAAGAGGTATTATTGAACTGAAGAATGTTGGTTTTAATTATCAAGGAGCACAAACTCCTGCTGTTTGTGATATTAGCTTTAAGACTAAGCTTGGAGAAACAACTGCTATTATTGGAGGAACAGGCTCTGGAAAAACAACTCTTCTAAATCTTATAATGAGGTTTTATGATGTTTCTAAAGGAGAGATTCTACTTAATGGAAAAAACATAAAAGAACTAACACAAGAAGACCTCAGGGAGAGATTTGGACTTGTTACTCAAAAATCTCTATTATTTACTGGAACTATTAGAGATAATATTAAATTTGGAAAAGATGATGCAAGTGACCAAGAAATAATACAAGCTTTAAAAATCGCCCAAGCATATGACTTCATAATGGAACATGAGGAAGGTTTAGATTATATATTATCACAAGGAGGTAAGAACTTATCAGGGGGGCAAAAACAAAGGTTATCTATTGCTAGAGCTTTAGTTAGAAAACCTGAGATTTACCTATTTGATGATAGCTTTTCAGCCCTTGATTTTAAGACTGATAGAAACTTAAGAGATAAGTTAAAAGAAGTAACAATGGATTCAACAATTTTGGTAGTTGCCCAAAGAGTAAGTACAATTAAGGATGCAGAAAATATAATTGTACTTGATGAAGGTAATTTAGTGGGCCAGGGAACACATGAAGATTTGATAAAAAATTGTGATGTATATAGAGAAATAGTCCTTTCACAATTGGGAGAGGAGGCAATCAATTGAGTGATAATAGAGATAGAGAAAAAACACAATCTTCTCAAGGACCAAGAATAGGAAGAGGTGGACCTCCTGGTTCTGGTATGATGAGAGCTCCAGAAAAAGCGAAGGATTTCAAAGGCACTTTAAAAAGATTAATAAAGTATGTTAAGCCTTATAAGGTTACATTGTTTTTTGTAGTTTTATTTGCTATCCTTAGTACTATTTTTTCTATTGTAAGTCCTCGAGTTATGGGAATGATTACTACCCATTTATACAAGGGAGTTACAGACCCTAATGCAATAATTAGTATGGAATACATTATAAGGTTTATTCTGATTTTAAGTGGATTATACCTATTGTCAGGTCTTTTTTCATACTTTCAACAATACCTAATAAGTGGAGTTTCACAAAAGCTTGTTTATGATATGAGAAAAGAATTAAACAACAAACTTCAGAGGTTACCTCTTAAGTATTTTGATTCAAAAACCACAGGTGAAATATTAAGTAGAGCAACAAATGATGTTGATACCATATCTAATACATTACAACAAAGTATAACCTCAGTTATTGTGTCTGTTTTTACACTAATAGGTATACTTATTATGATGTTACTAATTAGTCCAATAATTACTTTAGTAACTCTTATTACAATACCATTAAGTGTTTTATTAACAAAAAACATTGCAAAACGATCACAAAAGTTTTTTGCATCTCAAGCAAAGAGTTTAGGTGAGTTAAATGGTCATATTGAAGAAACTTACACTGGACACATTACAGTAAAAGCATATGGTAATGAAAAAAAAGTTATAAGTGACTTTGAAAAAATTAATTCTGATCTGTACACTCATAGTTATAAGGCTCAGTTTATTTCTGGAATAATAATGCCATTAATGCAGTTTGTCAATTCTATTGGATATGTAATAGTAGCAGTTGCAGGAGGAATATTTGTAATTAATGGTAGACTGCCAATAGGTGATGTGCAGGCATTTATTCAGTATTCAAGACAATTCAACCAGCCGATTATGCAACTTGCAGAAGTTATAAACACATTTCAATCAACTGTTGCATCAGCTGAAAGGGTATTTGAACTACTTGATGAAAATGAAGAGCTAAAAGATGTTGAGGTTTCAGAACAATTAATAGCACCAAAAGGAAATGTTACATTTGATAATGTTAAATTTGGATATGACAAAGAAAATCCATTAATGGAAAATATGAATATTCATGTCAATAGTGGTGAAACAATAGCTATTGTAGGACCCACTGGTGGGGGAAAGACAACTTTAGTAAACTTATTGATGCGATTCTATGAAGTAGATGATGGAAGGATTACAATTGATGGAGTGCCTACTACGCAGATGACTAGACACGACTTAAGAGCAATTTTTGGAATGGTACTTCAAGATACATGGTTATTCAATGGAAGTATAAAAGAAAACATTGCATATGGTAGAGAGGATGCTACTGAAGAAGAAATATACAAGGCAGCCAAGTTAGCTCAAGCTGATCATTTTATTAGGACCCTACCACAAGGGTATGAAACACAATTAAATGAAGAAGCTTCAAATATTTCTCAAGGACAAAAGCAGCTACTTACAATTGCACGGGCAATTCTAGCAAATCCATATATTCTTATTCTAGATGAAGCAACTTCATCTGTAGATACCAGGACTGAGCACCTAATACAAAGAGGCATGGATGAATTGATGAAAGGTCGAACCAGTTTTGTAATAGCCCACAGATTATCCACTATAAAAAATGCTGATGTAATACTTGTTTTGAATGAAGGTAAAATAATTGAAAAAGGATCACATGATGAGTTGATGGCTCAAAATGGATTTTATTCAGAGTTATATAATAGTCAATTTGCAGCTTAAAAGGACCTTTTGGTCCTTTTTTTATTTAATACAGCAAACCACTGAATGCAATAAGGCAAATTGGGGTAATTAAAAAGAGAGTAAATATAAAGATATAAGGGGTGAAAAGTATGTTTTTTAAGATAATTGAAACTGAAAACTTAGCACATTATTCGTACATAGTAGGTGATGGAGACGACTTGGCAGTAATTGATCCCATGAGAGATATTTCAGTTTATATGAAGGAAGCTAGAAAAGCTGGCATGAGGATTAAATACATATTAGAAACCCATAGAAATGAAGACTTCATAATTGGTTCAACTGAGCTAGGGGAGAAAACAGGAGCTAGTATACTAATATCTGCTCATGAAGATTTAGGATATGTATATGGGAATAAAATATCTGATGGACATGAAATAACTCTAGGAGAAATAATTATAAAAGCAATACATACACCAGGTCATACATTAGGTCATCTTAGTTATGCAGTTTTTGAAGGAGATAAAAAAAGTGCATACATGGTTTTTACCGGTGATTGTTTATTCATGGGTGACCTTGGTAGAACCGATTTTTATGGGAAAGAAAATCTATCTAAAATGACGGGGCTTCTATATGATAGTATATTTAATAAGCTCCTACCTTTAGGAGATGAAGTACTTATGTTCCCAGCCCATGGTACAGGATCTGCTTGTGGTGAATCAATGGATGAAAGGCCATTTTCAACATTAGGATACGAAAAGAGGACTAATCAGCATTTACAATTTAAGTCAAAAGATGAATTCATTGAAAAATTTGGCAGAATGAGAATTAAGCCAAGGTATTTTGAAAAAATGGAAGTTCTAAATGTGAAAGGTGCAGATTATGTAGGTAGTGATATAATTCTAAATGCAATAACTATGGAAGAACTAAAAAGTATGAAAGAAGATGTTTTAGTTGTTGATATTAGAAAGAAGGAAGGATTTATTGGAGGCCATATTCCGGGGTCCATTTACATGTCAGCCAGGAGCATAACTGGTATAATAGGCACAATATTTAGCACAGAGGAAAAGATAGTTTTAATAATCGACAATAATCTAGAGGAATTAGAAAATGTGTATTGGTACTTAAGAAGAATTGGGTTTGAAAATATACTAGGCTATGTTCAAAATGGAATTGATATGTGGGAAGAAAGCGGAGAAGAAATAGAAAAACTGTTTACCATTAGTGCAAAAAAATTTATTAACGGAGATAGAGATAAAGATTACATCCTTCTTGATATAAGAAAGATGGATGAGTTAGAAGAAGATGATCCTACAGAAAACATGATTAACATACCACTTCAAACCTTGTATAACAGCTTAGATAGATTGGATAAAGGAAAGACTATCTATATTTTGTGTGGTTCAGGAGAAAGGGCTACAATTGCTGCTTCATATTTAAATAATAATGGATACAAACCAATAGTATTAACTGGTGGAGCTAAAATGCTCAAGTCTTTAAGATAGAATTTGGACATAGGAAAATAAGGCAGACTGTCATTTACAGGCTGCCTTTATTAACAGGGGGAGTATATATGTCTACTGAAATTATTATTGTTTTTGCTGTAATGGTTGTTGCCATTGTATTATTTACAACTGATAAATTAAGAACCGATTTAGTTGCAATCCTAATAATGTTAATATTGCCCTGGACTGGTGTAATCACTGTAAATCAAGCTTTCTCAGGACTTTCTTCAAATGCTGTTGTATCTGTTATGGCAGTAATGATTTTAGGTTATGGTATTGAAAGATCTGGAGCTATGAATCCAATGGCTGATTTAATTGTAAAGAAAGCAGGTACAGATGGTAGAGTTATAATGGCTATGATCACAGCAACTGTAGGAGTAATATCTTCATTTATGCAAAACATTGGTGCTGTTGCCTTATTTCTACCTGCAGTAAAAAAAATTAGTAAAGAAACAAAACTAAATCCCAAAAAAGTTTTAATTCCTTTGGGATATGGGGGTATTTTAGGAGGAACTGTTACAATGGTTGCCTCTGGTCCCTTGATTATTTTAAATGACTTACTAAAAGAAGGTGGATTCCAAGCTTATGGTCTATTTTCAGTGTCTCCTGTTGGGATTACACTATTATTATCGGGTATTGCTTATTTCTATTTGTTATTTAATAAAGTATTACCAAATACCAGTGTTGAAGAGGCTAAAGGAATTAACTTACCTGATATTTACGATCTACCCAAAGAGATACATGAATTCTCCATACCTGCTAACAGTGAACTAATTGGTAACTCAATTGAAGATTTACAGTTATGGCGAAGATTTAAGATACATTTTTTAGCAGTTTCTGATTCTGGAAGTGTTACATATGTTCCATGGAGACAAACCAGATTTAGTGAAGGTCAAACAGTTGCTATACTAGGACATAAGGGAAATGTTGAGTGCTTTTTCAGACAATTTAACCTGGAAAAAGCACACAAACCAATAGTTTTTAAAGACTTGGAAGATGAAGAAAAGGCAGGATTTGCTGAAATAATACTACCACCAGGATCATCATTACGAGATAAGACTTTAGAGGAAATAGCTGTAAGAAAAAACTTTAAGGTTGAGCCCATATTTTATATGGATACAAATGAGGATACTTTTGAGTTTACAGAAAAACCCTTAAAACCTGGAATGAAAGTAATAGTATTTGGAAGATGGCAGGATATTAGAACCTTGAAGGAAAACAAGGATTTTATAGTTATAAGTGAAGTAAAGCCTCCAACTGATGAGATAGATGATAAGAAAAAGATATTGTCACTGGGGATTCTGGTGTTTTCAATAATTCTTATTATGTTGGGATTTCCCTTACCCTTAAGCTTTTTTACTGGAGCTTTTGCAATGGTAATTCTCAAAATTGTACCAAAGGAAGAGTTATATAAAGCCATTGATTGGAAAACTGTATTCTTACTTGCAGGTCTTATACCATTAGGAATAGCATTTGAAAGTACAGGAGCAGCGAAGTTTTTAGCAGATCTTACAGTTGAAGTTGTAAAAGGATGGAATACATTCTTTATTTTACTTGTTATAGGTGCAATAGCTTCA
>Ga0208490_101052_pt1 | contig 11768 bp, 12 predicted proteins | sample SubbioAug_CSWold_FD_184818 | JGI IMG/M metagenome (GOLD analysis project Ga0208490, IMG submission 184818) | Serpentinite rock and fluid subsurface biosphere microbial communities from McLaughlin Reserve, California, USA - CR11Aug_CSWold (SPAdes) | ecosystem: Environmental > Terrestrial > Deep...
ACCGGCCGGCCGTGACGTCTGATCCTCGATGCCTCCCGTCCCCGCGCCGAGCAGCTGTCACACCTCCGCCGTAGCGTTGTCACCGATGACGCAGCCGACCGCCAGATTCGACCTCGACCAGGCCATCGAGGACCACCGTCGCGAGCTGACCGGGTACTGCTACCGCATGCTCGGATCCGGTTCCGAGGCCGAAGACGCCGTCCAGGAGACCCTGGTGCGGGCGTGGAAGGCCGCGGACCGCTTCGAGGGCCGCTCCTCGGTGCGGTCCTGGCTCTACCGCATCGCCACCAACGTGTGCCTCGACATGCACCGCTCGCCTCAGCGCCGGGCCCGGCCCATGAGCTTCGGCGGGCCCACCCGGGTCGAGGACGCCGTGCTGAACGAGCGCCCGGAGGAGACGTGGGTGCAGCCCATCGCCGACACCCGGGTGGTGCCCGATGGGGCCGACCCCGCCGAGGTGGCCGCCACCCGTGAGTCGATCCGGCTGGCCTTCGTGGCGGCGCTGCAGCACCTCCCGCCCCGCCAGCGCGCCGCCCTCATCCTCTGCGAGGTCCTCCGCTGGCCGGCGGCCGAGGCGGCCGAGCTGCTCGAGACCTCGGTGGCCTCGGTCAACAGCGCCCTCCAGCGGGCCCGGGCCACGCTGGCCAGCGCCGACCTGCCTGCGCTCGACAGCACCCTGGACCCCACCCACCGGGCCCTCCTCGAGCGCTATGTGGACGCCTTCGAGCGGTACGACATGAGCGCCCTCGCCGCCCTGCTGCGCGAAGACGTCGTCATGTCCATGCCCCCGTGGGACCTGTGGCTGCAGGGCCCCGAGTCCGTCGTCGGCTGGATGGTCGGTCCCGGCGCGGCCTGCGAGGGGTCGCGCCTCGTGCCCATCTCGCTCAACGGCACGGCCGGCTTCGGGAGCTACAAGCAGGTCGGTCCGGGCCGGTGGGAGCCGTGGGGCATCCAGGTCATCGAGGTGGCCGACGGGCGCATCTCCGGCCACCACAACTTCATCTACCCCCACCTCTTCGACGAGCTCGGGCTGCCCTCCCACCTCGAAGCCTGAGTCGCGTTCAGACCTGGTCGCGCAGGCCGACCAGCTCGAGCAGCTCCTCCAGCTCGCTCGGCACATCGTCGATCCGGAGGGTCCAGCCGAACCGGCGCACGGCGACCTGCAGGTGCAGCAGGTCGTCGATCAAGCCGAGGCCGCAGCGGTCCCCGCGCTCGGCCGGTCCCAACCGAAGCTCGGTCGTCCCACACACGAGCACCAGCGTCACCGGCTCCTCGCCAGGGTCGCCGTCGGGGAGACCGTCCATGGGCAGGCAGACGGTCCGGTCGATGAGTTCTCATCGCCCGGCTCGTCCCACCCACGTCTTCGCTCCCGGTCATCGGCCGGGGTGGCGGAGCGCCGAAGCGGAAACCCCTTGATCTCAAGTGGGCTTTAGGTCGTACCGTCCGTGCGCATGAGCGAACCAGGAGCAGCCGTGAACCCAGCGGAGCTGGCCATCGAGGTCGTCGGTCTGCGCAAGGAGTTCGGCGCCACCAAGGCGGTGAACGGGGTGGACCTCGAGGTCCGGCGCGGCACCGTCTACGGCGTCCTCGGCCCCAACGGGGCCGGCAAGACCACCACGATCCGCATGCTGGCCACCCTGCTGACCCCCACCGGAGGGACGGCCAAGGTCATGGGCCACGACATCGTCACCCAGCCGCAGGCCGTCCGCCGCCACGTGAGCCTCACCGGTCAGCTGGCGTCGGTGGACGACGAGATCACCGGCCGCGAGAACCTGGTGCTCATCGGTCGACTCCTCGGCTTCGACCCGGCCACCGCCCGCACGCGAGCCGAAGAGCTGCTCTCGGCCTTCGGGCTCGTGGAGGCCGCCGACCGGCTCGTGAAGGACTACTCCGGCGGCATGCGCCGACGGCTCGACATCGCAGCCAGCATCGTCGTCACCCCGGAGCTCTTGTTCCTCGACGAGCCCACCACCGGGCTCGACCCGCGCAGCCGCAACCAGGTGTGGGACATCGTCCGGGCCCTCGTGGCCGGCGGGACCACGGTGATGCTCTGCACGCAGTACCTGGAGGAGGCCGACCAGCTGGCCGACCGGATCGCGATCATCGACCACGGTCGGGTCATCGCCGAGGGCACGCCGGCTGAGCTCAAGGCCCAGGTCGGGGCCGGGTCGCTGCGGTTCCGGCTGCGGGAGCCCGAGCAGCGGATCGACGCTCAGAGGGTGCTGAGCGGCGTGCTGGAGGCGCCGGTGCTGCTCGAGTCCGACCCGGCCGTCTTGTCCTCCCACGCTCCGGACACCGAAGCGGTCACGGCCGCCGTCGACGAGCTGAGGCAGGCAGGGATCCGCGTCAGCGAGCTCGCCTACGGCCAGCCCAGCCTCGACGAGGTCTTCCTGGCCCTCACCGGCCACCCAGCCGACGACACCACCGAGGAGGACGCAGCGTGAGCGTCACCACCCCCACCGCCCCCACCGCCACCCAGGCCGACCCGGTCATCTCCGAGACCGAGATCCGCAGTGCGCTGTCCTCGAGCGTCCGGCCCGAACCGCCCACCCCGTGGGACGCGTCGGTGACCTTCGCCTGGCGGGCCGTCCTCAAGATCAAGCACGTCCCCATGCAGCTCTTCGACGTGACGGCCTTCCCGATCATGTTCGTCCTGCTCTACACGTACCTCTTCGGCGGCGCGCTGGCCGGCTCGCCGAAGGAGTACCTGCAGGGCCTGCTCCCCGGCATCCTCGTCATGACCGTGTCGATGATCACGATCTACACGGGCATGGGCCTGAACAACGACGTCCAGAAGGGCATCTACGACCGCTTCCGGTCGTTGCCCATCTGGCGGCCGGCGGTGCTCGTCGGGATGATGCTGGCCGACACCGCTCGCTACATCGGCGCCTCGATCGTCGTCCTCGTGCTCGGCGTCGCGCTCGGGTTCCGACCCGACGGCGGCACGCTCGGGGTGCTCGCAGCGGTGGCGCTGCTGCTCGTCTTCTGCTTCGCCATGTCCTGGATCTGGGCCCTGCTCGGGCTGAGCGCCCAGACCCCCGAGACGGTCATGCAGATGGCCATGACGATCCTGTTCCCGCTCACGTTCGCCAGCAACGTGTTCGTCGACCCCTCGACGATGCCGGGCTGGGTCCAGGCGTTCGTCAAGGTCAACCCGGTGACGCACCTGACCGACGCCTCCCGTGCGCTGATGCACGGCACCGACCTCGGCAGCTCGGTCCTCTGGGTCGCCCTCTGGTCGATCGGCTTCCTCGTGGTCTTCTTCCCGCTCACCATGCGGGCCTACAACCGAGAGCGCTGACGGAGCCCCTCGTTCAGGTCTCCGCGAACCAGCCTGAAGGGGTGAGGTCGCCGCCCATCCGGGGGAGGTACTGGTCGAAGAACACCCGCGCGATCAGCTCGCGGCGGCTGCGCACGTCGGCCTTCTCGAAGATCGACTTCAGGTGGTCCTGCACCGTGTAGCGGGACATGTGCAGCGTCGCTGCGATCTCCTTCGTCTCGACGCCCTGGAGCACGAGCTGGGCCACGTCGCGCTCGCGGGGGGTCAGGTCGAAGGCGGCCACGACGAGGGGCACGATCTCGGGGGGCCGCGCCTCCTCCATCGTGATCACCACGTCGCTGCTGGCCCGTCCGAGGCCAGCCAGGGGCGAGGCGTGCAGCACCAGCCACCGGCCGCTGTGCAGCCGGACCCGGGCCTGGGGGAGCGAGGGGGCGAGCCCGGCGCCGTAGCGGCGGGCCCCGGCGACGAGGGCGCCGACGATGCCGCTGGCGTCGGCCATGTTCGGCCCGGCGGCGAGGTCGCGCAGGACGTGCTCCGCGCCGACGCTGAGCTGCTGCACGGTGTCGTCGGAGCCGACGATGACCACCGCTGGCCATGACTCGCCGCCCCGCGACCCGGCGTCGGCGCTGAGGCGGGCGAGGAGGCCCGAGCGCAGCCCGAGGGCGATCACCGGGGAGAGCGCGGCCAGGTAGGCCACCTCGGTGTCGGTGAAGGCGGGGTCGCCCGCAGCGCGGAACAGCGCCAGGCCGCCCCAGGCCTGGTGCCCGTGGCGGGCGACGAGGCGGAGCTCGTCGCTGTAGCCGAAGTGCGGGTGGATCAGCTCGCGCATCCGGGCCGAGCGGTGGGTGTCTCCCCCGGTCTGGAGCTGCATGGCCATGGCGGGCACCTCGCGGACGGCGAGGTCGGCGAAGCAGGAGTCCTCTTCGAGGCTGTACTCGATGAGACCCCACTCGTGGTCCTTGGTGTCGTTGCCGTACAGCTCGCCGAACTTGAAGGTGCCCGTGAGCAGGAGCGACGCCGGGTCCACCATGGCGACGCACGAGGCTCGGAAGGGCACGGCCCGCTGCAGGGAGGCGTCGACCTCGTTGACGAACGTGGCCGTGTCGAGCCCGGCCCTGCTGAGCACGTCGATGTCCTGCCGGACCCGTTCGAGGGTGAGGCTGCCCGCCACGTCCCCCATCATCGCCGGATCCGCCGCCGCTGACCATCCCAACTTGTTGGGGGGTGGGGACGCCCCTCACGTGTCGCCCGCCAGGTCCCCGCGCCGGCGGGATGGTGGCCGGGTGGCCCGGTCCGGATGATGCGGCCCATGACGAACCACACCGCATCCAACCCGCCGGCACCGGTCCGGCACCACCCGATGGAGATCGCGCCCGAGACGTGGGTGATCCAGGCCACCCACGGCGAGGGCGTCGCCCCCCAGGTCGTGCACATGAACTCGATGGTGATCCGAGGCGCCGAGCCCACCGTGGTCGACACCGGTGCCCCGGTCCACCGCGAGCACTACCTCGAGGACCTCTTCTCGCTCGTGGAGCCCGAGGACGTCCGCTGGGTGTTCATCAGCCACGACGACGCCGACCACTTCGGCAACGCCGCCGCCGTCATGGACGCCTGCCCGAACGCCACCCTGGTGGCCACCTGGTTCCTCTGCGAGCGCCTGGCCGTCGAGGGGTTCCCGGTGCCCCCCACCCGCTGGCGCTGGATCGCCGACGGCGAGTCCTTCGACGCCGGCGACCGGACCCTCCACGCCATCCGCCCGCCGCTCTACGACTCGCCCACCACCCGCGGGCTCTACGACGACAAGACCGGCGTGTACTGGGCCTCCGACTGCTACGCCACGCCGGTCGAGGGGGGCACCGCGTTCGTCGGGGAGCTCGACCCGCAGGCGTGGGCGGCCGGCTTCCAGGCCTTCCAAGCCTGGAACAGCCCGTGGGCCGCCATGCTCGAGAGCGACGCCTTCGCGGTGACGTGCCGCCGCATCGAGCAGCTCCGACCCACGACGATCGCCACCTGCCACGGCCCCACCATCGAGGCCACCCACGTGCAGCAGGCGTTCGACCTGCTGCGGGCCGTCCCCCACACGCCGGTGCCGCCGCAGCCCGGTCAGCCCGTCCTCGACGAGATCGTCGCCTCGATCGAGGCCGCCATGACCGGAGCCACCGCGTGAGCGCACGGCGACCTCACCCGATCCACCCGACCGACCCCACCCGCTCGACCGGCCCGACCGGTCCCGTGATCGACCCGAGCACGCCCGTGCTCACCACCCCGGCCACCCCGGCCACCACCGTGAAGGGAACCCCGATGACCAGCCAGACCCCCACCCGCCGCCGGCGAGGTGCCCGCGTCGCCGCCGCCGTGCTCGGCCTCTCGCTCCTCGCCGCCGCCTGTGGCGACGACGACGCCGACGACGCCAGCCCCGAGACGACCGAGGCCTCCACCGGGGACCCCGCCTCCGACGACGCCCCGGTCGTCGAGGTGACCGCGGTCGACTTCGCCTTCGAGGGGCTGCCGTCCACGATCGAGGCCGGCACCAGGCTCACCCTGGCCAACGACGCCCCGGCCGAGCTGCACGAGATCGTCGCCATCCGCCTCCCCGACGACGAGACCCGCACCGTCGAGGAGCTCATGCAGCTCCCCGAGTCCGAGCTCGGGCCGCTGCTCGAGTCCGGCCCGCCCGCCCTCGTCATCCTCACCCCGCCCGGGTCCGACGAGATCGTGGCCGTCGGTGACGGCACCCTCACCGAGCCCGGCCGGTACGTGGTGCTGTGCGGGATCCCGACCGGCGTCGCCCCGCAGGACTACCTGGACGCGGTCGAGGCCGCCGGTGGCCAAAAGCCCGAGGTCGAGGGCGGCCCGCCCCACTTCGTCCACGGCATGTTCGCCGACCTCACCGTCGAGTGACACGAGATCTCTGGACGTCTGGCTGCGGATAGCGCAGGGACCCGTCCACAGATGTCGTCCACGGGGCCGGGTCCTGGGTGCAGGGCCCGGCCCTGGCGCGTACGGTCGGGCCCGGCGACAGAGGTGGGCGACGGGAAGGAGCCGTGCCGTGGATGTGAGTGAGCTGCTGGTGGAGGAGTTCGGCCGGCTGCCCGACCTCGTGCGCGAGGCGGTGGCCGACCTCGACGCCGACCGGCTGGCGACCGCGCCGGCGCCCGGCGCCAACACGGTCGCCTGGCTGGTGTGGCACCTCACCCGGGTGCAGGACCACCACCTCTCCGAGGTGATGGGCGCCGAGCAGGAGTACCTGGCCGAGGGCTGGCACGAGCGCTTCGGCCGAGGCCCGGACCCGGAGGACCACGGCTACGGCCACACCCCCGACGACGTGGCCTCGGTGCGGCCGAGCTCGGGAGCGGACCTGGTCGGCTACTTCGACGCCGTCCACGACCGAACGACCGGCTACCTGCAGGGGGTCTCGCAGGCGGACCTCGACCGGATCGTCGACGAGCGCTGGGACCCGCCCGTCACCCTGGGCGTGCGCCTGGCCAGCGTCCTGGCCGACGACCTCCAGCACGTCGGCCAGGCCGCCTACCTCCGCGGCCTCCTCCTCACCGGCTGAGCCGACCGCCGGTGCGGGTCTTCGTCGGGCTCTGGCCCCCGCCGCCCGTGCTCGACGCCCTCGAGGCCCTGCCCCGGCCCGACCACCCGGCTCTGCGGTGGACCACCCGCGACCAGTGGCACGTCACGCTCCGCTTCCTCGGGGAGCTCGACGAGGGGGTGGTCACCGGATTGGTCGAGCGACTCGAGCAGGAGCTCGAGGGCGTCGCCGCGTCGGACCTGACCCTCGGCCCTGACATCACGTGGCTGGACCGGGCCGGTCGCAGCCCGCTGGTCGCGCCGGTGACCGGAGCCGACGACCTTGCCGCCTCGGTCGCCCAGGCCGCTGGGGGCCACACCATCGAGGACGCTCGGCCCTTCCGGGCCCACCTGACCTTGGCCCGGGTTCGCCGAGGGAAGGTGGCGCCGAGGGGCCTCGCTGGACCACCGCTCGACGCGTCGTGGGTGGCCGACCGCGTCTCCGTCGTGCGCAGCCACCTCGGCGCGGACGGGGCCCGCTATGAGACCGTGGCCGAGATCCCGCTCCGCGCCGCGTCCTCCCCGAGCCGCTGAGCCCACCGGCCGGGCCCTGGCGCCTGGCGTCGCGGTCGCCCTGACCGTTCCTCGGGAAGGTGTGGTGCGCTGGGGCGATCGGCTTCGGGCCGGGCCATGGGTCGCCCCTACGATGGGCGGCCCATGGCTTCCATCTCCCGCGACGACGTCGCCCACGTGGCTCGGCTGGCCCGGCTGCAGCTCACCGACGAGCAGATCGACACCTTCACCCCCCAGCTGGCAGCCATCCTCGACCACGCCGCCGACGTCGAAGCCCTCCAGCTCGACGACGTGCCGCCCACGGCCCACCCGTTCCCCCTGGCCAACGTGATGCGCCCCGACGTCGCCCGCGATGCCGGCATCCGCGAGGCCGCGCTCGACGGTGCACCCGAGGCCGAGGACGGCATGTTCCGCGTCCCGCCGGTCCTGGGGGAGGCCCCGTGAGCGAGCCCGCCACCGCCGTCGAGATCGCCACCGCCGTCCGCTCCGGCGAGCGCAGCGCCCGCTCGGTCGTCGAGGCCCACCTGGCCGCCATCGAGGCCCGCGAGGCCGACGTCCACGCCTTCAACCTCGTCACCGCCGACGCCGCCCTCGCCCGAGCCGACGAGGTCGACGCACGCGTCGCGGCGGGAGAGGACCCGGGCCCGCTCGCCGGGGTGCCCATCGCGCTGAAGGACAACCTCTGCACCACCGGGGTGCCCACCACCTGCTCGTCCAAGATCCTCGACGGCTGGCGCCCGCCCTACGACGCCACCGTCGTCCAGCGCCTCGCCGCCGCCGGTGCGGTCAGCGTCGGCAAGACCAACCTCGACGAGTTCGCCATGGGCAGCTCCACCGAGAACTCGGCCTTCGGGCCCACCAAGAACCCCCACGACCTCACCCGGGTGCCCGGTGGGTCCTCCGGCGGCAGCGCGGCCGCGGTGGCGGCCGGCTTCTCGCCGCTGGGACTCGGGTCTGACACCGGAGGTTCGATCCGCCAGCCGGCCGCCTTCTGCGGCATCGTCGGCGCCAAGCCGACCTACGGCGCCGTGTCCCGGTACGGGTTGGTGGCCTTCGCCTCCAGCCTCGACCAGATCGGCCCCTTCGCCACCACGGTGGCCGACGCGGCCGTGCTGCTCGAGGCCATCAGCGGCCACGACCCGCTCGACTCCACCTCCCTGCCCGAGGCGCCCCTCGCGCTCACCGACCACCTCACGCGCGGGGTCGAGGGCCTCCGGGTCGGGGTGGTGAAGGAGCTGCTGGACGCAGAGGGGATCGCCCCCGACGTCCAGGCCCGCACCCGCGCGGCGGTCGAGGCGCTCGAAGCAGCCGGCGCCAAGGTCGAGGAGGTCTCGGTCCCGGCGGTCATCTACGGCCTCTCCGCCTACTACCTCATCGCCCCGGCCGAGGCGTCCAGCAACCTGGCCCGCTACGACGGCGTCCGCTACGGCCTCCGGGTCGACGCCCCCACCACCGGCGAGATGATGGACGCCACCCGCACCGCCGGCTTCGGCCCCGAGGTGGAGCGGCGGATCATGCTCGGCACCTACGCCCTGTCGGCCGGCTACTACGACGCCTTCTACGGCAAGGCCCAGAAGGTCCGCACCCTCATCATCCGCGACTTCGAGGCCGCCTACGAGCGCTGCGACGTGCTGCTCTCGCCCACGGCGCCGACCACCGCCTTCCCCTTCGGTGCCAAGGCCGACCCGCTGGCCATGTACCTGAACGACGTGTGCACGATCCCGTCCAACCTGGCCGGCCACCCGGCGATCTCTGTGCCCTTCGGCACGGGCGACGACGGCCTGCCGATCGGTGTGCAGGTGATGGCCCCCGCCCTGGCCGAGGGCACGATGTTCCAGGTGGCCGCCGCCCTCGAAGCGCACCTCGCCGAGGAAGGAGCGTCGTCGTGACCGACACCGCCACCGCCACCAGCAGCGTGCTGCCCGAGGGGTGGGAGATGGTCATCGGGCTCGAGGTCCACTGCGAGCTCCACACCGCCACCAAGCTGTTCTGCTCGTGCCCCAACAGCTTCGGCGACGAGCCCAACGCCAACACCTGCCCCACCTGCCTCGGGCTGCCCGGCTCGCTGCCGGTCGTCAACGAGCAGGCCGTCGAGCTGGCCATGCGGCTCGGCCGGGCCCTGCGCTGCGACGTGAAGCGCTCGATCTTCGCCCGGAAGAACTACTTCTACCCGGACCAGCCGAAGGACTACCAGATCTCCCAGTACGACCTGCCCACCAACGAGCACGGCCACCTCGACCTCCCCTCGGGCCTGCGGGTGGGCATCACCCGAGCCCACATCGAGGAGGACACCGGCAAGCTGAACCACGTCGGTGGCGGCGGCCGCATCCACGACGCCGCCCACAGCCTCGTCGACTACAACCGGGCCGGCGTCCCGCTCGTCGAGATCGTCTCCGAGCCGGACCTGCGAACCAGCGAGCAGGCGAAGGAGTACGTCGCCGAGCTGCGCGCCATCCTCCTCGCCACCGGCGTGTCCGACGCCAAGATGGAGGAGGGCTCGATGCGGGTCGACGCCAACGTCTCGGTCAACCGGGCCGGCGAGCCCTGGGGCACCCGCTGCGAGATCAAGAACCTCAACTCGCTCCGCTCCCTCGGTCGAGCCATCGACCACGAGGCGCTGCGCCAGATCCAGCTCCTCGAGTCCGGCGAGCGGATCCGCCAGGAGACCCGCCACTGGGACGAGGCCAGCGGCCGCACCGGCACCCTCCGCTCCAAGGAGGATGCCGACGACTACCGCTACTTCCCCGAGCCGGATCTCGTGCCCCTCGAGCCCACCAGCGAGGACATCGCCCGCATCGACGCCGCCCTCCCGCCGCTCCCGGCCGCCCGACGCGCCACCCTGGCCGAGGCAGCCGGCGTCGAGACGACCGACGCCGCGGTGGTGCTCGCCGTGCAGCGAGACCTCGACCCGCTCGCCCTCGGGGCCCTCGGCGCCGGCGCCGACGCGGCCAGGGTGCTCACCCACATCGAGCACAACCTCGCGGTGGACGGCGCCGAGGCGCTGTCGCCGGAGCACCTGGCCACCCTCGTCAAGATGGAGACCGGCGGCGAGCTCACCGCCACGCAGGCCAAGGCCGTGCTCGCGGAGATGGTGGAGACCGGCCAGGACCCGGCCGCCATCGCGAAGGCGAAGGGCTTCGAGGCCCTCGACACCGGGGCCCTGGAGGCCATCGTCGACGAGGTGATCGCGGCCAACCCCGACGAGTGGGAGACCTTCCGCACCGGCGACGACAAGGCCCGGGGCAAGCTCACCGGGTTCTTCATGGGCCAGGTGATGAAGGCCTCGAAGGGGCAGGCCGACGGCAAGGCGGCCACCGCCCTGCTGCGCACCAGGGCCGGGCTCTGACCGCCCCGATCCACGGGCTGTCCCGCACCAGGCTCATCCTGGTGCTCGGGGCGATGGTGGCCCTCGGGCCGCTCACGATCGACCTCTACCTGCCGGCTCTGCCGACGATCGAGCGGGAGCTCGAGACGACGGCCAGCGCCGTGCAGCTGACCCTCACCGGCACGCTCCTGGGGCTCGGCCTCGGCCAGCTCCTCGTCGGTCCGCTGTCGGACCAGCTGGGCCGCCGCCGCCCCGTCGTCATCGGCACCCTCGTGCACGTCGCCGCGTCGGTGCTCTGCGCGGTGGCGCCGACGATCGAGGTGCTCGGCGTGCTGCGCCTCGTGCAGGGGCTGGGCGCGTCGGCCACCGCGGTGGTGGCGATGGCCATCGTGCGCGACCTCTACGTCGGGTCCGACGCCGCCATCCTGATCTCGCGCCTCATGCTCGTCCTCGGCGCCGCCCCGATCCTCGCCCCCTCGCTGGGGGGCGGCATCCTGGCCGTCACGTCGTGGCGGGGGATCTTCGTCGTCCTGGCGCTGGCCGGCGCGGGGCTGACCGCCATCGGCGTGGCCCTCGTGCCCGAGACGCTCCCCCCGGAGCGCCGGCGGCCGGGCACGATGCGCAGCGTCCTCGCCGGCTACCGCGGGCTGCTGGGCGACGGCACCTTCACCGCGCTGCTGGTCTGCTCCTCGCTGCTGACGGCGGCGGTGTTCTCCTACGTGTCCGGCTCGTCGTTCGTGCTCCAGGAGGAGCACGGCCTGAGCGAGCAGGCCTTCGGCGTGCTCTTCAGCATCGGCGCGGTGCTCCTCATCGCCGGCACGCAGCTCAGCGCCCGGCTCGTGCGGGACCGGCCGCCGGCCCGGCTGCTCCTCGGGTCGATGGTCGCCGCGGTCGGCATCGCGGCGGCCGGGCTCGTCGTGGCGCTCGTGGCCGGCGGCAGCCTCGTGGCGCTGCTCGTCCCCCTCTGGCTGACGCTCGGGCTGATCGGCCTCATCAACCCCCTCCCCACGGCGCTGGCGCTCAGCCGCCACGGCGAGGCGGCGGGCGCCGCAGCCGCGCTGCTCGGCGCGGCCC
>Ga0208490_101053_pt1 | contig 11764 bp, 13 predicted proteins | sample SubbioAug_CSWold_FD_184818 | JGI IMG/M metagenome (GOLD analysis project Ga0208490, IMG submission 184818) | Serpentinite rock and fluid subsurface biosphere microbial communities from McLaughlin Reserve, California, USA - CR11Aug_CSWold (SPAdes) | ecosystem: Environmental > Terrestrial > Deep...
CTCGGTGAAGGAGCCCTTCGCGCCGCAGCTCGGACAGGTGTCCGGGTCCTCGAGCTTGTCGAGCCGGAAGCGCTCCTTGCACTCCTTGCAGTCCACGAGCGGGTCCGTGAAGTTCGCCAGGTGCCCCGAGGCCTCCCACACGGGCGGCGGGCTGAGGATCGAGGCGTCGATGCCCACGACGTCGTGGCGCATCTGCACCATGGACCGCCACCAGGCGTCCTTCACGTTGCGGAGCATCAGCACCCCGAGGGGCCCGTAGTCGTAGGTCGACCGGAAGCCGCCGTAGATCTCCGCCGATGGGAACACGAAGCCGCGCCGCTTGCAGAGGTTGACGATCTGATCGAAGAGCGCGGGGTCGGGCGTGGCGGACATGGGGCCAGAGGCTACCGGTCGCCACCCGGCGCCCGATCAGCCGTTCCGAAGGGGACAGGGTGGTAGAAACCGACGCATGGTCGCGCCCTACCCCGCCGCATCACCCGCTGTGCCCGCGCCCGGGGGTGACCCCACAGCGGTGTTCGGCCGTCGGATCGTGGCCTTCATCATCGACTTCCTGATCATCGGGGTGCCCGGCATCGCGCTGGCCTCCTCCCGCCTGACGTCGTACGACGCGGGGCGCTCGGGCCTGAGCGGCAGCGAGTTCTGCGACCGCTACATGGACCAGCACGCCTCCGGCGCCTGCTTCAACCTGAACGACACGGTGTACTTCGACGAGGGCGGGTTCGACGTCGTCAGCCTCGCCCCGCTGCTCTTCGGCGTGCTGATCGCCGTGGTGCTCCAGGGCGTCACCGGGTGGACGCCGGGCAAGCTCGTCATGGGGCTGCGCACGGTGAAGGAGGACGGCAGCGCCATCGGGATCGGGCGGGCGTTCGTCCGCTGGATCCTGATGGTCGTGGACGGCCAGCCGTGCGGCCTCCCCCTCGTCGGCCTGATCACGGCCGGCACCAGCAGCGGGCACCGTCGGGTGGGCGACATGGCCGCGAAGTCCTTCGTGGTGCGAGCCCAGGCGGCCGGCGCGCCGATCCAGGTCCCAGGCATGACCACCTCGGCCAGCACCGGCTACGGCGACACGTGGTCCCAGCCCACCCCGCCGCCCGGCGCGGCGTGGGGGGCGGCTCCCACGGCCAGTCCCTCCAGCTGGGACCAACCGGTCGCGCCGGCCCCCAGCCAGTGGGACCAGCCGGAGTCGACGGCCGGGCCGACGGCGCCCGGCTCTCCGCAGTGGGACGAGGCGCGCGGCACCTACATCCAGTGGGATGCGACCCAGGGCAAGTGGCTCCAGTGGGACGCCGCCGCAGGCCGCTGGGACGTCATCCCGGGCCAGTAGCGGCCGGGGACCGACCGATGGCACCCGTGGCGGAGGGACAGCCCCCGAAGAAGGCCGACGTCGCCGCGGCGGACTTCTTCGCGCTCGACCTCCGAGTGGGGCGCGTCGCGGCCGTCGAGCCGTTCCCCGAGGCGCGCAAGCCGGCCTGGAAGCTGACCGTCGACTTCGGCCCGGAGGTCGGCACCCTGCGCACCAGCGCCCAGGTCACCAGCTACACGCAGGAGGAGCTGACCGGCCGGCTCGTCGTGGGGGCCGTGAACCTCGGGAGCAAGCGCATCGCCGGCTTCAAGAGCGAGTTCCTCGTGCTCGGCTCCCTCGACCCCGACGGCCGCGTCCGGCTCCTGCAGCCCGAGCCCGGCGCCGAGCCCGGGCACCCCGTCGCGTGATCGGACCGCTCCCCCACGCGCCTCGAGCGAGCCACGTCTGGCTCCGGCGGGCCGGCGCGGCGGCCGTCGCCCTCGCGCTGATCACGGCCACCGCCTGCAGCAGCGACGACGCCGCGCCACCGACCACCGAAGCGCCCACCACGACGGCGGAGGTCACCACCACCGCGGCACCCACCTCCACGACCGAGGGCGAGGAGGTCCCGACGACGACCGCTGGCGCCCCCTGCACGGAGCCGGTGGCGGTGCCCGACGGCGCCTCGGCGCTCACCGCGCGGACCGGTGACGTGGACGGCGACGGGCGCGACGACGCGCTCCGGAGCTTCCTCGTCGACGACGCCTGGTTCCTCCAGGTCGAGGTGGCCAGCGGGTACGGGACCGAGCTCGAGCTGCCGACCTCGGGCGGGCCGGCGGTCGGGTTGGTCGGCGCGGCCGACGTGGACGGTGACGGCGCCGAGGAGATCTGGGTGCGCGTGGGCTCCGGGGCGTCCACCGTGATCCTCGGCATCGTGCGCCTCGAGGCCTGCACGCTCGAGCGCGTCACCCTCGAGTCGGGCCAGCCCGTCGAGCTGCCGGTCGGCGGGAGCGTCGGCGCCACCGCCGGGGTGGAGTGCCGGTCCGAGGACGTCGACGCCGACCTCACCACCTTCGCCGGGTTCCACCGGGCCGACACCCGCTACGACGTGACGGCCACCCAGTGGGCGCTCGACGGCGGCGTGCTCTCGGAGCGGTCCTCGTCGACCACCGAGCTGCGGGCCGAGGACCCGGACTTCACCCGCGCCACCACCTTCACCTGCCACGACCTCACCCTCTGACCGCGGCCCTCGGGTCAGCCGTGGTCGAGGATCGCGATGGAGCGGAGGCGGCGCTCCAGGTGGTGCTCCAGGGCCCTGGTGGCGAGGACGTCGATCTCGTGGGTGGCAGCCGATGGGGGCTCGTTGAGAGCGGCGCCGAGCCGGCCGCCGAGGATGTCCTGCAGGATGCGCAGCGCACCGGGCGTGATGGCGGCGCCGACCCGGTGGACGGAGCATCGGGTTCCCCCGGACTCGGCGTCGAAGGCCACCAGCGGGTCGGTGGCACCGCACTCGACGCACTCCTCCACGACGGGACGGAACCCCTCCAGCGCGAGGACCTTGAGGAAGAAGCCGGGCACCACCAGCGGGCCGCTGTGGCCGGCGAGGGCACGGAGCGCTCCGAGCAGCATCTGGTAGAGCGCCGGGTTGGCCTCTCCCTCCAGGGAGAGCTGGTCGGCTGCCTCCAGCATGGACACCGCCCTCGTGAGGCGGTCGAGGTCGTCGCGCACGGCCCGGAAGTGGTCGATCGTCTCGGCCTGGGTGACGATGTCGAGGTCTCCTCGCCCCTCGTAGAAGAGGAGCTCGAGGTGCATCGTCGGCTCCATCCGGGCACCGAAGCGGCTCTTGGTCTTCCGCACGCCCTTGGCGACGGCCCGCACCTTGCCGTGGTGCCGGGTGAGGACGCTGACGATGCGGTCCGCCTCACCGAGCTTGTGGGTCCGAAGCACGATGCCCTCGTCGCGGTAGAGACCCATGGCCGGAGGCTATTCCTCGACGCCCCCGAAGCGGCGGTCCCTGCGCTGGTACTCGCGCACGGCCTCGAAGAGGTGGTCGCGCCGGAAGTCCGGCCAGAGGGTCTCGGTGAAGATGAGCTCGCTGTAGGCCATCTCCCAGAGCAGGAAGTTGGAGATGCGGTGCTCGCCCGAGGTGCGCACGACGAGGTCCGGATCCGGCATGTCCGGCGCGTAGAGGCGGGACCGGATCGCCTTCTCGGTGATCTTGTCGGCCGGGGTGCCCTCGGCCACGAGCGATCGGACCGCATCGACGATCTCGGCCCGGCCGCCGTAGTTGAACGCGAACGTGAGGGTCATCCGGCGGTTGCCGGCCGTCATGGCCTCGGTGTCGTCGATGTGGCGCTGCACCCGCTTCGGCACCCGCCAGCCCCGCCGGCCGATGAAGCGCACCCGCACGCCCTTGCCGTGGAGCTCGTCGCGCCGGGTCAGCAGCAGGCGCTCGTTGAACCCCATCAGGTAGCGGACCTCGTCGGCCGGTCGCCTCCAGTTCTCGGTCGAGAAGGCGTACACGGTCAGCCAGCCGATGCCGAGGTCGAGCGCACCCTCGACGGCGTCGAAGAGCGCCTCCTCCCCCGCCGCGTGGCCCTCGGTCCGCTTCAACCCCCGCCGGGTCGCCCACCGCCCGTTGCCGTCCATGACGCACGCCACGTGGGCCGGGATGCGGGACGGGTCGAGGTCGGCGGGCACCACGGCCGCGAACCTAGCGGGGGCGCTCGGTGGCCGAGCACGACGCACCTCCGCCAGCGCCGGTCAGGGTGGCGGCGCCCGCACCTGGGTACGGTCAGGCGGTGTTCGACATCGACCGCTGGCGTGCCCGGTTCGGGTGGCTCGACGCGTTCATGCGGGTCAACGAGCGCTTCGGTGCGGTGGGGGGTGGCCCGCTCGCCGCCTCGATCGGCCTGGCCGGCTTCCTCTCGCTGTTCCCGCTGCTGCTGGTCGCCATCGCGGTCGTGGGCTTCATCTCCTCGGGCGACACGGAGTTCGCGGGTGAGGTCGTGCGCAGCCTCGAGCTCCAGGGCCGGGCCGCCGAGGTCGTCACCGACGCGCTCAGCGCCGCGGAGGGGTCCCGCCAGACGGCCAGCATCGTCGGCCTGGCCGGGCTGCTCTGGGCGGGCCTTGGCGTGGTCGGCACCCTGCAGCACGCCTGCAACGCCGTGTGGCAGACCCGTGGCCGCGGCCTCCTCGACAAGGTCGTCGCACTGGGGTGGCTGGCCGGGGCGAGCGTCCTGTTCCTCGCCACGACCGCCCTCGGGCCCCTGGCCGGGCTCGTCCCCGGACCGGCCGTGGTGCCGCTCGTCGCCGGCGGCCTCGTCATCAGCACCGCGCTGTTCACCTGGACCTACACCTTCCTGGGGAACCAGTCCGCGCCGGCCGCCGCGCACCTGCCGGGCGCGATCCTCGTGGCGGTCGGCTTCGAGGTGCTCAAGCTGGTCGGGGGCGTCTACGTGCCGCGGGCGGTGTCGTCGTCCTCGGCGCTCTACGGCTCGATCGGCGTGGTGTTCGCCGTGCTCGCCTGGCTGATGCTCTACGCCCGCCTGATCGTCTACGGCGCGGTGGTGAACGTGCTGCGCTGGGAGGCGGAGCGCGGGACGGTGACGGTCGACGTGCAGGTCCCGCGGATGGAGGGCGAGGTGCCGCTCACCGCCAACCGGGGCGGCGCCGTGGTCGACAAGGCGACCGCCGACGATCAGGCAGGCTGAGCCTCAGCGGCTGCGGGGGCGCAGCGAGGAGCCGAGCACCTCGCCCTTGCGCAGCACCGTGACCGGTCCGTCCTCGCTCACCACGACGACGGTGGCGTCGGGGTCGTCCCAGGAGTAGCGACGGCTGGAGGTGTGGCGCATGCCGCGCAGCCCCTCCACCTGGCTCTCGGCCGCCGGTGAGGGCACCAGCCGCACCCCGAGCTGGCGCAGCGTGCCGCCGGCATCGAACACGGCGGCCCCGTCCACCTGGGCGAGCGCGTGTCGCAGCGGGGCCAGGCTCATCGGCCGGGTCACCTCGAGCGGCGGGGGCAGCGGCAGACGGGCCTCGATGGCCGGGCCCGGATCCTCACCGGGGCGGTGGACCAGGATCGCCCCGATCCCCTCTGCTCCGAGGTCGTGGACGGCGAACTCGAGCAGCGCCCGAAGCACCTCGGGCTCGGTCAGGTCGTCGCAGGTGGAGACGAGGTCGATCCATGATCCGATGTCGGGCTCGTGGTGCCAGTCGAAGCGCTCCCAGCGCCACACCCCACCGTGGTCGGCGACGCGGACGACACCGGACTCGTGCCTCTGGACGACCGTGGCGTCGAAGGCCCGGACGAGCACGCCGAGGTCGCGCTCGGAGCCAGCCGGCCGGTCGAACACGACCCACGAGCTGCTGCCCTCCGGCCGCCGCACCAGCCAGCTGGACCGGCCGTCGGCGAAGCGACGGGCCCAGTCGAGCGGCTGGGCCTCGAGTGGCCGCTCGACGATCTCGAGGTCCGCCACCCGCGCCCACTCCGACGGCGGGTTGCGAGGGTCGATGATCGACCCCATCCTCGCCACCCGACGCTCGTGCACCGGGGGGTGGATGGCGTGGCGGACCTCGTCGAGGAGCATCTCCTCGCAGAGGTCCTCGCCTCGGAACGAGAAGCCGGCGTCGGCGAGGTCCTCGGCCAGCCGCCGCATCCTCGTCGCCCGCCGGGAGTCCTCAGCAGCCATGGGCCCGGAGACTAGGCCGCGACCTCCGCGATCCCGACGATCGAGGTGCCCTCACGCCCGGCCGGTGACGTCGACGACCCAGCTGAGGTCGGCCCCGTCGAGGCGCTCGTGCCATGCCGCAGGTGCGGCATCCATGAGCGTCCGGAGGTCCCAGTAGTCCTTCCAGAGCACGATGGTCCCTGCCTCGACGTGCTGCACCGACACGAACGGCAGGGCCACCGTCTCACCGGTCGGCCAGGTCCAGACCTCGGTGTGCTCGGTGACGACGACCCCGTCGGGGCCCTCGGCGACCACCCCAGGTCGGTGCTCGTAGCCGGCGAGGCCCTCGAGCCCGAGCCGGAGGCGGGCCTCGATGCTGTCGGGACCCACCCCGGCGGTGGACGGGCCGGTGGGGACGTCGTAGTAGATGGACCCCGGCCCGAAGAACGACCGGATGCGGGGCCAGTCGCGGTCGTAGAGCGCGGCCCAGAAGGCGGCGGTGACCTCCGTCGGGGCGAGGGGCACGCTCACCGAGCCCCCCGCAGGAGGGCGCCGGGGCGGGCCCCGGTGGCCTCCCCCGCCTCGAAGGTGACCTGGCCGGACTTGATGGTGGCGGCGTAGCCGTCGGCTCGCTGGATGAGCCGGCTGGCGCCGCCCGGCAGGTCGGCGACGAGGCGCGGGCGGTGGAGCTGGAGCCGATCGAGATCGATCACGTTGCAGTCCCCCACGTACCCCGGGGCGAGGACCCCGCGGTCGCCGAGGCCGTAGAGGTCGGCGGTCGCCCTGGTCATCTTGTGGACCGCGTCCTCCACGCTGAGCCGGCCGTGATCGCGATCCCGCGCCCAGTGGGAGAGGAGGAAGGTGGTGGTCGAGGCGTCGCAGGTCTGGCCGGCATGGGCGCCCCCGTCCCCGAGCCCGAAGGCCGAGGTTGGGTGCCGGAGCATCTCGCCCACGGCGTCGAGGTTGCCGTCGCTGTAGTTGAGCACGGGGGCGTTGAGCAGCTCACGGCCGCCGTCGGCGAGCATCAGCTCGAGCAGCAGCGCCCACGGGTCGATGCCTCGGGCGGCGGCGATGGCGGCGACGCTGCGCTCGGGACCGGGCTCGTACTCGGGCGGGTCACCGAGCACGAAGGTCCGGCTCGGGTGCATGAAGCCGGTCACGATGGGGTCGTCGGCCAGCGCAGCCGCGTCGGCCACCAGGCGGGCACGGAGCTCGGGGTCGCGCTCGATGCGGGCGACCTGCTCCTCCCAGCCGAGGAGCCCCAGCCCGGCGTCACCCCATGCGGCCGTGAAGGCGAGGGCGTGGAAGGTCTGGAACCCGAGGAGGAGGGACACCGTGCGGCCGTGGACCTGCGGGCGGACGGGGACCCCGTCGGCCCGGGCCTGGCCGGCCAGGTCGAGGAGGCGCCGCCACGAGCCGGGATCGGCGTTGTTCTGGCTCAGCGCGAAGGTGACCGGCCGGCCGATGGCCCCGGCCAGCCGGCGCATCCAGTCCATCTCCCGCTCGGGGGCGGCGAGGTCCTCGCCGAGCGCCCCGGCCGGCGCCAGCTCGAACACGCCGGTGCCGAGCTCGCCGAGCACCGAACCGATCCCGAACAGCTCGTCCTCGGCGGCGAAGGTGCCCGGCACCGGCTCGCCGTCGATGGCGCGGTGGGCCAGCGTGCGGCTGGTCGAGAACCCGAGGGCGCCGGCCAGGATGCCCTGGCGCACGATCGCCGCCATGGCCTCGATGTCGTCGGGGGTGGCGGGCTCGTTCTGCGCGCCCCGCTCCCCCATGACGTAGGCACGCACTGCGCCGTGCGGGACCTGGGCGCCGAGATCGAGCACGTGGGTGCGCCCATCGAGGGCGTCCAGGAACTCGGGGAAGGTCTCCCACCCCCACTGGATCCCTTCGGACAGGGCGGCGCCGGGGATGTCCTCGACGCCCTCCATGAGCCCGATGAGCCACTCGTGCCGGTCGGGTGCGACGGGTGCGAAGCCGACCCCGCAGTTCCCCATCACCACGGTCGTGACGCCGTGCCAGCACGACGGGGTCAGCAGCTCGTCCCAGGTGGCCTGGCCGTCGTAGTGGGTGTGGACGTCGACGAACCCCGGGGTGACGAGCGCGCCGTCGGCGTCCACCTCCTGGGCCCCCCGGCCGGCCACCCGCCCCACCTCGGAGACCACGCCGGCGGTGATCGCCACGTCGGCGGTGACGGCGGGAGCGCCGGTCCCGTCCACCACCGTGCCGCCCCGGACGACCAGGTCGTGGTCGGCCATGACGGGCCTCAGGCGCCGATCACGGGCGGACGGCCGTGACCCTCGGCCTCGCACATGGCGAGGTAGAAGTCCCGGATGCCCCCGGCGTCGATGACGGAGGTGACGTTGCCGTCCTCGTCGAGGTTGAGGTTCGCCCCGTGGATGGCGAAGAAGACGTCGGTGACCTCGGTGTTGTCCTCGGGCACGTGGAGGGTGTGGATGGACCCGGCCGGCTCGAAGAGGTAGCTGCCGGCCACGTTCACGTCGTCGGGGTACTCGAGGTACTTCCAGGACCCCGACAGCGTGAAGGCGTGCACCACCCCGGTGTGCTTGTGGGTGTCGACGGTCATCCCGGGTCGGAACCTCGTCCGGATCACCCAGAGGCCGGCGTCGACGTCGACCTGGAGCAGCTGCAGCGTGGAGCCGTCGCCGAGGTCGACGAAGGGCAGCTCCTCCTCCCGTCGGAGGATGGCGGTGGGGATCGTGACGGCGGTCATGGCCGGCAACGTAGCCCCAGCGCGGCGAGGGTGTTGGCTCGGTCTGTGCCAACATCCGGCAGGACCGAACGAACCCGGGGGGACCATGGCCGACCTGTTGGCGCTGAGCAGCCGGATCATCGACGAGAACCTGTCGGACGAGCCGACGAACCGGATCACCCAGGAGCTCTCCGAGGTGAGCGAGGAGCTCGCGGTCATCGAGTCGTTCTCCCACGTGGTGCTCCTGCGTTCGCCCGGCGGGTTGGTGGCCTTCGACACCAGCGGCGCCCAGACCGGCGCCGCCTGCGTCGAGAGCCTCCGGGCCTGGAGCGACGAGCCGATCTCGCACCTCGTCTACACGCACGGCCACGTCGACCACGTCGGCGGCAGCGGGGCCTTCGTGGCCGACGCCGAGCGCCGCGGCGACCTGCGCCCGCAGGTGGTCGCCCACGAGGCGGTCCACGATCGGTTCGAGCGCTACCGGCTCACCGACGGCTGGAACCTCGCCATCAACATGCGCCAGTTCGGGTGGTTGCCGCGCGCCACCAACCTCGGCATCGGCGGCATGCAGCGCTTCCTGCCCGAGGACGTGGCCGAACCCGACGTCAGCTACCGGGACGTGCTGACCCTCGACGCCGGCGGGGTGCCGGTCGAGCTCCACCACGCTCGGGGCGAGACGGACGACCACACCTGGGCCTGGTTGCCGCAGCAGAAGGCGATCTGCGCCGGCGACTTCCTCATCTGGAACTTCCCTAACGCCGGCAACCCCCAGAAGGTGCAGCGCTACCCCGATGAGTGGGCCGTCGCGCTGCGAGCCATGGCCGACCTCGAACCGGAGCTGTTCCTCCCCGCCCACGGGCTGCCCATCGCCGGCAAGGAGCGCATCGCGACGGTGCTCGACGAGGTGGCCAGCGCGCTCGAGCACCTGGTCGAGGGGGTGATCGAGCGCATGAACGCCGGCGCTCGCCTCGACCAGATCCTCCAGGAGGTGAAGGTCCCCGACTCGGTGCTGGCCCGACCCTTCCTGCGGCCCTTCTACGACGAGCCCGAGTTCGTGGTCCGCAACGTGTGGCGGCGGTTCGGCGGCTGGTGGGACGGCGACCCGGCCAACCTGAAGCCCGCACCGGCGGCGGCGCTGGCCCAGGAGGTGGCGAACCTCGCCGGTGGAGCGCTGGCCCTTGCCCGTCGCGGCGAGGACCTGGCCGGCACCGACCTCCGCGTCGCCTGCCACCTCGTGGAGCTGGCTGGGCTCGCGGCGCCGGAGGACCGCCAGGTCCACCAGGTCCGGGCCGACGTCTACGAGCGGCGCCGGAAGGCGGAGCGATCCCTCATGGCCAACGGGATCTTCGCCTCCGCCGTTCGAGAGAGCCACGAGGTCCTGGAGGACGGGGCCGGCTGATCGCCGCGCGGATCCGGTCGAACCGGTCCATCGGACCAGATCCCGCCCCTGCGCCGGGCTCGAGGTGCCCCCCGGGGGTTTACCCGTCCCGCCCGGGGGTAGTGGTGGAGGCAGCCTCACCACCACAAGGAGACGTGATCATGGGCATCGGAATCGGACTTCTGCTGTTGGCCGCTGGCGCGGTCATGACCTTCGCCGTCGAGGTCGAGTCCTCGGGCGGCTTCAACATCAACACCATCGGGATCATCCTGATGGTCGTCGGCGCCATCGGGATCATCGCGTCGATGATGTTCTGGAACAGCTGGGGCGGTCCCGCTCGTGGCCGCCGGCGGGTGTACGAGGAAGACGTCTAGACCCAGCTCTGGCGATCAGCGCCGATCGCCCACCTGATCACCACACGATGCGGCCGTGGCCCCAGGGCCCGGCCGCATCGTCGCGTCGGTCACCGGCCGCCGTGCGCGTGGGCCCGGCACAGCGCATCGATGGCGGTGCGCTCGTGGTCGCGGGAGACGGGCAGCAGCCGGGTGAAGGCGAACGAGGCGTGGACGAGGCCGGGGAGGTGCTCGTGCTGGACGGACACGTCGGCGGCTCGGAGCGCGGCGGCGTAGGCGTGGCCGTCGTCGGTCAGGGGGTCGTACTCCGCCGTCGTGATGAGCGCCGGTGGGAGCCCGCTCAGGTCCTCGGCGAAGAGCGGCGAGGCGTGCGGGTCCTTCGGGTCGTGGTCGCGCAGGTAGGCGGCGATGTAGCGCTCCATGCCGTCCTTGGTGAGCCCGTACCCGGTGGCCAGCCGATCGATCGAGGGCATCGACATGGTGAGGTCGACGGCGGGCACGTCGAGCCACTGGAAGACCAGGGGCGGACCCGACCGGTCCCGGGCCAGGATCGTCATGACCGCCGCGAGGTTGGCGCCGGCCGACTCACCCCCCACCGACACCCGGGCCGGGTCGACCCCGAGGTCGTCGGCGTGCTCGACGAGCCAGCACAGCGCCGCGTAGCTGTCCTCCACCGGCACCGGGAAGGCGTTCTCGGGAGCCAGGCGGTAGTCGACCGAGGCCACGGTGCAGTCCGCCTCGGCGGCGACGGTGCGGCACCTCGGGTCGCGCTGGTCGAGGTCGCCGACGCACCAGCCCCCGCCGTGGAGGAAGACGTGCAGCGGACGGGGTCGGCGCCCGACCGGCTCGTAGAGCCGCACCCGGATGGCACCTCCCTCCACGGGGACCATCACCTCGCGGGTGGGGACCTTCGGGCCGGGCTGCATGACGAGCCGCCCCAGCTGCCGGGCCTGCAGCGTGCCGGCGAGGCGCTGCGCCGGGAAGGTGGCGTCGGGGTCGTCACCGAGCCGCTCCTGGAGGGCGAGGATGGGGCGGAGCCGGGGGTGCACGGGCATGGGGCCGAGCGTGGCACACCGACCGGTGGGACGCCGCGTCCTCCTGACCGACGAGCCCGTCGATAGCCTCCACGCCATGACGGCGGCGATATCGGTGCGGGGGCTCGTGAAGTCGTTCGGGTCCACCCGGGCGCTCGACGGGCTGGACCTGGAGGTCAGCCCAGGCGAGGTGCATGGCTTCCTGGGCCCCAACGGCTCAGGCAAGACGACCACCATCCGCGTGCTCCTCGGGCTGCTGCGGGCCGACGCCGGCGAGGTGTCGCTGCTCGGCGGCGACCCGTGGCACGACGCCGTCGGGCTCCACCGCCGGCTC
>Ga0208490_101054_pt1 | contig 11749 bp, 5 predicted proteins | sample SubbioAug_CSWold_FD_184818 | JGI IMG/M metagenome (GOLD analysis project Ga0208490, IMG submission 184818) | Serpentinite rock and fluid subsurface biosphere microbial communities from McLaughlin Reserve, California, USA - CR11Aug_CSWold (SPAdes) | ecosystem: Environmental > Terrestrial > Deep...
GTGATCCTCAAGGTCGCCGAGATCCTCACCGTCAAGGGCGGCACCGGCGCCATCGTGGAGTACTTCGGCGAGGGCGCCGACTCCATCACCGCCACCGGCAAGGGCACCATCTGCAACATGGGCGCCGAGATCGGCGCCACCACCTCGCTGTTCCAGTTCGACGAGAACATGGCGGCGTACCTGAAGTCGACCGGTCGCGAGGCCATCGCCGACGCAGCCAACGCCGTGTCCGGCGACCTGCGGGCCGACCCCGAGGTGCTGGCCGATCCGGGCGAGTACTTCGACGAGGTCATCGAGATCGACCTGTCGACCCTGCCCCCGATGATCAACGGCCCCCACTCCCCCGACCGTGCACATGTCCTCGGCGACGTGGACGGTGGCGTCGGGAAGGAAGCGAAGGAGGAGGGCTGGCCTCTCGAGATCAGCGCCGCGCTCATCGGCTCGTGCACCAACTCGTCATATGAGGACATCACGCGGGCTGCGTCGATCGCCCGCCAGGCCGCGGCCAAGGGGCTCAAGGCCAAGACCGAGCTGCTCATCACGCCGGGCTCCGAGCAGGTGCGCGCCACCATCGAGCGCGACGGCCTCCTCGCCGACCTCGAGGCCATCGGCGGCGACGTGCTGGCCAACGCGTGCGGCCCGTGCATCGGCCAGTGGTCCCGCCCGAACCAGGACCTCGACCAGGTCAACACCATCGTCAACTCCTACAACCGCAACTTCCCGAAGCGGAACGACGGCTCGGCCAACACGCTCAGCTTCGTGACCTCGCCCGACACCGTCATCGCCATGGCCCTGGCCGGCCGGCTCGACTTCGACCCCCGCACCGACGTGCTGGTGAACGAGGCCGGCGAGGAGGTCCGCCTCGACGAGCCCGTCGGCATCGACCTGCCCCCGGGCGGCTTCGACCCCGGCGAGGACACCTTCGTCGCTCCCCCCGAGGAGCTGTCCGAGCGCACCAGCGTCGAGGTCAAGGTCGACCCCGACTCCGACCGCATCCAGCTGCTCGAGCCGTTCCCGGCCTGGGACGGCGAGGACTACCTCGGCCTGCCCGTCGCGGTGAAGGCTCAGGGCAAGTGCACCACCGACCACATCTCGATGGCCGGGCCGTGGCTGCAGTACCGCGGCCACCTCGAGAACATCTCGGGCAACCTGTTCCTCGGTGCCGTCAACGCCTTCACCGGCGACGCCGGGAGTGGCAAGGACCCCGTCGACGGCCAGGTGAAGCCGTACCCCGAGGTCATGCGCTCGCTGCACGAGGCCGGTCGGGAGTGGGTGGCCATCGGCGACGAGAACTACGGCGAGGGCTCCTCCCGCGAGCACGCCGCCATGGAGCCCCGGTTCCGCAAGTGCGCCGCCGTGTTCGCCCGCAGCTTCGCCCGCATCGCCGAGACCAACCTCAAGAAGCAGGGCGTGCTCGCCCTCACCTTCTCGGACCCGGCCACCTACGACCGCATCGGCGAGGACGACACCCTCAACATCCTCGGACTGGCCGGCCTCACCCCCGACGTCCCCGTGCGCTGCCAGATCGTGCACCCCGACGGGACCACCGAGGACTTCGAAGCCACCCACACGCTCTCGCCCGAGCAGATCGAGTGGTTCAAGGCCGGCTCGGCCCTCAACATCATCCGCAAGCGCGGTGGCGGCGCCAACGCCTGAGCCCGGTCAGCCGGTGTTGCGCATGCCGGCGGCGACGCCGTTGATGCTGAGCAGCAGCGCTCGGCGCAGGCGGCGGGACTCCCCGTCGCCCTCACCGGCACGGGTGCGCTCGAGCAGCGCGACCTGCAGCAGGTGGATCGGGTCGAGGTAGCGGTCGCGCACCCGCAGGGTGCGGGCGATGGTGGGCAGGTCGCCGAGCAGCTCGCGGCCGGTGAGGTCGGTGACCGCGGCGAGGGTGCGGGCGTGCTCGTCGCGGACCACGTCGAAGCGGTGGTGCAGCTCGGGCGGCACCAGGGCCTCGACGTAGCGGGCGGCGATGCCGAGGTCGGTCTTGGCCAGCGTCATCTCCACGTTGGAGACGAAGGTGCGGAAGAAGGTCCACTCGCGCAGCATCTCGGTGAGGGTGTCGCCGTGGCCGGCCTCGACCGCGGCCGACAGGCCGGTGCCGACGCCGAACCACCCGGGGATGATCTGGCGGGACTGGGTCCAGCCGAACACCCACGGGATGGCCCGCAGCCCGGCCAGGGTCAGGCCGCCGTCGCCCTGGGTGGTGCGCCGGGCGGGGCGGGAGCCGATGTTCATCTCGCCCAGCTCCTCGACCGGGGTGGACGTGCGGAAGTACTCGGGCAGGTCGGGGTCGTCGACGAAGCGGCGGTAGGCGTCGTAGGCGGCGTCGGAGGCCAGGTCCATGACCTCGACCCACCGGGCGCGGGTGGCGTCGTCGTGGCGCGGACCCCGTCGCGCCACGGTGGCCTCGATGACCGCCGACATGGCCAGGTCGAGGTTGCGCTGGGCCAGCTCGGGACGGCCGTACTTGTCGGCGATGACCTCGCCCTGCTCGGTGATCTTCACCTCGCCCTGGATCAGGCCGGCGGGCTGGGCGAGGATCGCGGTGTTGGTGGGACCGCCTCCCCTGCCGATGGTGCCGCCCCGGCCGTGGAAGACCCGGATGCGCAGGCCGTGGCGCTGGGCCAGGTCGCGGATGCGGCGCAGCGCCTTGTGGATCTCCCACTGGCTGGTGGTGATGCCGCCGTCCTTGTTGGAGTCCGAGTAGCCGACCATGACCTCCTGGACGCCGCGCAGGTCGACGATGCGGCGGTACCCGGGCACGGCGAGGAGCCGCTCGAGCACGTCCTCGATGCCGCGCAGGTCGTCGATGGTCTCGAACAGGGGCACGAAGCCGATGCGGGCCACGCCGGCGGGCAGGTCGACCAGGCCCACCTCCCGGGCGAGCAGGACGGCGGCGAGGATGTCGTCGACGCCCTTGGTCATGGAGACGATGTAGGACTCGACGCCATCGTCGCCGCGCCGGTCCAGCTCGTCGCGCAGGGCCCGGAAGGCGAGCAGCGGGTCGTTGTCGGGCAGCGGCGTGCCGGGCGGGGCGAGCGGCCGGCGGCTCTCGAGCTCGGCGACGAGGAGAGCGGTTCGCGCTTCTCTGGCGGAGCCGTCTGCGGTGTCGGCCGGGTACTCGATGTCGCAGCCGGCGAAGAGCCCGGCGAGCGACTCGTGGAGGCGGGCGGCGTGCTCGCGCAGGTCGAGGGTGGCCAGGTGGAACCCGACCGTGGCCAGCAGCCGGCGCATGCGGGCGAGGGGTCCGTCGGCCAGCAGCCGGCCGCCGTGCGCACGGAGGGAGCGGTCGAGGACGGCGAGGTCGTCGTCGAGCTCGGCCGGTCGGCGGTAGGCCCGGGGAGAGTCGGGCGCGACCTCGGTGGCCCGGAGCCGCTCGGCGATGACGGCGAGGCGCAGGCGGTACCACTCCCCCTCCACCCGTCGGCCGACCACCTCGTGGACGTCGTCGTAGGGGATGCGGTCGGCGTCGACGGCGGCACGGAGCTCGTCGCTGGCAGCGCGGATGCGATCGGAGGTGCTGAGCTCGCCGCGCAGGTGGTCGAGCTCCTCGGCCAGCAGGCGCAGGGCCCGCTCGCGGTGCAGGGCCAGGACCTCGGCCGTGGTCTCGGCGGTGACGTTGGGGTTGCCGTCGCGGTCGCCGCCGACCCAGCTGCCGAAGCGGACCGGCGCGGCGTCGGGGGCCAGCGACGCGCCGGCGCGCTCGAGGGCGAGGGCGAGGTCGTCGAGCAGCTCGGGCAGGCCCCGGCGAGCGACCTGCTCGAGCACGTAGAGCACCGACCGGGCTTCGTCGCTGGGCGTGGGCCGCTCGCGGCGCAGCTCGTCGGTCTGCCACATCGCGTCGATCAGCTCGTCGATGCGGCGGTCGATCCGGCGCTGCTCGGTGGCGGTGGCCGCCGGGTGCTGGCGGCGCTCGAGCCGGGTGGCGACCTCGGCGAGCTTGTCGAGGATGGACCGGCGGGACGCCTCGGTCGGGTGGGCCGTGAAGACGGGGCGCAGCTCGGTCCGGGCCACGGCAGCCGCGATGTCGTCGATGGCGTGGCCGGCGCCGAGCAGGCGCTCGACGGTGTCGCTGATCCGGCCGGCGTCCGCGGTGCGCTGGTTGAGCTCCTCGATGCGGTGGACCTGCTCGGTGGCGTTGGCCAGGTGGAAGTAGAGGGTGAAGGCCCGCACGAGGCGGATCGCATCGAGGGGCGAGACGTCGTGGAGCAGGGCAGCCAGGTCGTGCTCCCCCATGTCCCCCGTCTCCCCGGTGCGGATGCGGCGGGCGAGGACGCGAACGCGCTCGACCAGGTCCAGCATCGCCTCGCCCTCCTGGCGGGCGATGGCCTGGCCGAGCTGGTGGCCGAGCCGTCGGATGTCGGCCCGCATGGGCTGGTCCTGCATGCGGCGGAGGGTATCGGTGGGTTCAGCCGTCCCTGGGCGCGTGGTGGATGCGGCCCTTGCCGGCCTGCTTGGCGCGGTAGGAGGCGGCATCGGCCCGGCGCAGGACCTCGCCCGGGTCCTCGGCGGGATCGTCGGCGTGGCCGATGCCGACGCTCGCCCCGACCACGATCGGCTCGGCCGTGAGGCCCACGATCGGCGTGCGCACCGCGCTCAGGATGCGCTCGGCCAGCAGCGACACGTCGTGGTCCGTGGGAGCCCGGGTGGTGACGACCACGAACTCGTCGCCGCCGTAGCGGGCCACCAGCTCGTCCTCGCGGGCGGCGTTGCGCAGGCGGCGGGCGATGGCCCGGAGCACCTCGTCACCGGTCTGGTGGCCGTGGCGGTCGTTGACCGGCTTGAAGTCGTCCAGGTCGAGGAAGAGGACGACCAGGTGGTCGACGGCCCGGCGGCGGGGTCCGAGGCGGGTGGAGAGGTAGCTGTCCAGGTGCCTGCGGTTGGGCAGCCCGGTGAGGTGGTCGTGGGTGGCCCAGTACGCGAGGTCCTCGGAGGAGTCGGTCATGCCGATCAGCGCCTTGCGAGCCGAGATGTCGGCGACGTGGGAGACGAAGTGGGTGATGCCGCCCGCCGCGTCGCGCACGGCGGACACGGTGAGCTCGACCCAGACCTCGTGGCCGGCCCGGTGCAGGAACCGCTTCTCCATCTGGTAGCCGCCGCGCTGACCGGCCCGGACCTCGGCGAGCAGCTCCTCGTCGACGGCCAGGTCGCCGGGGTGGGTGATCTCGGCGAACGAGCGCCCCACCAGGTCGCCGGCGGGGCGGCCGCAGATCATGGCGAGGGCGTCGTTGACCTGCACGAAGCGCCCGTCGAGGTCCACGACCGCGGTGGCCACGGGCGAGCCGTCGAACACGGCGCGGAACAGGCCCTGGGCCTCGATGCGGCTGTCCTCGGCGGCCCGCTGGCTCGTGACGTCCTCGAGGGATGCCACCGCGAGGAGCAGGCGGTGCTCGCCGTCCCAGGTCGGCACGACGCGGAGGCGCAGCGAGCGGCCGTCGACGAGGAGGTCCTCGACGACCTCGACACCCTCGCCAGCATCGACCGGCTGGCCGTCGCCGTGGGCCAGGGCAGCGAGGATGCGGGCCTCGACCAGGTCGTGGGCGGCGCCGGCGATCAGCGCGAAGCGTCGGTTCTCGAACGACACGCTGCCGTTCCCGCTGCGCACCTGGAGGCCGACCGGGGCGGCCTCGGCCAGCGACGACAGGGCCGTGTCTGCTCCCGGGCCCGGGAGGCCAACGGCGTCGAAGTCGACGAGCCAGGCGTGGACCAGCAGCCCGAGGGGGACCACCTCGCTCACGTCGTGGGCGGCGATCAGCAGCGAGCGGCCCACGTCGGCGGCGTGCTCAGGGTGGACCCGGGCCACCGTCGAGCGGGTGCCGCCCTCGTGGGCGACCGTGGCCATCACGTCGAGCACGGCAGGGAGGTCGTCGGGGTGGAGCCAGGTGATGGCCCGGTCGGTCGGCGAGATGGGGAGGTCGAGCCGGCTCGAGGCCGGGTCGTACCAGCGCCGGATGGAACGTCCGGTGGCGGCGTCGAGGAGGATCGTGACGTCGGCGGACCGGTCGAGCAGCCGGTGCAGGACCTGCTCGCCCACGTCGTGCTCGTCGGGGGCGACGACCCCGAGACCCCCTCCGTTCACCATGGCACGACGATCGGCACTTTCGGCCGGGAACTGGAGCTATCCGGCGCTCGGCGCCGCGAGGGCGCCGTCGAAGATGAGCGACATCGTCTCGTCCACGATGCGCTCGTCGGACTCGTGGCCGAACAGGAGCGCCTGCGTGGTGGCCAGGTGCACGAGGGAGCGGGCCAGCCGCTCGGTCTCCATGCGCCGGCGCAGACGGCCGACGGTGCGCAGCTCGCGGATGAGGGGCAGCAGGATGCCGGGGAGCGGGACGATGGCGCGGGTGTCGCGTGGCCAGTCCCGCTCGCTGGTGGGAGCCGCCTCGGTGATCACCTGGGCCGACAGGGCCTCGGTCGCGCCGCGGTTCTCCCGGGCCAGCTGCACGTAGCGCAGCAGCACCTGCTCGATGCGCCGGATCGGCCCCTCGTCGGCGGTGATCGGTGCCGCGGCGATGGCGGCGAGCTCGGGCATGTGGCGGGCCCAACCGGCGGCGGCCACGGCGTTGACCGTCCCGAACTGGTGGTACACGGTGCTGGTGCTGACGCCGGCAGAGGCCGCGACCTCGGACACCTTCACGTCCCCGGGGCTGCGGTCGACGAAGAGGTGGGCGGCGGCGTCGGCGATGTGGCGCCAGGTCTCGACCGGACCGTCTGTGCCGTCCGTGGCGTCTGAGTGGGCATCCCGACGGTGGACGAGGAGGCGCGACTCGAGCAGCGACAGCTCCGGCGCGGGGTCGGTGTCGGTGCGCTCGACGCGGGGGCGGGTGATCCCGAGCACGATGGCCGAGACCGTGTCGACGTAGAGGTCCTTGCGCACCGCGTCGGGCTCGGCGCCGTGGCGCATCTGCAGCCCCTCGGCCACCGCGGTCATGATCACGGTCAGGTCGCGGCCGGTGAAGGGCGGCAGCATCTCCCGGCCCATCAGGTGCAGGCCCTGCAGGTAGGTGGGCTCGACCGTGGCGGTGAGCGACCCGTAGGCCTCGGCCAGGACGTCGCCGGCCGTGCGGGCGGTGTCGTCGCACAGCGCCTGGTCCCGCACGGACCACAGGAGGTGCTGGAGCACGGGCAGGTTCCCGGCGGCGACCAGGCCGGCCCACTCACGACCCGCAGCGGGGCGGATCCCCTCGAGGCCGGAGCGCTCGTTGGAGTCCTCGGCCGCCTCGGAGAGGTGGTCGACCCGCGTGCCCCACATGGCCACGAAGGTGTCGGCGACGACCTGGGCGAAGTGCGCCCGGTTCCGGAAGTGGTGGAAGAACGACCCGGTGGTCACCCCGACCTCGTCCGCGATGCACCGGGTCTCGACGCTGGCCAGGATCTCCTGGAACCGCTGCTGCGCCAGCAGGGAGATTCCAGCGTCGACCAGCTCTGTCCGCCTGTCCAGCACCACGAAGGCAGAACGTAGTCCCAGGTCACGGCAGCCTTCCCACCCCAGGTGGGAGATGGGTCATCCGGCCCAGCGCGTAGCACCTGCTACGGGGCGACGTACCTGGCGCGATGTCTTGGCCCACCACGTGCCACCACCCGGTGGTTCACTGACCACGTAGCGGGAACCTGTGGATGGCCCCCTGGCCATCCGTCAGCTCCTGACGGCGAGGCGACCGGCGCACCCCGGTCGCCTCGCCCTCGGGGGTGTCCCGGCCCTGCGGCTACCGGCCCTCCCGGGCCAACGCTCCCTCGAGCAGGATGCCGAGCGTGTCGTCGATGATCCGCTCCTCGGGCTCGTCCGGCGCCGACAGCACCCGCATGGCGGTCAGCTGCAGCACGGAGCGGGCCAGGACCTCGCTGTCGATGCGCCGCCGCAGCAGCCCACGGGCGCGCAGCTCGCGGATGTGGGGCACGAACAGCTTGGGCAGCGGCACCATCGTCGCCACCGGGCGGGGGCGATCGGCCATCCCGGCCACGACCTCGAGCATCAGCCCCTCCAGCGCCCCCCGGTTCTGGCGGGCCAGCTGGATGTAGCGGGTGAGCAGCTGCTCCATGCGGATGATGGGACCCTCGGTGGCGGTGAGCGGCTCCGAGGCGATCGCCTCCAGCTCGGCGTAGTGCTCCACCCACCCGGCCGCCGCCACCGCGCTCACCGACCCGAACTGGTGGTACACGGTGCTGGCGCTCACGCCGGCGGCCTCGGCGATCTCGGCGATCTTGACATCGCTCACCAACCGGTGGGCGAACAGCGGGGCGGCCGCCTCGGCGATCTGGCGCCACGTGGTGCCCGGCAGCTCCCGGTCGACGCCGGTCGGGCGGACCACCACCGCTCGTTCCAGGCCGCCGGCCCCGGACTCCGCACGCTCGCCCACGGGGCGGGTGATCGCGATGAAGAGGGTCGCCAGCACGTCGGCGTAGAGGCTCTCGCGCAGCGCGCCGGGGTCGACCAGGCGCCGCATCTCGAGGCCGTTGGCGAGCGCGGAGAGGGCGACCGACAGCTCCTTCACGTCGAAGGGAGGCAGCATCTCCCGGTCGAGGGCAGCCAGCGCCCGCTCGTAGGCGGGGACCACCGCGGCGTCGAATGTCTCGTGGTGCTCCCGCAGGACGTCGGCGCCGGTGGCGGGTGAACTGTCGCTCACCGGACGGTGCCGTGCCACCCACAGCAGGTGGTGCAGCCCCGCGGTCGTGGCCTCCTGCACCAGACCCACCCACTCCTTCTCGGCGGCCTGTCGCACGTTTCCCAGGGCGCCGCCGGTGAAGACCTCGATCCCCGACAGGGTCCGCTGGGTGGACTGCCCCCACAGCTCGATCAGGTGCTCGATCACCGCGTCGGCGAACTGGGCCCGGTTCCGGAAGTGGTGGAAGAACGAGCCGGTGGTGACCCCGGCCTTCCCCGTGATCGAGCGGGTGTCGACGCTGGCCAGCAGGTCCTGGAAGCACTGCTGCAGGACGAGCTCCACCCCGGCGTCCACCAGCGCAGCGCGACGGTCGGCCATGGGCGCGGACGCTACCGAACCAGCGGGCACGCGACGGGGCCCCCGCACGAGGCGGGGGTGACCGGAAGCCGCTCGGTTGGGAGCCTGGGCATCGCCGTCGCCGCGTCCTACGCGGCGAGGCCTTCGGGCGGTGGTCGTCGTCGACCCCCGTCGGTGAGCTCGTTGCCGAACCGATCGAGGAACAGCGGCAGCCCGTTGACCATCATGATCTCGAGCGACCCGGCATGCACCATGCGGTGGTGGTGGCGGCAGAGCAGCGCCATGGCGTCCACGTTCGAGACGCCGTCGTGCTCCCACCAGGTGACGTGGTGGGCGTCGCAGTGGCTCACCGGCGCGCTGCAGCCGGGAGCGGCGCAGCCCCGGTCGCGGGCGGCCAGCGCCCGGCGGATCGCCCGGTTGGCGTAGCGCTCCTCACGACCGAGCATCAGCACCTCGCCGGCCGCGTCCTGCACCAGCAGCTGCCAGCGCGAGTCGCACAGCCAGCGCTCGGCGATGTCGATGGGGATGACGCCTCCATCGACGGTCTCCAGCACCGACTCGGGGTGCAGGGTGCCGGAGAGGAAGGTGTCGTGGTCGACCAGGACGGTGAACAGCGGCTCTCGCCGGCGGGGGTTGGACTCGGCACCGGCTCCGTCGAGCACCAGGCCCACGAGCGCCTCGGCCCGCCGGTTGCCCGGCGTGCGGGTGGCCAGGTCGTCGTCGGGGTTGGCGTCGACCACGGCCCGGTCGCGCCGCCACAGCTCGTCGTGGCGCTCGGTGAGCGCGGCCAGCAGCGGCAGGCCGTTCTCCAGGCCGAGGTCGGCGTTGACCTTCACCCGGTCGCCCACCCGGTTGGCGTTGACCGTGTCGTGCTCGGGGTCGTGCGGTTCGACGCCGTCCTGGTCGTGCAGGCGGATCCACTGGTCGACCGCGGTGGCGAGCTGGTCGGCGCTGACCTCGGCCGCCAGGGCAACGAGCATCGCCTCGTCCTCGGCGAAGCGCTCGCGCACCCGGGGGTTGGCCACGCACCGGCTGAGCACCTTGGCGTGGGACTCGGTGATCGCCCCCTCCGCGAGCACCTCGCGCGTGGCGGGCATGCGCTGCAGGTGGTTGGCCAGCCTGACCCGGCTCGCCATCACGTCCCGAGCGCCGCCGACCTGACCCTGGAACCAGTTGATCGCGCTCGACGCGGCATCCAGCTGCCACGCCCCGCTCCCGTCGAAGTCGGCCACGCGCTCGAGGAGGGCGGCATCGAGCCGGTTTCGGCACCGCTCGATGGCCGCCTGGTGCTCGACCCGCTCCCGCAGCGAGAGCGACGACACGTCGACGGCGAGCAGCTCCGCCAGTTCGAGCGCCGGTTCCGTGACCATGTGCCCAGGATAGGACGAACACCAGTTCGAGTCAACCCGAAAGGGACAAAATTCCCTCATCGCCTTCGAGGCGCGACGGGACCTACCCCTCGGAGCAGCCCGGGCGTACCATCACGTCGGGGCCGGGCAGCTTCAGACCCGGGCCGAACTCGGGGAGCGGGCGATGCGCAAGGCCTGGATGGGCGCCCTCGTGGCGGCCGTGGTGGTGCTCGGGGTGCTGACCCCGGTGGTGCCGAGCGGGGCGGACGGACCGGAGTCCAGCTGGATCGTGACCCTGGTCGACGGCGCGGACCCACGAGGTGAAGGGCGGCGCCTGGCCCAGCAGCACGGCGGGCGCACCGGGCACGTCTACGAGCACGCCATCAACGGGTTCCAGTTCCTCGGCACCGAGCGGGCGGCCCGAAACCTCGAACGGAACCCCAGGGTGCACGCCGTCGTCGCCGACGGTGTGGTCCACGCCCTCCAGCAGACCGAACCCACCGGCGTGCGGCGCATCGACGCACCCGCCGCCCACGCCGCTGCGCACGACGGCACGGGTGTGACCGTCGCGGTCATCGACACCGGCATCGACCTCGAGCACCCGGACCTGGTGGAGAACATCGACCCCACCCTGGCCAAGGACTGCACCGGCACGATGCCCACGGCCGACGACGACCAGGGCCACGGCACGCACGTGGCCGGCACGATCGCTGCGGACGACAACGGCTTCGGCGTGGTCGGCGTCGCACCCGGGGCGACGTTGGTCCCGGTGAAGGTGCTCGGCTCCAACGGCTCGGGATCGTGGTCCGCGGTCATCTGCGGCATCGACCACGTCACGGCGAACGCGGACGTGATCGACGTCGCCAACCTGAGCCTCGGCGGCGCCGGCTCCTCCAAGGGGTGCACCGATGGCGACGCCCTGGAGAAGGCCGTCTGCAGCGCCGTCGGTGCGGGCGTGACCGTCGTCGTCGCCGCCGGCAACGACGCCAAGGACGCGGCCGGCTTCGTGCCCGCCGCCTACCCGGTGGCCCTCACCGTGTCGGCCTACTCCGACAGCGACGGGACCAGCGCCACCGTCTGCAGCAGCAGTCGCGGCCCGTTCAAGTCCTGCGACGAGGTGTTCGCCTCGTTCAGCAACTTCGGCACGATCGTCGACGTCATGGCTCCCGGGGTGAGCATCAACTCGACGCTGAGGGGCGGGGGCTACGGCACCAAGAGCGGCACGAGCATGGCCGCGCCCCACGTCGCCGGCGTGGCCGCCCTGGTCATCGCCTCGAACGCCGCGAGCACGCCTGACCAGATCCGAGCGCTGCTGAAGGCCACCGGCGAGTGCCCGGGCGGCACCCTCGCCTCGGCGTCCGGGACCTGTGCCGGTACGTGGAGCGGCGACCCCGACACGGTCGCCGAGCCCATGGTGAACGCCGCCCGAGCGGCAGG
>Ga0208490_101055_pt1 | contig 11743 bp, 10 predicted proteins | sample SubbioAug_CSWold_FD_184818 | JGI IMG/M metagenome (GOLD analysis project Ga0208490, IMG submission 184818) | Serpentinite rock and fluid subsurface biosphere microbial communities from McLaughlin Reserve, California, USA - CR11Aug_CSWold (SPAdes) | ecosystem: Environmental > Terrestrial > Deep...
TTCGGGGCGGGCTCTTCTTTTTGCGCGACGCCGAAGCGAGCGGCGCCGCCGCCTTCAGCCGAGATTCAGCTCCTTGAAGAAGTCGTTGCCCTTGTCGTCGATGACGATGAAGGCCGGGAAGTTTTCGACTTCGATCTTCCAGATCGCTTCCATGCCTAGCTCGGGATATTCCAGAACCTCGACCTTCTTGATGCAGTCGAGCGCAAGCCGCGCCGCCGGCCCGCCGATGGAGCCGAGATAGAAGCCGCCATGGGCCTGGCAGGCCTGGCGCACCTGGGCGGAGCGATTGCCCTTGGCGAGCATCACCATCGAGCCGCCCGCCGCCTGGAACTGATCGACGAAGCTGTCCATGCGCCCGGCCGTGGTGGGGCCGAAGGAGCCCGACGCGTAGCCCTCGGGGGTCTTGGCGGGGCCTGCGTAATAGACCGGGTGATCCTTGAGATACTTCGGCATCGGCTCGCCGCGCTCCAGCCGCTCCCGGATCTTGGCGTGCGCCGCATCGCGCGCCACGATCAGCGGGCCGGTGAGCGAGAGGCGGGTGCGGATCGGGTGGCGGGTGAGTTCGCCGAGGATCTCGGACATGGGACGCGTGAGATCGATCTCGACGACGGCGCCGCCGAGTGCGCTCTCGTCGATCTCGGGCAGATACTGCGCCGGATGCGCCTCGAGCTCTTCGAGAAAGACGCCGTCGCGGGTGATCTTGCCCTTGGCCTGTCGATCCGCCGAGCAGGAGACGCCGAGCCCGATGGGGAGCGACGCGCCGTGGCGCGGGAGTCGAATCACGCGCACGTCGTGGCAGAAATACTTGCCGCCGAACTGCGCCCCGACGCCGAGCTGCTGCGTCATCTTGTGGACTTCCGCCTCCATCTCGAGATCGCGGAAGGCGTGCCCGTCCTCGCCACCCTGCGTGGGCAGCTCGTCGAGATAGCGCGTCGAGGCGAGCTTGACGGTCTTGAGGTTCTGCTCGGCGCTGGTGCCGCCGATGACGATGGCGAGGTGGTAGGGCGGACAGGCGGAGGTGCCGAGCGTCAGGATCTTCTCCTTCAGGAAGGCCATCATGCGGTCCTTCGTCAGGAGCGAGGGCGTCGCCTGGAAGAGGAAGGTCTTGTTGGCCGAGCCGCCGCCCTTGGCCACGAACAGGAACTTGTAGGCGTCCTCGCCCTCGGCGTAGATGTCGATCTGGGCCGGGAGATTGTTCTTCGTGTTCTTCTCCTCGAACATCGAGAGAGCGGCCAGCTGCGAATAACGCAGGTTCTTCTTCTCGTAGGCATCGAGGATGCCCTGCGCGATGGCGTTCTCGTCCTGCCCGTCGGTGAAGATCATGCGGCCCTTCTTGCCCATGACGATCGCGGTCCCCGTATCCTGGCACATGGGGAGCACGCCGCCGGCGGAGATATTGGCGTTCTTCAACAGGTCATAGGCCACGAAGCGATCGTTCGCCGTCGCCTCCGGATCGTCGAGGATCGAGGCCAGCTGCTTGAGGTGACCCGGGCGCAGGAGGTGGTTGATGTCGATCAGCGCCGTCTCCGCGAGCAGGCGAATAGCCTCTGGATCAACCGTTACGATCTCGCGCTCGCCGATCTTCTCGACGCGCACGCCCTCGCTGGTGAGCTTGCGGTAGGGGGTGGTGTCGGGGCCGAGCGGAAACAGAGCGTGATGCGTGTATGCCATGGTCTCTTCGTCGTCAGGAGCGCGCAGGCGCGGGAAAGGCTCTGCTGTTTAAGGCGTTTGCGCTGGCTTTCCAAGAACGTTTCCCGCGTAATGGAACGTTGGTCGCCTGATGCGGCTTTTGTCCCTTTGCGAAGCACGGTAGCGTACCCTCATGGTCAAGAACGAATTCCCCCACCCCCTCCTCGTCGCCGATATCGGGGGGACGAATGCTCGTTTCGCGCTCGCGGGGGCCCCGGGCGATTCCCTGCGGCTGGTGGCGAAGGTGCGGACATCGTCCTGCCCGACACCGCAGGCCGCGATCGCGCAGGCGATCGACGCCTGCGGCGAACTGCGCCCGCAGAGCATCGTCATCTGCGCCGCCGGCCCGGTCCTGGGGCGTCATGCGCGGCTGACGAACGCTGCATGGGTTTTCGAGGGGCCCGTGATCGCCGCCGAATGCGAGCTGGCGCAGGGGCTGCTGCTGAACGATTTCGAAGCCGCCGCCCTCAGTCTCGCCTTCGCGACGCCGGCTGATCTCAGCCCCATCGGCCCGGCGATCGTCCCCGGCAAGGGTCCCAAGGTCATCCTCGGCCCCGGCACCGGACTCGGCGTCGCGGCGCTGATCGAGTGCGGCGGCACCGTCATGGCGTTGCCGGGCGAGGGCGGGCATGTGGGGATCGGGCCGCAGGATGCGGAGGACGAAGCCTTCTGGCCGCATGTCGAGCGGATCGCCGGGCGCGTCACCTCCGAGACGCTGCTCTGCGGCTCGGGGCTGGTGCGCCTGCACAAGGCGCTGGCACCGCAATTTGCTCGGGATGTGGTCGAGGACGAGCCGCCGGTGATCGCGGCCAACGCGCTCGCGGGCAGTTGTCCGCATTGCGTAGCGACGGTCGGCATCTTCCTGAAGCAGCTTGCCCGTTTTGCGGGCGATATGGGGCTGATCTACGCAGCGACCGGGGGCGTGTTCATTCGCGGCGGCGTGATGACGTCGCTCGCGCCAATGATCGACCCGATGCGCTTTCGCGGCTACTTCAACGACAAGCAGCCGGTGGACGAGCTCGCCAGGGCGATCCCGCTCTCGCACGTGCCGGACGACGCGATCATCCTGCGCGCGCTTGCGGGGATCGGGGCAAGACCCGAGCGCTTCGCGATCGATTACGCGAACCGCCTCTGGGTCTAGAATGGCCTCTGAATCCAGAGGGTCTTTTGGTCTGGATTAGAGTAGTGGACAAACAAGCCGCAGCCTCAGGTGCCGGTTCATGCCGCCTGGGGCGCGGAGTTTTCCATCAGCACCGCATAGATCGCATCCGCATCATGCGCGGCGCGCAGGCGCTCCAGCACGCCCGGCTGGCGCAGGACGCGGGCCACGCGGGCGAGCGCCTTGAGGTGATCTGCCCCCGCCGTCTCGGGTGCGAGCAGCAGGAACAGGAAATCGACCGGCATGCCGTCGATCGCCTCGAAGTCGATCGGCTTCTCCAGCCGTGCGACGAAGCCGAAAAGCTTGTCGATGCTGGCGAGCTTGCCGTGCGGGATGGCGATACCCTCGCCGATCCCGGTCGAGCCGAGGCGCTCGCGCTGCAACAGCGTCTCGAAGATCTCGTGGGCGTCCACGCCGGTCAGACGAGCGGCGTGGGCGCTGATCTCCTGAAGCGCCTGCTTCTTGCCATTGACCTTCAGGGAAGGGGCGATGGCTTCGTGGGACAGGATTTCCAGAGGTGGCATGTTTTCCATCAAGCTCGGGCGGGCCCAGTGAGACCGGGTAGGCCGATCACAAGCAAGCTCCTCGCCATTTCGCACATCCTCAAGCGTTAATTCGACTTCTCGGTCGGCGGATCGATCCAGCCGATCGCCCCGTCCGTGCGGCGGTACACGATGTTGGCGCGACCGCTTCCCGCATGCTGAAACACCAAACAGGGTGCTCCTGTCAAATCAAGCTCGATCACAGCTTCGCTCACGGACAACCTGTGGAGAGCTTTCACCGATTCATGGATGACCACCGGATGGAACTCTTCGTTGCCGTCAAGCTCCTCTTCCGTATCGTCCAAGGGCGCTTCGATCACCGAGTAGCTCGCCTGCATCATGCCGGCGGCGTGGCCGTTCGGAGGCGAATGGTCACGCAATCTCCGCTTGTGCCGCCGCAGGCGCTTCTCGATTCGGTGAGCCGTCTGGTCGAAGGCGCCATAGGCATCCTGTGCCACGCCGCTCGATTCGAGCGTGACGCCCGTCGCAAGGTGCAGGACGCAATCGGTTCGATAGCCGCTGCCTTCTGGTTCGATGGTGACGTGACCGGTTACGGCCCCGTCAAAATACTTCGCGATTGCCGCCTGCACGCGGCTTTCGACCTGCGTACGCAAGGCGTCGCCGATATCCATGTTCTTGCCGGAAATCCGAAGCGTCATTTCTTGTCCCCTTCTTGAGGCGCGATGCGGCGCAGCGCTGGGCATTGATACAAGTGGTAAGGAGAGGCGCGCGGCTAGTCAACGAATCCCGTCAAACTTGGTTCTCACAAACGCGCCCCGCCCTGCTCCCCTTTCTGACGGCGGCGTTCAATGGAAGACGGTATTCGTAAAGATTCTCTGTATTTAGCAACCGTGCGTCGCGCAATGTCGATCCCCTGATCGCGCAATTTCTGCACCAGCGCGTCATCGGAGAGCACGGCCTGCGGCGGTTCCTGTTCGATCATGTTCTTGATGCGATAGCGCACGGCCTCCGCCGAATGCGCCGCATCGCCGCCCATTCCCGGGATCGAGGCGGTGAAGAAATATTTCATCTCGAACACGCCGCGGTTCGTCCCGATCGACTTATTGGAGGTGACGCGCGACACGGTTGATTCGTGCATGCCGATGGCGTCGGCGATGGTCTTGAGGTTGAGCGGGCGCAGCTCCGAGACGCCGTTTATGAAGAACCCGTCCTGCTGGCGCACAATCTCGGAGGCGACCTTGAGGATCGTCTTCGCGCGCTGATCGAGGCTGCGGGTCAGCCAGTGCGCGTTCTGCAGGCACTCGCTCACATAGGCCTTCTCCGCATCCGTGCGCGAGGCGCTGGAGACGCGGGCAAAATAGCTCTGGTTCATCAGGACGCGGGGAAGGGTCTGCGGGTTGAGGTCGATCAACCAGGAGCCGTCGGGGGCCGGGCGCACGAAGACGTCGGGAATCAGCACCTCGGTCGGCGCGCCGCCGAAGGCGCGGCCGGGCTTCGGATCGAGCGCGCGGATCTCGGCGATCATCTCGACGAGATCCTCGTCCTCGACGCGGCAGATGCGCTTGAGGGCGACGAGGTCGCGCTTGGCGAGGAGGTCGAGGCGCGAGAGCAGCGCCTCCATGCAAGGGTCGTAGCGGTTGCGCTCGCGCAGCTGGATGGCGAGGCATTCCGCGAGATCGCGCCCGCCGATGCCGGACGGATCGAAGGTCTGGACGACGCGCAGGATCTCCTCGACCTGCGAGGGCTTGCCGCCGATCCTGTCGGCGATCGCCTCGACGCTCTCGGTCAGATACCCGGCATCGTCGATGGCATCGATGACGAACTGGCCGATGAGACGTGCGGTCGGATCTTTCATGGCGAGGTCGAGCTGTGCGGAGAGGTGCTCGCGCAGGGTGAGCTCGCGCGTCAGGGTCGATTCGAAATCATCGTTGCCGTCGAAGGAGCCGCCCGCGCCGACGCCGCTCCACAACCCTTGCGAGACCGACAATTCGTCCCCGCCGGCGGGCGCGCGCGGCTCCTCGCGAGTCTCGCTCTCGAATACGTTGGAGAGGGAGGTGTCGAGATCGCGCTCGATCTCGGATTGTTCGGGCTTCATCGTGTCGAGCCAGACCTCGCCGACGGTCGGATCGGTCGAACCTTCGTTGTCGAAGCCGGAATCAGGGGACGCGTTGCGCTCGTCCGTGCGCTCCTCGATGCGCTCGCGATCCGGCATCGCCTCGCCGTCGCTCTCGTCGCGCTCCAACAGGGGATTGCGCTCGAGTTCGGCATCGACATAAGCTACGAGATCGAGATGGGAGAGCTGCAAAAGCTTGATCGCCTGCAGCAGCTGGGGCGTCATCACCAGCGACTGCCCCTGACGCATCTCCATGCGTGGCGCTAAACTCATCGACACCCCAATCCAGAGAAACCCTGCTCGTTCATCGGCACGGTTTTTGCATAGTTTTGTTACGACTTTCTATAGCGGATTGTCGAGTTCGTCAAAGGCGGCGCTTGCGTCGGATCGTTCTTGAAGAAATCTGGCACGAAAAAGCCCGCCCGGACATTTGCTGCACCGAGCGGGCTCATGGAAAGCGCAAACCTTCAGGCCCAGGGGCGTTCCGCAATCTTGCTCTCGTAAGCATCGATGGCTGCGGATTTTTCGAGCGTGAGGCCAATATCGTCGAGGCCGTTCATCAGGCAGTGCTTGCGGAACGGGTCGATCTCGAAATGAATGACGCCGCCATCGGGACCGTGGATTTCCTGGCTCGCGAGATCGACGGAGAGCGTCGCGTTCGCGCCTCGCTCGGCATCCTCGAACAGCTTCTCCAGTTCCTCGGGGGTGACGACGATGGGCAGGATGCCGTTCTTGAAGCAGTTGTTGTAGAAAATGTCGGCGAAGCTCGTCGAGATCACGCAGCGGATGCCGAAATCGAGGAGCGCCCAGGGAGCGTGTTCGCGCGAGGAGCCGCAGCCGAAATTGTCGCCGGCGACGAGGATCTGCGCCTTGCGATAGGCGGGCTTGTTGAGCACGAAATCGGGATTCTCGCTGCCGTCGTCGTTGTAGCGTTGCTCGGAGAACAGCCCGGTGCCGAGCCCGGTCCGCTTGATCGTTTTGAGGTACTGCTTCGGAATGATCATGTCGGTGTCGATGTTGATGACCCGAAGCGGCGCGGCGACGCCGGTGAGAACCGTGAAAGCTTGCATATCCCGACCGTTCTGACTGTTGGCGGCCCGGCTGGACCAGTTCGGGACGTTCTAGCAGAGCGGGACGCCGAGGAAAAGGCGCGCAATCAAGACATTTCCCGTGGATGACACCGAAGGGGAGAGGGCGGCAGGGACGTTTGAGTGCAGCTCACTCCCCAACGTGTCACTGCTCAGGCGGCCCAGCGTCACCCCCGCGCCAGCGCCAGCACCCCGTCGATCACGAACTGGATCGCCAGCGCAGCAAGGATCACGCCCAGCAGCCGCGTCAGAACGATGTTGCCCATCACGCCGAGCCATTTCGAGACGCGCTCGGCTGCGAGGAAGACGACGAAGCAGCTGGCGACGCCGAAGGCGAGGATGCCGACGAGGCCGATGAGGGATGGGATGTCGCCCTCGGCGCGTCCGGCGAGGAGGATCGTCGCGGTGATCGCGCCCGGCCCCGCCATCAGCGGGATGGCGAGGGGGAAGGCGGCGACGTTGTGGATGTGATCCTGCGTGATCGCGGTGTTTGCCGCCTCCTGCTTGCGCTTGGAGCGCAGCTCGAAGGTCATTTCGAAGGCGATGTAGAAGAGAAGCAGCCCGCCCGCTATGCGAAAGGCCGGCAGGCCGATCCCGAGGGCGTCGAGCAGCGCCTGCCCTCCAAAACCGAAAAAGGTGAGGATGGCAAACGCGATCAGGCAGGCCCGGACCGCGACGCGACGCCGCTCGAGCGCGCTCATCCCCACGGTGACGGAGAGGAAGATCGGCGCGAGGCCCGGTGGATCCAGCGTGACGAGCAGCGTCACCAGCGCCGTCCAGAGAAAATCGATGTCCAAGTGCCGCGATCCCTGTGCCGCAATCCCTGCAAAAACCGCCGGGACCTTAACCGATCCTGCCGCAGGCGAAAGCCGCGATCGCCCGCTATCCCCGACGATTTGAGGCCTCGAGGCTCGCAACGGCTGCGAATCTGCTAGAAGGGGAGGCAGAAGCGGAGAAGGACCATGGCGGAAATCGAGATCAGGCGCGTACATCGCAACGAGCGGGAGGCTTGGGAGCCCTTGTGGCAGGGCTATCTCGCCTTCTACAAAACCTCCGTCCCCGATCAGGCGACGCAGACCACCTGGGATCGCTTTCACGACCCGGACGAGCCGATGTTCGTCCTGGGGGCCTATCTCGAGGGCCGGCTCGTCGGCATCGTCCACTACCTCTTCCACCGCTCCACCTGGACGATCGGCGATTACTGCTACCTGCAGGATCTCTTCACCAGCGAGGATGCGCGCGGCAAGGGCGCGGGGCGCGCGCTGATCGAGGCGGTCTACGAGCGTGCGAAGGAGGAAGGGGCGTCGCGGGTCTACTGGAACACGCAGGCGGACAACGCCACGGCGCGCGTGCTCTACGACAAGCTCGCCGATCACCCGGGCTTCATCCAGTACCGGAAGATCTTCTGAGCTGATGACGGCTGCCCTTCTTCACGCTGAAACCGTGGCTGTCGCCGCGCGTATACCCGCCTTCCTCGGCGTCGAGGCCTCCGCCTGCGGGCGGGTCTGGTCGCAGCGCATGGATCGCGACGGCGAGATGATGGCGGCGGCGATCGCGCAGAGCCATGGCGTTCCCGACGTCGTCGCGCGGGTGCTGGCGGGGCGGGGAGTCGATGTCGGCTCAACGGCGGTCTTTCTCGCGCCCCGGTTGCGCGACCTGATGCCCGATCCCGACGTGCTGCAGGACATGCCAGCTGCCGTCGCGCGTCTGGCGCGGGCGGTGACCAAGGGTGAGATGGTCGCGATCTTCGGCGATTACGACGTCGACGGGGCGAGCAGCGCGGCGCTTCTCGCGTCTTTCCTGCGCGCCTGCGGGACGCCGTACCGCATCCACATCCCCGATCGCATCATCGAGGGCTATGGCCCCAATTCCGAGGCTATCCGGGCACTTGCCGCCAAGGGCGCGACGCTGCTGGTGACGGTGGATTGCGGCACGGCGAGCCATGAGCCGTTCGAGACGGCGCGGGAAGCCGGTCTCGACGTCGTCGTCCTCGACCACCACCAGGCCCCCGAGACGTTGCCCGAAACCGTGGCGCTGGTGAACCCCAACCGCCAGGACGATCTCTCCGGGCTCGGCTATCTCTGCGCCGCTGGCGTCGTCTTCCTCACCCTCGTCGCGCTCAACCGGCACTTGCGCGACGCCGGCTTCTGGAAGGGCCGCGAAGCTTTCGATCTGATGGGCGCGCTCGACATCGTCGCCCTCGCCACGGTGGCGGACGTCGTCCCGCTCACCGGCCTCAACCGCGCCTTCGTGCGCCAGGGCCTCGCGATCATGCGCGCACGCGGGCGACCGGGGTTGACGGCGCTCGTGGATGTCGCGGGGCTGAACGCCGCGCCGCAGGCCTGGCATCTGGGATTTCTCGTGGGGCCGCGCATCAATGCGGGCGGACGCATCGGCAATGCGGCGCTCGGCGCGCAGCTGCTGCTCTGCGAGGATCCGGGGGAGGCCAAGGGCATCGCCGAAGAGCTCGACAGGCTCAACCGCGAGCGGCAGGCGATCGAGGTGGATGCGGTAGCGGAAGCCATGGCGCAGGCGGAGACGAGCCTCGCCCTCGACCCGGAGCAGCCGGTGCTGACGAGCTTTGCCGAGCACTGGCATCCCGGCATCGTCGGCCTCGTCGCCGCACGCCTGAAGGAGCGCTTCCGCCGCCCCGCTTTTGCCTTCGCCGTGAACGGGCAGGGGCAGGCGACGGGTTCCGGGCGCTCGGTTCCCGCTGCCGATCTCGGCCGCGTCGTGCGTGCGGCGGTGGATCAGGGGCATGCGGTGAAGGGGGGAGGACATGCGATGGCGGCGGGTGCGACAGTTGCGGTCGAGCAGATCCCGGCTTTCGCCGCCTTCGTGGGCGCGCAGCTCGCGCAATCCGTGGCTGACTTGTTTGCGACCGATCGCCTGATGATCGACGCGACGATCAGCGCCGGCGGTGCCAACCCCGCGCTCCTCACCGCGCTCGAGCAGGCGGGTCCCTTCGGCTCGGGATGCCCGGAGCCGGTGTTCGCGCTCGCCAACCACCGCGTCGTCAGCGTCAGCGAGGTCGGCAGCGGCGGGCATATGCGGGTGCGGCTCGCGAGCGGTGACGGCGCAACCATCGACGCCGTCGCATTCCGCGCCGCAGGGCAGCCTCTGGGGGACGCGCTGTCGGGCGCGCGCGGCAAGATGCTGCACGTGGCCGGATCGCTCAACCTCAACACCTGGGGCGGGCGCGAGCGCGTCGAAATGCGGATCATGGACGCCGCCGAACCGGGCTGAACGGCGCTGGAATTTTTCGCCCGCATTTCGCCAGTTTTCCTGCCGAGGAAGCTTGCCGAATGCGCCGAACCCCTCTATACGTTCGCCCGCGCCGCCCAAACAGCGGCCCCCGCGCCCTTCGTCTAGCGGTCTAGGACGTCGCCCTTTCACGGCGAAAACACGGGTTCGATTCCCGTAGGGCGCGCCATACACGTACAGAACCACGAACAAATCCGATTGCCTCGATCCACTTTTCGACGTCTTTGACGCCGAGGGGACGGGTACTGCCGTCGCCATGGCACGCTATTCTCTGCCGTGCCCATGCCGTGCCCATGCCGTGCCCAACGCCAGTGCTCGTTCTCGCTTGTGCCTCGGTAAAGGTGTGGCGATGCTGTTCCGACAAAGATCGACAAGCGGACTTCTGAAGAACGAATGACCGCAATACGCTGTCATTCTTCGTAGCGCTGCTCTCGTTCGTCGTAGGCGCTGCCGGCACCGGGAAGATCAACGGCGCGTTCCGTCTCGCATCTCGATCTCTTCGGTGAGATGGCAGTCATAGTTGCTCCCATCGGGCATGAGGCACATGCGGTCGAAGTGGTCAGGAGGCAATCTTGCGGCAGTCGCGATCGCCTTTTCCGCGTCGAGCCGGTCGAGATGGCTCCCCGTGGCGGCAGCCCGGTAGCGCTCCAGCCGCCACGGGGAGCGATACCAGGCGGAAAACGCGGCGCGCGTCGCGCTGACGGGCGTGGCTCCGGCGGTGATGGCGTCCGCGAAGGCTGCGGCGATATCCTCTGCGTGCTCGAGCGCCTCCAGCGCCTGCCAGAGCGCCGGATCGCCCGAGTCATTCGCCGACCAGGCGAACAAGGTCACGATGGCTTGCGCATCCGCCTCCATTGCAAAGGAAAGGCGGATATTCTCGCCCATGTCGATCGCGAGCGATGGGCCGTAGCCTCGCCGGTACTGATCGAGATGGCGGAGTTCATGAGCGACGATCAGCGTCATTTCGAGCCGGGAAAGCGCGCCGCCGACGGCGATGACGTGGTCCTTCGGGTCGAAATAGCCGCGGCAATCGATCGTCGCCGGATCAAGGCAGATGTTCGGCTCGCATTCCGACAGAAGCCGGCCGAAATAACCGTCCAGCAACGGGGTCCGTCGGAGGATATCGACGGCAGCCGCGAGTTCTGCAAGTTCCGCCGCTGGCGCATCGCCTGCGGGCAGGCAGAACCGGGCGTTGATCGTCGGCGGGGCATGTGGGTGACCCGTTGCCGCGTTGGCAGGGAGAGGCGCGGCGAGGGAGGCGAGGGCGATGGCCAGAATGAGCAGGACAGTTGGGCGGATATGCTTCATCTGCGATGCCGGCTGCCTCAAGATGGTCGATGAAGAGCAGACACACTTGCATCGAAACGACGCAAAGTCCCTGCGATAGATCAAGCCGCGGCAGCGGGGGAGGCGGTCGATACGCTCCGGATTTGGCGCCGCATCGTAGTTGTCCGGGTATACTCGCAGCCGACTTGAAGCTCTACTAAGTCGATGGAGCCGCAGCGCAGTCACCCGTGCGGTCCGTGCTGATGGGCCGCAGATGAGACTGCAGTATCGCAGGCCGGACGAGCGGCAAATGACGGGACGAGGACCTCGCCATAACGGCAGGCGCTGCCTTGAATGCGCCGCTCTCGTGCTCGGCTGCACCGCCGTCATGGCGATCCCCGCCTTGGCGGAACGTTCCCGCGGGATCGGTTTCGAGGTCCTGACCGCAACCGAGAGCAAAGCCATCAAGCCCGGTGTCGCGGTCGTTCGCTACAAGGGCCAGATCGCCTACCCGATGGCTGAGAACCTCGCGGAGATCTGGAGCGAGATCCAGGGGCACCACACGCAAATCGTGCTGGACCTCGACAGCGCGGGAGGCGATCTCGTCCATGCCGAGAAGGTCATCGCCATCCTGCGCGGGATGGCGGCGGAGGTCGCGCTG
>Ga0208490_101056_pt1 | contig 11736 bp, 15 predicted proteins | sample SubbioAug_CSWold_FD_184818 | JGI IMG/M metagenome (GOLD analysis project Ga0208490, IMG submission 184818) | Serpentinite rock and fluid subsurface biosphere microbial communities from McLaughlin Reserve, California, USA - CR11Aug_CSWold (SPAdes) | ecosystem: Environmental > Terrestrial > Deep...
TTTTAGTTCCCTTAGTAATGATTATGGCCAATGGTTTTGGAATAGATCCACGAGGTGTTGCTTTGTTAGTTGCAGTGTGTGCATCAAATTCATTTGTAATACCTACTCATCAGGTTAATGCATACATTATGGGGCCAGGTGGTTATAGTACAAAGGATTATATAAAAGCAGGTGGAGGATTAACTGTACTATTCCTATTTGTAGCAACTACAGTTATATACTTACTATATTTATAGGAGGATGATTTTATGGATTTTATATTTGCACAAAGATGGTCACCATATGCTGTTGGAATATTGATTGGACTCTTAAATTTACTTGGTATGATGATATCCAATAAGCCCTTAGGTGCATCCACAAGTTTTTTAAAACTTAGTGGTTTAATTGTAGGTGCTTTTAATAAAGAAAAAGTTTTATCAAATGAATATTATAAAAAAAATAAACCTGAAGTAGACTGGGGAATGATGCTTGTACTTGGAATTATAATAGGTGCATTTATATCCTCAACTATTTCTAAAGACTTCCAACTAATAAGTGTTCCATCCATGTGGAGTGAAAATATTTCTGATAGCTTTATTCTAAGATTTATGGCAGCTTTAGTTGGTGGAGTATTTCTAGGAGTAGGTTCAAGATGGGCTGGAGGATGTACCAGTGGACATGGAATAAGTGGAACCAGTCAGTTATCAATACTAAGTTGGGTAGCTGGAGGAGCATTCTTTGTAGGTGGAATTGCTACAGCATTTTTAATTTACGGGATATAGGGGTGATGACATGGATAAATACTATGATAATAAAAAGATTCAACTAATATATGGACTAATAATTGGAGTATTATTTGGGTTCCTTCTACAAAGAGGAGGAGTTACAAAATATGATGTCATCGTTGGACAACTTAGACTTACTGACTTTACAGTTATTAAGATTATTTTTTCAGCAATAATTGTAACTATGGTAGGCATTGGTTTTTTGTATAAAAAGGGCCTTGTTGAAGTAAAAACAAAGTCAGGCTCACTTAAAAACTCCATACTAGGAGGACTATTATTTGGAGTGGGATTTGGATTGTTGGGATATTGTCCAGGGACAATTGCTGGAGCCATAGGAAATGGATATATTGATGCAATTACTGGTGGTTTTTTAGGAATTGTAATAGGTACTGGATTATATGCATTCTTGTATCCTTCATTTAAATCCAAAGGAATAATAACCAATGATAAATATAGTGAGTACAGCTTATTTAATGAGTATAGTGGAAATATTTTTAAGATAATTATTCCATTATCCATAGTACTTGTAGTGGTATTAATTGTTGTTGAAAACCTGGGACTGTAGGAGGAAATTATGAAAAAAGAAGTAGTTATTATAGGCGGTGTGGCTGCTGGAATGAGCTGTGCGGCTAAACTATTTAGAGAAAGTGATGATGTAAATATTACTGTATATGAAAAGGGTGAATATATTTCTTACGGTGCATGTGGACTTCCATATTATATAGGAGATGTAATTAAAGATCATAACAAACTAATTATAAAATCACCTGATGATTATAAGGAAGATGGACTGATAATTAAAGTTTTTCATGAAGTAGTTTCAGTGGATACAAAGAATCAAAAGGTTGAAGTTCTAGATATAAAGGAAGATAGAAAATTCAATAAGAAATATGACCATCTTGTTATAGCAACAGGAGGACAGCCAAATATTCCTGATTTTTTTAAACCACATATGAATAATGTATTTACATTAAGAGATATAAATGATGGTATTATAATCAAAGAAAAAGCAATGGATGAAAGTGTAGAAGATGTAGTGATTATTGGTGGTGGATACATTGGACTTGAACTTGCAGAATCCTTCTATCATCTAAAAAAGAAGGTTAGAATAATTAATAGGTCAGATAAAATTATGAAGACCTTTGATGATGAAATAAGACAAGTATTAGTTCAGGAACTTAATGAAAAAGGTATAGACTTAAGTTTGAATCATCAGGTGGAAGAAATAATATTAGATGAATCTAATCGTGTTAAAAAAATTAAAACCAAAGATGAAGACTTTAAAGCAGAACTTGTAGTAGTGGCCATTGGAATAAGTCCAAACACTGAGTTTTTAAAAGAAACAGGAATCGAAGTATTAAAAAATGGTGCAATTATAACAGATGAAAAAATGAGAACAAATATTCCTAATGTTTACGCAGCAGGGGACTGTTCAACCATAAATCACAGGGTACTGGGAAAAGATGTTAGTATTGCATTGGCAACTTATGCCAATAGACAAGGGAGACTACTGGGAGAAATATTATCAGGAAAAGATGTTAGTTTTCCTGGAGGAATTGGTGCATCTGTGGTTAAAATTCTCGATGTAACATTGGCTCAAGCAGGGATAAACGAAACTCAAGCAAAAGAAGAAGGTTTTAATTATAAAACAAGCTTCATTAAAGGGTATTCTAATGCGGGATATTATCCTGGAAGCAAGCCACTGTATATTAAATTTATATTTGATAAAGAAACACAGGTAATACTTGGAGCACAAATGATAGGAGAAAAAGGAAGTGAACACAGAATCAATACTCTTTCCCTTGCAATTGCTAAAAAAATGACACTATCTGAACTTGCATATATGGACTTTGCATATACTCCTGTTTATTCAGGATCTTGGGATCCTATTCAAGTTGCATGCAATGTTGCAATATCAGAAAGTGAAAAATAGAGATAATTAAAAGACTCAAATTGACAGAGGTGATGATATGGAAAACAAAGATTATAAAGATTTGACCACAGAAGAAAAGAAAATGAGGCAAATTGAAATAACCAAAACATTTACGAAACTGGGATTTTTAGCTTTTGGAGGTCCAGCTGCTCATATAGCTATGTTAGAGGAAGAAACTATCCATAAGAGAAAGTGGTTGGATAGAGAAAAATTTATGGATTTTATGGGTGCTACTAATTTAATCCCTGGACCAAATTCCACAGAGATGGTAATTATGGTTGGTTACGAAAGGGGAGGAGTATTAGGGTTATTAAATGGAGGACTTTCCTTTATTCTTCCTGCGATGTTTATAGTGTTAATATTTGCAGTGATGTATGTTAGTTATGGATCACTACCACAGATTACTTCAGTTCTTGATGGTGTAAAAGCTGTAATTATGGCTGTAATCATTCATGCTCTTTATAGACTTTTTAGGTCAGTAATAAAGACAAAATTATCTTTGGTATTTGCTCTAGTTATAGGTGTATTATATTTTCTAGGACTAGGAGAAATTCCACTTTTATTTATAGCAGGTCTTTTAATGATGTTAATTAAAAATAAGGATAAATTTTTAGGCAAGACATATTCCTTGAGTATTCCGCTAATATTTTTAACTTTCTTGAAAATTGGAGCAGTTTTATATGGTAGTGGTTATGTATTGTTAGCATTTTTGGAAGCTGAATTTGTTCATAGGTTGGGAGTATTAACCAATCAACAAATATTAGATGCAGTAGCAGTTGGACAATTCACACCAGGTCCAGTATTTACAACAGCTACTTTTTTGGGGTATGTTATGGGTGGGTTCCCAGGTGCAATTTTGGCAACAATAGGAATTTTCTTGCCAGCTTTTGTAATAGTGGGACTTATAAAGCCTATAATTCCTAAGCTAAGAGAAAACAAATATCTTTCTGGAGCTTTGGATGGGATAAATATAGCATCACTTGTTTTGATGGCTTTTGTAAGTGTTAAATTAGGATTGGCTTCAATTTTTAACATTACAACAGCATTAATATTCATTGTATCTTTGATTGGAATAATTAAATTCAAGATAAATTCTGCATGGTTAATTATTGCTGGTGGTGTGGTCAATTTTATTGTTAATCTGATATGATACTGTTTATCTATTAAATAGAAGGGTATCTATTCTTAGGAACGGAGGGATCAGATGGATAATAAAATTGATGTAAGACCTATAGAGCCTAGAGAAAAACATAAGAGAATTTTCGATATGTTTAACAATTTAGTAAGTGGTGAAAAGATGGAAATTATAAATGACCATGATCCAAGACCATTACACTATCAATTATTAGCAGAGAATGAAGGACAATTCCAGTGGTTATATCTGGAAGAAGGACCTGAAACTTGGAGAGTGGAAATAACAAAAATATAGGCCTATGGCCTATTTTTTTTGGTATAGTTAAATATATATAAAAAATGAACTTTTTAGTATTTAAAATACTCTTACTAGGGAATGAGGTGAGACAGTGGATATAATTAGCTTGGTTGAAAAAGCCAAAAAACAGGATAAAGAGGCTTTAACTCAGTTGGTATTAAAGGAAAAAGATAACTACTATAGATTGGCATTTAGCTTTATGAAAAACCAACATGATTCAATGGATATGGTTTCTGAAATGATACTAATTCTCTATGATAATATAAAAAACTTAAAAGATAATGAAAAGTTTTACTCTTGGAGCAAGACAATTTTGGTGAATCTTTGTAAAAAAGCTTTAAAGGATAGGAACAAAATAATTGACTTAGATTCTGTTAAAGATTCCAGTACAAGCCTTGATGACACCATGGAAGAAGAAATGGATATTGACTTGTATATTGATAAACTTAGCAAGAAACACAAAGAAGTCATCAGACTTAGGTATTTCCTAGATATGGATTATGCCACTATCTCAGAGGTTTTAAAAATCCCAATAGGCACCGTCAAATCAAGAATAAATAAAGGATTATCAGATTTGCGGGAAATGGTAAGAGGAGATGAGTATTATGGATAAAATAGAGAAAGCTCTTAAAAATAAAGAAAATCAGTATAAAAATTTAAATGCTCCTGATAATTTTGAACAAGTAATAAGAAGTAAGTTGGAAACGACTAAACAGATGAGAAAATCTTTAGGTTTCATAAGAGTTGCTTCAATTCTCATTGCTATAATAGTAATTGGTTACAACAGCTCAACATTAGCTTTTTATGGGAAGTCTTTATTTGGATATGAAAATATTATGAGTGAGACCCTCATTGGACTAAGTGAGTTGGGTGAAGGTCAAAGGATTGATAAAACTTACTATTTTTCTGATGGAGTATATGTAAAACTTGATATGGTAATGCTTGATGGGAATGGCTTAGTATTATTCTACACTATAGAAGACTCTACTAAAACAAAGAATATAGAAGATATAAACATAAGACCTTCTATAACAGGATTATTATACAGGACAAATTTAAGTGGAATTGGTGAAATGAATATGGATGAGTTCTCTCAGAAATGGGTTTTAACTTCTTCAGATGCTCCAAGAATTTACAATCAAGTTATGACATTGGAACTTGATTATTTGGATGATGATTCTGGAATTTCCCAAAGTGGAGAGATTAAATTTAAACTAGACAGAAATAAGGCTGTGGGAAAAACTATAAAATTTACAGTTAACCAAGAATTAGAAGTATTAGGAAGAACAATAAATATTGAAAAAATTAGTGCATCTTCTGTGTCAACAATAGTAAGTGGAAAACTTCAAAATATAATTTCATTGGGAGCTGATTATTTAAAAGGAGAGAGAATTTTCTTTGATAATATAGAATTTATACTCTTAGCCGATGGGAAAAATATTGAAAAAGTAGGAGCTGGTATGTCTACAAATGAAAATGGAGTTTTGTTTGATCAAAGATTTGAAGCTATTCCAAAAGAAACAAAGAATATTTCCTTAGTATTGGAAGAGTTGACAATCAGGAAGAATCTCAATCTGCTTGTAGCCATAGACTTTTTTGATCAAAACAAAGTAATATCCTTAGAAGGTGAGGAGATACTTATAGAGAGAATAGCGCATGTAGATGGTCAAACCCATTTAACCATATCTTCTAGTGACCATATTCGAATTCCTGGTGTAGGTCTTGAAATTGAGGGAAAAACATATCAATTACTAAATACTATTGATGAAGAATTCATTAAGATAGAAAATGGGGAAGTCAAAAACAGAAGAACACTTGTATTTGATGGGATTGGAGATAATTATCACCTAAATATTAAACACCTAATATATAGTTTTAAATACAGCAAAGAAATATATTATTTCAATAAATAAAGGATGCTAAGATCAGCATCCTTTTTTCCTTGTATTTAAGATTTTTTCTTTATGATATTTTTTATATGTTTAAATATGTCTAAAGATACTATAACAGCTAATACAGCAAACCCAATCTTTATACCTAGTTGAACCCCATAGCTAATATTCTGAGCTTCTAGTGAGGAAATACCAGGAATTTTTGAAAAGTCGAAAATGTTTGGATTAAATGCAATTATACCAATAATAAACACACTTAATACATCCAATATTACTGAAAAACTTCTAGTTATAATTTGCCATTTTCTTACTATTAACAAATATATATTCAATATAATTGTAAAAATCAGAACTCCATTAATTAGAGGCAAATAATTATTTATAACTGTCTTATTAAAAATTGGTATTACATTTATGGATTCCCCAAGGACTAAGAAATTACTTCCATTAAAGAATATTAGAGCTAGAACAGAAAAACCAATCTCAAATATTATGTCAAAAATACCAACTTTATCACTGTTTTCAGGAGCTTTTTCTAAATCTTTAACTGACCATTCTTCATCTGTAAGAAAATCTTTTTCAGGCAAATACTTGTAAATTGAAGCAAATACTATTGTCATAATACCAACTACAGATAAAGCAGCAGACCAGATTTGTCCAAATAGATTTAGTATAACAATCCCAAGATTAGACCCAGAGTCAATGGTAATTATAGTTGATATTGTTAGACCTAAAGATACAGCTCCTATTACTATTTTTAGAAGTAGAAAGTATGTGTCAATTAAAGGAGATCCTATTAAAACTCTCGGTCTATCTAAATAAGCTTCAGCGACTTTTTTTGGATTTCCCAATTTCATTATGGATTCTTGGATTTCAATATCACTATAAATATCTTTTGAACCATAGTTTTCCTCTAGATAATCATATAAATTAGCTTCAATTTCCTTTAATACCTCGTCCCTCTGAGAAGGAGATAGATATTTTCCAATGGCATACAAATAATCCCTAATCATATTAATCCCTCCACCATATTTAACATGTTTCCACTTAACTTTTTCCAATCACTGATAAGACGATCTCGCACATCTTTACCAGACTGGCTAATTTTGTAATATCTTCTAGGTCTATTCCCATCAACATCCCAATCTGAATCCAATAAACCTTGTTTTTCCAATCTTCTCAGTAATGGATATAAGGTATTTTGTTCAACTTCCATCCCCTTATCATTCAATGCTTGAATTAGGGAATATCCATATTGAGGTTGATCCATTTGAGTTAAGACTGCCAGAACTAAAGTGCCTCTTTTCATTTCTTGCTGTATATTTTGTAGTATTTCATCCATGTCAGACATTGAACCACCACCTTTAATTTATTATACTGTGCGACACACAGTATTGTCAATAGAAAGTATAAAAATTTTTTTAAATAAAAACTCCCTAAACAAAACTGTTTAGGGAGGAGACTATACTGCAAAAGGGTCATCTTTCATATTATCATTCCAGATATATTCTATTCTTTTTGCAACTTCAAAAGCTTTTTTTTCTGAGAACATGTCTTTAATAAATCCTAAAGACATATCCATTCCAGCAGAAACTCCTGAGGATGTATAATACTTGCCATCAACACACCACCTGGCACTGCTTTCCCACAATACATCTTTATCCTGATCTTTAACCCAGTCAAAAGACCGCTTGTTTGAAGTTGCAGTTATTCCTTTAAGATGTCCTGTTCTAGCCAGTAAGGCTGAACCTGTGCATACTGTCAAAGTATATTCTGACATGTTGTCCAAAACTTTCAATAATTCTACAAATTCAATATCATGAACTAAGTCTCTTGTTCCAAGTCCACCTGGAACAAATAAGATTCCACTATAATCATCAACATTGATTCTATCTGTAACCACTTTAACTCCTTGCTTGCTGGTTATAATACTTCCATCCATTGATAGAAACTTAATTTTATATTCGTCATCAAGAATGCCAAATATCTCAACAGGACCAAATACATCAAGGGTCTCAAAATTATTGAATAATATTACATTAATATCCATAGCAGTTCTCCTTATAATTTTATTTTTGAAACTTAAATTGAGGTCTCTTTTGTTAGCTCATACTCTCTCCAAACCTTTTTTAAATCTGAAAATACAAACAAAAGATATACCCTTGCAATGATTGCTAGTCCAGCTGATATGAAAGATATTAGAGTATAATCAAATGCCAATGAAAATATCATTAACAGGACTGATAATCCCATAAATAGAAGATATGTTTTAGAATCTCTTATTAATTTCTCACCAGCAAGACCATGACCAATATTTTCAAGAGCTTCTTTTGAGCCTTCTAGAACATTAAATACAAGACCTATTTCTAAAAGCATTGGTATTATTGGTAATAATAGAAAAAGTGCATTATTTGTATCCAATAAGTTACTAAATCCAACACCTACAGTAGTGAAAAGGGATACAACAATCAACGCAATACCATACTTTTGGGCCTTATTAAAGCTATAAGTATTGGAATTTTCATTTAAGCTGGACAATCCACTAAAGAAAAATATCCACCCAATGAAAGATGGCAAAATTGTAATGTAACCTAACCTAATATTAAAAGAAGCAATAAATAATCCCCAAAAAATTCTGTGATATCCTTTTTCCAAATTAATACCTCCTTGCATTTATCTACTATTCCAAAAATCTAATGTACCCTTTAGGGTTTTCTAAAAATGACTTTAAAAAATTAATGCTCCTTACTTCATTATATGGTACTTGAAGAATTCTATCATCCTTTATCTCTAAAATTTGAGCATTTGGATATGCAGCTATAATTGGTGAATGTGTTGAAATTATAACTTGAGAGTTATTCTTTATGCTCTCAGATATTATGTTTAGAAACACCAATTGGTTTTCCATAGAAAGTGCAGCTTCAGGTTCATCAATAATAAATAATCCATCCTTTGAGATCCTTTTACTGAAAAATTCTAAAAAACTTTCTCCATGGGATAATATATTTAAATCGTTTTCATATAGATTATTAAGCTCATATAAACTTCTTTCATGCGGCATTTTAGCCAATGACTTGGAATACAAAGATCTATCTGTATATTTATCCTCAATTTCTAATAGTTCTTGTGAAGCTTCCTCTTTCAGACTTGTAATTTGATGTAAATAGTGAGTAAATACTTCACCTTGAAATAGTAATTTTCTCTTTGGTTTAGAGACCATTCCAATTTTAGTATACCTTGAAGCTTGAATAATTGCTTCATCTTGTACCATATCATTTTTAGTTTCTGTAAGTTTAATAGCTTCTAGTTTTTCTGCAATTAGCTTTATAAGAGTTGATTTTCCACTGCCATTATCACCCATTAATATTGTAATTGGGGAATTAAAAAATATTTGTTGTAGATTTTTAAAAACAGGTAAACTTAAAGGGTATTTATTTGAAGGAAAATCCTCAACAAGGGTAAATGATTTTAAATACATACTAATTTCCCCTTTTGAGTTTTTCTATGAGAGCAATTAGGGAATCTTTAAATTCATCATCTTGTAGTTTATCTCTTTTTTTTGCTTTTGTAGTATATATCCCTCTAACTCTAAGTTCTCTGCTAATATGTCTTGATGATAGCATCCATCCAATGTTTTCATCGTCTATAACAGTTCCGTTTTGACTAATTGGATAAGCTTTTCTTGATAAAACCATAGCTGCCAAGCCATTATCTTGAGTAATGACAATATCACCTTTACTTAGATTATTAACAATATAATAATCTGCACTATCCATAGAATTATCAACTGTAACTATTTCTGCATAATCACTTGAAAGAATATGAGAATAGTTTTTTACAAGCACCACAGGTATGTTTCTTTCCTTGGCGATTTTAACTGCTATTTCTACAACTGGACATCCATCAGCGTCAATAAAAATTTTCAAAAGTGCACCTACTTTCCAACTGGAGCCAAATATATTACAAACTCATCTTCTCCATCTAAATCCAGTAGATTATCCATTAATTCTTGATCATAAGCACCTATTGCACATGTTCCATATTTTATAGGTTCACAGGCTAAATATAGGTTTTGACAGATGTGACCAGCATCCATGAGAATTGACTTATGAGCAAAATACATGTATCTCCACTCAGTTCTATATGGCACAGCAACCCAAATAAATGTTACACTTCCCTTTGACACAAATATTTGTTTATTGCATGCAGCATTTAGTTTTTCTTTTAATTTTTCTTCTTGTTTATGAAGCACTAAGGAATGAGAAAGTGGAAGGTATCTATATATTCCAGATTTTAATCCTTCTACATTAAATACACATAAATAAGTATCTATTGGATGTCTATTTCCTGCTGAAGGTACTGTTCTATATATTCTGTCCTTAGTCTCTTTTCTAACTCCTGCTTGGGACCATAAAAGGTAAGACAATTCTTTTAAAGTCATTTGATACTTAGAATTAAATTTTCTTTTAGTTTCTCTGTTTTTAATTGCATGGATGGTTTTAAGATCTAGTGAATCAAAAAAATCATCAAAATTAGGCAGCTGGATGATTTCATCCATTTCATTGGTCTCTTTTTGGATTGGAGGCATTGGAACACCTTTACTTTGATCAGTATCAGACATATCAAACTGTTTTCTTACTGTAGTTTTTAAAAAAAATCTTTGCTTTTGGAGTATTTCCTTGTTCATGTTATCCCTCCATTCTATTTTAATTCATTATACAACAAATCCATGTGTATGTCATACTAGAATCACCTTGCAAAATATGTTGAATGTAACTATAATGGATATAATTTACTATTTTAATTGAGCAATGGGAGTGGGATAATGACAACAGAAAGAAAACGCCTTATGAAAGAAGGTTTTATATTAGGGTTACCTTTGGTATTGGGATACTTCCCAATTGCCATGGCTTTTGGATTGATGGCCAAAAATACAGGATTATCATTTACTGAAACATCTCTCACATCAATATTTGTTTATGCTGGTGCAAGTCAGTTTATGTTTTTAGATCTTATTGGTTCAGGAGTTACTGGTGGTGGAATAATACTAGCAACTTTTCTACTAAATTTAAGACACTTAATGATGAGTGCATCAGTATCAGTTAACCTTAAAGATAGTTGTGATAAGTATTTGGCTTTAATAGGCTTTGGAATAACAGATGAAAGTTTTTCTGTATTATCATTTAATAAAGAAAAACTGCATTTACACTTTGTATTAGTAGTTATTAGTATGGCATATGGAGCATGGGTTTTGGGAACTATAATGGGATATCTTGTTGGTGAAATAATTCCTCAGACACTTCAAACAAGTTTAGGGTTAGGTCTTTATGCACTATTTGCAGCCTTATTGTTTCCATCCTTTAAAAAAAGCAAGGTATATCTTTTTTTATCTATCATATCTGGAATTTTATATTCTATTATTCATTACATGAGTATTCTCTCAGCGGGTTGGGATATAATTTTTGCCATAATTCTTGGCTCTCTTATAGGAGTAGTTTTATTTAGTAAGGAGGAACTTGCAAATGAGTAATTATGTTCCAATAATTATAGGAATGGCTATAGTTACATTTATACCAAGGTTTTTGCCACTTAAATTTATAAGAGAGATAAAATTAAGTAGAAAAGCTATGCTATTTTTGCAATATATTCCCTATACATCATTGAGTATACTTATCGTTAGAGGAATCCTTACTTCAGATATTCAAATGATGCCTG
>Ga0208490_101057_pt1 | contig 11734 bp, 9 predicted proteins | sample SubbioAug_CSWold_FD_184818 | JGI IMG/M metagenome (GOLD analysis project Ga0208490, IMG submission 184818) | Serpentinite rock and fluid subsurface biosphere microbial communities from McLaughlin Reserve, California, USA - CR11Aug_CSWold (SPAdes) | ecosystem: Environmental > Terrestrial > Deep...
TGATTGTGCTGAAGATTTATAACCTAAGTTATTCTTAACTACATTTGAAAATGCTCCACCAATTGGATAATAAAGTCCACTTGTTGGACCAGTCGCTACGGTTATAAAGTATTCGTCTTTATTAATTCCTTCTTCAGCAGCTGGAGTATCATCACCACCACAAGCAGTTACAAATATTGACATAACTAATACTAATGCTAAAAGTAACATTGACTTTCTTTTCATACTAATTCCCCCTTTAAGTTGTTTTTCTTTACGCCTGGAGGCACTCAAATAAATTAGATTCTTTGAATACACCATAAATAATATAATAATATATATATAAGCAATTGTCAATTTCATGATAAATAAAAGTATGTAATTTCGTGATAAATAAAAGTATGTAAAACATTGCAAAATCAATGCTTCTTTAACGCTTCAGTTCGTCATAGTGTGTCATTGTTTTCACATTGTTTATAGCTTTTTATGCAACTTAAATTATCTCTACTTTTCTTTTAGTTGCTTTAAAATTAATTCCATAGCAACTTCTTCATCTAACGGTCTGCTAATAAGATACCCTTGAATAAAGTCACATCCATGCTCTTCTAAGTATCTCCTTTGCACTTCAACCTCTACCCCTTCAGCTACAACATAATGTCCTAACTTATGTGCTAGGGATATAATATCTGCTGTAATTGCTTCTTCTCTTTTAAGGAATGTCAATTTATCTATGAATTGTTTGTCTATCTTTAAACAATTTATATTTAGTTCTCTTTCCCTTGAAAGGGAAGAATATCCAGTTCCAAAATCATCAATCGCTATTTTTACTCCTAAACTTTTAAATACTCCCAAAATTCTATTAATCTCATCATAGTCAGATGCAAATATTGACTCTGTTATTTCTAATCCAATATTCATTGGATTAATTCCTATTTCATTTACTAGATCTAAAAATCTATCTACGAAACCTTGTCTTAGTAACTGAATAGCAGATATATTAATTGAAACATTAACTTTATTACATTCAGCTTGTTCCAATTTCTTTAAAAATCTAAATGCTTGAATTATTATCTTTTCTCCCACAGGAACGATCAATTTAGTCTTTTCCGCAATGGGAATAAAATCCAGTGGAGGTACCTTCCCAAGTTTTTCACTATTCATCCTTGCAAGAGCTTCGAAACCATAAATAGAATTTGTCTTAACATCTATAACTGGTTGATATTGGAGATATAACCCTCCATCATTATCATCTGAAACGATGTAATTAAGTTCTTTTTTAATGTTCTCCTCTCGAATAACTTCTTCCCCCATTACATAGTCGAAGTATTTCACACCAAAGTCTCTGTCAAATATATCTATTGCTTTCACTGAAGCAATTAAAACATTTCGTAATAGTTGGTTCATTCCTAAATCCATATACTCATTTATTTCTATGACTCCTATTCCTCCACCAACTCTTTCAATTGTAAGTAAGGTTTCAAGAATATCTGCGATATCTTTGCAAAATAGATCAATCTGTGATTTTTCATTGTAATCTTTAAAGTAGAATACAAATTGAATCTCAAATGTGTTAAATAAAATAATATTTTCTGTGGATAACATACTTAATGCTTTAGCAATTTTCTTTTTTAATTCTAAAGTATACTGAAATCCAAATGCAGCGGTTAGTGAATCCATATCACTTAGATTAATTCCAATTAGTGCTCTTTTAGTATCTAGGCTACTATCAATTTCTAATAAATCCTTTAAATAGTTTCCATTTAATAACCCTGTAAGAAGGTCATGCTCATTATTATACCTTAGTTTGTCTTCTATTGTTTTTCTATCAGTAATATCTAATATAATGCCTTCTAAAGCCTCAACTTTTCCAGAATCATCAAAAATACCCTGTCCTAATTCAAGTACCCATTTTCTTTGACCATTTGCAGTAATTATTTGATACTCATAGTTAAACCCGGTTCTACTTGCCAATACCTTTTCCCACTCCATCCATAACAGGTTGTGATACTCAGGGGCAATTATATTACTAAAAGATATTTCTTGGTTTAAAAGCAATGATTCAGCTGGATAACCAGTTAGATCAAAACAACCATTAGATACATATTTCATAGTCCAGTCTTTGTCAAAATTGCACCTATACGCTAACCCTGGCAAGTGGGAAAGAAGAACTGATTTACTCCTTTCACTTTCATGGAGATTTTCTTCCATTTCTTTTCTATTAGATATATCTTGAACTAATAATATATACTTATGGTCGTTCTCTTTGGAATGATTTAAAGAAGCTAATACCATGTGAACCCATACAATGGAGCCATTGGGTCTTACAAATCTACTGTCCATTACTAAACTATCAGACTCATTATCAATAACCTTTTTATACCGAGTTAATACCTCTTTTATATCATCTGGATGAGTCATTTCTAACAAACCAGTATTTAAAGCTTCTTTCTTGGTTCTACCAATGATCTCTTCAAACTTAGGATTAATTGTAACTAAGTCATTACTATCAGGTATAAAAGGTTCATTATTCTTTAGTATGGCAATACCAATGGGAGCTTGATAAAAAATGGTATCATATGTGAAACTTTGAGTATCAACTTTTTTTTCAAGGAAATTTTGTATTTGAAGTAACTCAATATGAATATCTATTCTAGCCTTTAAAGATTCCATGCGAATGGGCTTACTTATATAGTCTACAGCACCAAGTCTTAGACCTCTAATTTCATTTTCCATCTCATCGTAGTTTGTAAGGATAATAGTTCTTAATTTATTGTATTTCGAATCAGAGTTTAATGCTTCTAAAACCTCAAATCCATTCATATTAGGCATGTTTAAATCAAGTATCATCAAATCAATATCTAAATTATCATTGATTATACTCATAGCTTCTAATCCATCTTTTGCAGTAATAATATTATACTCTCCAAGCATATTCTTAATAATTAAGCGATCTGATGCTGAATCATCAACAATTAATATTCTAGCTGTCATTTATCTCCCTCCTAATATGAAGATGTAATAAACTTATGATTTCAAAATCTCTTCTATCTCTCTCAATAATTTTTTAAATTTCTTTGTAAATTCTCTTCCTATAACTTCAACTTTTTCTTCGTTTTCAATAACTAATTCCTTTTGAAAAGTCACAGCCAGTTCATATAAGTCTTTCGCCCCTATACTACCAGAGCTTCCCTTTACTTTGTGTATAATCATTATTGCGTCCTTGTATCTCTTCGCCTCTAAATGTGATTCTAATTCTAAAAGTGTATCCACATTCTCATTTCTATATTCATTTAATACCATTTTATATAATTCCATATTCTCCCCAGTATTATACAGTCCTATTGTCTTATCAAGGATTGGATTCTCATCTACTACTTTATTATTAATTATCAATTCTCTTATTGTCTTTATAAAAGAGTCAGGATTAAAGGGTTTACTTATATAATGATTTATTCCACTTTCTTCGCATTTTTCTTTAACTCCAAGAATAACATCTGCTGTCATAGCTACTATTGGAATCGTTGATGATAATTTTCTAATCTCTTTGGCTGCATCATAACCGTTCATGATTGGCATGTGAATATCCATTAAAATTAAATCAATATTATCCTTATTATTAATGTACTCTTGAACACCCGCTTGTCCATCCCCTGCAATTAGAGAATCTATACCAGCTTGATGAAGAATAGTTCTTGCAATCATTTGATTTGTCTTATTATCTTCAACAACTAGTACCGTGTATCCCTCTCCTAAATTGTTACTGCCAATTTCTCTATTCTTACTTGTCTGAGAAGCAGAAATTGCCTTTAGTTTAAACATATCAAGTATCCCATTTAGTAGTACAGATGGTATAACAGGTTTTACTACACCCATCTCCACTCCATGTTGAGATAATCTATCTAATAAGTCTTCTCTCATCATAGGTAGAAGTACTATTACTTTTGGCATTTTGTGTATTTTATTAGAACTATGAAGCATCTTTAGGAATTCTAGACCACCTTCTGTTGGAGTTTCATAATCCAATATAAACAAATCAAAAGGTTTTGCAAATTTGCCATCAGCAGCTTCAAGCATACCTAAAGCACTTGATTGAGATGTAGTCAGTTCACAATGCATCCCAAAAGATCCTAAGTAACTTTCAATCAGGTTCATACTAGCTCCAGTCTTTTCAAGGACTAAAGTTCTTAGATCTTTGAAATGATTTGAACTAATATCTCTTACATATTCTGCCTCTTTTTCTTTATCTACCTCAAGAGTTAAGTGAATAATAAAGGTGGACCCTTCACCTTCAGTACTAAATACTTGAACCTTGCCATCCATCATCTCAACTAGATTTTTTACTATGGACAACCCTAATCCAGAACCACCAAATCTTCTATTTATACTACTATCACCTTGAACAAAAGGACTAAATAACTTGTTTATCTGTTCTTGAGACATTCCAATTCCAGTGTCTTTTATACTAAATGATAGATGATATTTGTCATTTTCTTTAGCTCTTAGCCTTATTTCTAGAGATACTTCCCCTTTTGATGTAAATTTTGCTGCATTATTTAAAATATTTAAAAGTATTTGTTCTATTCTCTTTTGATCTCCATAAAACCATGTTGGAACATTTGGGTCTTTGGATAGTTTTAGTCCAATTTCTTGAGATTCTACCTTATATGAAACTATATTAATTACATCTTGAATTACATGATCTAAGCTAAAAGAAGTAATCTCCAGTTCTACTTTTCCAGATTCAATCTTAGAAAAGTCTAGAATGTCATTTATTATACTAAGCATATTTATAGATGCTTGAGTTATTCTATCAACATACATGCTTTGAGTTAAAGAAATATTAGTTTTCTTTAACAAATATGCCATACCCGTAATTGCATTTAAAGGAGTTCTAATTTCGTGGGACATTCTAGCCATAAAACTAGACTTATATCCATTGGCTTCTTCTGCTTCTAGCTTAGCCAATTCAAGATCTTTTTGAATAATCTTTCGCTTCTCAATTTCCTTTCTTAGACGAATTATCCAATAAATCGAAACACCAATAACTATAGCAACTAATAACCCAATCATTGCTGCAATTCTAAGAACTGGACCATAATCCATTTCTGTATCTAAATCGATCCATTTATTATTTATGGCAATTCTTTGTTCTTCTGTTACAGTATCTAGAACTTTGTTTAGTATTCCTTCAAGTTCTGGCCATTCTTTCCTAAATGCAAAAAATATAGCTTGTTGCTCTTCGGTTTCAAATGCTGAAAATTTTAGATTTGTCAAAGCGGTAGATTTAATCAAATAATTTGTGGTTGCAAGATTTCCTACATATGCCCTTTCAGTGCCATTTGCAACTGCAGTTAAAGCATCTTCAACACTATTATATAAACTAAGATTTATTTTTGGAAAAGACAATAAATAACTATGATGTGAACTGTTTTGTTGAACAGCAACAGTTAAATTCTCCAAGTCTTCGATTCCATATATATCTTTTTCAGTATCTCTTGTTACAATTACTCTTTTGTAGAAATAATAAGGTTGAGAGAAAAGAAAATATTGTTCTCTTTCTTGGGTTTTGGTTATTGCAGGCAACATGTCTAGTTCACCATCTATAGCCATATTATATGCTTCTATCCATGACAATCCCATGGTTACCTTGAACTCAATGCCTGTTTTTTCGCTTACAATTTCTAAATAGTCTGATGCTATTCCTTTATAGACTCCATCAGAGTCTATAAATTCAAATGGTAAAACTTTGGATCTACACCGAGTTTAATAACTGGATGGCTGTTAATGAATTCAAGTTCCTCTTTGGTCCATTGAATGCTAGTGTCTAAACCATAAGCAGCTGGTATCATATATGTAGTTAATACCATAAAAAATAAGAATATAGAAATTAGTCTTCTCACTGTTATCCCTCCAGTTCTTATGTAATTTAGCCTTATTAGTCTACATACCTGTATCAAGTAACATTAATTTTTAATATTATCACTTTATATATTAAATAAAAAAATAGATATTCATCCAAGATGCTTTTATGTACCATACCAGTCATTCAAATCATCTATCAGTCAATCTATTTGTTTTAATTATAATCGCTTTAGAGTATTATAACAAGTTATAAATACACAAATATGATAGTTTTATAGAGTATACTTTCAATTTTCTGATAATGAAATAACTGTCTAGATGCAAAAACATAAAAAAGTACCACAGCGATTACTAATGATCGCTGTGGTACTTTTTATGGTGCGGGAAAGAGGACTTGAACCCCCACGTCAATGACACTAGATCCTAAGTCTAGCGCGTCTGCCAATTCCGCCATTCCCGCAAGTGGTGATCCATCCGCGACTCGAACGCGGGACACCCTGATTAAAAGTCAGGTGCTCTACCGACTGAGCTAATGGATCAAATAAATGGGGTGGATAATGGGATTCGAACCCACGACCTCCAGAGCCACAATCTGGCGCCCTAACCAGCTAGGCCATACCCACCATAGATTTCTTTGGAGCGGGTGAAGGGAATCGAACCCTCGCAGCTGGCTTGGGAAGCCAGTGCTCTACCACTGAGCTACACCCGCAATGGTCTAAACACATTGCAAATACAACTCGCTCCGTCAGCCTATTTAACTGCTGACTTATATGATTATAGCAGTTTCAAATATCCTTGTCAACAATTTAAGTTTGTGATTATCCATTTTTTTGAGAGGTAAATAATGACATTTGTTCTAGGTCACTGGGTAGTAAATTGCTCATTGTTACACCTAAAAGCCGGAGACTTTTATCCCACTCTATTTCTAAAAAAAGTGAAGTTGCTAAGGATAAAATTTCCTCTCCATTATTAATGTAATGAGTGTAGGTTTTAGATTTAGTATGAGATATAAAATCCTCATCCTTAATTTTAACTGTTATGGTCTTTCCATGGAGATCCTTGTTCTTTAGATCTTCCTCTAATTCAAGACAGAAATCCTTTAAGTACTCAAGTAAGACTTTTTTATCCCTAGTTGGTCTAAAGGTTCTCTCAACACCAATAGATTTTCTTTCCCTGGTTATCTCAATTTGTCTTTTGTCTATTCCCCTTATTCTATCAAAGATTTCTTTTCCACCTTTTCCAAACATGTCAATAAGAAACTTTTCATCTAAAGAATATAGATCTTCAATAGTATAAATTCCAATTGAATTTAGCTTATTCTGTGATTTAGCTCCAATACCATATACCTTTTTTACAGGTAATGGGAAAAGTATTTCAGGCATCATTTCTTCAGTAATAATCATAAATCCATCGGGTTTATTCCAATCAGATGCTAGTTTAGCTAAGAATTTGTTGTATGAAACTCCTATTGATAATGTAAGACCAGTTTTTTTTAGAACTTTTTCTTTAATTAAATCTCTAATTTGTTCAGGTCTAAGTGGAATATTGGATATATCCATAAAAGCTTCATCAATGGATAATGGTTCAATGTTTCTAGAAATCTCACGCAGTATTGAAAAAACATCCCTGGATACTTCTTGGTATTTACTCATCCTACCAGAGATAAATATTCCATTGGGACATCTTTCCTTAGCCATAAAGATTGGCATTGCAGAATGAACTCCATATTTTCTAGCTTCATAATTACATGTAGTAACTATACCTCTATTACTTTTACCTCCAACAATTACAGGTTTTCCCTTTAATGAAGGGTTGTCTCTTTCTTCAACTGATGCATAAAAAGCATCCATATCTAAATGTAAAAAATTCAAGGGTTTACCCATCCAAATCTTCCTATTCCATGTAAACTGTATTGTACTCAATATCTTTGTCTATCTTTAAAATACCATAACTTCCCAAACTTTGATTTCCTCTTGGATGAAATGGACTTCCAGGGTTAATAATTATTAGTTCTTCTATCCTTTCATAATATGGTATGTGACTATGTCCAAATAATGTTATATCAGCTTGATTTTCCAATGAAAAATAGTAAAGGTTTTGAATTCCAAACTTTACTCTTTGTTTATGCCCATGAGTTAATAGTATCCTCTTTCCCATGAAGTCAATTACTCTTTCAGAGGGATATTTCGATCCAAAATCACTGTTACCAGATACAATATATGTTGGTAAGTCTAAGCTCTTTCCAATTCTTTCTCCATCATGAACATAATCTCCCAGAAAAAGGAGTAAATCAAAGTCATTTTTATTTTTTAACATGTTAATTAAAGGTGCTACAGTTCCATGAGTATCACTAACTATTAGAGCTTTCATTTTCTTCACTTAGTATTTCAACTAATACACTTTTTAGCCCATCAATAGCTCTTCTTCTATGGCTTATACTGTTTTTTATCTCTCCATCAAGCTCTGCAAATGTTTCATTAAATCCATCAGGTACAAATAGTGGATCATATCCAAATCCATTGTCACCCTTTTTTTCTTCCAGTACTTTCCCTTTGCAGATCCCTTTAACTGTATACTCTTTTTTATCTTCCGTAATCAATGCGATAACAGATTGAAAGCTTGCAGTTCTATCTTTACCATCTAGGTTTTTCAATAAGGTTTCATTGTTAAGATCATCATTTCCGTCTTCTCCACCATATCGAGCTGAATACACACCAGGAGCTCCATTTAGTGCGTCTACAAAGATGCCTGAGTCATCTGCCATAACCATGTAGTCCACCTTCTTAGAAAGCTCTCTTGCTTTTTTAAGGCTATTAGCTTCCAATGTATCACCATCTTCTACAACATCAAAGTCAATTAAACCAATATCATCCTTTCCTAGAACTTCAATTGGTAAGTCCTTCAATATCTCCTTAATCTCTTTTACTTTATTCTTATTTCCTGTAGATAAGACTAACTTTCTCATTGTTTACTCTCCAATTAACTTTGTTATTTCACCAAGGATTGCCTTTTGTATCTCAATTAATTCTCTGTTTCCTTTTTCTGCAAGGTCTAGTAGTTCATCCAGTTCCTTCCTTGAAAAGTTTCCTTTTTCTCCTGTTCCTTGAACCTCTACAAATTTTCCTTTATCTCCCATTACCACATTCATGTCTACAATAGCCCTGTAATCTTCTTCATAACATAAATCAAGAGCAGGACCTTCTTCCAATACTCCTACAGAGATTGCTGACAAGTAGTCAACTACTGGGAATTTTGATAAATCTTTACCCTCATATAACTTATACACTGCATCACAAAGTGCCACATATGCCCCCGTAATAGAAGCCGTTCTAGTTCCTCCATCTGCTTGAATTACATCACAATCAATCCAAATAGTTCTTTCCCCAAGCTTTTCTAAATCTACACAAGACCTTAATGACCTTCCTATAAGCCTTTGAATTTCTTGATTTCGTCCATCAATTCTACCTTTTGTAGAATCTCTCATCTTTCTTGTAATTGTACTACCTGGTAACATTGAATACTCAGCTGTAATCCAACCAGTTCCACTTCCTTTTAGAAATGGTGGTATCTTATCTTCAATCATAGCAGTACATATGACTTTAGTATTTCCCATTTCAATTAGTACAGACCCATATGGATGAAGTAAATAATCTCTTGTTATTTTAACATCTCTTAATTGATCCATTTCTCTATTATCAATTCTCACTCTATCAACTCCTCGAATTTTTACTACTAAAACCATTTTATCAAACTTTGATGGATAATAACACAAAAATACCAGCAATAGTTCAATTTAATGAATCTAATGCTGGTTTCACACAAAAATATTAGATGATTTATTAAGCGAGTAAGAGTTATTTAATTCTTAACTGCTCATATATCATTTTATATACAACTATATATTCTAGGTTAGTTGTTAATCTTGTATTCGTAGCTTACAACTCCTCCAACTTCAACAAATCCTCCTGCATCGTAAATTCTTCTTGCACCTTTATTATTTTCGTTTACTGATAAAATTGTTCTTTTAAATCCAGATTTCTCTGCAAATCTAAATGCTTCTCTCAACATCAAGCTTCCAAGCCCTTTATGTTGGTACTCAGGGATTACTGACAAAGAACCAATGTTCATAACCGGTTTGCCTTCATATTCGTCTTTAGTACATCTTATAGTACCCACAGCTTTTCCATTATGTCTTAATACCATCATACCACCAGGAAGATAATCATCTTTATCTTCATATGTTAATATCATTTCTGTACAAATAGGTATTTCATTTCCAGTTACAAAAGCAAATGCTTCATTTCTTACCTTACAGAAGTCTTCAGCTTCTTCAATTAAATCTTCAGCTCCTATTTCATAACCTTCTGGTAGATTTTCTTGGGGTACTGAATTTATTTCACTTATCATAAGATGTATAAATCTTTCAGCTTTAAAACCCAGATCCTCAATCCTTCCCATAAGAGCAATATTATCTGAAGGCACAAACAAATAAACCTTATTCATATCAGCTGCATGAATAAGTATTCTATGGAATATACTATCATAGATGGCCTTATTATCTTTCTCAGAATAAAGAATCCTAAATCTTGCCCGATTGCCTCGTCTATTATACTCATCAATAATCAAGGATGCAGCAGCAACGATCTTTTTACCTTCCATGTAAAGAAATGTAGGATTTTCTGGATTATACTCAAAGCTATTAAGATCTTCTTCGAACAAATACGAGTCATCCACTTGGTCCCTATGCTTTCTACAAAAATCTGTAAAATCTTTTAAATTTTCACTGTTAAGTTCAACAATTTTGCCTTCAACTTCCATTAATCCACCCTCTCCTTCATTTTCTTATATTTTCCTTTATATAATACCCAAGATTTTATTTAGTAAAGCCCCAAATTTCACACTAAGTTACTATTTAATCTAATAACATTTAAATTATTACTTGTTTTTTCTTCTTTTTCTAATTAGTTGGAGTTCTTTTTCCTCTTCTTCTAATAACTCGTCTTCCCTTAATGAAAACTCTTTTAAAATCCCTTTTAGAAGTTTTTCTTTAAATTCTAATTTCCATGTAGTTCTTGGTGGATCATACATAGTAGAAAATGCAAGGAGCTTTCCTAAATCTTGTTCTATACTTCCTTTTTTTGTCTCCTCAAAATCTACTCTGTATATTTTATTATTTACAAGTATGAAATTTCTAAAATTCATATCATAAAGGGACATCTGGTAACCATACTTATCTTTCATATTAGTATAAAATGACTTCAAAAAATCACATATATTATATACAATCTCATCATACTGATTTAAATTTTCACTTTCAGCCCTTTCAAACCAGTCTAAAAGAGTTGTCTCTCCTAGATCCTCAAGCAATAAGTATCTGTTCCCTTTAGACATAATCTTAGGAACTAGAACACCTTTATCCATTAAGAAATCTAGCATTTCTTCCTCAATAATTTGATTTTTATTACAGGTGTATTCCTTTTTTATATATGTAGTATCACCATCATATACTCTATAAACTGTATTTCTCTTACTGTATAACTCTACCTCTTTATACATATTTTTATTTCTCCATTTTCGCTGTATCCATTAAGTTCTTTCACAATCCCAAGAACTTGGTTTTTTAGAATTTTTTCAACAAATCCAACCATTGGAATCTCTTTATCATCTATAGTTAGTACTACTTTTTTTCTATGAATTACACAATCTTCTCTCTTCGATAGTCCTTTTATAATTCTATTGCTTAGTTCCATACAAGAGTAACCACATTCTTTGCAACACTTTTCATCAACATCGGGAAGAGGTTCAAATGCAACTTTTTCTATAATGTCTACTAATTTCTCAATATCTTTAGTACCATCAATAACTGGTAAATCTTTATAATTATTAAGTGTTG
>Ga0208490_101058_pt1 | contig 11730 bp, 13 predicted proteins | sample SubbioAug_CSWold_FD_184818 | JGI IMG/M metagenome (GOLD analysis project Ga0208490, IMG submission 184818) | Serpentinite rock and fluid subsurface biosphere microbial communities from McLaughlin Reserve, California, USA - CR11Aug_CSWold (SPAdes) | ecosystem: Environmental > Terrestrial > Deep...
CCCCCGCCACACCGACCACAGGCCGGCGAACGCCAGGGGCTGGCCGTCGGCGGCGGTGATGAACATCGGCTGCTTCTTCGGCTTGCTGCCCCCACCGAGCTTCTTCCACTCGTAGAAGCCGTCGGCGGGCACGAGGCAGCGCCGGGTCTCGAAGGACTTCTTGAACGCCGACTTCTCGGCCAGGGTCTCGGCCCGGGCGTTGATCATGCGCGAGCCGATCTTGACGTCCTTCGCCCACGACGGGACGAGTCCCCAGAAGAAGGCGTCCAGGTGGCGCTCGCCTTCGTCCTCGACCACGGCGAGGACGTCCTGGGTGGGAGCGACGTTGTAGTTGGGCTCGAGGCTGGCCTCCGGCGAGGCCGTGGCGCCGAAGTACGCCGCGAGCTCGTCGGGCGGGGAGGTCGACACGAAGCGGCCGCACATGGCCCCGACGCTACGTCGGACCGCGGGCGGCCGTTGGCGTGAGGTCGGGGACGCCTGCAACGCTTCCGGCATGCCCGATGCGTCACCTTCGTTCGACGTCGTGCTCTTCGGCCCCACCGGGGTGACCGGCCGGGAGGTGGCCCGCTACCTGCACCAGCGGGCTCCGGAGCTGGGTCTGACGTGGGCGGTCGCCGGGCGCGACCGAGCCCGCGTGCAGGAGTCGCTCGACCGGGTCGGCGCCGAGCCGGCCGAGGTCCTGGTGGCCGATGCCACCGACCCGGCCTCCATCGAGGCGATGGTGGCGGGCACCCGTGTCGTCGCCGACCTCGTCGGGCCCTTCACGCGCTATGGCGAGCCCGTGTACGAGGCCTGCGCCCGGCTCGGTCGCCACTGCGTCGACCCCACCGGGGAGACGGCGTGGGTGCGGCAGATGATCGACCGCTACGACGACCTCGCCACCGGGTCCGGGGCCGTGCTCGTCCCCACGGCCGGCTTCGAGGCGCTGCCGTTCGACCTCGGCACCCTCTACGCCGCCCAGCAGCTGCACGAGCGCACCGGGGCACCGGTGGTGTCGGCCGACGTCGCCGTGTCGATCGACGGCGACGTGCCGGTGCGAGGGATCACCGACGTCGTCTCGGGCGGCACGTTCGCCAGCGGCGTGGAGATGGTGCGCCACGGCGGCAGCCAGGTCGCCGACCCCCACCTGCTCGACACCACCCAGCACGCCCCCGGGCGCTACGACCTGCGGCCTCGCAAGCACGCCGGCACCGGCGAGTGGCTGTCGCCGATGTTCCCGCTGCCGTTCCTGAACCCCACCGTCGTGCACCGCACGGCGTCGCTGCTGCGCGACAGCGGCGACTCGATCCACGCGCCGGGCTTCGAGTACCGGGAGGGCACGGTCACCTCCTCGACCGTGCCCCGGCCGGCGGCACCGGTGGCGGCGATCGTGCTGGCGCTGGCCTCCACGGCGATGGGCCTGGTGAACCGGGCACCGCAGCGCCTGCGCGACGGCATCGCCGGCGTGATGGAACGGGTCGGCCCCTCCCCCGGCGACGGCCCTCGCCCCGAGGACCTGGACCGCTGGCGGTACCGGCTCGACATCCGGGTCACCGACGCCACCGGGGCCACGCTCGACGCCGTCGTCGAGGGCGACGGGCACCCGGGGTACAAGTCGACGTCGACCATGCTCGGCGAGGCCGCGCTCTGCCTTGCCGACCCGGATGCGCCGATCCCGGACGGAGCCGGCTTCCTCACGCCGGCGACCGCGCTCGGGCTCGCGGTCCTCGATCGCTTCGAGCGAGCCGGCCTGCGCTTCCGCCCCGCTGGCTGAGCGGCCGCTACGGTTCCACCGTGCAGAGCTGGCGCACCGCATCCACGCGCATCGCGGCGACCGCAGCCCGGTCGATGACCCGGGGCCGCCTGCTGGCACCGCCCCGCCGCAAGCCCGGCGGGAAGCTCCACGCCTACCGACCGGGCGACGACCGCACAGCGTGCGGCGAGCTGCTCGCGCCGCTGCGGCGCTGGCCCGCCCGGCGGTTCGGACGCGGGGGCCTGGCGCGGAACCGCTGCGCGGCGTGCGTCGCCGCAGTGCGGAACGACGCCGCCAGACGCTGACGGCGCCCGGGGGTCCCGGTGCGGACCGGAGGTGCCCTCCCGCTGGGCACGGCCTGACGGGGAGCCACCGAGGACGGTCGTCGGGCATGCTCGCGGTGCGGCGCACCGTGCGTCGGCGAAGGAGGTGTTCGGGCGTGGACCTCATCGGCTTCGACCACGTGGCGGTGCTCACGAACGACCTCGACCGCTTCGTCGCCTTCTACCAGGAGGTGTTCGGCGCCGAGGTGCAGTCCCGGCTCACCATCGACGGCGGGCAGCTCGTCGTGCTCCGCATCTCACCGACGGCGGAGCTGAACATCTTCCAGCTCGACGGCAACGACGAGGCCAGCCGGCAGGTGCCGATGTTCGGCCGTGGTCGCCTGGACCACTTCGCCTTCCGTGCCGGCTCGCTCGACGCGTTCGACGCCATCCGCGACCGGCTGATCGAGCGGGGCTGCACCGACGGCTTCGTCACCGACTTCGGCCACGTGCTGAGCGTGTTCTTCCGTGACCCGGAGGGGCTCGAGGCCGAGGTGTGCGTGGGCAACCCCGACGCCGTGCCCGGCAAGGCCAACCCGCCCGGTACGCCGTCGGCCCGCCACCACGGTTGAGCGCGCCGACGGCCGGCCCCGAAGGGCCGGCCGTCGTGGGTTGCGCCGGGGTGGGTCGGTCGGAGATCAGACCTCGTCGCGCCGGCCGATGCGGGCGAGGACCCCGCCGATGCCGGCGAGGGCGGCGCCGATGCCGGCGAGGGCGAGGAGCCCGGCGCCGGTGCGGGGCAGCGTCGACGTGCCGGACGGGCCGGCGTCGGCGGCGAGGGCGCCGAGGGAGCGTGTCACCGTGTCGCCGAGCACCTCGACCTCGGCCGGCTGCGGAGGGGCGGCCGCCGGGACCTGGGTCCGGGTGATCTCGGCGGGAAGGACCGCGAGGTCACCGGTCTCGGGGGCGAGCTCATGCTCGACCTCGACCTCGGCCTCCTCGACGACGGTCGCCTGCGGCTGCTCCGAGGCGCCAGGGGTCGTCACGACCTCGGACCCCTCGACCTCGGCCTCCTCCGGGGCCGCGGCCTCGGGTTCCGAAGGCTTGCCGCACCAGCCCTCGTTGTCGTCCTCGAAGTCGTCGTCGTTGCCGCAGCCGTTGTTGCCGTCCTGGTCGGCCAGGTCGAGGCCTCCGGGCCCGTCGGGCTGGTCGAGCCCGCCGTTGCTGCGGTCGGGGCCCTTGCCGTCGTCGTCGGGATCGTGGGCGGCCCGGCCCTGGTTGCCGGAGCGTCCGTTCTCGACCGAGCGGTCCGTGCCGGAGGCGTGGGCGTTGTCGGTCTCGTCGCCGACGTCGTTCGGGGTGTTCCCGTCGTTGGTGTCGTCGTCCTCGGTGACGGCCGCCGAGCGCTCGGCGGGGCCCTGGCCCGGGTCGCCCGGCGGGCCGGCGAGGGCGGGGGTGCTCATGGCGAGCAGCATCGCCGCGGCGGCGAACGGAGCGCTGGCTCGTCTGATCAGGTCAGGATTGGTCATGGCTGTCGGTCCCTCCAGGTTCGTTCGGGTGACGCCAGCCATCACCCGTGCGGACTACTCCCATCACTCAACGTGACCAATCGACATGATCCCGTAACAGACAGACCCGGCGGTCGGCGGCCGATGCGCTCCACGGCCCGGCCCCGCGACGGCGGGGGGGTGCGCGGGGATGCGGTAGACGCCGCGGGTGGCACGGCGGCGACTACACGGTGACCATGAGTTGGCCACCCCAAGAGACAACGCTGCATCCCCCTGCGAGACCGTATCGGCGGATGAGCGAGAGACGACGCCCCGCGCACAATCGTCCGGGGTCCGGCGCAACATCGCCCACCCCGTGGACGGCTCGACGACGATGCCGGAGGCCACTACCCCTCATCAGCCCCCCGGCCGGGACGCAGGAGAGCCGGTCCTGCTGGACCGGCTCTGACCGCTTGTGTGGTCGGGCTGGGGAGAGATTCGAACTCCCGACCTCTTGACCCCCAGTTCAATGAGGTCGCTGACGGCTGGTGTCGCCCCGTGCCGCTCAGTCCTCCTACCAGGACTTTCATGATCCGTTGAGTCCGCCGAGTGCCCCCGGATCCACCCCGTCGTCAGACTTCTGCATACATTCTGCATACATCGCGAGGCGGCCCAGAGAGCCGCCTTGGTGCGCGATTGGACGGTCTGCATGCCCCGGTCAGTGGCGACGATCGGGGACGGTCGGTGGCGTGGTTCGGGGACGTTGAGTCCGGCGACACTCCCCCACCGACCCGGCGTTGGTGGACACCTTCAGACGGCGTCGCAAGCCCTGGGTTTTGGGACACCCACCATGGTGGACCGAGGGCGGAGCGGGTCGCCGTTCCGGCTGCGGTGGACGACCCTAAGGTCAGTTGGAGACCCGGGTGGCAGGCTCATTCGGTGAGCAGAGAGGCGGTGGCATCGGCGGTGGTTCGGCGACGGGCATCGGTGCCCGTGGTTGTTCTCGCTGGTGCATCTGTCGGGCTGCTCGGCGGCTTGATCGGCCTCGGTGGTGCGGAGTTCCGGCTACCGCTGCTGATCGGCCTGTTTGGCTTCGGGGCGCTGCATGCGGTGATCCTCAACAAGACGATGAGTCTCGTGGTCGTGGCCGCTGCGCTTCCGGTTCGGATGTTGTCGATTCCGTTCAGCGACATGGCCGAGCACTGGGATGTTGCCGCCAATCTTCTTGCCGGCAGCCTGTTCGGCGCGTGGCTCGGGGCGAACTGGGCGACCCGGATGCGCACTGGGGCGCTCTACCAGGTGCTGTCGGTGCTTCTCGTCGGGATCGCCGTCGTCTTGTACGCGTCGCACCAGGGGGAGATGGGGGCGATCGGGCTCGATGGCCCTGCGCTGGCCGTCGCCGGGGTCGCTGCCGGCCTGGGGATCGGGGTGGTGGCATCGGTGATGGGCGTCGCCGGGGGCGAACTCCTCATCCCCACGATCGTGTTGCTGTACGGGCTCGACATCAAGCTCGCGGGCAGCATGTCGCTGGCGGTGTCGCTGCCGACGATGATCGTCGCGTTCGGTCGTTACAGCCAGGACCAGAGCTTCTCGATCCTGGCGACGCACCGCCGGTTCGTTGTCACGATGGCGGCAGGTTCCCTCGTTGGTTCGGTCATCGGCGGTCTGCTCGTCGACCCTGTCCCCGAGGGGATCCTGATCCCGTCGCTCACTGCGATCCTTGTCGTGAGTGCGGTCAAGGTGTGGCGGCACCGTGGAACTGACGACGATCACGCACCCGGCCCAGGGAGCCAGGTCGCCTCGCCGGAGCCTTGACGGCGATCGGGTTGTGTCGGATCCAGACTCGTGGCTATCCGGTGGCTGCCGAGGCGCCGATGAAGAGTGCGTAGCCGGCGAGGAGTACGGCTGCGTCGGGTCGTGTGAGTCGTCCGTCGCGGTAGCTGAGGCCGAGGACCAATACGAGTGCGGCGATCATCGCGAGCATGGGGAGGTGGAGCAGCGTGGCGTCGGAGATGCCCAGTGGCGTGATGACGGCCGCTGCGCCGAGGGTCATGGTGGCGTTGTATGCGTAGCTGCCGACGACGGCGGCGACGACGGCGTCGGAGATCCCGCGTCGGGCCGATGACCAGGCCAGCACGACCAGTTCGAAGGCGGTGGCGAACCCGACGATGGTGAGCGACAACCGGGTCTGGTCGGCCTCGACGTCGGTGAAGCGTCGCACGGCCTCGACGAGCAGCGTTGCCCCGACCACGATGGCCGCCGTGCCGACCACAACGAGGCCGAGCTCGCGTCCGATCCGACCGTGGGTGGCGCTCGAGCTTGCTGCTTGGTCGAGTTCGCCGGTCTCCCCCAGCGATGGTGGGCGACGCTCACGAACCCAGATCAGCGCGACGTAGGCGACATAGGCGGCGACGAGCACTCCGCCCTCGATGCGTCCGACCTGGCCGTCCCAGGCGAACACGACGGCGAGCACCCCGGCGGGCAGCGCGAGCACGGCATACAGGCGGGTCGCCGAGGAGAACGGCAGCGGGGCGACGAGCGCGCCGACGGCCAGCGCGACGAGACAGATCGCTGCGTTGGCACCCACGACATCACCGAACGCCACGGCCGGAACGTCACGGGCACCGGCCGCCACCGCAGTGGCCAGCTCCTCGGGCTCAGCACCGGCGAGCAGCAGCGCGAGCGCGAACGTGGTCACCCCGAGGCGCGCCGAGGCAGCGGCGAGGTGCTCGGCGAACTGTTCAGCGCCCCACACGATGAGCGCGACACCGGCCACCAGAAGGATGAGTTCGACCACGCCACAGGGTGCCGTATCCCGTTGACGCCCAGGAACCAGCGGCTGGCGACCTTTGGGAGTTCGAGATGGTCGCACGGCATGCCTCGCCCCGGTCCCTGTTCGGCTTGTGGTGGGCCGACGCCCTCGGCATCGTCTATGTCGCTGGCAGAGAAGGCATCGAACACTGGCGCACCGAGGAACTGGACGACTGCTGCCCCTGAACCCATCGGGTCGTGTCACAAGGTGCCGCTCGATTGCACGCCCGGCCGGTGCCCTCGAAATCCCGCCGCCGCCAGGGTGATGTGCGGTGGCGGCTGGCGCTGCGATCCGGCACCGCCGCCTGCGCGCCGCCGTAGGGTCCAGTTGGGCGATGGGGCTCGCCAGAACCGCCGATCGAAGGCTGGTGGCTCCTACCGAGGAATGGGAGTTCGCGTTGCAGACAGCCTGGATCGCGCTGGCCGGGGCCATCGGTGCGGTGGCCCGCTACCGAATCGGAGTCGCCATCGGCGTTCGGTCGTTCCCCTGGGCCACCCTTGTAGTGAACGTCGTCGGGTCCTTCTTGCTGGCCCTTCTTCTCGCGGGACCCGGGACCTCTCGATGGTCTCCGGCCACGACCGCAGCACTCGCCATCGGTCTCCTCGGGGCGTTCACGACGTTCTCGACGTTCGGCTACGAGACGTTCACCCTCGTGCGCACCGGTCGGGAGCAGCTTGCGGTCGTGTACGTGTCGCTGTCGCTGATCGGTGCCCTCGGTGCCACGGCACTTGGTTACGTCGCCGGTCGGGCTCTCGTCTGAGTTGGCACGCCCTACGTGCCTCGATCGACGCGGGTGCCGACCGTCCGTCCCCTATGGCGCTGAAGTATTCACGGAGAGCAGGCGTGAAGGGGTTCTCTGACGCGTTCCGTCACTTCGCACGCAGACCTGCACCAGTAGCTGTGCGCGACTGTTCACTCACAGTTCATTGACTCAACGGGCGCTGTATGATCTGGTCTTGGCGTGATCAAGCCGATCGAGGAGCGAGTGGCGGTCCACGCCGCATTGGCGGATCCCACCCGCTTGGCGATCGTCGAGGATCTGGTGGCCAGCGATCGGTCACCGTCGGAGCTTGCTCGTCGCTTCGACGTGCCCGGCAACCTGTTGGCCCACCACCTCGACGTCCTCGAGGGTGCCGGCGTGGTCGCCCGCTTCGCCTCCGCGGGCGATCGCCGCCGGCGCTACGTGCGTCTCCGCCACGCCACCGTGGCCGGCATGGTCCGTACTGCCACGCCACCGCCCGGATCGGTGCTGTTCGTGTGCACGCACAACTCCGCCCGCTCACAGCTCGCTGCGGCGCTGTGGCGCGCTCGCACCGGGTCCCCGGCGCGCTCGGCCGGCACCCACCCGGCCGACCACGTCCACCCCGGCGCGGTCGGCGCGGCCAGGCGTGCCGGTCTCACGCTCGAGGCCGCCCGTCCCCGACACCTCGACCCCGCCGAATCCGCCGACGTCGTCGTGACGGTCTGTGACCGGGCCCATGAGGAGCTGGCCGTGGATGCGTCGTGGTGGCACTGGTCCGTGCCGGATCCCACCTCGACCGCAACCGACGCCGCCTTCGACGCTGCCCTCACCGACCTCGACCACCGCATCAGCAACCTCCTGGAAGCGAGCACCTCGCCATGACCGAGCACCCCGTTCCCGAGCTGTCCACGGAGCAACGTCAGCTGGTCGCCGACGCCGCCCGACGGCTCCAGCGCGAGTTCGCCGGCACGTTCAACGCCGAGACCATCGAGCGCTACATCGCCGACACCGAGGACCAGCTCCGCACCAACGCGCGGTTCCCGACGTGGCTCCCGATCCTGATCGAACGGACCACTCGCGACCGCCTCCGCGCCATCGCCCGAACGGAGAACCTCCACATGCACCAGAAGCCCGCTGTCCTGTTCCTGTGCGTGCACAACGCTGGCCGCTCCCAGATGGCGGCCGGTTGGCTGCGCCACCTCGCCGGCGACCGCGTCGAGGTGTACTCCGGTGGCTCCGACCCCGGCGAGCACATCAACCCAGCGGCGGTCGAAGCCATGGCCGAGGTCGGCATCGACATCGCCGACCAGCACCCCCAGCCCTGGACCGAAGACGTCGTGCGCGCCGTGGACCTCATCGTCTCCATGGGCTGCGGCGACGCCTGCCCCATCCTGCCCGGCAAGCGCTACGAAGACTGGGAGCTCACCGACCCCGCCGGCCAAAGCGTCGACATCGTCCGCGAAGTCCGCGACGACATCCGCACCCGCGTCGAGGCCCTGCTCGCCAGCCTCGAGCTGACCGAGGCTGCCGATTCGTGAGCGAGCTGGGACGCAAGCTCACCGCCGAGTTCACCGGCACCGCCTTCCTGCTCGCCGCCGTCATCGGCTCGGGCATCATGGCCGAAGAGCTCACCGACGACGTCGCCCTCCAGCTGCTCGCCAACGCCTTCGCCACCGTCGGCGTGCTCGCCGCGCTCATCCTCGCCCTCGGCCCCGCATCCGGCGCTCACTTCAATCCCGCCGTCACCCTGGCCGACCGGGTCTTCGGCGGCATCGACACCCCCACCGCCATCGGCTACGTCGTCGCGCAGATCACCGGCGGCATCGTCGGCGTCATCGCCGCCAACGTCATGTTCGACCTCGATCCGATCGACTGGTCCACCAAGGAACGCGCCGCCGGATCCATGGTTTTCGCCGAGGGCATCGCCACGCTCGGCCTCCTGCTCGTGATCTTCGGTGTCGTCCGCTCCGGCAAGCCCACCCTCGCCGCCTTCTCCGTCGGCGGCTACATCGCCGGCGCCTACTTCTTCACCTCCTCGACCTCGTTCGCCAACCCCGCCGTCACCATCGCCCGCACGTTCTCCGACACCTTCGCCGGCATCGAACCCATCTCCGCTCCGGGCTTCATCGCCGCCCAGCTGGCAGCGGTCGCAGTCGCCGTGGCGCTCATCAAGGCGATCTACCCCGACATCGAAGACGTCGCCGACCAAGTCGTCGTCCCACAACACCACGAAGACGACGCCGCCAACCATGGCCAGACGGAACCCATGGAACCGGCATCCGAGCACTGACCCACCATGGCTCGAGAATCGTGGTGCCCTGCTCCCTCGTAGGTCTCCGGGGCGGTCGCTACCTCATCTCACTCCATCGAGTCGGCGTGCGGGTGTCGGGACCGCCACGGGCTCGTCGGAGGGGGTGCACGTGGCGCGCCGGCGTCGCCGGCGGGCGATGAGGGCGAGGCCGGGGATGGCGACCAGGAGGCCGATGGTGCCGAAGAGGGCGAGCCCGCCTGCGGTGAGCAGGCCGGTGGCGGCGATGAAGCCGAGGATGGGTCCGGCGCAGCACGCGACACACGCGGCTGCGCCGATGCCGAGGATCCCGAAGGGCTTCGTGGTCGTGGTGGTCTTGGCGGTCATGGGGTGTCTCCGAAGACGGTGGCCAGAAGGTCTTGGCCGTCGGTTGGGGCGGTGACTTCCAGCGCAAGGCCGCGCTGGTCGACGGTGATGGCGAAGGAGAAGAACGGACAGCACGTCTGCTCGGCCTCGACCAGTGCGGCCAGGGCCGGAAGCTGCGTGCGATCGGACAGCTCCAGGCGGGCACCGCCGGGCAGCGGGAGTCGGCGATCGACATGGTGCAGCACGCGTTTCCAGTCCTCGACCCGCGCGGACATGTCGGTGCCCGACAGCGAGCAGGCGATCGGAAGCGGATCGGTGGCGTCGGCTCGTCGGCCGAGGGCAACACCCTCATCGAGCGTCCCGCACGCGCAGCCCGAGCCGCACCCGTCGCCGGTCGACTCGGCGACCCCGGTGCATCCACAGGAATCGTCACAGGGTCCGTCGAGGGGACGAGCGGCGAGGGCGGCGGCGGTGGCCCGGAGCTGGCCAGCGAACGCGACCTGTTCGGCCAGGTGGGCCTCGACCTCGACGACCTTGTCGTGCACGAGGGAGCGGAGCCGGTGCTTGACCGGTCCGCACTCGTCGTCCTCCCACGCTCGGACCAGCTCGGCGACCTCGTCCAGCGAGCAACCGAGATCCTTGGCACGTGCGATCAGCCGAAGGCGTTCCAGATCGCGGTCGCTGTAGAGCCGGTAGCCGGCCGCGGTGCGTTCGGGGGCGGCAAGCACACCGGCGTGTTCGTAGTAGCGCAGCGTGCTCGGGCTGAACCCGCTCAGCTCAGCGATCTCGGCGATCCGGTACCCGCCCGTCGAGGTCTCGGTCGTGGTCATGCCCGAACCGTAAACCCTCGACCCGACTCGAAGGTCAAGCAGGATTCTCGGAACGTGCCAGGGTGATCGCCATGACCCGCTGGCAGGTGCCCGTCGTGCTCGCCGCCGTCGCACTCGGCACCGTGCTCGGGCTCGTCTTCGATCTCGGCGACGCACCAGAGCGTCTGGTCGTGCCCGCCCTGGTCGGGTTGCTCGCCCTCACCTTCGCCGGCGTCAACGGCCGCTCGTTCACCGAAGGCATCCGTCCCCACCCCAAGGTCGCCACGACGAGCTTGGGCATCAACTTCGCCTGGACCCCGGTGTTCGCCGGTCTGCTCGGTTGGCTGCTGCTGTCGGGCCACCCCGATCTGCGCCTCGGCCTGGTGATGCTGCTCGTCACCCCCTGCACCGACTGGTACCTGGTCTTCACGGGGACAGCGCGCGGCAACGTCGCCCTCGCCGCGTCGCTCCTGCCACCGAACCTTGTGCTCCAGCTCGTGCTGCTCCCGATCTTCGTCACGGCCCTCACCGGCGCGGCCGCCGACATTCCGCTCGGCGACCTCTCCGGCAGCGTCGCCGTCGTTCTCGGCATCCCCCTCGTCCTCGCCGTCGCCGTCCGGAGCATCGCTGCACGGACCGGCACGCACGACCGCCTCGACCACGTATTGGAGCGCGCCCAGCCCGTCGGCCTCGGTCTTCTCGCCGTGGCCATCGTGGCGATATTCGCCACCCACGCCCGCGTCGTCACCGACAACCCCGATGCGTTCCTACGCCTCCTCGCCCCGCTCGCCGCCTTCTTCGCCGTCACCTACCTGATCGCCACCGCCGCGAGCCGAGCCCTGGGTCTGCGCTACCCGGAACGGGTCACGCTCGCGATGACCACGCTCGCTCGGAACTCCCCGGTTGCCCTGGCCATCGCCTCCGCCGCGTTCCCAGACCGGCCCCTCGTCGCCGTCGCTCTCGTCGTCGGACCACTCGTCGAGCTCCCCGTACTCGCCCTCGTCGCCAACCGACTCCTCAACGTCCAGCCGTCTCCGATCACCTCCTGAGCGCCGCCAACTATCCGATCTTCGTCGCGCTCACCCGCCCCGTACAGCCACAGCCGGCGCAGTGCCGATGGTCGGCGAACCGTCCCATATCGCACACGCAGATCTGCGTGGGACATCGTCCCGAAGGTGCCGTTATCTGGAGTCGGTCTCGGGAATGGGCCGCTGGCCAGGACATCTTCGTTGGGGACATGTCTTCGACGAGGCGTTCAGCGATGGAGTCGT
>Ga0208490_101059_pt1 | contig 11698 bp, 11 predicted proteins | sample SubbioAug_CSWold_FD_184818 | JGI IMG/M metagenome (GOLD analysis project Ga0208490, IMG submission 184818) | Serpentinite rock and fluid subsurface biosphere microbial communities from McLaughlin Reserve, California, USA - CR11Aug_CSWold (SPAdes) | ecosystem: Environmental > Terrestrial > Deep...
TTTAAAAATTGGTTATGGTGAATTCTTAACATTTTTGTGTGCCGTATCATTTGCTCTTCAAATTGTAGTTGTGGGATATTATGCTAAGAATGTAGACAGTTATGTTCTTTCAACTATACAGCTTTACATAGCATCAATTCTAGCTTTTGTTCTAGCACTTATTTTTGAACCACCAATATACTCTATTGGTACAAATATGATTCTTCCTGTACTATATTTGGGTATATTTACAACAATGATAGCTTTTTTAACTCAAAATATAGCTCAAAAGTATACATCTTCTACTCATGCAGCAATTATTTTAAGCTTAGAAGCAGTGTTTGGAAGCTTATTGGGGATAATTATATTAAATGAAAGTATAACTATAAAATTTGTTATAGGCTGTGTTGCAATACTTCTATCAGTATTAGCCAGTGAAACAAAATTTGATTTTCTTAAAAAGAAAAAAATTAAACAAGCAATTTAGAATACTCTCTTTTCCAGAACATTATATTGTAGTTCCTAGAAGGAGAGTATTTAAAATAATCTAGAATCAAATGGGTATCTATTAATATATCAATTAAGTTGAGGAGATTACTATGAGAAAAGAGTATATTGAATTTATGAAGGATCTACCAATCAATATTCAACTTGCTTCAATTACCAATTACCCATTTCATTGGCAAGAAGCTTTAGAGGTTATTTTTGTACTTAAGGGTAAGATTTCAATTGGTGTTGAGGCTGAAACATACAACCTATATGAAAGAGAATTGGAGATTATAAATCCAAATGAGGTTTATAAAATTGAATCTAAGGACCCAGATAACCTTGTTTTAATATTGCAAATAGACCCTTCCTTTTTTGAAATGTATTATGATGATGCCAAGGATACATTTTACTACACTAATTCCTCTAAAGATAATGTGCAAGAAGAAGAAAAGTATTACCAACTTAGAGAGTACATTGCAATTTTAATTTATGAAGCAGTTTCAAAATTGGATGATTATGAAGATCAAATAGAAGACAAACTCCTGGATATGATGTATCATCTACTTAATAATTTTCATTATCTGTTTTATGATGAAGAGAGTTTAAAAGAAGATGAAATACAACTTGAAAGATATCATAGAATCATGAAATACCTGAGTAATAATTACATGAATAAGGTAAGCCTACAAGATATAGCAAAGCAAGAATTTCTAAGTTCCCAATACCTTTCATTTAAGATAAAAGATGTTTTTGGCCATGGTTTTAATGAGTATTTAAACCAGATTAGGGTTGAAGAATCTACTAAATTATTACTTGATACTGACAAATCTATTGGTGAAATATCAGATGAAGTTGGTTTTTCTCATGTTAGGTACTATAATAAACATTTTAAAATTCATTATAATACAACACCTATTCAATATAGAAAGAAGAACAAGGTAAATGAGAAAGAATTGGAGAAACAAAAAAAGATTCAATACTACGATATTAAAGAATCCATTCCCTATTTAAAGGAATATCTATTAGAGTATGAAAGATTCAATTTTGATAACAGAATCTATAAGTTAGATTTAGATTTAAAACAAGAACCAATTCATGAATTTAACAAGCCAGATCTCATAGATCTAGGAGATATATCACTTTTATTGGAAGAAGAAAATCGAAAAATTTTAAGGGAAATTCAACAAGAAATTGGATTTAAGTATTGTATTGTTAATAAATTGTTTTCAGATGATATGGATATATATAAAGGCAAGAATAGAAGATTTATCAATTGGACAAGAGTAGAGAATATATTAGAATTTATTAGCGACTTAAAACTATTTCCAATAATTGTAAAAGGAAAAACTGAAGATTATATTATTGATGATTTCATTAATACCTTTTCAGGTGAATATGAGGATATCGAAAAATGGTTAGACTTTAGAATAGATGATCTTAAGCCAGTATATCCTAAAAAGAGTATAAATCAAGTTCATGATACACTAACTATGGCACCATTTGTCTTAGATAGTTATATTAGTCAAAATAGAAGATTGGTTATGAATATGATGGATGAAATAACAAAGGAGACTGTATTAGACAATGAAAGCTTTTTTGGAGGAAGCGGAATTTTCACAGTAAATTATCTAAACAAGCCTTCTTTCTATGCATATAAGTTTTTATCATTGTTGGGGGAGAAAGTTCTTTTTAAAGGTGAGGGGTATATTGTAACGAAATCTGATAATGGATTTCAAATCCTTTTGTATAATCCACCTGGCTTAATGGAAGATGACATATATTTAGACTCTATCCCTTCGAAATTAAAAGATAAGAAATTCTCTATTAACCTCTATAATATGATAGATGATTTTCAAATAACTAAATATGAACTTACAAAGAGTTTTGGATCTGTTTATGACAAGTGGATATTTCTAGGAAAACCAGAAAGAATAACCCTTGAAAATTGGAGTCTGCTGGATAATTATGTACATCCAAATATTAGCTTTTACTTCGGGAAAAAATCCAGTGTTTTTAACATATTAACTACTATTAAACCCAATGGATGTGTCCTGTATACATTAAATATGGACTAAAACAAGAATAAAGATGTACTATTTTAAGGTTTCGCAAAAAAACATATATTTTGATTTACCCAATTTAATCCAAAATAGTCCATAACTCAGTGGATAGCTTATTTCCTCCAGGATGATAGAATAAATATATCAAATGGAGGTTTTATTATGAGTAGTAAACAATTTGGAGAAGCAAAAATCAGTAGTCTGTTATTTAGATTCTCTGTACCAGTAATACTGTCTATGCTTGTTTCAGAATTATATAGTATGGTTGATACATTTTATGTAGGTAGATTTGTAGGTGGAGACGGTATAGGAGCATTAACGGTAGTATTCCCATTACAAAGGATATTAACTGCACTAACAATTATGATTGCTGTGGGAACTGCAACAGCTTTTTCTAGAAGTATAGGAAACAAGAATGTTAATTCAGCAAAAGATGTATTGCAAAGTGGTTTTACAATGGTAGTTACAATGATAATACCAGTTGCTATAGGTGTATTTTTATTTAGAGATAAAATAGTTAGTATTATGGGTGCTGGAGAAGTTATAAGCGAAATGGCATCTAGCTACTTAGGAATTATAATATTTGGTAGTATATTTTTAAGCATCACTGTTTTTATATCACACACATTAATAGCATTGGGAAATACAAAGATTTCAATAATAAGTACAAGTATAGGTGCTGTAATAAATTTAATACTTGATATAATCCTTGTGCAGCATTTAGGAATGGGAGTACAAGGTGCAGCAATCGCAACGGCTTTATCACAATTTGTTGGTTTTGGTTACGCGTTTTGGAATTATTCAAAAGTTAGAAAACAATTTGATATATCATTTAAATTTAGTATTAATAAGAAATTAATAGTACCAATCTTACTAGTAGGAATATCAGCATTTATAATTGAAGCAGAAGATGGGATTCTTATGGGTGTATTAAGCAGTTTATTGGCAGGTTCAGTAGGAGATCAAGGAATAATCGTATTAGGAGTTGTTTCAAAATTATATATGTTCTTATTTATAACAATATTTGGGATTTCATCTGCAATGCAACCAATAGCAGCATATAATATTGGTGCAGGAAACTTCATAAGATTAAAGACACTTATGAAAAAAACAATTGTGTATTCACTTATATTAACATCAGTATTGTGGGCAGTAATGATGATATTTGCTCCATACTTAATAGGGATATTTATTGAGGATTCTACAATAATTAAAGAAGCAACCAAAGCATTTAGAATAATGATTTCATTATTTCCTGTTATAAGTGTATACTATGTGTCAATTTTCTACTTCCAAGCTAGAGGGAAGGCAAAATCATCAATTATGATTGCAGTATTAAGGCAAATGGTATTGATGATACCAATATCAATCTTATTGGTTAAAGGATTTGGAATGGGAGCGACTGGTGTCTGGTTATCTTATCCAATATCTGATATATTATCAAGCTTAGCTTCATACATGCTAATAAGAAATGAAGATGCAGAACTGAACATTGCAATAGCAAAAGAAAAGAAAGAAACTGCTCTCAAAGGGTTGGCAATTAGTTAAAGAATATTATAAATTGGGTATACTAAGGTAGATGGAAAACATCTACCTTTTATTTATTTGGAGTTGATAATTATGTCAAGAGAAGTTAAGAATATATCAAAAACAGCAAATCTTCCACCAGGAAGCTTAATTTATACTGGTGAAGCCCAAGGCCAATCTATAATACTTACTACATACAACTTACAAGAAATAAATAGTAAAAAGATTAATAACATTGAAGAGTTTTTAGAAGAAAAGGGAAAAGGAATAAGATGGCTAGATGTTATTGGATTATCCAATTTAGATATTATTAAAGAATTGAGTAAAGAACTAAACATACATCCGTTGGCTCAAGAGGATATTCTCAACACAACTCAGAGTCCTAAAATAGATGAATATGAAGATAGTCTTTTCTTAATAACAAAGAATATATTTAGAAATGACAATGGAGTATATGATAGTGAACATATCTGCATGCTTTTATACCCAGATAGTGTTATTACTTTCCAAGAATATGATACAGATAGTTTTTTTCAAATTCATCAAAGACTTGAAGAAGGTAAACTCTTAAGAAATAGTGGTGCAGACGACTTAATGTATGCATTATTGGATTCAATTGTTGATAACTATTTTTTAGTAATAGAACAAATAGGTGTAGAAATAGATCAAGTGGAAATTGAGTTATTGGAAAGACCAACCAAGGAAATATTAAATAAGATTTACAAAATTAAAAGAGAACTGGTTTACTTAAGGAATATTTTATGGCCAATGAGAAACCTAACAAGTGCATTAGCTCGAGGAGAATATTCATTAATAGATCAACAAACAATTAGATACTTAGGGGATGTATATAATCACATAATCCAAATGATAGATATTGTAGAAACTTATAGAGATATATGTTCGGGGATGCTTGATACATACCTATCTAGTATTGGTTCTAAAACAAATGAAGTAATGAAAATACTAACAATTTTTTCAGCAATATTTATACCCCTTACTTTTTTAGCAGGAGTATACGGTATGAACTTTAGATTTTTCCCCGAAATTGAATGGAAGTATGGATACTTAGGTTTTTGGATTTTATCTATAATAATAACTGCTGCAATGTTAAGATTCTTAAAAGGGAAAGGTTGGCTCTAGTTGGACTTTGCTACTAAATATGCACCAACTAATACACCTACACCTCCCAATAATTGAATAGGAGATAGTCCTTCTTTTAATATCAACAATGATAGAATAACCGTAAATACTGCCTCCATTAAACTAATAATGGAGGTTCTTGTTGGTCCAATATATTCCATGCCTTGGAAAAATGTTGTCATAGCAATCACTGTGGAAAATAATGCAATTCCAAAGATGGAAATCCAAGCAATAATAGTTAAGTTAAAATTAAATCCACCAGTTGCAGTACCCATTGCCAGAGTACCAAATGAGGAAAACAAAGCAATATATGCACAGGACACAATAGGTGGAGTTTTTTTAATAACTCTATTACTATAGACAATATATAATGAATAAACTAAAGATGCACCTGAAGCAAACAAAATGCCTATGATATTGACTTTACCCAGTGAAGATCCAAGGATTAAAACTAAACCCATAATTGAGATAAAAGTAGCTATAACCAACTTAAATGTTGGTTTTTCTTTATCAACTACATAGGATAGAATTCCAACAATTATTGGATATGTATACAAAAACATTGTTGCCATGGCAGGTGATATGTAGTGAAGTGCAGAAAAGTAGAATCTGGACTGAATTGTATAACCAAAACCACCTAAAATAACAAATGAAATAATAGCATGTTTGGGAATTTTGACTGAAATATTTTTTATTTTTAAGTAAGTAAAAAACATTATTGTGGAGGATACAAATCTGATTAGTAATACTGTTGAAGTATCAGCTCCATCTCTATAAGCAAATACTATAAAAATTGGCATAAAACTAAATGATAGTGCTGATAAAAGTACTAACACTATACCTTTTGTAATTCTGGTCAACTTATTCACCTCCATTAGTATAAATTATACACCTGAAAAAGTATACAAACAATTAAAATAAGTAGTTGAAAATAATAAAAACAAGTGTTATGATAAAGATAGATACACTACACAAATATATACATATTGTAACGATACAATAAAAGAGGTGAAAGAGATGAAAAATTCACACAAGATCGCTCTTTACGGAGTTCTTATGGCTTTAACAGTAATTATGACCATGGTAATTCAGATACCATTACCTTCAAGTGCAGGATATTTAAATTTAGGTGATATGGTAATTTTTTTAACAGCTATTTTATTAGGGAAGAAAGCAGGCTTTATAGTTGGTGGAATAGGATCAGCCCTAGCAGATATACTACTTGGCTGGGGATTTTATGCTCCTATTACATTTATCGCAAAAGGTTTAGAAGGATTTGTTGCAGGATGGTTACTAGAAACCCATTGGGGAAAAAAGTATCCCATAATACCAACTCTAATAGGCGGAATTATTATGGCTTCAAGTTATTATTTTGCAGAAATATTTATGTATGGAGCTAAAGCTGCTTTAGTAAATCTACCAGCTAATATTGGTCAAGGAACTTTTGGAGCAATGGTAGCTATAACAATTTATACTTTGATAAAGGGAAGAATACCAGGCTTAAAATTAAAGTGATGTAGATACTCTATATACAACTAATTTTACTAACCAAAGATGGCTGAAATCAAAATAAAAAGAATTGGTGCAGAAGTTAAGAATAATCCTAATTGAGAATTCTTGCTTCTAAGCATTAGCACTACTCCAACAAACCAAACAACAACTACCAGAAGATCATCAATTAATGAAAGAGACAAACCACTTTCAAATATAGGTGAAGCTATGAAAAAAGCTAAAAATCCCGTTGTTAAGCCAAAAATAATTCTATAAGCAGTTCTTAACATTATAACACCTCCAAATCATAACCTAATTATACCACGAGAGATTATAATTATTTAAAAGATTTTTTTCTTCATATTTGTTTCACATTTTAAATATATACTTTAAACATAGAAACAAATACTGAAGAGAAAGAGAGGTATTAAAAATGAAAAAGACAGTTGTAGTAATGTTAGTAGTAGTAATGGTTCTTGGAACAATGAGTATGGCTTTTGCAGATGCAAGTTGGGGACCAGCATCAATATTTGCAAAGCTTAAAGGTGATGGTATGACAGAAGAACAAGCATACGCTTTAAAAGTAGAAACTGGAAGTACATTTGGAGAACTTGCTAAGACAGAAGGATTCTACGAAGAATTCAGCGAGGAAGCTCTAGCTATTAAAAAAGTTAAGTTAGCTGAATTAGTAGCAGCTGAAAAAATAACTCAAGCTGAAGCCGATGAAATACTTTTAGCTTTTGAAAACTGTGATGGAACTCAACTTCAAGTTCTTAAGTCAAGTGGATTATTCGGACAAAGAGCTGGTAACGGCCAAGGAAACGGTCTAAGATCCATGGATGGAGAAGGTACTCAACAAAGACTAGGTGGAAATGGTCAAGGTATGGGACAAATGAGAAGAGGAGCTTCTAACTAAATAAAAAATCTGAATCAGGGGAATCTCCCCTGATTTTTTTTTGCTTTTTGTTGCAACCAATGTTGGTATGATATACAATATAATCGATTTAATAAAACAGAATGAAAGGGATGGAAAATGGAAAAATTAAAAATATATGGTTTCAACAATTTGACTAAAACATTAAGCTTTAACATTTATGATGTTTGTTATGCTGTTACTCCAGAGGATAAAGAAAAATACATTGAGTACATTGATGAACAGTACAACTCTCAAAGATTGACAGAAATATTAGTTGAAGTAACAAACATCATAGGTGCGAATCTACTTAATATAGCTAAGCAGGATTATGTACCACAAGGAGCAAGTGTTAATCTGCTTATAACTGAGGAAAAACTACCTGATGTAAATGTAGACTCATCATGTAATAAGGGAGAAATAATCGCAAAGCCTAGGAATGTTATAGGCCATTTGGATAAGAGCCATATAAGTGTTCATACATATCCAGAATATCATCCTGACAAGGGTATTATGACCTTTAGAGTTGATTTAGATGTTTCTACCTGTGGAGAAATATCCCCTCTAAAAGCACTGGATTATCTTTTTGAAAATTTCGATTCAGATATTGTAATCTGTGATTATAGAGTAAGAGGATTTACAAGAGATATTGATGGAACAAAACATTTTAAAGACCATCATATTAACACAATTCAAGATTATATCTCAAAAAAGAATTTAGAAATGTATAATTCAATAGATGTTAATGTTTATCAAGAGAATATTTTTCATACAAAGATGATTCTTAAGGAAATAGAATTGGATAATTACCTTTTTGAACTAAAGGAAGAAGATTTAACTGGTAGACAAAAGAAGGAAATATTAGATAAATTGAATCAAGAGATGCATGAAATATATTATGGTAGAAATTACTAGGAGGGATTACATGGAACTTTGGTATTCAGAAAAAAGCACAGAAACATGTAAGTTTTCGATTAAAGTAAAAGAACAAATATATTCAGAGCAAACACCTTTCCAAAAAATTGCTTTTTTTGAGTCTTATGATTTCGGGAGATTCTTTACTTTAGATGGATTAATGATGGTTAACGAAAAAGATGAGTTTATATACCATGATATGATAACACATGTACCAATGGCGGTTAATCCAGATATTAAAACTGTCTTGGTCATTGGTGGTGGAGATGGTGGAACAATAAGAGAGTTAACAAGATACCCTGGAATTAAGAGTATTGATTTTGTTGAGATTGATGAAAGGGTAGTTCAGCTGTGCAAGGAGTTTTTACCTCAAACATCATGTAAATTAGAAGATCCTAGAGTAAATAATCATTTTGTAGATGGTATTGAATTTATAAAGGAAAAGAAAGATCATTACGACCTAATACTTGTTGATTCAACTGATCCCATTGGACCAGGAGAAGGTTTGTTTACAAAAGAATTTTATACTGATTGCTATAATGCATTAAATAGTAATGGTATATTAATAAATCAGCATGAAAGCCCATATTTTCCAAATTATGCTAAAGAAATGATGAAAGCTCATACTAAGTTAAAGTCTATCTTTGATGTATGTAAAGTTTATCAGTTCCATATGCCAACATATGCAAGTGGACATTGGTTATTTGGATTTGCAAGTAAAGGGCTGGATCCTGTAAAAGATCATAAAAAAGAGCAATGGGAGAGTTTAGAATTAAAGACAAAATACTATAATTCACAATTACACCAAGGTTGCTTTGCTCTTCCAACTTATGTATTAGAACAATTAAACAACGCATAAACTTAAAGAGGCTCTTTCCCTAAAGAGCCTCTTTGAATTAAATTGACCATTCACCATCTTTGAATACATCTATTATTTCACCAGATGCTTTTGTACCCTTAATTGACATGTCCTTTGTTCCTACCATAAAGTCTTCATGAGTAAATGAATCATTGACACCATTTTTCTCAAATTCTTCAGGACTCATATCTGATCCACCTTTAATATTAGTGGGATAAGCTTTACCAAGAGCAAAATGACAACTTGCATTTTCATCAAATAAAGTATTTAAGAATAGGATTCCTGCTTTTTCTATAGGTGAACTATAAGGCACCAAAGCAACTTCTCCTAAGTGTCTTGCACCTTCATCCATATTTAATAATTCTTCCAACAGGTCTTTTCCTTTTTCAGCATCAAAATCAATTACTTTTCCATTCCCAAAGACTAATTTAAAATTGTCTATGAGATTTCCGCCATAATTTAAAGGTTTTGAACTATAAACTACTCCATTTACACCATATTTATGTGGCATTGTAAAAACTTCTTCAGTAGGCATATTAGCTACGAAATAGTCTCCTTTTGAATTATTACCACCACCACCTGCCCAAATATGATTCTCAGGTAAATCTACTACTAAATCTGTTCCATTGGAAGAACTATAGTGAAGAGTTTTTAATTTCGCAGCATTTAAGAAATTAACCTTTTCTTCTAAAGCTACAAGATGATCTTTCCAAGCTTTAACAGGGTCTTCTAAATTCATCCTTGTAGCTTCGAAAATTGCCTCCCATAGACTATCTATAGCCTCATCTTTTGACAACCCAGGAAAGACTCTCAAGGCCCAATTAGAAGAAGGAATTGAAACAACACACCAGGAATTTATATCATTCATCGTGTAATTTCTATATTCTTTTAAAGCAATACCTGAAGATTTATTAAAGGCTGCAATTTTATTAGTATCAATTCCACTTAGTAATTGAGGATCTTCAGTTGATAAATATACAAAACCTGCACCTTTTTTTGCATAATCTACTAACATGTCTGCTCTCCACTGAGGAAAGTTTTCAAAAGTTGATAAAGGCGCATTTTCATACTTTAGTCTTGATAAATAATCATCACTCCAATTAACATAAACATCTATTACACCTTTTTCATAAGCAATTTTTGCCATTTCTCTTACAAAATCTGCTCCTTCAATTGGTGCTGATATAACTAGGGGCTCACCTTTTTGAATATTAACTCCAACTTCAACTATTAGTCTTGCATAATCATTAAATTTTGACTTAAAATCTCTCATTTTATCACCTCAATTTATATTATATCCAAAGAATATATGTTTAACCACAAATTATATAGAACACAAATTATATAGAAGAATACTTGCTTTAATGAAAACTTAATTCTTATATTTATTGTTGTAATCATACAGGATATGTATAATTAGAATAAGGCATATTATTGGAGGAGATTATGGAGATTATTAAAACAATAATGTACATATTGGGAATAATTTTCTTGTTTATATTTATATTGAGTAACCTTGTCTCAATTGGATTTAAAAAGAAAATTAAGAAAGAAATAAAGAGCTTAAGAGAAAATCAGCTTCCTGCTAAAGAAGGAATAATAACTAGTTCTGATATAGCGCATTTACCAGATAATGTTAGAAAATGGATGGTTAAATCAGGAGTGCTTGGGAGTACTTGGAAGAGCTATACATATATTGAAGAGAAAGGATATATGAAATTAGATCCCAGTAAGGAAAAATGGATATTTTCATCGGCTAAACACTATATAGGATTACATGAACCATCTTTTGTATGGGTTGTAAAAGCTGAATTTGTGCCATTTTTTTATACTTATGGTAGAGATCTTTTTTTAGATGGCATTGGGGCATTGGAAATGAGAGTTTTAAATATTTTTAAAGTTGCAAATCATTTTAATGGTGTCAAGCTTAATCAATCAACATTTCAAAGATATCTAATGGAAATGCCATGGTATCCTCAGGCTGCATTAAATAGGAATATGAAATGGTCTAAAGTAGATTCAAATACTGCAAAAGTAATTATGAGTCATAGGGGTATTACAGGAGAAGTGTATTTCTATTTTGATAAAGAAGGTAATGTAATTAAGACAACCAGTATGAGGTATAAAGATATTGAAGCAAATTCTCCTTTATACCAATGTATCGGAGAAGTTAATGAAACTAAAATGATAAATAAGTTTGTTATACCTACAAAAATTTCTATAACTTGGAAATTACCTGACTTTGACTATAATTGGTATAATGTGGAAGTAGTTAAAATAGATTATAAATAATAAAATCCTATCAAATGATAGGATTTTTAT
>Ga0208490_101060_pt1 | contig 11687 bp, 9 predicted proteins | sample SubbioAug_CSWold_FD_184818 | JGI IMG/M metagenome (GOLD analysis project Ga0208490, IMG submission 184818) | Serpentinite rock and fluid subsurface biosphere microbial communities from McLaughlin Reserve, California, USA - CR11Aug_CSWold (SPAdes) | ecosystem: Environmental > Terrestrial > Deep...
GACACGTCCCTTTGGTGTCGTCGTGGTTCCTGTCCAAGCGCGCCGGTAAACCGACGGTATGGATTGAGCCGGTTGTCAACCGGGACGCGCAGCACATCACGTACACAATCAGAACCGGCGGAGAACCGACAATCGATCGAACAGTGAAGCGCGGGGTGGGAGTCTGCGTGGCGACTGGAGCAACGATCACGGCCGAGTACATCAAGTCGGAAGCTGCCGCAGGACGGATGGGTGCTCACCTGATGGCTGTGGTTGTCGAACGTGGACGGACACGCGACTATGTGGCAGCGACCGAGCACGACCAAGCGGCGGCAGAGTGCCCGGTGCCGGAGAACCGTCCGATCGGACAAATGGCAGATCACCCGCAGTACATGGGAACGCCGCGCTATGGACTCGATGAGTGGTGGAAGCTGTTCACTCCTCGGCAGCTCACGCTCTTGAACGCGTACCTCGCAACGCTCTCGGAAGTTCGCGGAATGGTATTGGCTGACGCTCGTGATGCGGGTTACGAAGGAGACATTCGACTTCGAGATGGCGGCTCGGGGGCGGGAGCATATGCCGATGCGGTGGTGACCTACTTGGCGCTAGCGCTCAGTCGGCTCGTCGACATGTGTAACGCTCTTTGTGGATGGGAGACGAGCCGAACGCAGGTCCGTCACGTGTTCACGCGCCAAGCAATCCCGATGGTGTGGGATTATGCGGAGAACAACCCGTTCAACGACGCAGGAGGGGACTTTCGAACGTCGCTTCGCAGTGTGATTCGCGCGGTGTCGATGCTGCCCTCGGAGGGTGGTGGTCAAGTCGAGCAGATTGATGCTCTGGCGCTGGCCCGCTCAACCACTGGTCACCTCGTATCGACGGACCCGCCCTATTACGATGCGGTCCCTTACTCAGACATCTCCGACTTCTTCTACGTTTGGCTTCGGCCCGCACTATCGGAGGTGTGGCCAGACGAATTCGCCACGATTCTCACTCCAAAGGCTGCGGAACTCGTAGCAGACTCCCGTCGCTTTGGATCACGCGATGGGGCTCGGGAGCACTTTGAGGACGGGATGGCGGCGTTTATGAAGGCTGCCACAGATGCCAGCTACCCCGACGCGCCATTGACGGTCTACTATGCCTATAAGACTAGCGAGAGTGGCGGCTCGACTGGATGGGCAACGTTTCTGCAGTCCGTGATCGACGCTGGACTGCAGGTCAACGCTACGTGGCCTCTCAGAACTGAGCTCGCAAATCGAATTCGCGGACTTGGTTCGAATGCCCTTGCGTCGTCGATTGTTCTAGCGTGTCGCCGGCGAGATTTGTCGGAACCCATGGCAACTCGGGCGGAGTTCATGGCGGGCCTCAGACGTGAGTTGCCCGACGCCATTCGACTACTTCAGTCAGGCAATATTGCCCCGGTTGATCTCGCGCAGTCCACAATCGGGCCGGGCATCAAGGTGTTCTCTCGCTATTCGAAAGTCGTTGAAGCGAACGGATCATCGATGTTGGTTTCCGACGCTCTTGCGATCATTAACGACGTGCTCGGCGAAGTACTAGACGGTGAGGAAGCGGAGCTCGATCGGGACACTCGGTTCGCTGTGACGTGGTACACGCAGAATGGCTATAACTCCGGACGGTCCGGTGACGCCGATGCGCAGGCGCGTGCGAAGAACACGTCGCTGAGCGGCATCGAGGATTCTGGTGTAGGCGAGGCCCGCGGAGGGAAGTTTCGGCTGTTTGAGCGGTCGGAGCTCGACCCGGACTGGGATCCGGTCGACGATGACCGTCGGACCGTATGGGAGTCAACGCAGTATCTGGTTGCGGCCTTGGAGCGGTCGGAGACAGAGGCGGCGGACCTACTGCACCGGATGGGCGGATACGCGGATCGTGCCCGGCAGCTCGCGTACGTGTTGTTCCAGCGCGCGACCGAGAAGGGTTGGGCTGAGGAGGCCGGGGCCTACAACGGACTGATCACCGCATGGCCGTCGCTGCAGGCCATCGGTGGGAGCGGCGACGACCAGCAGTCGCTGCTGTGAATGACGACGACGGCGGAGGAGCGCGGCCATGGTGATGGCGAACAGCGAACGGGTGGGCAAGGCGCTCGACCTACTGCGGGACGGGATGCGGCCGAAGTGCGAGGAGACCTGGGAGGGCTTCTTCGGCGAGGGGTGGCTCGAGGAGGTGAACCAGCGGATGCACAACCCGCAGCAGGACCCAACGACCAAGGACATCCAGTTCCTCTTCAACGGGATGAAGGGCACGTGGAACGAGGTGTTCGGGCATGCGTTCGGTCCCGAGGTCCGTTCGTTGGTGTTCGACCTCTCGAAGGTACGCAACACCTGGGCTCATCAGGGGGCGTTCACGACGGACGATGTGCTGCGCGCACTCGATTCGATGGAGCGGCTGCTCGGCGAGTTCGGCGATACCGACAACCGCCAGACGATCAGGACGTCACGTCGCGACCTGATGCGACAGATGTTCGACGAGGAGTCCCGGGCCGAACGTCGCAAGACGGCTGCGAAGCCGACCGAGGGGCAGCCTCACGCGGGGCTGACGCCGTGGCGGGAGATCATCACGCCGCACGCGGACGTGGCGTCTGGGCGGTTCGACCAGGCCGAGTTCGCTGCTGACCTCTACGAGGTTGCCCACGGTGACGCGGATGAGGAGTACCAGGATCCGAAGGCGTTCTTCGCCCGCACCTACCTCACGGAGGGGCTACGCGACCTGTTGGTCGGAGCCGCCCGCCGTCTGTCCGGCGGTGGTGGCGATCCGGTGATCGAGCTGCAAACCAACTTCGGTGGCGGCAAGACCCACTCGATGATCGCCCTCTATCACCTCGCCTCCGGCGTACCGTCGGAGGAGCTGCCCGGCGTCGGCGAAGCGCTGGCAGCCGAAGGCCTGACGCTGCCGAGCGACATCAACCGTGCCGTGCTCGTTGGTCAGACGATCTCACCGGCCACGCCCGACCCGGTCGAGGACGGGATCGCACTGCACACCTTGTGGGGCCGGCTCGCCTTCCAGCTCGGCGGGAAGGACGGCTACGAGCTCGTCCGCACCGACGACGAGAAGGGCACGGTTCCGTCCCGCGATGCGCTGAAGGCGCTGTTCAAGCTGGCGGGCCCGTCAATCGTCCTGATCGACGAATGGGTCGCCTACGCTCGCCAGCTCCGACGGGGCGGGGAGGGCGAGCGACTTGCTGGCGGGGACTTCGAGACTCAGTCGACGTTTGCTCAAGCACTGACCGAAGCCGCAGCTGCTGTAAACAACGTGGTGCTCCTGGTCTCGATTCCTTCCTCGGACATCGAGGTTGGTGGCGAGAGGGGCAAAGAGGCGCTCGAGCTTCTGAAGAACGTCGTGGTCCGCGTTGCTACGCAGTGGCAGCCGGCGTCACCGGACGAGTCTTTCGAGATTGTGCGACGGCGGCTGTTCGACCCGATTCCCGACGAGAAGGCCAAGGTCCGGGACGGGGTGATCCGTGCCTTCGCCGAGATGTACCGAGACCAGTCTGGGGAGTTCCCCTCTGGCGTATCAGAGACTGAGTACCGCCGCCGGATGGAGCTGTCCTATCCGATCCACCCTGAGCTGTTCGATCGACTCTTCGGTGACTGGTCTGCGCTCGACAAGTTCCAGCGCACACGCGGGGTCCTGCGGTTGATGGCGTTGGCGATCTCACAGCTGTGGCAGCGGGGTGACCAGTCGCTGCTGATCATGCCCGGCAACCTCCCGATGGACTCGGGCGCGCTCGTCTCCGAGATGAAGAAGTACCTCGAGGAGGGCTGGGATCCGGTCATCAAGTCCGATGTCGACGGTGAGAACGCACTGCCTCTTCGCATCGACAAGGAGAACAAGCACTTCGGTCGCATCTCCGCGACCCGACGAGCGGCCCGCACCGTCTACATGGGTTCCGCGGCGCGGCCCGACGGTTCACGTGGTGTCGACCTGAAGCGGGTCGTGCTTGGGTGCGTCCAGCCGGGCGAGCCGGTCGGCCAGTTTGCCGACGCACTGAAGCGACTGTCCGGTCAGGCGACGCACCTCTATGTCGACGGTGCCCAGTACTGGTACTCGCTCCAACCCAACGTGACCCGGGTCGCCGCCGACCGGGCTGCGTCGAACTACTCCGATCGAGACGCTGACGACGAGGTCAAGAAGCGGATCACCAGTCAGGTCGATCGTGGCAACTTCGCCGCCATCCAGGTCTTCGCCGAAGGCCCCGGCGACGTCCCCGACGACGACGATGGTGTCCGCCTCGTAGTGCTCTCCCCGAACGTCACGCACACACCCAACGACGAGCATTCACCTGCGGTCGGGTTGGCCTCGAAGATCCTCGGGCAACGGGACGGCGGACCACGCCTCAACCGCAACCTGCTCGTCTTCACCGCCGCTGCAGCGAACCGCCTGACTGAGCTCCGGGCTGCCACCCGTTCCTACCTGGCGTGGTGCTCGATCGTGAACGACAGCGTCGCCCTCGATCTGACCGAGCATCAGAAGAAGCAGGCCTCGAGCAAGGTCACGGAGGCGTCCCAGCAGGTCGACAGCCTCATCGCCGAGACATTCACGCTGGTGCTCACTCCGAGCCAGGAACCAGGGACGAGTGAGATCAAGTGGCACACGACCAAGGCCACGACCCAGGGTCACGTCGGCACCCGGGTGAGCAAGAAGCTGGCGACTGAGGAGAAGCTCATCCCTCAGTACGGGGGAGTCCGGGTGAAGATGGACGTCGACCGTTACGACCTCTGGTCCGAGCGAGCTGACATCTCGGTCGGTGACCTCTGGGCCACGTACGCCCGGTACCCACACATGCCGAGGTTGGCCTCGTTCCACGTACTCACCGGAGCTGTCAGCGACGGCACCTCGAACCTGAACTGGCAAGCCGAGACATTCGCGTACGCCGAGGCCCACGACGGTGAGAGCTGGGTCGGGGTGACCACCGGCGCACACGTCGCACCGTCGGTCAGCGGACTCCTCATCCACCCCGACTTCGTCCCGACCACGAAGGACGAGGACACCGAAGACGATGACGACACCGGAGGCGATGGCGGCAGCGGCGGCAAGGGAAAGGACGACACCGGTGGGGGAGCAGGGTCCGGCGACGGAGGCAGCGCTGGCGGGCCAACCCGGACCCAGTTCTACGCCCAGTTCGATCTCGACCCCGTTCGCGGCATCAAGCAGCTCGGCGAGATTCTCGAGCACGTCACGGCGCGCCTCGGCGCCGGCGTCGAGCTCCATCTCGAGGTTCGTGCGGAGAACGCCGGCGGCTTCGACGACGCCACCCAACGCATCGTCTCCGAGAACGCCAACAACCTGGGTGCGACCGGGGCCGAGTTCGAGTAGGCGCGCAGATGGGCAAGCTCGAGCGCGTCGAAGAGATCGAATCCTGGGCGAACGATCAGTATGACGACTTGGCGTCTGAGTTCGAATGGGTCGAGCGGGACGCAGAGTCCATTCAGGACAGCGACGACATCGAGCGGATGGCCGCGGAGATCCAGCTCTGCGGCCGTGTCCTCACTGAGGATCTGCTGGAGAGAGTCGAGGCCCTGGTCGCCGAGCTACAAGACCGACTCGACGAATGCGAGCGCCGATGGGAGGCCGTCGAGGACACCGCAATTCGTCGGCTGCCGGTCGGGTACGAGGACTACATCGCGCTCTCGGACCTTCACCGAAGTCGACCCGGCTGCGATGTTGTGCAGGAGCTCGCGTCCGACATCGAGGCGGTCAGGGCGTCCGTCGACACGGAGAGCAAAGCCTGGGCATTCGAGACTGTGGAAGTCTCTCGCAAGCACTTGAAGCAGGTTGCGTCCGACTTGTTCGCCGACGACGCAGCATGGTTCATCGATGCCTACGACGAGCGAGACGGTCGGCCACCGGCCGGTGTGCTGATGCCGCCACCGATGTCGGAGAAGGAGGTGACCCCTCGTCTGGTCGCTCTCTACGAGAGCCTGGTGCCGGAGTTCGAAATGCTGGGAGACGGGCCTGTCGGCGAGGAGTTCGCCGCCAGGGAGGAGGTTGAAGCCCTCGAGCCATGGCTGTCGTGGTTGGGTGCGTCGGTCAATTTCCTCGGACTGGACTCCAACCTGGCTTCGCATGGCGCGCAGCTGTCGGAGGTCTTGTCGACGAGCGAGACGGCGACAGGTTCGGTCGTCGTCGACGCCATCGAGGGTTGGATACCAGTTCCAGCTACCCGCGCTGAACTCGTGGAAGCGTGGGTCGAGGCTGCCGATGACGAGGAAGAGCGTTGGCGCCGCAACTGGCTGCACCGGCAATGGCAACGTCGAGGGCAGTGTGCGCCGTCCGAGCGACCTGACGTCCCTATGTCGCCAGCCATGCAGGCTCGCCAGCTCGAAAACCAGCGAGCTGCCGAGGAGGCTGCGCTGGTTGCGAAACAGAAGACAAGAGATCGCAAACGGGCCGAGCGGGAACGCTGCCTTCAGCTGCTGGAACAACTCGCTGAGTGCATCGGTGATCGGGCGGACCGTCTGGACGTCGAACTCGACCGAAAGAAGCTCGTCGTCGTGGCAACGGGCGAGTTCGACTCGGTCACGCTCAAGTTGCTCGATTCGGATGACGTTGGCTACGAGACGGCAAAGTCTGCGCTCTCCGGAGACATAGCGTTCGAAGACGTAACCGGCGGAGTCCTCGACCCGATTCTCAAGGCGCTCTGACATGGGACTGGCACAGCGGCAGGTCGCCATGGGGAGCACGCGATGAGCACGATCACGGAGATCGTCTTCCCGGAGATGCACCGGACAGCGCGGGAGGCGAAGGGTGAACTCGTCGCACGGCAAGAGGTGATTGCTCGGCTGATCGAGCGGCTGCGGCCGCAGCTCGAACAGGTGTGGGAGTCGACGACCCAGTACGGAGCCTTCGACTCACTCGAGGCCTACACAGGCAACCTCTACGACCACCTGACCGGCCCGCAGTGGGCTCCGAGTGGTGGAGGCCTGCGGAAGGAGCGGCTCGATGGTCCGTGGGCGATCGCATCGAACGAGGCTCCGCCACCATCGCTACGCAACGAAGCGCAGGAGCGAATTGCTGCGCGACGAGCGGAGCGGAGACGGGATCGATGACAGCGAGGGCGCCCGGTGCGTCAACTATCGACATTGATCTCGATCGCTTCCGAGCGCTCGAGCGATCGTGGACGGCAGCCCGAGCGGCAAGACGCATCGCGGTGGTGGCCGAATGGAAGCGGTCGCTCGACCAGATGCGGACCACCCAGGCGTCCATCGTCGCTGCTGACGGTTGGACGGCGGGTCCCACGTCGCTGATGTCGGTCTTGGGTCTAACCCGCAACGAGGTCGCCAACTGTCGCGTTGTTCGGTGGATTCTGGATCCGCTGTCGCGTCACGGACTCGGGACATCGATGGTGACCTCGATCGGAGAGGCGATCGGACAGCGACCATCGAACCCGGAGCAAGTCGTCGTCGAGGCAGAGGTCACGCGAGACGAGACGAGGGCCGACTTGTTCTTGTGGTCACCAGCGGACGACTGGAGCGTCGTCGTCGAAGCGAAGGTCGACGCCGGCGAGCAGTGGGCGCAGGCGCGACGGCTTGAGGACAACTTCCCAGAAGCGAACGGATTCGTGTTCCTCACCGTTGGAGGCGAGCGTCGACCTGGCACGACGGAGTCCCCCGAGCGTTGGACTCCGATGGGTTGGGACTGGCTGGCCGAGACCGCTCTGGGCCACCTAGCCGTCGCTACGTCCACGAGGAAGGCGGAGCGACTTGAGGCCCGTCTCAGCGTCGAAGCCTGGGCTCGATCCTTGCGAAGGAGTCTGCGATGAATGACGAACAGCTGGTGGAAGCCATAGGTGCCGGCTCCGACCGTTTCGACCTCCCGGTGCTCTTCTATCTGACCCACCAGAAGCAGATCGAGGAGTGGGCGAGCCTCAAGTCCACGGTGGCCGATGCGGTCGGCGAGTGGTTCCAGACCACCGTCCGAGACGACCTCGCAGGCCTGGCCGGCGAGCTGGGCCTGGTGGTGTCCTACGCCAGAGGACCGCAGAAGCATCGAAGCTTGCTGCTTCACCCGCATAACACGCCGATCGTCGGCGGGAAACCAATCATCGGAGCTGGGTTCACGTGGCGAAGCGGAACCGTGAACCCGTCGACATCGCCACCGTTCGCTTCGGTCCGTTGCTCGGCCATCGCCGCTGGTAAGGAAGCCCGCCTGGTCTTCAGCGAGTCCGGCGGGCGAGCGTTTCGCGAATCAGCATCGGGCAAGGGCAAGGGCGACAACGTGTGGCCCGTGTGGTGGTGGATCAACACCGTCGACAACTGGTGGACTGACCTGGACGGCTACCGGGCGCATGTGGTCGACAACGTGCGCCGCATCGTGATCGGCACGAAGGAGGCGGTTGCCGTTGCCGCTTCGACCGCTGCATCGGCCGACCTCACCGGCGCCGATGACCCGGACGAGTGACCTGCAGAGGGGTGGGCGTCTTACCGGATCTCTACCGAACGGGTAGATATCGAGCGGCTTCGAGCAACACTGTTCAGCAGCCCAAACTCGCGAAATCCCAGGTGAACAGCCCTTTCTCGCAGCGATCGGCACACTGATCGAAATCGCTCGGTCCGCCGTTCAAGTCCCCCTTCGCCAGTCGGTGCTCAAGCGGCTCTGCGGCCCCCTCGGTGCTCCTGGGGTTCATCGTCACCTTCCTCGGCGCCAGCCACGGCGCCCGGGCAGGGCAGGTCGGCCTCAGTGCCGACGCTCGCACAAGTGCTTGCTGAGAGGTAGGCACGTTTGGCGGGGTCAAGCCAGCCGATGCTCGATCCGCTGGAGCTCGTCGTCGCCGCACTCGACAGGGTGGTTAGCTATCGTCTCGCACAGGCGACGTCCGGAGCAGAAGCGGACACCGTCCACGATCGGCTGCTGGAGCCGACCTTTAACCGTCACGCGTCCGCCCTGGACGCAGACGATTGGCGTCACCGTCGTGCCGGTCTTCTCGGCGATGACGGTGGCCTGACGGCGAGCCTGCTGGACCACGTGGTCGAGGCTCCGACCGGCGCCGAAGACCCGGCCGTTCGTGATCGTCACGCCGCTCTTGTAGTTCTTCGTCTCCACGGTGAAGACGCCGGTCGGTCCGGTGACGACGTGGTCGATGTTGGCCTTCGACCCTGGCATCGCAAGGTCGTGCTGCACCCGGTACGACGCCGGCAGCTCCTGCAGCGCTCGTGCGGTGAGGCGCTCGCCCTCGGCGCCGATGCGCCAGGCCTCGGTCGACTGCCGAGCGCCCGTGACCCTTCGCGCTGCGGTAGCGGTCACGGCGAACGTCCAGAAGGCGGCGATGAGTCCGACCCGATGCACGAGTCCGCTGTCGAACATCGGACCGGTCTCGACGCCCCCGTCCACGGCTGAGGACGCCACCGAGCGGAACTGCCCGTCGAGGATGTCGGCGCCCAGTCGGACGCCGAAGTAGCCGACGATGGGGGCGGCAGCGACGAACAGAAGTAGGCGCGGCAGATTGCGTCGGGCTCGGGCACGTTCCATTCCTCGGCGACGCTCGTACTCGGCCTGCGCCGACGCGCCGGCGGTCGTCGACTGCGGCTGGGGTCCGAGGCCTTCGATCGGAGCGGTCTGATCCGCCGAGGGCACCTCCGGTGGGGCCGGCGGTGTGGGTGAGACAGGAGGTGCCGACGCTGGCGGCGCCGGTGGGGCTGGCGGTGCCGGAGGCGTCGGCTGCTGCAGCGGCGTCGCGGTTACGGCCACCGGTGCTGCAGGGATCGGAGCTTCGGCGCAGCTCATGCATCTCCCGACGTCGTCCAGGTGGAACCACCACGCCCGATCACCGGGTGCGAGCGCGCGGTCGCAATCCATGCACGTCGCCGCCCACCCCAGGCGCAGCACCTTCCCACCGGTCATGGCCGCCATCTCCGTTCTCGTCCGCCACTGGTGACATTCCGCCGCCGCCAGCTCGATCCATCTTCGGCTGTTCCGTCGCTCGACTCAAGCCTTGAGTTTCAGACGCGACGGTTCACTTTCGTTCGTAGGAGCGAGCTGCGGCCATGTCGGTCGGCGAGTTCGAGTGCAACAGGGCACTCAAGTGGCTCCTCTCGCTCTCGGCTCAGCTCGACTGAGGCCGTCGCAAGGGGGTCGTCCTCGTGGAAGCCGTAGACGACGGCCAGCGTGAGCAAGGTGTGGCGACAGGCGGTCGGCAGCTGCTCGATCGGCCAGGAGCGAGTGTGGTTGCGGGGCTGGATGTCGTCGTCGCCGGAGAGGTCCGGGACCGGGTCACCCCAACCGAGCTCGCGCAGTGCGGCTCGCTGGCCGTCGTCGAGGTTCGCCGCCGGCGGTAGGTAGTAGTCGCCGGCCACCTCGGTGTAGAGGGCGCCGCCCTCGTCCGGGCCGAGGTGGGCGAAGCGGGGGTTCGGGTGCGGTTCGGCGAGGCAGATCGTGGCCCACCACAAGCCCTCGTCCATCGCTCGGGTGAGGAGGCGGGACAGTGCGGCGGCACAGGCTTCGAACCCGCCCGCCGCTGATGGGCGCACGACGAACCCCACGGGGTTCGGGCAGCACCGGGCCGTTCCAGTCGAACGGTTCCAGCGCGCGTGCATCCACCATTTCGTCCCGCCTCCTCGGCCCGGGCTCCGCCGCCCGGTGATGTCAGGTACGGCGCAGCTGTGACCGTCGGAGCCCGTCAGTAGCGTCGGTGACCACTTCCCCTTCGTGCTTGCCCACCCGAAGGACGTCCGTCACCATGGCCCTCGACGCCCGCCACCGCTCATCGCTCTACCTCAAGTTCGTCCCGCTGATCGGTGAGGACGACGCCAACGCCCTCATGTCCGAGTTCCCCGCCTCCGAATCCGAAGAGCAGGTCACCAGGCAGTTCCTCCGCGCAGAGCTTGCAGCCCTGCGTGGTGAAGTGGGGCTGATGCGCGGTGAGCTGCGCGGCGAGTTCCGGTCGGAGCTGGCGCTCGTGCGCACGGAGCTGGCTGAGCTGGAGAACCGGCTGACCGTGCGGCTGGGTGCGGCCCTCGGCGTGTCGACCGCGATCCTGGCGACGTTGATCACGCTCCAGTAGCGGTCAGCTTCCGGCCCGTCGCCGGATCACCTCGAGCTGTCGATGGTTCTCCGGGCAGCCCCGGTGTGCCTTGCGGGTTCCGGCGCGCAGCTCGGTCAGTCGCTGCTCGATCGAGGCGTGGTCGCGACCTGCGGCGGCCAGCACGCAGCCGACCACCGTGCCGGTGCGGCCGACGCCGCCCCAGCAGTGGACGTACACGCCGCCGCGGGAGCGGTGCTCGTCGATGGCGGCCACGATCTGGTCGTAGCCACTGTCTTCGATGACACCCTGGTCGGGGATCGGCAGGTTGATGCGGCGAAGGTCCAGGCGACGCATCGCCGCTGCCTTCGCCAGCCTCGGCGCGTAGGGGGCGAGGTGGCCGTCGGTGGTGTCGACGTCGGTGAGGTCGATGAAGGTGCGGATGCCGGCGTCCATCAGCACGTGGAGCTTCTCGGCGGAGCGGACCGGGTCGTCCTCCGCTGCCGGGAACTCCCCGGCGAGGAGGGTGTCGTCGACCCGCCAGGCGTGGATGAGCTCGTCGTGCGGCCACGGGTCCGAGACCGTTCCGCCGCCGGCTCGGAAGAGGGACCGCGCGAGCTCCTCGATGCGGGACCGCAGCACGAGCCGGTCGAGCCACTCGGTCGGGATGCCGCTGCGACCCCAGCGGGCGCCGGCGAGCTGGCCGGCGATGGCGGCGGTGGTGTCGGCGTCG
>Ga0208490_101061_pt1 | contig 11685 bp, 9 predicted proteins | sample SubbioAug_CSWold_FD_184818 | JGI IMG/M metagenome (GOLD analysis project Ga0208490, IMG submission 184818) | Serpentinite rock and fluid subsurface biosphere microbial communities from McLaughlin Reserve, California, USA - CR11Aug_CSWold (SPAdes) | ecosystem: Environmental > Terrestrial > Deep...
CGGGGCTCCGCTTCGCTCGCCACACCCTCGGCCAGCTGGCCACCGCCGACGCGTGCCCAGCGCTCGTCGTCCACGACCACCCGGACCTCGCCCGACGCGGCTTCATGCTCGACGTCTCGCGCGATCGCGTCCCGACCCGCCCCACGCTCGAGTGGCTGGTGGGGGTCCTGGCCGAGCTCCGCTTCGACCACCTCGAGCTCTACGTCGAGCACACGTTCGCCTACGAGGGGCAGGAGGTGGTGTGGGAGGCGGCGTCGCCGCTGACCGCCGAGGACCTCCGCTGGCTGGACGACCGATGCGCCGCGGCCGGCATCGAGCTCGTGGCCAACCAGAACACCTTCGGGCACATGGAGCGCTGGCTCCGCCACGACCTCCACCGGTGGCGGGCGGAGTGCCCCGAGGGCGCCACGAGCCCGTTCTCGGGCCGGCCGATGCCGCCGGCGACCCTCGCACCGACGGCGGACAACGCCGCCTTCGCCGCCGCCCTCGTGCAGGAGCAGGCCGCCGTGCTGCGGTCGTCGACGGTGCACATCGGCGCCGACGAGCCCTTCGAGCTCGGCCAGGGCGCGAGCGCGGCGCGGGTCGCGGCGGAGGGCCGGCCGGCGGTGTACGTCGAGCACCTGGTCCGCATCGCCACGCCGCTCCTCGCCGAGGGCCGCGAGGTCCTGTTCTGGGGCGACGTGCTGCGCCGCCACCCGGAGCTGGTGGCCCGCCTGCCCGAGGGGCTCGTCCCGGTGGTCTGGCACTACGACGCGCCGTCGGAGGACCCGGGCCTCGTGGGGGCGCTGCCCGAGGAGGTCCTGGCCGACCTCGGCCTGCCCCCGGGCTTCCACCGGGGCTTCGCCGCCCACCTCGCCAGCGTGGTCGAGACCGGCCGGGAGCACTGGGTGGCGCCGGGCACGTCGAGCTGGAACAGCGTGGTGGGCCGCTGGGACGAGGCCCGCCCGAACCTGCTCGACGCCGCCACGGCGGGGCTCCAGAGCGGCGCGACCGGCCTCCTCCTCACCGACTGGGGCGACAACGGCCACCTGCAGCCGCTGGTGGTGAGCCTCCTGCCGATCGCCTTCGGGGCCGGGGTGGCGTGGTGCGCGTCCGCCAACGCGGACGTCGACGTCGCCCCCGTGGTCGACCGGCTCGCCGGCCAGGCCGGCCTGGGCGCCCTGCTCGCCGAGCTGGGCTCGCTCCACCGGGTGCCGGGCATCCAGACGGCCAACGGCAGCCCGGTCTTCGGCGCCCTCGACCCCGGTCGTCCCCTCCCCCTCGTTGGCAGGGGCGAGCCGCGAGCGCTGCTCGACCTCGTCGGTCGGCTCGACGCCGCGCTGGAGGCCGCCGAGTCGCTCGGTCGGCTCGACCTGCTGGCGGCGGTGCGGCTGGCCCGCCACGGCGCCTGGAGGCTGGCCCGACGCGGCGGGGTCGAGGGCATCCCCACCGGCGACGCGGTGCGGGCAGACCTCGAGGAGGTCCGGCGGCTCCACGAGGACGCATGGCTGGCCACCAGTCGACCGGGCGGCTTGGCGGACTCGCTCCGCCACCTCCCCGACCCCCGGGCCGAGCGAGGCGACCGGTGACGGCGGACCCGCGCGACGAGGGCGGCGACGCGGCGTGCTGGCTCCACCTGTTCGAGGACGAGCAGGGCGAGGACGCCGGTGGCCCGGGACCGCCGTCGGCGGAAGCCGCGAAGACCTCGATCGAGCCCGAGCTGGAGGCCGAGCCGCCGGATCGGGCCGATCCGGCGGCGCCTGACGCCTAGGGCTGTGCCGCCCCGCCGGCCGGTCCGGCCGAGCGGGCACCCCGCAGCGTCGGGGGTCCGGCCCGGAGGACGGGCTCGATCGCCTCGGCCGGTGCGGGGCGGGCCAAGAGGAACCCCTGGGCCATGTCGCATCCCTGCTCCCGGGCAAGGGCCAGCGCCGCCTCGGTCTCGATGCCCTCGGCGGCGACGTACAGGTCGAGCGCGTGGGCGAGCTCGGTGATGGCGGACAGCACGGTGGCAGCCTTCGGGTCCGCACCGAGGTCGCGGGTGAAGGCCCGGTCCACCTTCACCGCCACCACGGGCAGGTCGCGCATCCTGGCGATGGAGGAGTAGCCGGTACCGAAGTCGTCGATCGCGATGCGGATCCCGAGGTCGGCGACCTGCGCGAGCACAACCTGCACCGCGTCCAGCTGCTCCATCACCGTCGTCTCGGTGATCTCAACGAGCAGCTGGCGCGCGTCCAGGCCGTGGCGGCCGAGGGTGTCCCGGATCACCTCGGGGAACGAGGTGTCGGCCAGCTGGACGATCGACGTGTTCACCGCGATGGGCAGGTCCAAGCCGTCGTCGGCCCACGCCCGGGCCTGCGCGGCGGCCTGGTCGAGCAGGCGGGCGCCGAGCGGGACGATGAGCCCGGTCTCCTCGGCCAACGGGATGAACTCGTCGGGTGGGATCAGGCCTCGCTCCGGGTGCGTCCAGCGGACGAGCGCCTCGACGGCCACCCACCGCCACGTCCGCAGGTCGAGCACGGGCTGGTGGTGGAGGACGAGCTCGTCCCGTTCGATGGCGTGGCGCAGCTCGGTCTCGAGGCTCACCCGCTCGATCGACCGCTCCCGCATGTGGGCGTCGTACAGCGCATGCCGGGCCCGGCCGGCGTCCTTGGCGGCGTACATGGCGGCATCCGCGTTGCGGACGATCTCAGTGGCGTCGTCGCCGACGTCCGCGAAGGCGATGCCGACCGACGCCGACAGGTAGGACTCGGCTCCGTTCGGGAGGAGGAACGGGCGCTGGAAGGCGGCCCCCACCCGCGCCGCGACCCGCTCGGCCTGGGAGGGGTCGGTGGTGTGGACGAGGATCGTGAACTCGTCGCCGCCGAAGCGGGCCAGCAGGTCCGAGCCGCGGAGCTGTCCCCGCAACCGACGGCCCACCTCGGCGAGGATCCCGTCTCCGACCGGGTGGCCCTGGCTGTCGTTGATCCACTTGAAGCGGTCGAGGTCCAGGAACAGCACGGCCACCCGCGCGACGCCGGCGTCGATCGCCCGCTGCAGCTCGGCGAGGAACTGCGTCCGGTTGGGCAGTCCGGTCAGCGCGTCCACCTGGGCGGCCGTGGTGAGGGCGAGGACGGCCTGGTCGCGCTCGATGGCCAGCGCGGCGAGGTGGCCGAGCGCCGTGACGCGCTGGAGCTCGTCCGCGTCGGGCCGGTGCGGCTCGGAGCGGTACACGGCGAAGCAGCCCGCCACCTGGTCCGAGGCCAGCCGGAGCGGCTGGGACCACACCGACCGCAGGGTGTAGGCGTCCGCGGCACCGCGGAAGTCGGCGGTGAGGGGGTCGCTCAGGGTGTCCTCGACCACGACCGTCTCGTTCCGGGAGGCCGCGGTGCCGCAGGCCGCGCTCCCCTCGGCCACCTCCAAGCCGTCGAGCTGCTCCAAGTAGGCCGCCGGGAGGCTTGGTCCCGCGGCGTGGTGCAGGGAGCGACCGTCATCGTCGACGAGCAGCACCGAGCAGCGTGTGCCGGGGAAGTCCTCCTCCACCAGCTGGCAGATGGCATCGAGGGTCTCGTCGACGGGTGCACCCATGGCGATCGCCTCGAGGATCCGATGGTGGCGGGCGAACTCGGCCTCGGTGGCCGTCTGGCGGAGCTCGGCCTCCTTGCGCTCGGTGATGTCCTGGGTGAACCCCACCACGCGCCGGAGCCGCCCGTCCCCGTCGAGCTCGGCCTCGGCCTTGCCGTGCACCCACCGGACCGACCCGTCCGGTCGAACGATGCGGTACTCCTCGTCGAAGGGGAGGTGCTGCTCGGCGGTGCCCTGCATGGCGGCGCTGTAGCGGGCCACGTCGTCGTGGTGCACGACCCGGTCCGTCGATGTGGGGCCCTCGGGCGGGTGGCCGAGCAGGGCGTGCATGCCCGGCGACCAGTGCACCTCGCCGGTCCGGGCCTCCCAGGTCCACGCGCCGACCTGCGCCATCCGCTCGGCGGCCGCGAGGGCGTCGGCCCCCCGAGGCACGGCGTCGTCGGTGACGCGAGCCTGCTGCGTGTGCCGACCGCGGTCGCGGTCGCGATCGGTGATCTGCTCGTCGTCCATCGCCCCTCGACGGTCCCCAGCGGCGCGCGCCGCCAGGGGGAGGCTACGACGTGGGCAGCGTCGGGGTCAGCGGCGAGGGTCACTCCGGCCAGGGCTCGCCGGCGTCGCCCATCTTCGCGGCGGCCTCCTCCGGGAAGATGTTCTTCACGATGAAGGCGTCGCCGACCAGCTGGTAGTCCGGGGCCAGGCCCTTCGTGTAGCGCTCGATGTAGAGGAGCTGCTTGGCGAGCAGCACGAGCTCCTGCGGTGAGGTGGCGTCGTAGGCCTTCATGAGCTCGAGGCTCTGGGTGATGAGGTCGCCGAGGTTGAGGGCCCCCATGCCGCCGGTGAGCATCGGCCCGAGGATGGCGCCGAGCTGGGCCCCCAGCTCCTCGTCGCTGCCGACGCCTTCAGGGAACACCCCGACGTTGCGGTAGGCGCGGGCCACCCTCGTGAAGTCGAGGTCGAACATGCAGGTGTAGAAGAGGTCCTTCACGAGCTGCTGCCACTCGCCGGTGAGCTCGCCCATGATCCCGAAGTCGAGGTAGCAGCCCCGACCGTCGTCGAGCACCCAGATGTTCCCGGCGTGCATGTCACCGTGGAACGGCCCGTGGAGCATGACCGCCTCGGCCCACACCTTGGCGCCGCGCCGCAGCACCAGCTGCCCGTCGATCCCGCGCTCCTCCATGAGGTCGAAGCGGTCCATCGGGATGCCTGACACCCGCTCCATGCAGATCATCCGAGGGCCGCAGTAGTCCCAGTAGACCTCGGGCGCGGTGATCATCTTGTTGTCGCCGAAGCTGTGGATGTTCTTGCGGAACCGGTCCTGGCGCCACGCCTCGACCACCGGGTTGAGCTCCTGGAAGGTCACGGCGTGCAGGTCGCGGATGGTGTTGCGGGCCCCGGACTTCTCGCCCCACTTCGTGCGCTCGATCAGCCCGGCCAGGCGGTACATGATCCGCAGGTCGGTCGTCATGAGCGGCCGGATGCCGGGCCGCTGGAGCTTCACGACCGCCTGGCGGCCGTCGTGGAGGGTGCAGGCGTGCACCTGGCCGATCGAGGCGGCGGACAGCGGGGTGTCGTCGAACTCCTCGAAGACCTGCTGGGGCGGCAGCCCCAGGTCCTCGGTGATCATCTTGCGCACGATGTGGGCACCGAAGGGCGGTACCTCGTCGAGGCAGCGCCGCGCCGCGCTGGGGAGCGGCTCGGGGAACAGGCCCGAGGAGCTGGCGATGATCTGCCCGAGCTTCACGAAGGTCGGGCCGAGGAGGATGAACCCGTCGACCGCGCCGTCGGCGGCGGCCCGGGCCAGGGAGCGGCCCCGTCGGTGCACCACCCACACCGCCATCGAGCGCAGGATGGCGAAGGTCAGCACGACGTAGGTGACGACCATGCGCCGCAGCTCGGCGAAGCCGAACTGCTCGAGGGGCGGGGTGACGACCTCGAGGGCCTCCGCCGGCGGCCCGTCGTGGAAGGGCCCCCGGAAGGCGGACAGCACCCCGGGCTCGCCGTAGTCGGTGGAGGGGCGGTGGTCGCGGGAGGTGGGGGGCTGCGGCGATGGGACGGGCGCGGTGCTCACCTGGACACCTTCGCCCTCGGTCGGGCGCCTCCTGCTCGGTCAGGCGCGCTCGAGGACGAGGGGTCCGTCGACGAGGAGCCGGAAGCAGCCGCGGCTGGTCTTGTCGATGCGGATGGGAGCGTTCCGTTCGTCGAGCCGGCGCTTCAGCAGGATCAGCCGGCTCTCGAAGTTGTCCCGGTACGCGGGGAGGTCGAGCGAGGGGTCCAGTCGCATCTCCCGGTTCGTGAACTCCACGCGCCCCTCGCGCTGGTGGTGGCCGAGCAGCGCCCACAGGAGCCGGCCGGCCACGCCCTTGATGAGGTAGTCGCCGTCGATGAACGTGCTCCCGTCGACCTCGTAGAACCGGACGCGGGTGCCCGACGCCCGGGCGGCCGCAGCCGTCGCAGGCTCCGGGACGGGGGCGGTGGCCGGTTGGGGGGCAGCCAGCCGCTCCTGGCTCCTCGCCGCCTCGATGGCGCCGGCCAGCACCGTCGCCACGACCTGGAGCGCGACCTCGTCCGCCTCGGAGAAGGCGACGGCTCGGGTGCTCTCCACGGCCAGCACCCCCAGGAGCTGGCCGAGGGCGAGGGCGGGGACCGCGATCTGGCTCTGGACGTCCGGGAGGTCGGGGACCGGGATGTCGGGCCCCGGCCCCTCGGCCCGCTGCGCGTCGAAGGCGCGGCGCACGGTGCGGGAGTACTTGCTGAGCTGGCGCAGGTTCCCGACCCGCACCGGGCGGCACCGCTCGCCGGCCAGCCCGATGACGCCGTCGCCGAGCGCCACCTCGGATCCGACCCCTTCGTGCGGGTAGCCGTGGCTGGCGATGGTGAACAGGTGTTGCCCGGCCTCGTCGAGCAGGAGCAGGGTGGCGCTCTCGTACCCGAACAGGTCGACCAGCCCCCGCACCGCGCCGGTGACGAGCACGTCGAGGTCGGCAGCCCGGGCCAGTCGGGTCGAGAGCTCGGCCAGGGCCTGGGGCGGCGGACCCGCGGATGGGGTGGACAGCACGGGGCCCTGCTGGCGGCGCCGGGCGTTCGGGGTCTGCTCGATGTGGAGGACCCGGTAGATGTCCGCCGCCCGCAGCTTGAACACGTCCTGCATGCCCTCGAGGGCGGCCAGCATGTCGACGTCGGCTCGCAGCCGCTCGAACACGGGGCCGCGCCGCTCCGTGCGCTCGTAGACGAGGGTCAGCCGGTACTGGTCGTAGGTGGACGGATCGATGATGAGCACGCTGGCCCGGGGGTTCTCGGCCAGGTTGGCGACCGTCTTGGAGAAGAACTGGTTCGACAGCGCGACGCGCTCGGCGTCGACCGCGTGCACGCGCGACAGGTAGGTGACGTTCGGCGTCCTGGACCGCCGGCGGGCTGCACTCCCGCCAGAGCCCCGGCAACGTCGCGTCCGCACTTGCTGTCGCGATCACCGCCGGGACGGCCCCCTCGAAGCACACGGCCAGATCGGCGACGGTCAGCACAGGTGCCGCAGCGGATCCGTCCGGCGGCGTCATCGGACCCGAGCCCCGGCGCCGGGCCCCGGCGTCTGGACGAACCGCTCGTGGACCTCGAGCAGGCAGGGGACCTGCCCGAACGGGCGGAACGTGCCCAAGAGGTCGAGGTCGGTCCCGTCCGTCTCGGTGATGTCGGTGAAGAACTGGCTGATGTACCGCTCCAGGCGATCGTCGTCGCCGGCGCGGGGCTCGTCGAGCCCGAGGGACCGGCCCTTCAGCTGCATCGAGTGCAGCGTGCGCACGGACGTCGCCGTGATCGCCACCGCGCCGAGACCGGCGACGTGATCGAGGGTCCGCACGTCGTCGACGTCGAGCAGCAGCCGCACGGTGGGGGACGGGCCGGGATCGACCACGTCCAGGCCCCAGGCCCGACCCGCGTGGGGGGCGCCATCGGGACCGACCGTGCCCACGATCAGCGCGCAACCGGTCTGCAGGAACGCCGTGGTCTCGTCGTCGAGCACCCGCCCTCCTGGGTGGTTCGCATCTGTTGAGCAGGTTCTTAGCACCCGGGTACGCGCCATTGAGGAGCGGGCGCCGGCCGGATGCCGCATCGTCGGGACCGACCAACGACGACCCCACCAAGGAGCCTCCGATGACCCTCATCGACCTCGTCCCCACCACCATCGCCCCGGCCATCGCGGTCGACCTCTACCGAGACATCCACAAGGGCATCCGAGCCGAGCTGTTCGCCCTCACCGCCCAGGCCGGAGCCCTCGACCCCACGCCGGGGGTCGGACGGGCTGCGCTGGCCGCTCACGTCAGCGACGTGGTCGACCTGCTCGTCCAGCACGCCGAGCACGAGGACGGCCCCATCCAGCCGGCGCTGGAGGCCGAGCTCCCCGACCTGGCCGAGCGCATCGCGTCCGACCACCTCGTGCTGGAGGCCCAGCTGGTCGACCTGCGGGAGATGGCCGCCGACGCGGCCGCGCTGGACCACGCCGAGCCCCGCCTGGCCGTCCACCGCCTCTACCTCGCGCTGGCCTGCTTCACCGGCCGCTACCTGGAGCACATCGACGTCGAGGAGCGGATCGTGATGCCTGCCCTCGAGCGAGCGGTCGGTGTGGACGCGGTGGCAGCCATCCACGGAGCGATCATCTCGAGCATCCCGCCGGACGAGATGGCCCGCTCCCTCGCCCTCATGATCCCCGCCATGAACGTCGACGACCGGGTCGAGCTCCTGGGCGGCATGCAGGCCGGCGCGCCGGCCGAGGTGTTCGCCGGGGTGTGGAGCCTCGTGGGCTCGGTGCTCGAGCCCGCCGAGGCCACGCCCCTGGCTCGGCGCCTCGGCCTCGGCTGAGGGCCGTCGCCACGGTGGGTCGCCGCCGACGGGCTCAGCGCTCGTCGGCGGTGATCCACTTCTCGACCGTCGACGGCTCCGCGGCCGCCAGGTGGTCGAGCACGGCGTCGACCGAGTCGTGGATCGACAGCAGCGTCCGGTTCTCCGGCCGCAGGAAGCCGGCCTCCACCATCCGGTCGAGCTGGGTCACCAGCGGCGCCCAGAACCCCTCGACGTCGAGGAGCGCGGCTGGCCTGGCGTGCAAGCCGAGCTGGCTCCAGGTGACGGCCTCGAACAGCTCGTCCAGCGTGCCGAACCCCCCGGGGAGCGCCACGAAGGCGTCGGAGCGGTCGTACATCAGCGCCTTGCGCTCGTGCATCGAGGCCACCTCGTGCAGCTCGGTGAGCCCACGGTGCGCGATCTCCCGGGTGAAGAGCCCTTTGGGGATCACCCCCACCACCCGGCCGCCGGCGGCGAGGGCAGCGTCGGCCACCGTCCCCATGAGCCCGACGGACGCGCCGCCGTAGACGAGGTCGATGTCCCGTTCGGCGAGGGCCCGGCCGAGCTCCTCGGCCACCAGCGTCGGTGCCGGGGCGGCACCGCTCGAGGATCCGCAGAACACGCACACCGCTCGCAGCGCCACCATCGCCGGGAACCTAGCCACGCGGCGACAGGGCAACGGGCGCGTTTCCCTGCGTCGGCGGTCGGGCGCCCCGGAGGCGGATCAGGCCAGCTGCCCGGCTCGACGTGCCCGGCGCCGGCTCTTGACCAGCGCGGCGGACGCGGCCGCCGGTTCCTGGCCGAACCCGATGGCGAGGTGGCGCAGCGCCCTCCCGTAGGAGGCGACCGGGTCGCGACCGACCAGCTGCGGGTAGCCGGTGAGCTCGATGGTGCAGTGGCCGTGGACGAGAGCCCAGATCACCTCGGCGGCGTCGGTGGCGTCGTCGATCAGCCACGGCCCGGCGGCGGCGCAGCGCTCGACGCGGTGGACGAGCGACAGGAACGTGGCGAGGGCCGCGGTCTCGTCGGCCGGCGCGGGCAGGGGCGTGAGCCGCTGATCGAACATGACGCGGTAGAGGTGCGGCTCGGACAGCGCGAAGTGCCGGTACCCCCACCCCTGGGCCATGACGTCGGCCACCGGGTCCTCGGTGAGGCCGGCGCGCTCGAGGGCTTCCCCGAAGCGACGGAACCCTTCGCGCCGGACGGCTGCGAGCAGCTCCTCCATGCTGCCGAAGTGGGTGTACACGGCCATGGTGGAGGCCTTCGCGAGGGCCGCGACCCGGCGAGCGGACACCGCGCCCTCGCCCTCCGTGGCGAGCAACCGGGCCGAGACCTCCACGAGCCGGTCCGCGACGGTGGGATCGGCGCGCCGGGGACTCATGCTTGACGATGTTACATCACGTCGTTATAAACAACGGTGTTATCCATCGAGGGGGGAGCCGTCCATGAGCAAGTACCTGGAGGGGATCTACGCGCCGATCCCCGGTGACGTGACCGCGACCGAGCTGGAGGTGGTCGGCACCCTGCCGGTCGAGCTCGAGGGCCGCTACCTGCGCAACGGGCCGAACCCCGTCACCGAGGTCGATCCGGCGGCCTACCACTGGTTCACGGGCGACGGGATGGTGCACGGCGTCCGGCTCCGGGACGGTCGGGCTGAGTGGTACCGGGCCCGCTCGGTGCGCTCCACGAGCGTGAGCGAGGCGCTCGGCGAGGACCCTGCCCCCGGCGAGCGCCACGGCGGGATGGAGACGGCGAACACCAACGTCATCGGGCTCGCCGGGCGCACCTACGCCATCGTCGAGGCCGGGGCCCGCCCCGTGGAGCTGACCTACGAGCTCGACACGGTCTGCCACAGCGACCTCGACGGGACCCTCCCCAACGGGTACACCGCCCACCCGAAGGTCGATCCGGCGACGGGTGACCTCCATGCGATCGCCTACCACTGGGCGCTGCCCCACCTGCAGTACGTGGTGATCGGCGCCGACGGCCGGGTCCGGCAGGTGGAGCCCATCGAGGTGCCGGACGGGCCGATGGTGCACGACTGCTCGATCACCGAGCGGTGGATGGTCGTGTACGACCTGCCCGTCACCTTCGACCTCGACCTGGCCATGACCGGCCGCCGGTTCCCGTACACCTGGAACCCGGCCCACCAGGCCCGGGTCGGGCTCCTGCCTCTCGGGGGGCGGGGGACCGAGGTCCGGTGGTTCGACGTGGCGCCCTGCTACGTGTTCCACCCGCTGAACGCCTTCGACGACGGCAGCCGCGTGATCCTCGACGTGGTGCGCTACGACCGCATCTTCGACGACCAGCAGCACGGGCCCGACGACGGCCCGCCCCGCCTGTGGAGGTGGACCCTCGACCTCGACACGGGGTCGGTCCGGGAGGAGCAGCTCTCCGACGTCGGCTTCGAGTTCCCGCGGGTCGACGAGCGGGTGGTCGGCCGCCCCCACCGCTTCGCCTACGGCACCGAGGTGGGCCACCGCGAGACCGGCAACGAGTTCGGCGGCCGGCTGGCCAGGATCGACGGCAAGACCGGCGACGTGGCGCTCGTGGACCTCGGTCCCGGTCGCATCGGCGGCGAGTGGGTGATGGTGCCCCGCCACCAGGGAGCGGCTGAGGACGACGGGTGGCTCATGACGCTCGTCTACGACGCCGGCGCGGATCGCAGCGAGCTCGTGGTCCTCCCGGCGGCCGACCCCTCGGCCGGGCCCGAGGCCCGGGTCCTGCTCCCGAACCGCGTGCCGGCCGGCTTCCACGGGAGCTGGGTCCCCGACGTCGGTTGACCACGAGCACGCCGCCGGCAGGGGCCGCGGTGTGCCGAGCGGTGCCGGTCCCTAGCCTGGGGGTCGTGATCTGGGGACGACGGGCACGGCGGGTGGGCGCGCTCGTCTTGATCGCGTCCGTCGCCGCGACGGCGTGCGCGTCGAGGGTCATCCAGGCCACGCCGGCGAAGGCGACGCCCATGCCGATCAGGGCGAAGCGGGAAATCCGTTCGCGCAGCAGCAGGAAGGCGAACAAGGCGGTGAAAGGGACCCACAGCTGGGTCGCCACGGCGACAGGGCTGACGTCCTGCGCCAGCCAGAAAGCCAGATAGATCAGGCCGTAATGGATCGGCCCGCCCACGACCATAATGATCAGCAGGCTCTTCCAGTTCGGAAACGGCGACCGCACGAACGGGATCAGGCAGGCCGCCGCGAGACCGAACCGCATCGCGCCGACGAAGAGCGGCGGCAGGGTCTCGGTGGCCAGCTTGGCCGCCGCGTTGTTGACGCCCCAGATCACCACCACGGCGATGATGGCGGCGATCTCGACCAGGGA
>Ga0208490_101064_pt1 | contig 11645 bp, 14 predicted proteins | sample SubbioAug_CSWold_FD_184818 | JGI IMG/M metagenome (GOLD analysis project Ga0208490, IMG submission 184818) | Serpentinite rock and fluid subsurface biosphere microbial communities from McLaughlin Reserve, California, USA - CR11Aug_CSWold (SPAdes) | ecosystem: Environmental > Terrestrial > Deep...
ATTATACAGGGGCGCAGCAGAACCCAGGAATCGGTGGTGCAAGTAGAGGTGACTTGCCGAGCAAGGGCTCAGTATGAAAGTCCATAAAACTGGCCACGTTGAGGGAGAGCAGGTGGAGCATAATGATGGTAATCGGTTAATTCCCCTTAAAGGGAACTCTCTTGCCTAGAGGGGGGCTTGCAAGGAGAAATCTAACGGGTTTCCACCTCTCTCTTGGTAAAGTATTCACTTAGCCTGGCAGTTATTGCATATGAAACAAGCTGGCAGGAGAATTGCTTCCCAGGAGCGAAAATAAAGTAGATAAGAGAAACGCTATAATGGGGTGAATAAATGCAATATACAAGCTTAGGCAAAACCGGTTTAAAGGTCTCAAAACTGGGCTTTGGCGGAATTCCCATTCAAAGGGTTGATGTGGGGGCTGCTTGCTCTATCCTGGCAGCCTGCGGGGAAGAGGGAGTAAACTTCATCGACACCGCCCGGATGTATGGAGACAGTGAGGAAAAAATCGGCTCATTTTTCAAAACCACCCGCCGTCAGGATTGGGTACTTGCCACCAAGTCCATGGCCCGGGACTATCAGGGAATGCTTAAAGATGTAGACATCAGTCTCAAGAATATTGGCGTGGATGAAATCGAGCTCTATCAACTTCACAACGTGGCCACCATGGCAGATTTAGAGCGGATCATGGCCGAAGACGGGGCATTGGCAGCCTTGGAAGAATGCCGCCGTCAGGGTAAGATTCGCCACATCGGCATAACAGGCCATAAAACGGAAATCCTGGAGCCAGCCGTGGACAGCGGCCGCTTTGCAACCCTTCAAGTTCCCTTCAGTGCCCTGGAGCGGCAGGCCCTACCCCTACTGGAAAAAGCAGTTGTTCAGTACTCCATGGGCACCATCGCCATGAAGCCTCTCTCAGGGGGAGCGATACACCTGGCTCGCCCTGCCATTGCCCGGCTGCTGGAGGAAAAATTGCTGGATACCGCCATCCCAGGGATGGATTCGGTGGAGCAGGTCCGGGAAAATTGCGGGATTCTGTCTAATCCTCCTAGCCCCCAGGAGTTCGCCCAACTGGATAAACTGCTGGCTGGCCTGGATAACAATTTTTGCCGCCGGTGTGAGTATTGTCAGCCTTGCCCCAGGGGTCTCAAAATCCCCGCCATGTTCCTGTTTCATGGGTACTACGTTCGTTACAATCTCCAGGACTGGGCCCGGGAGCGCTATGCCACCCTGCCCACCAAGGCATCAGAATGCGATGAGTGCGGCGTGTGTGAATCCCGCTGTCCCTATGACTTGCCCATCCGCCGGATGCTGGAGGAGACCGCCGCCGCCCTGGAGCAGGAGTAGAGATTCTCCCAGCGGGTAAAATATGCAGGGGGTGTTAACTTGGCTTATTGGCTCCTGAAAACAGAACCCGAGACCTATTCCTATCTGGATCTTGCTCAACTGGGCCGAGATCACTGGGATGGGGTGCGCAATTTTACTGCCCGGGGGCATATTGCTGCCATGAAACCCGGGGACCTGGCCTTTATCTATCACACCGGCAAGGAGCGGGCCATCGTGGGGATTGCCCGGATTGTCTCAGAGCCCTATAAGGACCCCGCTGACTCTAGGTTTCTGTGGTTTGATCTGGAGCCGGTAGCCCCCTTACAGCACCCGATCACCCTGGCTCAAATTAAGGGGGATTCCCGTTTCGCCCAGTGGGAACTGGTGCGCCTTTCCCGTCTCTCGGTTATGCCGGTGCCCCTGGAGATTTGGCAGATTCTGACCCAGCAAAAAGGACACCAGGCTTGATGCCCGGTGTCCTTTTGCAGGTTATTCCTTAGACGCCGTAATTGGTCGATGGCTTGGCGCAGTACGTGGTTGTTGTTCCGATAACCATGGCGGCGATGGAGGGCTTCGGCCTCGTCTAGGGATACCCACCGGACCCGGCTGATTTTCTCCAACTGAGGCCTCAGGATACCGCCGATGGCTTTGATGAGGTAGTAAGTTACGGTTTAATCAATTAGACCCCGGTCTGAGTTGTGGAACTGATATTTCACGCTGCCTAAGATTGTTCAATGCGTCCAGTCAGGTCGGTTTCCTCTTGGACCTCTCTAAGGGCAGTTTGCGCAGTTCCTCACCCGGCTCAATGGGCGTGAAGAGACAGTTCATGGGAGCATTGCGCACAGGTCGAGCGTTGGTTCTGTGAGCTACTGTCGAGAATTTACTGGACAATGATCCTGCCATGAAATATGAGTGTGGTATATTATAAAATTAATCAATACCGAGTGGCTGGAAGGAGGAAATGATATGCAAGAAATCTCAGCAGGAGGAGTTGTTTTCCGCCGCATCCGGGGAAAAGTTGAACTCCTGTTAATTGAGGACTTTCATTTGCCAAGGGCCGCAGATGTCCGGATCGTCAGACGCACCATCAGGCAACTGCAAGAGCGCAGTGTTCGGGTGCAAACCCGTGGCCTTTATCATGACATCGGCCCGAGCATATCCCACAAAGCGTGGATTGTTGGCCTGCACCTGGAATACAAGACGTACTCCGAGATCGCCCGTACAACCCGGCACTCAACAGCATCCATTAAAAGATACATCAGGGACTTTGCCCGGGTCGTCCTGTGCAGCCAAAGAGGCCTGAGTTTACCAGAAACAGCTTATAGCGCCAGCATATCAGAGCGGTTGGCAGGGAATACCCAGGGCTTTATCTGCGCTACAACGGCCCAGAATACGCTGAAAGAATACAAGATCTTATCGTCAAGGTGGGCCCGGAAACAGCAGGAGAAGAACAAAAAGGGGGCCCGGAAATTTCATGTAAATGGGTAATTATATAGAAAGTGCTATTAAAAAGCGAACCTTTCGAAGCGCTCTCATCGAAATGTTTGAGCGGGAATACAAGCTAATCGGTAGCCATAAAGTGATCGAGCTCATTGCCGAAGATATTGCCAGCTGAGAGACGAATTCTACCCGAGCACAGAGCGGGACAAAGCGAAGATCACCCGGCTGATCAACTCCGCTTACGAGCAGGGGGGGCTGTTGACCATCGAAGAACTGGCCCTAATGGTGAACAGGACACCCATGTCCGTATCCAAGCGCATCAAAGAATGCCAGGAAGAGCGCCAGGTAGTGTCAAAAGAACATTTTTATCCCCTACTTACGAAAAGAATCGGAAAAAGGATTATTTTAAACTTGGTTGCAAGGATTCTTATGCTAAGGTTTCCCTCAAAAATGTGCAACGCTTTAAAGAAGCCCGATTTGTCCTTTTTTGGGTATTAGTTGTCATGGGGATATTGTATAATAATTTAAAGTAATTGCTGAGGGGGGAAATTATGAAAACATCTCTCGAGATATGCGCTGGAGCAGGTGGACAAGCCTTGGGGATTGAGCAAGCAGGATTTGACCATGTGGCTTTAGTAGAGATTGACTCCCATGCATGCAATACTCTAAGGCTGAATCGACCTAAATGGAATGTTATGGATGCTGATGTTAATGAATTTAATGCCACTAAGTACCTTGGAGTAGACCTGTTAGCAGGAGGAGTACCCTGCCCCCCCTTTTCTAAAGCTGGTAAGCAGTTAGGGAAGGATGATGAGCGGGACCTCTTCCCTGCAATGCTCAGGATTGCGGGGGAATGCTCTCCTAAGGCAATTATGATAGAAAATGTCCCGGGGTTATTAGAGGCCCGTTTCCGGGATTACAGATTATCTATTGAGTCAAAACTACGTAGACTAGGCTATGTAGTCCTAGGTTGGAAACTCTTTAACGCTAGTGACTTCGGTGTACCGCAACTTCGCCCAAGGGTTGTTATGGTCGCTCTTAGGCAACGGTATGTACCGTTTTTTTACTGGCCTGAAAAGCATGGGGAACCAATAACTGTTGCCACTGCATTAGCTGGTGAAATGGGTATGAAAGGTTGGCAGGGTATAGAACAGTGGAAAGAAAAAGCGAATAAAGTTGCACCTACAATAGTGGGTGGGTCAAAAAAACATGGAGGTCCGGACCTCGGTCCTACTCGGGCAAAGCGTGCTTGGGAGGAATTGGGTGTAGATGGGAAAGGTATTGCCAATGAGCCTCCCGATAATGATTTTATGGGGTTGCCACGCCTTACGTTGAAGATGGTTGCAACGCTTCAGGGTTTTCCCCCAGACTGGCAATTTTCTGGTAAAAAGACTGCTACCTACAGACAAATAGGTAATGCCTTCCCCCCCCCGGTGGCAAGGGCTATCGGAGATTCAATTCGTAAAGCCCTCCTCCAGGAGTCTCAAGAGCCTTGTAGCAGGAAGGAGTTGGAGCAGATTGAATTCAGATACTATCAGGAGAAGCTTTAAAGAGGCTAGATCACAATACCATGAGAAATTACTGCAAACAGTTTTATCAATCAATGAAAATGGCATTCCCTCGAACGCTGATAAGGACAGCCAACTGTCAATAAGGATTGCACGAGGTATAACTGATGTCCTAGATACCCAGGTAAGGGATCGCTTGGCAGGTCAGACAAGTGGCAGTCAGTTTGAGGCAGTAACAGCAGATTTTTTAGAGGGTACGTTTTTGAATCTCGCCCATATTAGGCCTGGCCACTGGACAATTAAGAGATTTAGCAGCTGAAGAAGGAATGCCATTGCTGAGTTCGAGCAGTACTCGCATCTAACTGACTTGGAAGACATAGCCCGAAACAACCCACTTTTGGCTGCCGCCATAGGCATTGATTATGCTATTGCACCAGATATTCTAGTCTACCAGGACTTATATACCGATGAAGAGATTAATGCGTATCAAGAACTAGTCTCCGAAAATGTTAGCCAGTACGCTTACCTACGAAAAAGCAATGGTGGCAAGCCAATTCTTCATGCCAGCATCTCGTGCAAGTGGACTATAAGATCAGACAGGAGCCAAAATTCCCGGGCTGAAGCCCTTAACCTTATTCGTAATCGGAAAGGACGCTTGCCCCACATATCCGTTGTAACCGCCGAGCCAATACCTAGTCGCCTGGCTTCAATAGCCCTGGGGACAGGAGATATAGATTGCGTTTATCACTTTGCTCTCTTTGAGCTTTTGAAAGTGATAGAAAACCTAGGGGCAGAGGATGCCCATGAACTACTGAAAATAATGATTGAGGGCAAACGGCTAAAAGACATATCTGACCTTCCATTGGATCTTGCTATTTAGTTAATAGGTTAGGAGGGGCTTTATGTGTTTAGAGGAATGTAAATAATTTTGTGTAAATGGGTCTTTCCTTATTGAGTTGGATATACTATTTTTGGCTCTTACCCACCAGGTGAATAGGGCTCTGCTGGAGAGCAACCTGAGCGCCTGGTGAGGTTCTGCCGGGAAAGCGGGGGCGATATCTACCCCCGTTTTTTGATGCTTTCCCGGGAGAACCAAAGCGACAAACTCAAACGGGCGAAGCCCGTTAAAGTGCCAGTTCCGGTTTGAACCTGTCACTAAAGTAAATGCTGAACTGTGATATACATTGTTCCCAATCTCCTACATCCATCGTAGTCAGGTAGATGATCTTTTTCAAGGCCTCATCTGTTGGGTACGCAGTTTTGGTCTTGGTCACCTTCCGAGGCAGCTGCGGTGGTAGCCTTCGCTAGTGTTCGTAGTATAGATGATCCGGCGGATCTCATACGGGTACTTAAAGTATGCGGTCAGCTCGACCCAGTTCTTTTCCCAGGAGCGAATGATGATAGGATGCCTCTTGCCCCACTTCTCCCGGTCGAAAGCTGATTCTGCTTCCTCCATGGTCGGCGCCTGGTAGACTTTTTTAAGATCTACCATCAACGCCTTCTGCGCTTTATAGCTGACATATTTAAGCGAGTTGCGCAGCTGGTGAATTATACACAACTGGATCTCAGTCTGAGGAAAGACGCTGCTAATGACCTCTGAGAAGCCGGAAAGCCCGTCTTTACAGGCGATCAGGATATCTTCAATCCCTCTGTTCTTTAAATCATTACAGATGACCGCAAAAACATTTTTGTAAGACATATATTGAGATGATGATATAAATTAAAGGTCTAGTATATGGGGCCTGGGATGCCTAAAAAAAACTATAAGGTATAATGCAGGGGAAGGGGGTTTTTTATGCTTTGGTCTGGCAAGCCCTACTATACTTGGAACCATTATCTGCGAGAGATCTTTGGTGAAAAGGTGGCCAAGGTTTCTCTAGATGTGGGCTTTACCTGTCCCAACCGGGTGGAGGGCAGGGGCGGCTGTATCTATTGTAGTCCCCGGGGCAGCGGCGACTGCGCCGGCAGCAGATTATTGTCTATCTCCCAGCAATTTGCAGAGCAGAGGGAAGCCATTGCTCGTAAATGGCCCGGAGTAAATAAATACATAGCATACTTTCAGGCTTACACCAACACCTTGGCCCCCCGGGAGGATTTAGAGCGCCTCTACCGAGAGGCCCTGGGGCAGGAGGGGATTGTGGGCTTATCCATCTCCACCCGCCCGGATTGTCTGCCCCCCGGAGTCCTAACCCTCCTGGAGGAGCTTAATAAAGAAACCTTGATTTGGCTGGAGTTGGGGCTTCAGTCCTCCCATGACCAGACCCTGGGTTATATCCAGCGGGGCCATACCTATCGGCAATTCGTTGCGGCTGTGAAGGCCCTGCAGCAGAGAGGTATTCGGGTCTGTGCCCATATAATCCTCGGCCTGCCCGGGGAGGGGCGGGAGATGATGAGGCAAACGGCCCGGCGCTTGGCGGAGTTAAAGGTTGAAGGGGTAAAAGTCCACGCCCTCCATATTGTCAAGGACACTAAACTGGCAGATTTTTATCAGGCGGGTTTGGCAACGCCCCCCACCCGGGCAGACTACATTACCTGGGTGGTGGACACTTTGGAACTGCTACCTCCTGAAACAGTAGTACACCGCTTGACCGGGGATGCCCCTCGGGAAATCTTACTGGCCCCTAAGTGGATTTTAGAAAAGTGGGCGGTAATCCACGGAATTGCAGGGGAATTTGCCCAGAGGAACACCTGGCAGGGCAAATCTTATAGCTAGTTACTGCAGAAAGAGTGGGAGAGGATGACTAACAGCTGCACATGAGGGGTTACTGGTAGAGGCTATGGGCCTGCTTCTCTCAAGCCTCTTCACCTGGCAGCATAACTTTACCCTGCTCCAGGCCCTAGCGGAGGGGGCGGGGAACCTAGGTTTGCCCATGACCGCCTCTGGCCTGCCTTGGCCGTTATTGCTGTTTAACTTTAAGCAGAGTGGGCATTTTTTGGGCCCCACAACAGGGGTATCTGCCGGGATTCATCGAGACCCGGGTTCTCCAAAGTGCCCGGAAGCAAGTACTGGTCAAGGCGGAAACCATTCTCTTGGCGGCAAATCAGGGATATTTCCCTATGGGGGAGAGAATAATGCTGCATCGCCTTCGTCAACTAAAATCTGCCATCCATGCCAGAGTCTCCCCGGAAGAAGCCCAGTGGGTCAGGGAACTGCTGAGCGGGGAACTCTCAGAGCTGTTTTTTGCCATGGATTTGCCTGCTCAACGTCACTGCCTGGATACCGCCCAGTACTTGCTAGGAGTTATCCCTGGGAGTGATGATCAGGAACACCTGCTTCAGGCAGCGCTGCTCCACGATTGCGGCAAGGCGGGCGCAGGGTTAACCGTCCTCAGGCGTAGTTTACTGGTTCTCGCCCGCAGCGTTCTGGGGGAGGGGCTGGCCCGGTTTGCCCGGGAGGGGGAGGGATGGCGCCACGCCCTCTGGAACCAATTACACCATCCCCAGTTGGGGGCCGCACTGGCCCAGGCCCGGGGTGCCCATCCCCAAGTTGAAGAGTTGATTAGGATTCATCAGGCCCGGCCGTGGCCAGGAAGCAGCAATGACCATTTGCTCCTCTACCAAGCGGACCAGGCTAATTAGGGGGAAATATATGGCGGAGTTTTTTGGCGTAATTGGTCAGCTGGTAAAGACCGGGGCTGCCCTGGCTGCCTGGGATTACCAGGGAGAGCAAGCAGAGAAATACGACCAGGTTCAGGCCTGGACCGGCGATGTAGATTTCTACCGGAAATGGCTAAAAACCGCGGAGGGCATTGTGCTGGAACTGGCCTGCGGCACTGGCCGAGTGGGGCTCGCCTTGGTACAGGATGGAGCTGATTATACAGGGCTGGACCTTTCCCGGGATATGCTGGCGAAGTTTAAAGAGAAGGCGGCCAGACTTAATCCCTCTCCTGAGTGCTTTCAATTAGTTCAGGGGGAGATGACCGACTTCTCTTTCCCCAGGCACTTTCCCCTGATAATAGTGCCCTGCTATTCCTACACCCATCAGAGCAGGAACAGCGGCCCAGGTTTTTCCGCTGTTATTATTAGCACCTTACCCCCGGCGGCGTTCTGGTTATGGAATTGCCCCTGGGGGTTGAAGATGAGGATTATACCGGCAACCAACCCCGCTGTAGCTTCCACGGCCGCCGGGGCAGCAGCCATGTATTAAGCCTTTACCAGAGTCGTCCTGAGGGAGCTGGCCTGGTAAACTTTAAATTTCTTGTACATACACCCCGGGGATAGCCCTGGTCTGGCTCGACTGGAGGCGGTTGCCTGTCAGGAATATCGCTCTCTTCCCAGGGAAGTGGAGGCTTTGGCGGCTGCCGACGGATTTGCCAGGTTCATCTCTACCGGGATTACCGGAGTAATCCCTTGCAAAAGGGAGATCATGCCGCCGTTCTGGTGGCCCGAAAGGAATAATGTCATGAAGATATTAATCAATGCCAAGCTGCAGCCGGAACAGCGGCAAAAAATCCAGGCAGGTTTCCCTGGCGCCCAGTTGGTGATGGCTGCTGCGCCCACGGAGGCTGAGGCCCAGTTAGACGGAGCCGAGGTTCTGGTATCCTGGTGGAGCAACTTCAATCCCACCTTAGCCAGTCATCCTGATCTTCGCTGGATTCACACCCTTACCGCCGGCATCGATGGATTTTTACTGCCCCGGGTTTTAGAGGGTGAGGTCTTGCTATCCAATTCCAGGGGTATCCACGGAATTCCCATGGCTGAGCATGTTTTTGCCATGATGCTTTCCTTTAGTCGCAGGATAAAGGCCTATTCCCTTCAGCAGGAGCAAGCTGTTTGGGAAAGGGGTCCTTCGCCGGGGGAGTTATACGGCAAGACCATGGGAATTGTAGGCTTGGGTAGTATCGGCTCAGAGCTGGCCCGTCGGGCCAGCGTCTTCGGGATGCGGGTGGTGGCTGTCAAAAGAAATCCCGGTCACCCCTCCGAAGGCGTCACACGGGTGATGGGGTTAGCTGGTCTAGATATGTTGTTGAAGGAAAGTGATTTTGTGGTTTTGATGGTTCCCCTTACTTCAGAAACCCAAGGCTTAATTGGACAGCGAGAACTGGCCCTGATGAAGCCCGATGCAGTTCTTATCAACGTGGCCCGAGGGGAAGTGGTGGATGAAAGGGCTCTAGAACAGGCCTTAACCCAGAGGATAATCGCCGGAGCAGCCCTGGACGTCTTTGAGCAGGAGCCCCTGAATCAGAACTCTCCCCTGTGGGGGTTACCCAACTGCCTTATCACACCTCATGTAGCCGCCATGTCTCCCATGTATTTAGACCGGGCTCTAGATTTATTCTGCCGCAACTTGGAGGCTTATGGCCAGGGGAAACCCTTGCCCACCCAGGTTGATCCAGGGAGGGGATATTGATGTCAAGAGAAGTTGTTGTGGTGGGCAGCGTCAACACCGATTACGTGTTTCGTGTGGCCAGTTTTCCTGAACCCGGCGAGACTGCCCCAGGCAGCCTCAGCATTTATCCAGGGGGTAAGGGAGCAAACCAAGCGGTGGCCTTGGCTCGATTGGGCGGAAGTGCTGCCCTCATCGCCCGGGTGGGGGATGATCCCTTCTCCCAGGAAGCTCTCCGGGGTCTCAAAACGGAAGGCCTGGATACAGAATATGTCCTGGCAACTCCCGGCCCCGGCGGAGCCGCAGGAATCTGGGTTGATCAGCGGGGGGAGAATTCTATAGTCATCGCCGGCGGGGCCAACTTAGCCCTCAGCTCTGTGGATGTTGAAGCTGCTCGACAAATAATAGAGGGCAGCAAAGTGCTGTTGGTTCAATTGGAGGTTCCCCTGGAAACGGTGATTTATGCCCTGAAACTTGCCAAGCAAGCAGGTGTAACCACAGTTTTGGATCCAGCCCCGGCTCAGGTTCTGCCCCGGGAGGTGCTGGCCCTGGTGGATGTGATCACTCCCAACGCCGGTGAGGCCACCAAGCTAACAAGTATCGATGTCCACTGCTGGAAGACGGCGGCATTGGCAGGCCGCTGGTTGCGGGAGCAAGGGGTGGGGCTTGCCATGGTGACCATGGGCAAATTTGGGGCCATATGCATCTCTGCCCAGGGCGATGTGCGCATCAACCTTCCCCGGGTGGAGGTGGTGGACACCACCGCTGCCGGAGATGCCTTTGCGGCAGCCTTGTCCCTGGGGCTGGCCCGGGGTTTGGCACCAGATGCAGCGGCTGACATCGCGGCGGCGGCCGGGGCTCTAACGGTTACCAAGGCTGGTGCCCAGCCCTCCCTGCCCCATCTAAAGGAGTTGGCAGAGATTGTGGAAATTCCATGGCAAAAAAGCTAATCATTGATTGCGACCCGGGAATAGACGATGCCCTGGCGCTGATTCTGGCGGCTAGGGTCCCTGATGCCCAGCTCTTGGGTCTGACCACCTTGGCTGGTAATCTGCCCTTAAGTGTCACCACCGGCAATGCCACCGCCTTGGCTCGGGAAATAGGTCTAAAGCCAGAGATTCTGGTTTGGCCCGGGGCTGCTGGTCCCTTGCAGCGGGAATTTGTCGATGCCGGTCATATCCATGGTCCCAGGGGTTTGGGTAACTGGCACCCGGAGCAGGATTGGAGTCGGGTTGGCTTAGAGCATGCAGTCTCCTTCATTGCCAGGCAGGCATCCAGCTATCCCGGCGAGATTACCCTGGTGGCCACAGGACCCTTGACCAATGTGGCCCTGCTGTTGGAATACCATGCCCAAGAGGCTCTGCACCTGGCGGAGGTTGTTTTTATGGGCGGTGCCCTAAGAGTCCCCGGCAATGTCACCCCCCAGGCGGAGTTTAATATCTGGGCTGATCCCGAGGCGGCCGCAGCGGTGCTGTCCTCTTCCCTGCCCCTGAAGATGGTGGGTCTGGATGTGACCCGCCAGGTTCTTTTGACCAAGTCAGATTTGCGCCGGATAAGTAAAGCCAGTATCTTGGGGGTGAGGGCTGCCAGCATGGTGGAGTACTATCTGGATAATCTTGGGGTAGAGGGCTGCCCCCTCCATGATCCCCTGGCCCTGATGGCGGCGCTACGACCGGAACTCTTTGGCTTTAAAGAACTGCCTGTTCAAGTTGAGACTAGCGGCTGCTACAGCCGGGGGGCAACGATTATCCACCCCGGTGCCCCCGGACTTCCGGCCGCCATGACCGTAGACCGGGAAGCCTGCCGGGAGTGGCTGATTTCGGTTTTTTCTAAGTCCTAAACTTCCATTCATAACTATATATTAATAACAGCCCTTGAAGGGGGCTGTTTTTTCCTGGGGGTGGAAGAATGAAAAGAAGTGTTGCCATTGTTTTAATAGTCCTGCTTTTCGCTGCCTGTGCCAATCGGTCCTCTGAACCCTGGCAGGGCTATGGAGGCGATGGCACCCGCAGCCTGGTGGCCCGGGAACGGGGTCCCGTCAGGGGGCG
>Ga0208490_101065_pt1 | contig 11633 bp, 8 predicted proteins | sample SubbioAug_CSWold_FD_184818 | JGI IMG/M metagenome (GOLD analysis project Ga0208490, IMG submission 184818) | Serpentinite rock and fluid subsurface biosphere microbial communities from McLaughlin Reserve, California, USA - CR11Aug_CSWold (SPAdes) | ecosystem: Environmental > Terrestrial > Deep...
GGATCACGCGATCGTTTGTGGCGTCGCGGCCCGCCGCTCGAAACAATGAAGCGTCGGACAAAAAAGCACCGGACATGTGAACGGGTTCCCAAGACATGAGTTCCAGACTTCTCAAGAGCTTCAAGACGATGGCGATCGCATTCTCGCTCGCAGCGATTGCGATCCCGCCCCTCGCCGCGCAGGAGGCTTCGTCCTGGAGCGAGGACCACGCCTCCCGGGCCCGCCTCATCGTCGGCGAGGAGCAAGGCGACGGGCGCTTGATCGGCCTCGAGATCCTGATGGACGAGGGCTACAAGACCTACTGGCGCCATCCCGGCGATTCCGGCCTGCCGCCGGAGATTGACTGGACGGGCTCGCAGAACGTGGCGGATGTCGAAATCCTGTTTCCCGCCCCGGGGCGCTACAAGGATGCGAGCGGGGTGTTCTTCGGCTACGACCGCGCGGTGATCCTGCCGCTGCTGGTCACGCCCGTCGATCCGGCGCTGCCGATGCGGCTTTCGCTGTCGCTGGAATACGGCGTCTGCAAGGAGATCTGCATCCCCGCCCGCGCTGAACTGGCCCTCGATCCCGCCGATACGCCGGCGAAGGCCCATGCCGACGCCGTGGCGGCCGCAGTGGAACAGGTACCCGTCAGGCAGGATCTGGGCGAGCCGGGGGCGTTTACGATCACCAGCGTGAAGGCCGGCGAGCCCGGGCATCTGGTGGTCGGCGTGCGCGCGCCGCATGACGCGCTGCTCTTCGCCGAGGGGCCGGATTACCGCTGGTTCCTCGCTCCCGAGGCGGCGATGCAGCAGGGGGCGGAGGCTGACGAGGGCGTATTCGTCGTCGAACTCGCGGAGCGCCCGGCTGCCGTCGATGAGCCCGTGCGCCTCGTCTTTACGCTGGCGGCGGATGGTCACGCCATCGAGACGGTCGTCGAGCTTTCGCCGGAAGAACTCCCGCCGCGCTGAGCCTTAGGCGAGCCAGCGCTTGCGCCGCTTGTAGCTCTTCACGTTGCGGAATGAGCGCGCCCCGCTGTCGGAGATGCCGAGGTAGAATTCCTTCACGTCCTCGTTCTCGCGTAGCATCTTCGCCTCGCCATCCATGACCACGCGCCCCGTCTCCAGGATGTAGCCGTAGGTGGCGTAGCGCAGCGCCATGTTCGTGTTCTGCTCGGCGAGGAGGAAGGAGACGCCCTCCTTGTCGTTGAGATCCTTCACGATTTCGAAGATTTCCTCGACGATCTGCGGCGCGAGGCCCATGGAGGGCTCGTCGAGCAGGATCATCTTGGGGCGGCTCATCAGGGCGCGGCCCACCGCGCACATCTGCTGCTCGCCGCCGGAGGTGTAGCCCGCGAGCGAGCTGGAGCGTTGGCGCAGGCGCGGGAAGTAGTTGTAGACCATCTCCATGTCGCGCTTGATCGCGGCGTTGCCGTCCTTGCGGGTGAATGCGCCGGTGAGGAGATTCTCTTCGATCGTGAGGTGGCCGAAGCAGTGCCGGCCTTCCAGCACCTGGATGCAGCCGCGCTTGACGAGTTCGTTGGGCGAGAGCTTCTCGATGCGATCGCCCTCGAATTCGATCGATCCCTTCGTGACTTCGCCGCGTTCGGCGTGGAGGAGGTTCGAGATCGCCTTCAGCGTCGTCGTCTTGCCGGCCCCGTTGGCTCCCAGCAGCGCGACGATGCCCTTGCGCGGCACCGAGAGCGAGACGCCCTTGAGCACGAGAATCACGTGGTCGTAGATGACCTCGATGTTGTTGACCGAGAGGATGTTGTCGACGGGCGCGGGCGTCACGGCCGGCGTGTCGGCGTTTGTCGGCTCGGTGGTGGCGTTCGTGACGGTCATCCGGAAATCCTCGGTTTCTGGGTGGCCGGTCGGGAGAGACCCCCGACCCGCCGTGTCATGATCGATCGTGCGATCAATTATCGCAGGGCTCGGACCGCTCGGGCCAGCCGGGATTGCCGGCGGCATAGGAGGCGGCGGCTTCCTCGATGAGCGGGCGCACCTGCTCGGTCATCGGCTCCAGCCAGTCCGTCAGCTGCGTCCAGCGCTCACCGTCCCACTGGGCGACGTGAACGGCATGATGGCCACTATGATCGGCGCAGGTGACCTGCAGGGGAGCGGCGAAGCCCTCCATGCCCATCTCCGCGAGGCGCTCTTCGGTGACGTTGAGGTTTTCCAGGCCGCGCCGGACGTCTTCACCGTTGACGACGGTCTTGCCGGTGATCTCCTGCGCCGTGCGGATGGCCTCGGCAACCAGCATCGAGTTGTAGATGCCGCGGTTGTAGAGGTTGTCGCCGACGCGATCACGCGGGAAGCGCGAGAGGCCCTTGTCGTGGACATGGGTGATGATGTCCTCGATCACGCCGTAATCGGCACCGGCCCCGTGGAAGTTGAGGGACTTGTAGCCGGCGGCCGCGGCACCGCCTGCGCGAGCGTCTTCGTCGCCACCGGCCCACCAGACGCCGACCAGACGGTCGATCGGGAAGTTGGTGCGGACCGCTTCACGAACGGCTGTGGGGTTCATCGCGCCCCAGCCCTGGAGGTAGATCCAGTCCGGACGATCGCGGCGGACGTTCAGCCACACGGAACCCTGGTTCTGCATGTCCTGTCCGGCGACGGGGTAGAGACGGAGCGTGAAGCCGTATTCGGCTGCCATCGCCTCGAGCAGCGGGATCGGCTCGCGGCCGTAGGGAGCGTCGAGATGGAGCAGGCCGATCGTCTTGCCGCGCAGGTTCTCGAAGCCGCCTTCGACTTCGGCTGCGTGCTTGAGGAAGACCGATGCGCCGTCCCAGTACGTCGCCGGCGGGTTGAAGACCCACGGGAAGACGTTGCCGTCGGCGGAGGCAGAGAGGCCGTATGCCATCGAAAGAACGGGGACACGATCAACCGCCGCGCGGGGGATCAGCTGAAGGGTGATGCCGGTGGAATACGGGTTGATGACGACCGGATTGTTGGCCCGCACCGACTCGTAGCATTCCACGCCGCGGGTCGTGTCGTAGCCGGTCTCGCACTCCTCGATGATCAGTCGCACGCCGCCGATGCCGCCGTCACGCTCGTTGAGCATGGTGAGATAATCGTTCATCCCGTCGGCGATGGGGATGCCGGAGCCGGCGAAGGCGCCGGTGCGGTAGGTGAGCAGGGGCACGTAGATCCCCTCTTGCGCGACGACGGGCGTCACCGCCGCCGACGACGCGACAACGGCCGCCGCTACGGCACCGATTGTCAGATTACGAAACGACATAACCGTTCCCTCCCGGGTTTGTGGCCATTTGCGGCCAATTCAGTGTTTTCACGTCTCCTTTGGGCCGGTCGTTCAATATGGAAACGGCCAGACTCGGAGCTTCTGTTTTGCGATCTGCCATAGTCGCGCGAGCCCGTGGGGCTCGACGATCAGGAAGAAGATGATGAGCGCGCCAAGGATCATGAAGCGCAGGTGCTCGATTGTTTCGGCGCCCACGCGGATGCCGAGCGGGCCGAAGATCGCGGGCAGGACGATGCCCATGGCGATCGGCAGCATGAAGATCAGGCCCGCGCCGAGGAACGATCCGATGAGCGAGCCGAGCCCTCCGATGATCACCATGAACAGGATCAGGAAGGACTGGTTGATGTTGAAGACGTTGTATTCCGCGCCGCCATACCAGAGGAACACCATCATCGCCCCGGCCACGCCGCAGTAGTAGGAGGAGACGGCGAAGGCGAGCAGCTTGGTCTGGAGCAGCTTGATGCCCATCAGCTCGGCGGCGATGTCCATGTCGCGGATCGCCATCCACTGCCGCCCCACGCGCCCATGTACGATGTTCGAGGCGATCCATGTCAGGAAGATCACGAGGGTCAGGACGATGACATAGCGCACTTCGGGCGTCGCGGTGGGGCCGACGATGGGGACGCCGAACAGGGTGCGCAGGGGCGCTTCGATGGCGCCCGAGACGTTGTAGTTGTAGAGCCACGGGATGCGGTTGAAGCTCCATTGCAGGAAGAACTGCGCGGCAAGCGTCGCCACCGCCAGATAGAAGCCCTTGATGCGCAGGGACGGCAGGCCGAAGAAGACACCGATGGCGGCGGAGAAGAACCCGGACGCCAGAATCCAGACGATGACGTTCACGCCGGGGAAGATCGTCATCAGCTTGTAGCAGGCATAGGCGCCCACACCCATGAACGCGCCGGTGCCGAGCGACAGAAGCCCCGCATAGCCGACCATGAGATTGAGCCCCATCGCCGCGAGCGAGAAGATCAGGAACGGGATCAGCACCGCCTGGAGCATGAAGTTCGAGCCGAAGAAGGCCATCGAATAGGCGAGCGCGATGATGACGAAGATGCCGATGCGATCCTGCCGCAGCGGGAAGACGGCCATGTCGGCGCTGTAGCTGGTCTTGTATTGGCCGGATTCACGATAGATCACGACGTTAATCCCCGATTATGCAGCAACGGCGTCGAAAGGCTGAAGGTGGTGATCGCCATGGTCATACCCGCTCGATGATCTTTTCGCCGAACAGGCCCTGCGGCCGGAACATCAGGAAGATCAGCGCGATGACATAGGCGAGCCAGGTCTCGATGCCGCCCCCGAGAAGCGGACCCCAGTAGAACTCGCCGATCTTCTCGCCGATGCCGATGATCAGCCCGCCGACGATCGCCCCCGGGATCGAGGTGAAACCGCCCAGGATCAGCACCGGCAGCGCCTTCAGGGCGATGATCTGCAGGGCGAACGACACATCCGAGCGCGCGCCCCACATGATCCCGGTGACGAGCGCCACGATGCCGGCTGCAAACCACACGATCACCCAGATCTGGTTCAGCGAAATACCCACCGACAAGGCCGCCTTGTGGCTGTCCGCGACGGCCCGAAGCGCGCGCCCGATGCGCGTCTTCGAGAAGAAGATGCCGAGCACGGCGATCATGATGATGGCGATCACGGCTGCGGCGACGTCGATGTGCTGGATGGTGACGAAGCCGCCCAGAATGTCGAAGTTGGTGCGCCCCTCGGGCAGGTAGAGCTGGGAGGTGATCATCACCTTCGGCTCGCCGCCGAAGATGAATTCGCCGAGCCCGATCAGGAAATAGGTGATCCCGAAGGTCGCCATGAAGAGGATGATGTCGGGCTGGTTCACGAGCGGTCTCAGCACCACCCGCTCCACCGTGACCGCGAGCAGGAACATCACCCCGATGGCGAGGATGAGCGAGATGATCGCGGGGATGCCCATGGAGTAGAAGCCGACGAGCGTCAGCGCCGCGAAGACGACCATGATCCCCTGCGCGAAGTTGAACACGCCCGACGCCTTGAAGATCAGGACGAAGCCGAGCGCGATCAGCGCGTAGAGGATGCCGGAGACGAAGCCTTCCCAGATGGTCTGGATCAGGAGGTCCGGCGCTTCCCCCATGAAGATGAAGGGTTCGATGAAGATCTGGTAGAGGGCGTTCATGGGCGGGCCTTCAATGGGGGACGCCGAGATAGGCGTCGATGACCTTCTGGTCGCTCTTGACGACGCTCGGCGTGCCGTCGGCGATCTTGCGGCCGTATTCGAGGACCACCACGCGGTCGGAGAGATCCATGACGACGCCCATATCGTGCTCGATCAGCGCGATCGTGGTGCCGAAATGCTGGTTCACGTCGAGAATGAAGCGGCTCATGTCCTCCTTCTCCTCGAGGTTCATCCCCGCCATCGGCTCGTCCAGAAGCAGCAGCTCCGGCTCCATCGCCAGCGCCCGGCCCAGTTCCACGCGCTTCTGCAGGCCGTAGGGCAGCTTGCCGACGGGGGTCTTGCGGATCGCCTGGATCTGGAGGAAGTCGATGATGTCCTCGACGAAGCGGCGATGCTCGACCTCCTCCGCGACGGCCGGGCCGAAGCCCAGGATCTGCCAGAAGAAGCCGCGCTTCATCTTCAGCGAGCGCCCGGCCATGATGTTGTCGAGGGTGGACATGCCCTTGAACAGGGCCACGTTCTGGAAGGTGCGCGCGATCCCGCCCGCCGCCGCCTCGTAGGGCCGCATCTTGCGCCGCGTCTCGCCCTTGAAGGTGATGCGGCCTTCGGTCGGGTGATAGAACCCGTTGATGCAGTTCAGCATCGAGGTCTTGCCCGCGCCGTTGGGCCCGATGATCGCGCGGATCTCGCCCTTGCGGATATCGAAGGAGACATCCGCCAGGGCCTTCACGCCGCCGAAGGAGAGCGAGACGTTCTCGACGGCGAGAAGCACTTCCGGATCGGTTGCCGCGACAGGAACGGCCCCGGCCGCCTCCGCTCTCGCGGCTTTTTCGATTTCGGCATCGGTGGCGAAGCTGTGCGCCGAAGTGGTATTGGCGCTCATGCGGCCTTCTCCATGGCAGGCTGCGGGGCGTCGTAGAGCTTCATGTCGCGGATCTTCACGCGCGCAGCGATGACGCCCTTGCGGCCGTCCTCAAAGGTCACTTCGGTGCGGATATCGGCCTCCTGCGATCCATCGTAGAGCGCGGTCACCAGCGGGCCGTAGCGATCGGCGATGAACCCACGACGAACCTTCTGGGTGCGGGTGAGCTCGCCGTCATCCGCATCGAGCTCCTTGTGAAGGATCAGGAAGCGCTTGATCTGAGCGCCCTGCATCAGGGGCTCGGTGGCGAGCGAGCGGTTCACCTCGTCCACGTGGCCCGCGATCATCTCGTAGACCTGCGGATTCTGCGCCAGCTCCTGATAGGAGCCATAGATCACGTTGTTGCGCTCGGCCCAGTTGCCGACGGCGGTGAGATCGATGTTGACGAAGCAGGTGACGTAATCCTGCCCGTTGCCATAGGCCACGACCTCCTTGATGTTGGGGTAGAACTTCAGCTTGTTCTCGACGTATTTCGGCGGGAACAGCGAGCCGTCGTTCAGCTTGCCCACATCCTTGGCGCGGTCGATGATCTTGAGATGCCCGTTGGCGTCGAAGAACCCGGCATCGCCCGAGCGCACGAAACCGTCAACGGTCTTCGTTTCGGCGGTCTTCTCGTCGTCCTTGTAGTAGCCCTGGAAGACGCCGGCGGAGCGAAACAGCACCTCGCCGTTGTCATCGATCTTGATCTCGACGCCGGGGGCAGGGCGACCGACCGTATCGGCGTGGATCTCGCCGTCCGGCTGCATCGTCACATAGACCGAGGCTTCCGTCTGGCCGTAGAGCTGCTTCAGATTGACCCCGATCGAGCGGTAGAACCGGAAGATCTCCGGCCCGATCGCCTCGCCCGCCGTGTAGCCGACCTTGATGTTGGAGAGGCCGAAGCGGTTGCGCAGGGGCGAATAGACCAGGAAATCGCCGATCGTGTAGAGCATCCGATCCCAGAGGCCGACGCTCTGCTTGTTCAGGATGCGCTCGCCCACCTTGTTGGCGTGCCTGATGAAGAAGCCGAACATGGAACGCATGATCGGCCCGGCATCCTCCATCCGCACCATGGTGAGCGTCAGCATGTTCTCGAAGACGCGCGGCGGGGCGAAGGCGTAGGTGGTGCCGATCTCGCGCCGGTCCTCGACGATGGTCTCGGGGCTCTCGGGGCAGTTGACGCAGAGCCCTGCGAGAATCGCCTGCGCGTAGGAGAAGATATGGTCGCCGACCCAGGCCAGCGGCAGATAGGCGATGATCTCGTCGTTTTCGCTGAGATTGTCGAAATCGCAGCCGATCTGGGCTGCGGCGATGACGTTGTCGTAGGTCAGCATCACCCCCTTGGGCCGCCCGGTCGTGCCGGAGGTGTAGAGGATGATGGCGAGATCGGAGCCCTTGCTCTCCGCCAGCTCCCGCCCGAGCAGCGCGTCGAGCTCCGGATCGGCGGCGGTGGCGGCTTTCGCCTCGTCGATGAAGGCGGTGAGCGGGTGCATGGTGGAATGGTCGTAGTCGCGCAGGCCGCGCTCCTCGTCATAGAGAAGATGCGTCAGCGTCGGCACCTGCTCGGCGATGGAGAGCACCTTGTCGACCTGTTCCTGGTCCTCGACGACGGCCAGCACCACCTCTGCGTGGGAGAGAACGAACGCCATCTCCTCGGCGACCGAATCGGAATAGACCGGCACCGGCACGACGCCGATCCACTGCGCTGCGGCGATGGACCAGTAGAGCCTCGGCCGGTTGTTGCCGATGATGGCGATCTTGTCGCCGCGCTTCAGCCCCAGCCGGTGCATGCCGATCGCCATGGCGCGCACGGTCTGATGGACCTCGCCCCAGGTCCATGATTGCCAGATTCCAAGATCCTTGTGGCGGAAAGCCGTACGATCCGGGCGGATGCGTGCATTGCGCGCGATCAGCTTCGGAAACGTGTCTTCGCGCGCGACAGCGACTGTCGTCACGAACTTCTCCCTCGTTACGCGGTTCCGGGACACGATGTGCCGGCGCCGCGATTGGCGTCCCTCTCCGGAAGCGCGGTTTTCCCGCGTTCTCTCCGTTTTCACAACCGATCCACGCGCGAAACACACATGTGGAGGCGCGGTTGCGCTCCTATTAGTACCGGTCGCCAGCGTGGCGGCAAGACCCTACTTTATGCGCATGAACCCGGATGCCGGACATAATGCTTCCTGGACCGGGTTTCGCGGCGGGCCATGGCTTGCATCCCGGAGTGGCAGGGGTCACGATGGCATGGGGCATAGTGCGAACGGGAAAAGGGGAAGACGTGAGCGCAAAGAGTGGCGCGAGCGCTCGTCCGGAGGTGGCAGGCAGGAAGCAAGGTCGCTCCCTCGCCTGGCATCTCGCGATGTTTGGAACGGGACTGCTGGTCCCCACATTCATCTTCATCGCGATCCTGATGTGGCAGGTTGCCGCATCGGAGCGTGCGCGGTACGAGGGCGGTGCGCGCGATATGGCGCAGGACGTGGCGGCGATCGTGGACGGGCAACTGACGGGCCTGCTCGCGACGGTGCGGGCGCTTGCCACCGACCCGGAACTGGGCGGCCCGAATTACTCCTCGTTCGAGGCGCGCGCAGAGCAGGCGCTTGCAAACGACCGCATTTCAGTCGTTCTCGTCGATATCGAGGGCCGCGTGCTCGCGCAGTCAGGCGCGGAATTGGTGCCGCCGGGCGCGACGGCGACAGGTTCGCTCGGTCCGCAGCTACGCGACATGATCCTGACCGGCCAGACGGTCTCCAACCTGCTGACATCTGCGGCGGGGGAGTATCGGGTCGCGGTTCGTGCGGCAGTGGCCGCCCGCGACGACGGAACGTCGCTCGCGCTCCTCGTGCCCCCGTCGACACTCCTTGCCGCTCCCCCCTCCAGCATCGTCGAGACGAACTACCGGGCCATGCTCTTCGATCGTGAAGGGCGAATGATCGCGCATTTCGGCGACAGCGATGCACGTGTCGGCACGCTTCGCCTGCACGAACTGACGCTCGCCATGACGGAGGCCTTCACCACGACGATCGGGGGCGAGCAGATGATCGCGGGCTTCGCGCGGTCGCGTGCTTCAAATTGGACTGCCCTCAGCATGGTCCCCCGCGACGTCGCCCGGGCGCCGATCGTGCGCACCCTCTCCGCCCTGGCGGCGCTGGGATTGACGCTGCTCGCGCTCGTCGCGCTCTTCACCTTCGTCTTCGGGCGGCGCGCGGTGGCGATCGCCGGCACGCTGCGAAACGCCGCTGCACGTCTGGGGCGCGGCGAGATGCCGGAATTCACCTCGACCCCCGTGCGCGAGGTCAACGAGGTCGGGGAGGCGCTGTCGGCGGCCGGGATCGGCCTGCGCGAGCGCGAGGCGGCGCTGCGTGAGAACGCGGCATATCTACGAAGCGTCCTCGACAATCTGCCGCTCTTCGTCGGCGTCCTCGACCCGGACGGGACGCTCGTGGAGATCAATGCAGCCCCCCTGAGATTGACCGGCCTGGCGCGGGAAGACGTGATCGGGCGGAAATTCTGGGACTGCCATTGGTGGCAGTTGGACGAGGATGCGCGCGTGCGAATCCGCGAATCGGTCACGGCGGCGCGCGATGGCAAGATCAGCCGCTTCGACGTCAGCGCGCTCGTGCGCAACGGGAAGGCAATCATCGCCGACTTCCAGATCGCGCCGCTGCGAGACGCAAAGGGCAGGGTGATCGCGCTGATACCCTCCGCGATCGACGTCAACGAGCGCGAGCGTGCGACGCGGGAACTGCGCGAGAGCGCCGAGCGCCTGCGTCTGGCGATCGAGGCCGGCCAGCTCGGGGGATGGGATCTCGATATCGCATCCAACATCTGCATCTACTCGCAGCGAACCTGCGACATGTTCGGCCTGACCAACCCGCGGATCACCCGCGAGGCGTTCCGCGAACTGCTTCATCCCGACGACCGCGAGATGGTGTTCTCAGCCATCCGCAGAACGGTCGACGAAGGTGCGCCCTACCAGGTGGAGTTCAGGCTCGTGCGGCCCGACGGCGCGATGCGCTGGATCGCCTCGCAGGGATTGTTGCGGCGCGATTCCGAGGGGAGGCCCGAGCGGATCATCGGCGTCCACCGGGACATCAGCGCGCGACGGATGCGCGAGGACGAACTGCAGCGCAGCATGGAGCTCCTGCGGATCATCGGGGAGACCACGCCCGACCTCATCGTCGTCAAGGATGCGAGCGCCCGCTATCGCTTCGTCAATCCCGCCATGGCGCGCATTCTGGGGAAGGACGCGGCCGCGCTTCTCGGCGCGACGAGCCTCGACGGCTCGCTCGATGCGCAGGAGGCCGCTCTCCTGCACGAGAATGATCTTCGGATCATGGAGGAGGGGCGGTCACAGACGATCGAGGAGAGCATGACGATCCCAGGCGCCGCCGCGGCTGGCGGAGCGACGCGGATCTTTCTCTCGACCAAGACCCCGATGCGCAACCGGGTCGGTGAGGTCGTCGGCCTCGTCGGCGTCTCGACCGACATCACGGACCGCAAACGCGCCGAGGAGCGTCAGGCGATGATGGTGCGCGAGCTGCACCACCGCGTGAAGAACTCGCTCGCCACGGTGCAGGCGATCGCCAATTCCACGGCGCGCACCGCCACCGACATCGACAGCTTCCGCGAGGCCTTCAACCAGCGCGTCATCTCGCTCGCCCGGACGCATACGCTGCTGGCCGAGAACTCCTGGGGCGTGATCCCCCTGCGGGAATTGATGGCCGCCGAACTCGAGCCCTATGGCGGGGGTGACGCGATGCGAGTCAGCCTGGAGGGGCCGGATGTTGCGCTGCCGTCCGATGTCGCACTGTCGCTTGGCATGGCCGTCCACGAGCTGACGACGAACGCCTTCAAGTACGGCGCCCTGTCGAGCCCCGGAGGTTCCATCTCCGTCGAATGGCAGATCGAAACGAAGGACAGCAGCCGGCAGCTGCGCCTGACGTGGCGCGAGAGCGGGGGGCCGGAGGTCGCACCACCGAGCCGGCAGGGATTTGGATCGAGACTCCTGCGGCACATGCTCGGAGGGCAGTTCAACGGGGAGGTCGAAATGAGTTTCGAGCCCGACGGCCTACTCTTCAGCGTTGCCATCCCGCTCGTGGAGTCCGCGGAGCCATCGGTTCAGGCGGCCCAGTAGCAGTGCAGCGGAGACGACCGGCCCCGAAGGGCCGGCCGGTGATCGTCAGCCGCAGGAGAGATCGACGATGCGATTGCGGCGATCGACCTGGATGGTGAGTCGGTCGGGGCGGAAGTCGAAGGTCACCGCTTCGCCCGGACGCACGACGCGAACGATGCGCGCCCGTGCCGCATCCGCTGCCCGATCGACGACCGAGCGGCGGG
>Ga0208490_101066_pt1 | contig 11594 bp, 8 predicted proteins | sample SubbioAug_CSWold_FD_184818 | JGI IMG/M metagenome (GOLD analysis project Ga0208490, IMG submission 184818) | Serpentinite rock and fluid subsurface biosphere microbial communities from McLaughlin Reserve, California, USA - CR11Aug_CSWold (SPAdes) | ecosystem: Environmental > Terrestrial > Deep...
CCCGCCGTGCCGGCGGATCTGCGCCTCTCCGTCAACCGCGACGGCGGGTCCTCCATCCTCTCGCTCGGCGGGCGCATTGGAGGCGATCCGTTTCGCGGGCGCATCGAGATCCCCGGTGCAGGAGCGACGAGCGGCGCGTTCGAAGTCGCCGAACTCTCGCTGCCCTGGATCGTCGATACTCTCGCGCTCGGCGTCTCGCGTGGCGCGCCGGGAGAGAGCCGGACCGTTTTCTCCGCGATCCAGCGACCGATCAATTCCGGGCGGTTTGCTGTCGAAGCGGCGCGGATGACGCTCGGCGACGAATTGGCGCTGACCGGAGCCTCGGTCGAGATCGAGCTCACGCCGGACGGGCTCGTCATCTCGAACCTCGAAGGCTCGCTTGGCGAGGGCCGGATAGCCGGCGAGATGACGCTGCGCCGGACATCGGCTGAGAGTGCATCCATCGTCGGCGAACTCTCAGTTGCAGATCTGTCCCTCACGGCGCTCGAAAGCGAAGCGTCCTTCGACGCGCGGATGACGGGTACGGTCGATTTCGGCGGCTCGGGCGAGAGCGTTGCCGGCCTCGTGGCGAACCTCGCCGGGGGCGGGCGTCTGGAGGTTCACGGTCTGACGATCCCGCGGACCGATCCGCAGGGCATCCTGCGCGGCCTCGATCGCGCCTTGCTGGACGAAGATCCGCTCGGCGGCCGTCGGCTGCAGGGACTGGTCGAGGAGGAACTGGAAGCGGGCGCGTTGACGGTCCAGCAGTTTTCCGCGCCGGTCACGCTTGTCGGCGGCGTCATTCGCCTCGACCCACTCAGCTTCGATCCCGGAATCGACGCCCGGGCCGACTGGACAGGCAATGCCGCGTTCGACCTGAACGACGGCACGGTGGAGGCGCGCGGCCTCATGCGCGCCCGCGCCGCGCCGACCGGATGGTCCGGAGCGCCCCCGACCATAGGTCTCGGCTGGGCCGGGCCGCTCGCCTCGCCGGAACGCATCGTCGATGTGGGACCGTTGACCAACGGCGTCGCTAGCATCGTGCTCCAGCGCGAACTCGACCGGATCGAGGCGTTCGAGCGGGAAGCCAACGAGCGCGCCCGCCGCATGGAGCAACTCCGCATGGAGCGCGCCCGGCAGGAGGACGCAGCGCGGTGGGAGGAGGTTCTCCGCATTCGAGCCGAGGAAGAAGAGGCGCGGCTGGCCGAGGAGGCTCGTCTCGCGGAGGAGGCCCGTATCGCCGAGGAGGCTCGTCTTGCGGAGGAGGCTCGTCTTGCGGAGGAGGCTCGTCTCGCGGAGGAGGCTCGTCTCGAGCAAGAGCGGTTGGCGGAAGAGGCGCGACTTGCTGAAGAGGCTCGACTAGCGGAAGAGGCGCGATTCGCTGAGGAGGAGCGTCTCGAACAGGAGCGGCTTGCCGAGGAAGCACGGCTTGCTGAAGAGGCTCGGCTAGCGGAGGAAGCGCGTCTCGCAGAAGAAGCTCGGCTTGCCGAGGAAGCGCGGCTTGCTGAAGAGGCTCGCGTCGCAGAAGAGGAGCGCCTCGAGCAAGAACGCCTTGAGCAAGAACGCCTTGAACGAGAGCGGCTGGCAGAAGAAGCGCGGCAAGCTGAAGAAGCGCGTCTCGCCGAAGAGGAGGCGCTCGCGCGGGCGGCGGAAGAACTGCGTCTGCTGGAAGAACTGCGTCTGCTGGAAGAACAGCGCGCTCTGGACGAGCAGGCGAGGATCGAGCTTCAGCGAGCCGCAGAGCGCGAGATGTTGCGTCGGATGCTTCAGGAGGAGGCCGAGGCGAGTGCTTTGAGCGAGGAAGCCCGAGGCGGAGGAGCGCGAAACGACGAAAGCGACGCCGAACCGACGCCGCTTTCGATATCTCCGCCGCTGCAGCTGCAAACTCCAAGCCTTACGACCCGGTAGCCCGCGAGCCAGCAAGGGGAGGCTCGGCGAACCGGGCTCGGCGGATCAAGCCTGCCGCGAGGCCGCCTCGTCGCCGTCGGCTTCCTCGTCGGCGGCGTCGTCGTCGATCGCATCCGCTTCGTCCGACAATTCGTGCGGCAACTCGCCCCCGCTCGCATCCTCGATGGCGAGCGGCTGTTCCTCGACCTCGGCCTCCGCAGTCTCCGGCTCTTCCACCGGACCGTCCGATCCCTTCACTCCGACGCGGCCATCGAGATAGCCGCCGACGGCCGTCATCAGATCCTCGATCTTGCCTTCGAAGAAGTGGTTGGCGCCCTCGATGATGGCGTGCTCGATCTTGATGCCCTTCTGCGTCTTCACGCGCTCGATCACGCTCATCACTTCCTTCACCGGCGAAACCCGGTCCTCGGAGCCGTGGACGAAGAGGCCCGAGGAGGGGCAGGGGGCGAGGAACGAGAAGTCGTAGCGGTTGGCCATCGCCCCGATCGAGATGAAGCCCTCGACCTCGGGGCGGCGCATCAGCAGCTGCATGCCGATCCACGCGCCGAAGCTGACGCCGGCGATCCAGCAGGCGCGGGCGTCGGGGTTCACAGTCTGCGCCCAGTCGAGGGCGGCTGCCGCGTCCGAGAGCTCGCCGGTGCCGTGATCGAACGCACCCTGCGAGCGCCCGACGCCGCGGAAGTTGAAGCGCAGGACCGAGAAGCCGCGCTCGACGAAATCGTAGAACAGGTCGTAGACGATCTGGTTGTTCATCGTGCCCCCGAACTGGGGGTGCGGGTGAAGAATGATCGCGATCGGCGCGCCCTTCTTCTTGGAGGGCTGATAGCGCCCTTCGATTCGACCGGCGGGGCCCGTGAAGATAACCTCAGGCATGCCATTACCTCTTTACGCAAGGGAGCACGGCCGCGCAGAGACGCGCAGCCACACCACCCGAAAATGTCGGCCGAACACGCATTTGCGAAGTTTTGCGGCTAATTCCCGCAAAAGGATTGTGAACCGCGACGTCAAGCCTTGACTTCGGACGGGGTGGTTCACTAAATCGCTCTTAGAATAATTCTAAGTGCCTAGAACCATTCCAAGGTAGCTTCGCATTTCCGCGGTCGACGATCGACAGGGATGTGGTTGCGAGCCTGTAGCATGGCAAGCGGGGGCAAATGCAAGGTTTTCGTGCTTCCGGCGACAAATTCTCTCGCCGGGGACGAGCCTTCGGGAAGCGACGGTATAGCTCGTATGAGCCTGAAAGAGCGCACATATCTCGATTACAACGCCACCGCGCCACTACGGCCGGAGGCGCGGGCTGCGCTTGTTTCGGCATATGACAGCACGGGCAACGCCTCCTCGGTGCACAGCGAAGGACGTCGTGCCCGCGCGCACCTGGAGAACGCCCGCGATGCGGTAGCGGCGCTCGTTGGCGGGGAGGCGCAGAACGTGATCTTCACGAGCGGCGGTTCGGAGGCCAACAACCTCGTCCTGTCGCGCGATTTTCACCGCGGCGGCGGCACAGCCCCCGAGATCCTGCTCGTGGGTGGAGGAGAGCATCCTTGCGTGCTGGAGGGGCATCGTTTCGCGAACGACGCCGTCGAGCGCATCCCGCTCACCGGTGATGGCGTCGTGGACCTCGCCTGGCTCGCGGAGCGCCTCTCCGCGCTTGCGCCACGCACGGCCCTCGTCTCGATCCAGACGGCGAACAACGAGACGGGTGTGGTGCAGCCGGTCACGGAAGCGGCTCGGATCGTGCGAGAGCATGGCGGTTTGATCCACACGGACGCGGTGCAGGCTGCGGGCAAAATTCCGCTGTCGTTTGCGGATCTCGGCGTTGATGCGATGACGCTTTCGGCCCATAAGCTCGGCGGTCCGCAGGGCGTCGGCGCACTTGTGCTGGCGAGCGCGGGCTACCACCTCGGTCGTATGGTTCGCGGTGGCGGGCAGGAGCGCGGCTGGCGCGCCGGCACGGAGAACGTCGCGGCGATTTCCGCCTTCGGGCAGGCCGCACGGGCGGCTCAGGCGCAGTTGTCCAGCGAGAACTCGCGGCTCGCTTCGTTGCGGGCGGCGTTCGAGGGGGAGATCCGCCGGATCGCTCCCGAAGTCGCGATTTTCGGCGAGGCTGCAACGCGCCTGCCGAACACGATTCTGTTCGCCGTTCCCGGCTGGAAGGCCGAAATGGCGCTGATCGCCTTTGATCTGAACGGGGTGGCGCTGTCATCCGGTTCGGCCTGCTCGTCGGGCAAGGTCAAGCGGTCGCACGTCCTCGACGCCATGGGCATCGCGCCCGATCTGGCGGAGGGGGCGATACGGTTGAGCTTTGGATGGGCGACTACGGAGGCGGATGTGATCTCTTTCGCGTCGGCGTTCGAAAAGATGTTGTCCGTCTTCAACGACCGAAAGGTTCGTGCGGCCTGAGTATCGGTCGGACGTGTTTGTGAAGACCAGTCCGCGGCCCTTGAAGCCGTGAGAGGAGGGTTTAATGGCTGCTGTTCAGGAAACGATTGATCGCGTCAAGGCGATCGACGTCGATCAGTACAAGTATGGTTTCGAGACCATCGTCGACATGGAAAAGGCCCCCAAGGGCCTGAACGAGGACGTCATTCGCTTCATCTCGGCCAAGAAGGAAGAGCCGGAGTGGATGCTCGCCTGGCGTCTCGACGCCTACAAGCGCTGGCTGACCATGAAGGAGCCGGACTGGGCGCGGGTGAGCTATCCCAAGTTCGACTACAACGACATCTACTACTACGCCGCCCCGAAGATGAACGAGGCGCCGAAGTCGCTCGACGAGGTCGATCCTGCCATCCTCCAGGCTTACGAGAAGCTCGGCATTCCCCTGCGCGAGCAGGAGATTCTGGCCGGCGTCGAGCCGAAGAACCGCGTCGCCGTCGATGCGGTGTTCGATTCGGTCTCGGTGGCGACGACGTTCAAGAAGGAGCTGGCCGAGGCCGGCGTGATCTTCTGCTCGATCTCGGAGGCCATCCGCGAGCATCCCGAGCTGGTGAAGAAGTATCTCGGCACGGTCGTTCCTGTGACGGACAACTACTTCGCCACGCTGAACTCGGCTGTCTTCACCGACGGATCCTTCGTCTACATCCCGCCGGGCGTGCGCTGCCCGATGGAGCTGTCGACCTACTTCCGGATCAACGAGAAGAACACCGGCCAGTTCGAGCGCACGCTGATCATCGCCGACAAGGGCTCCTATGTGAGCTATCTCGAAGGCTGCACTGCGCCCCAGCGCGACGAGAACCAGCTGCACGCAGCCGTCGTCGAACTCGTGACGCATGACGAAGCCGAGATCAAATACTCGACCGTGCAGAACTGGTATCCGGGCGATGCCGACGGCAAGGGCGGGATCTACAACTTCGTGACCAAGCGCGGGGATTGCCGCGGCAAGAACTCCATCATCACCTGGACACAGGTCGAGACGGGTTCGGCGATCACCTGGAAGTACCCCTCCTGCATCCTGCGCGGCGATGGCTCGCGCGGCGAGTTCTACTCGATCGCCGTCTCGAATGGCATGCAGCAGGTCGATTCCGGCACCAAGATGATCCATCTCGGCAAGAACACGACGAGCCGGATCATCTCGAAGGGCATCTCCGCCGGGCGTTCGCAGAACACCTATCGCGGCCTCGTCTCGGCTCACCGCAAGGCGACCGGCGCGCGCAACTTCACGAACTGCGACAGCCTGCTCATCGGCGACAAGTGCGGGGCGCATACCGTGCCCTATATCGAGAGCAAGACGGCGACTGCCGTGTTCGAGCACGAGGCGACCACCTCCAAGATCTCCGAGGACCAGCTGTTCTACGTGATGCAGCGCGGGCTCAACGAGGAGGAGGCGGTAGCCCTCATCGTGAACGGCTTCGTGAAGGACGTGCTCCAGCACCTGCCGATGGAATTCGCGGTCGAGGCGCAGAAGCTGATCTCGATCTCGCTTGAAGGTTCGGTGGGCTGATCTCGGACAACGTCCGCCGGCGAGGCTTCACGCCCCGGCGGACGGTTCCCGAGTGCGCCCATCTCCAGAATTCGAAGGACTGAAGAACATGTTGGAAATCAAGAATCTCGTCGCCGAAATCGAGGGCAAGCGTATCCTCGACGGGCTCAATCTCACCGTGAACAATGGCGAAGTCGCAGCCATCATGGGGCCGAACGGCTCGGGCAAATCGACCTTGTCCTACATCGTCGCCGGCAAGGAGGATTATGACATCCTCGACGGCGAAGTGCTGCTCGACGGCGAAAACATCCTCGAGATGGACCCGGCCGAGCGCGCCGTGAAGGGCATTTTCCTGGCGTTTCAGTATCCACTGGAGATCCCCGGCGTCGCCACGATGACCTTCCTCAAGGCCGCCCTCAACTCGCAGCGCAAGGCGCGCGGCGAGGTGGCGCTGACGACCCCGGACTTCATCAAGCGCGTCAACGAGGCAGCGACGAAGCTCGAAATCCCCAAGGAAATGCTGCGCCGCGCGCTCAATGTCGGCTTCTCCGGCGGTGAGAAGAAGCGCATGGAGATCCTGCAGATGGCGCTGCTGCAGCCGTCCTTCTGCATCCTCGACGAGACCGATTCCGGCCTCGACATCGATGCGCTGCGGATCGTCGCCGATGGCGTGAACGCGCTGCGTTCGCCCGATCGCTCCTTCCTCGTCATCACCCACTATCAGCGCCTGCTCGAGCACATCGTGCCCGACACCGTGCACGTCATGGCCAACGGCAAGGTCGTGAAGTCCGGCGGCAAGGATCTCGCGGTCGAGCTCGAAGCGAGCGGCTATGCCGATTACAAGGCGCAGGAGGCCGCGTGATCATGGCTGACATCAAGATCATGAAGACGCCGGCGGAGACCACCATCGCCGAGCTGTTCAGCGCGAGCAAGGCAGCACTTCCAGGCGACGCTTCGGCCCGCGAGGCGGCGTTCGCCCGCTTCACCAAAGCCGGCCTGCCGCATCGGCGCGTCGAGGAGTGGAAGTATACGGATCTGCGCGCAGCCATGCGCGAGGCGGCACCACTTGCGCCGCAGCTCTCCGACAGGGCTGTCGAGAAGGCGCTTTCCGGCAACGACTTCTTCGCGGAAGCCAATGCCGCAAAGATCGCGATCGTCAACGGCCATGTGTCGGAGGGTGCCTCGGAACTCGGCGCGCTTCCCGATGGCGTCAACGTCGTCACCCTGTCGCAGGCGCTGGCGGAGAACCATCCGCTGCTCGCCTCGCTCGGGGCGATCAAGGGCGCGAAGTCGAACGTCGCCTATGCGCTCAACGCCGCCTTCATGACGGACGGCGTCGTGCTGCACGTCTCCCCCGGCGTCGAGGTCTCGCGGCCGATCCACCTGCGCTTTGCCGTCGATGGCGAGAGCGCGCTCGCCACCGCCACCCGGGTGCTGCTCGTGGTGGAGGAGGGGGCTTCGGTCACGCTGCTGGAGAGCCATGAATCGGCGGATGGCGTCGGGCATCAGCCCAACAACGTCGTCGAGATCATTGCGGGCGACAAATCCCGCGTGCGGCATCTGCGCATCGATCGCCATGGCCGCGAGGCGCTGGCGCTCTCGACGCTCACAGCGCATCTCGGCGCGCATGTGGCCTTCGATTCGCTCAATCTGGTGGCCCGTCCCGGCTTCACCCGGCATCAGGTCTACATGACCTTTGCCGGCGAGCATACGGTGGGCGGCGTGCGTGGCGCGACGATGCTGAACGGCTCGCAGCATGCGGATACGACGCTCTTCGTCGATCACATAGCGCCCCATTGCGAAAGCCGCGAACTCTATAAAACCGTCCTCGACGGCGAGGCGGTGGGCGTCTTCCAGGGCAAGATCGCCGTCGCGCAGACCGCGCAGAAGACGGACGGCAAGATGATGTCCTCGGCCGTGATGCTGTCGGAAGGCGGCACCATGAACAACAAGCCGGAGCTCGAAATCTTCGCCGACGACGTGCTCTGCGCCCACGGGGCCACCTGCGGCGCGCTCGACGACGACCTGCTGTTCTACCTCATGGCGCGCGGCCTGCCGCGCAAGGAGGCGGAGGCGCTGCTCGTCGAATCCTTCCTCGGCGAACCCATCGAGGAAGCGCTGGGTGACGACGAGACGCTGCATGGGGCGTTCATGGCCGTCATCCAGGATTGGCTGGCCGCGCGCTCCTGAAGAATTCCATGCCCGGCGCGCAATCCCGCGCCGGGCATGACGCCGCAGCTGCGGGCAACTGCCTCACTCGAGAGGTGGATCAGGTGTAAGGACACACCATGAACGCAACAGATCAAAACGCCGTCTTCGACGTCGAGGCCATCCGCCGGGAGTTTCCCATTCTCGGCGAGACCGTGTACGGCAAGCCCCTCGTCTTCCTCGACAACGCCGCCTCCGCGCAGAAGCCGCGCGCGGTGATCGATGCCATGGTCAAGACCATGGAGACCGGCTACGCCAACGTCCATCGCGGGCTGCACTACATGGCGAACGTGGCGACGGAGGGCTTCGAGCAGGCGCGCGAGACCGTGCGTGAATTCCTCAACGCAGAGTCTTCCGACGAAATCGTCTTCACCCGCAACGCGACGGAGGCCTACAATCTCGTCGCCGATTGCTTCGGGCGCATGCCGGGGCCGCACGGGATCGGGGAGGGGGACGAGATCATCCTCTCGATCATGGAGCACCATTCCAACATCGTGCCCTGGCACTTTCTGCGCGAGCGCAAGGGCGCGGTGATCAAGTGGGTGCCGGTGGACGAGGACGGGAATTTCCTGTTCGAGGAATTCGAGAAGCTGTTCTCGCCCCGCACGAAGATGGTCGCGATCACGCAAATGTCGAACGCGCTCGGCACCATCACCCCCATGCAGGACATCATCCGCGTGGCCCATGCCCACGGCGTGCCCGTCCTCGTGGACGGGGCGCAGAGCGCGGTGCACATGAACGTGGATGTGCGCGCGCTCGATGCCGATTTCTTCGTCTTCACCGGCCACAAGGTCTATGGGCCGACGGGGATCGGCGTGCTCTACGGCAAGAGCGAATGGCTTGAGCGCCTTCCGCCGTTCCTCGGTGGCGGCGAGATGATCAACGAGGTGACGACGGACAGCGTCACCTACAACGTGCCCCCGCATCGCTTCGAGGCCGGAACGCCGGCGATCATCGAGGCGATCGGGCTCGGTGCGGCGTTACGCTTCATGATGGATCTCGGCCGCGATCGCATCGTGGCGCACGAAGCCATGCTGCGCGACTATGCCCATGAGCGGCTGCGCGAGATGAACAGCCTTCGCATCATCGGGCAGGCGAAGGAGAAGGGGGCCATCGTCTCCTTCGAGATGAAGGGCGCGCATGCGCATGACGTCGCCACCGTGATCGATCGCCACGGCGTCGCCGTGCGGGCGGGCACCCACTGCGCCATGCCGCTCCTGACGCGCTACAACGTGACATCCACCTGCCGCGCCTCGTTTGCGCTGTACAACACCTGCGACGAGGTCGATAAACTCGTCGACGCTTTGCGCAAGGCCGAGACGCTGTTTGCGTGAGAGGATAAAGCCATGACCGACGCACCTGAGCCCAACGCCCCCAGCATCGACGCCAAGGCGAGCCTCCCGCCGGAGGAGATCGACCGGCTGACCGACGACATCGTCGCCGCGCTCAAGACCGTCTACGACCCGGAAATCCCCTCCGACATCTACGAGCTCGGCCTGATCTACCGCGTCGAGATCGACGACGACCGCAACGTCGCCATCGACATGACCCTCACAGCCCCCGGCTGCCCCGTCGCCGGCGAAATGCCCGGCTGGGTGGAAAACGCCGTGGCGGCAGTTCCGGGCGTGCAGGCGGTGACGGTGAACATGACGTTCGACCCGCCGTGGGACCAGAGCAGGATGTCGGATGAGGCGCGGGTGGCGCTTGATATGTGGTGAGGGGCTTATATCAAGGCCGGCATCATCGACGCAACCAACAGCACGGCCATTACTGAATTGAATATTCGAGCGCGACGCCCTTTCAAGAAGCGGCCGACGAGCGTGCCTGCGGCCAACCAGGGCAGACATCCGACGAGACCTGCAACGACGAATGTCGCCGCCAACATCGTCGCTTGTGGCAGAATATCTCGGGTAATGTCCAAGTAAGCGGCAATTGCCGATGCGCAGATCATCCATGCCTTGGGATTGACCCACTGAAAAGCCGCCGCGCCGAGGAAATTTCCCAGGCGCGGTGTTGGCGTTGCGTCTCCGGCAAAATCGGCCTCGTCCGCGACTGGAGCCGTCGCTATTTGCCAAGCCATCCATGCAATGATCGAAAGCCCGACGAGGCGCATGCCCAGAGTCACCGCAGGGTCAGCTTCCAGGATGACGCGACCGATTCCAATCGAGATCACGAAAATCATGACGGCGAATCCAAACGCTATTCCGAATAGCGCAGGTAATCCGCGCCGGAGCCCCACGGAAGCTCCCAGCGCCGTCAGCAGCACATTGTTTGGGCCGGGAGTAATCGAGGACGACAAGGCGAATACGGCAAAGCCGGTCAGTTCGAGCATTGCGTTGATCCTGCAACAGGGACTTGGGGGGCTTTGCCAGCATCTGGAAGGAGACGTTGCGCAGTGCTTCGAATTTTTGCTTTGCAGCGAACGGCGTTGCCGGGCTCCGCAACTTCAACGACATGATCGCGATGCGCATCACGCATGGAGGCTCTCCAGAGAACGAGACAGCTGTTCGGGAGCAAAGGCGATGGGATCCGCCGCAGAGCCGACGAGGTTCCGCATGCGCGAGCAGGACAAGGCAGCGGGAAAGCCGATCCTCTCGCCACGCGTCCCCTCGGGAAGGTAGCGGCGTACCATCTCCTTGGCCGCAGCCAGGTAATCTTCGTCAGAGAGGGCCTCGATCCGCTTCACGTCTGAAATAAACCCGCGTGCGATCGCCGGGATCGCCGCGGTGTCTATTGCCATGGTACCGTCGCGACGTACGGAAAGGCCACCCTTGACTTCCAGCAGGGACAAGAGAAGCAGGCCGGTTCCACTGTCGAAGTTGCGGTGCCAGTCGGGCTCGCACGGATAGCGAAAGGCGCGGTCGAACAGGATGAACTCCGCGACCGCATCGGCATCGACGAATTCATTCTCGCGACAGGCAAGCCAAGTCTCAAGGTCGACCTTCGTCTCTTCCAGTAGGCCCGTGTACCAACGGGTCTTGATCGATACGTGCTGGTCGAACGGCCGGGCTCCCTGGTGATGGAAGTAATCATGGAGGTAACCCCAGACGCAGCGTGCGAGATAGGTCCCGCGAATGTCCTCCCCGGTTGGATTGACAACCTTCATACCAGATGTTGCTTCGCGAACTTTGCTCAAGGTGATCCTGTTGTAGATCTCATGGAACTTGTTGAAGAAGAAAACCGCGTACGCCTGAGCGGAGAGCGGCGCACGTGCCTGAATATTTTCGGGAAAGAACACGATGTTGTTTCCCGAAGTTAGCCCGTGGCTTCCGGCGAGCAGATGGGACGACTGGCAGATATTCTTTGGATGCGGATACATATCGTACAGCGCTCGATATGCTTCGCTACGCGGTTCTTCTCGCAGAGCGAGGAAGCATTCCATCCTCCACCCTGAACGCCCGCCGTTAGCCAGCCGCAGCGGTCCTGCAAAGAAGAAGGGCATTCCGTCCGCGGGCGGCAGCAAGGCATCGCGCGAGAGACTGAAATCGGGACTTTCGGAAAAGCCGGTCGCGATCCATGCCTTGAAATCCGCGGCAATGGCGTCGGCGTAACCCGCCTGCCCGAACCGGCGGGCAAGGTGGGT
>Ga0208490_101067_pt1 | contig 11594 bp, 10 predicted proteins | sample SubbioAug_CSWold_FD_184818 | JGI IMG/M metagenome (GOLD analysis project Ga0208490, IMG submission 184818) | Serpentinite rock and fluid subsurface biosphere microbial communities from McLaughlin Reserve, California, USA - CR11Aug_CSWold (SPAdes) | ecosystem: Environmental > Terrestrial > Deep...
ACCGTCGTGGCGAACCACTACACCGTGAACCTGTCCCAGCAGGACGCCGACGAGTTCGCCCAGGTCACCGACACGATGCAGCGCGAGCTGGCCGACCTGGCCCGGGACCACGCCCGTGAGGAGGGCTACACCTTCATGGGCCCGGTCGAGATCCTCTTCCACGTGGACCCCAAGATGCGGGTGGGCGCGTTCTCGGTGGAGGCGCGCATGCGCGAGGGAGACGGCGGCGCCGGGGCCGGCTCGATCGTGCTGCCCTCGGGCGAGCGGTTCGTGCTCGGCGACACCATCGTCACCATCGGCCGGCTGCCCGAGAGCGTCCTCGTGCTCGAGGACCCCAACGTCTCCCGCCAGCACGCCGAGATCCGCCCCTCCGGCAACGGGTTCGTCCTCGCCGACCTCGGCTCCACGAACGGGTCGAAGGTGAACGGCATCAAGGTCAGCGAGCGGGTGCTGCAGGACGGAGACGAGCTGACCTTCGGGGCGACGTCGTTCCGCTTCGAGGCCAGCTGACGTGCCCGAGCCGCTCCTCAACGTCCTCAAGATCTGCCTGCTGATCCTGCTCTACCTGTTCTTCTTCCGGGTGCTCCGCGCCGTCTGGGCCGAGGTGCACCTGGCCCGGCAGAGCTCCCCCAGCACCGGCACCGGTCGCGGCGGCCGGGGTGGCGGCAAGCAGGGCGGTGCCGGTCGCCAACCGCGCCGCACCCGTGCCCGCGAGCGGACCCCGCCACGCCTCAAGGTGATCGAGCCGGCCGACCTGGCCGGCACCACGTACCCACTCGGTGACGAGCTCACCGTCGGGCGTGCCGCCGGCTGCCAGATCACCCTCGACGACACCTACGCCTCCCAGGTCCACGCCCGCGTCTTCATGCGCGACGACCAGCTCTACGTGGAGGACCTCGGCTCCACCAACGGCACCTACCTCAACCGCAGGAAGGTCTCCGCGCCCATGGTGGTGAGCCACGGCGACCAGATCCAGATCGGCTCCACGATCATGGAGGTCTCGTGACCGAGCCGGGCGGCCAGACCGGAGCATCGGGCGTGCGGCTGCGCTGGGGCGGCGCGTCCGACGTCGGCCAGGTGCGCGAGGTGAACCAGGACTCCCTGTTCGTGGGCACCGGGCTCTTCGTCGTGGCCGACGGCATGGGCGGCCACGCCGGCGGCGAGATCGCCTCCCGCCTCGCCGTGGAGACCATGGAGTCCGAGCTCGAGTCCGACGCCGAGCAGGACCGGCCCCGCCGGGTGCTCGACCTCGTCACCGCGGTCCAGGCCGCCAACGACCGCGTGTGGTCCCAGAGCGAGGACGACCCCCAGCTGGCCGGCATGGGCACCACCGTGGTCGCCATCGGCATCGTGGAGGAGGACGGCGAGGCCCGGGTGGCCATCGTCAACGTCGGCGACAGCCGGGCCTACCGCCTGTCGGGCGGCGACCTCGACCAGATCAGCGACGACCACAGCCTGGTCGGCGAGCTGCTCCGCGAGGGACGCCTCACCGCCGACGAGGCCCGGGTGCACCCCCAGAAGAACATCGTCACCCGGGCCGTGGGCATCGAGCGCTACGTCGACGTGGACGAGTTCCAGGTCCTGCCCCGCACCGGCGACCGCTACCTGCTGTGCTCCGACGGGCTCACCGACGAGGTGACCGAGGACGAGATCGTCCGGGTCCTGAACAGCATCGACGAGCCCGACGCGGCCGCGAAGGAGCTGGTGCGCCTCGCCAACGCCGGCGGCGGTCGCGACAACATCACCCTCATCGTCGTCGACGTCGTGGACGACGGGATGGGGCCGACCGGGGTGTCCGACGCCCGCCGCGAGTCGGTGCCCGACGACGACGGGTTCTCCCACCACCCCGACCAGGACACCGAGTCGCTCATGGCCGTGCCCGACGACCGGGCCCACCTCCAGGGTGACCGCCGGACCCGCCCGGCCGAGGCCGCGGCGGACCGCAGGGACGGCGACCCCCCGTCGAAGGCGCCCCGGGCCGTCACCGTGCGATCGCTCGGCTTCGTGGTGGTGGTGCTGGCCCTGCTCGGCGTCGGCGCGTTCCTGGCCTACCGCTACGCGCAGGACACGTACCACGTGGGCCTGGAGGACGACCGGGTGGTGATCTTCGAGGGCCGCCCCGGCGGGTTCCTGTGGTTCGACCCGAGCCCGGTCGAGGACACCGGCATCGACGTCGACGACGTTCCCCCCGCCGTGCTCGACGACCTGGAGTCCGGCGTCACCCAGCCCTCCCTGCAGCGGGCCCGCCGCTACGTGGCCAACCTCGAGGACCGCATCGAGGACACCCGACCCTCGGTCACCACCACCACCCGTCCGACGACCACGACCACGACCACGACGACCGCGCCGACCACCACCGGGGTGAGCGGGGGGTGATCCTGCTCCGCCGACGCACCGAGCTCGGCCTGATCGTCGTGGGATCCCTGATCACGGCCGGCGCCTACGCGCTCGCCGGGCTGGGTCGCGACGCCGAGATCCCCGCCAACCTCGTGGGGTTCCTCGGCATGGTGCTGGGCCTGCTCGTCGCCGCCCACATCGCCGTCCGGCGCCTCGCGCCCGACGCCGACGGCATCCTCCTGCCGCTGGCCGCGCTGCTCAACGGACTGGGCTACGTGTTCATCGTCCGCCTCGACGAGGCCCAGGCCGACGGGGGCCGCCTCGCCGGGCTCCAGGCCATGTGGACCGCGGTCGGCATCGGCGCGTTCATCGCCACGCTCCTGTTCGTCCGGCGCAGCCGGAGCCTCGAGCGCTACCGGTTCACCTTCGCTGCCATCGGCCTGGGGCTGCTGCTCCTCCCCCTGCTGCCGGTCATCGGTCGCACGATCAACGGCAGCCGCATCTGGATCTCGATCGGGCCGGCGAACTTCCAGCCGGGCGAGGCGGCCAAGATCGTGCTCGCCATCTTCTTCGCCGGCTACCTCGTCGAGCGCCGCGAGCTGCTGGCCCTGTCCACGTTCCGGCTCGGGCCGCTCCACCTGCCCGATCCCAAGCACCTCGGCCCCATCCTCGTCGCCTGGGGCGTGTCGCTCGGCGTGATGACCCTGCAGCGCGACCTCGGCTCCTCGCTGCTGTTCTTCGTGCTCTTCGTCGTGATGCTCTGGGTCGCCACCGGACGCACCACCTACCTCACCCTCGGCGGCACGCTGTTCCTCGCCGGCGCCGCCTTCGCCTACAGCCAGTTCTCCCACGTGCGCGACCGCGTCGAGATCTGGCTGGACCCCTGGCCGGTCGCCGACGGCGCCGGCTACCAGATCGTCGAGGCGTCCTTCGCCCTCGCCGACGGCGGCATCGCCGGCACCGGCATCGCCCTCGGCACCCCGACGCGCATCCCCGAGGTCGAGACCGACTTCATCTTCGCCGCCATCGGCGAGGAGCTCGGGCTCATCGGCGCCACGGCCGTGCTGTGCGCCTTCCTGCTCATGGTCGGCGCCGGTCTGCGCATCGCCCTGCGGGCAGAGTCCGCGTTCGACACCCTGCTGGCCAGCGGCCTCACGACGCTGCTCGGCGTGCAGACCTTCATCATCATCGGCGGCATCACCCGCACCCTGCCCCTGACCGGCGTCACCCTGCCCTTCGTCAGCTACGGCGGCTCCAGCCTGGTCATGAACTACGTGCTGCTCGCGCTGCTGCTGCGCATCTCGGACAACAGCGTGGCCGCCCGCTCACCGGCGAGGGCCGGCGCGTGAGCAACCAGATCGCCAAGCTCGGCGTCGGCCTGCTGCTGTGCTTCCTGGTGCTGTTCGTGCAGCTCAACCGGGTCACCGTCTTCGGCGCCCAGGAGCTGAAGGACAACCCGACCAACAACCGCTCGATCCTGCGCGACTTCGATGCGCCACGGGGCACGATCGTCACGGCCGACGAGGTGGTCGTCGCCCGCTCCGACGCCACGCCGGAAGGGGCCCGGTTCGACTTCGCCCGCACCTACCCCGAGGGTGACCTGTTCGCCCACACCGTGGGCTACTTCTCGCTCAACCTCGGCGCCACCGGCGTCGAGGACACCTACAACGCCGAGCTGGCCGGCCGCACCCTCGACCTGACGTTCCGCAACTTCGACGACCTGTTCGTCGACCGGGACCGCGTCGGCGACGTGCGGTTGAGCCTGCGAGCCGACGCGCAGCGCCAGGCCAGGGACCAGCTCGGCGAGCGCCGGGGCTCGGTGGTGGCGATCGACCCCCGCTCCGGCGAGCTGCTGGCCCTGTGGTCCTGGCCGTCGTTCGACCCCAACGCCATCGCCACCCAGGACTTCGGGGCGGCCAACGCCGCCTACGAGCTGCTCCAGGCCGACGAGCGGGACCCGCTGCTGTCGAAGGCCTACCGGGAGCGGTTCTTCCCCGGCTCCACGTTCAAGATCGTCACCGCCGGCGCCGGCCTCGCCTCGGAGTCGGTCACGGCCGAGCAGCCCTCGTACCCCGTGGCCAGCGAGTACACCCCGCCCCAGACCACGCGCCCGCTGCGCAACTTCGGCGGCTCCACGTGCGGCGGGAGCCTCTTCGACATCCTGCGGGTCTCGTGCAACACCGCCTTCGCGCAGATGGCCATCGACCTCGGTCCGGCCCAGATGGTGGAGACCGCCGAGGCGTTCGGCTTCAACGCCGCGCCGCCCATCGACCTCCCGGCCCCGGCGCGGTCCGTGTTCCCGACGGACTTCGACCAGAACCTGCCCGCCCTGGCCCAGGCCGGCATCGGCCAGAACGACGTGTCCGCCACCCCGCTGCAGATGGCGATGGCCGCCGCGGCCGTGGCCAACGAGGGACGGGTCATGACGCCCCGCGTGGTCGCCGAGATCGTCGACGACGACAACACCGTCGTCGACGATCCCGAGCCGACCCAGTGGCGCCAGGCCGTCTCTGCCGAGCACGCCGACGTGCTCCGCCGGGCCATGGTCGAGGTCGTCGAGCGGGGCACGGCGCGCAACCTCGCCATCCCCGGCTTCGAGGTCGGCGGCAAGACCGGCACCGCCCAGCTCGGCACCGACCCGCCCCGCTCCCACGCCTGGATCGTGGGCTTCGCGGGCCCGCCCGGGCAGGCGCCGTCGGTCGCCGTCGCGGTCATCGTGGAGGGCCAGCCCGGCGCCTCCGAGCAGACCGGCGGGCAGGTGGCCGCCCCGATCGCCCGGGCCGTCATGGAGACCGTGCTCGCCTCCCAGGCCGGGGGGGCGTAGCCAACCCCTGCGGTGCCCTGCCGTAGAGTGCCCCGCGCCATGTCTGACCAGGGACCAGTCGTCTACGGGGGCCGCTACGAGCTCCACCGCCGCCTCGCCCGGGGCGGCATGGCCGACGTGTACCTGGCCCGGGACCAGCTGCTCGACCGGCCCGTGGCCGTCAAGGTGCTGTTCCCCCAGTACGCCGCCGATCCCAGCTTCGTGCAGCGGTTCCGCCGCGAGGCGCAGGACTCGGCCAACCTCAACCACCCCAACATCGTCGGCGTGTACGACTGGGGCGAGGAGGGCGGCACGTACTTCATCGTGATGGAGTACGTCGCCGGCCGGAGCCTGTCCGACGTGCTGCGCCAGGAGGGCTCCCTGCTGCCGGCGCGTGCCGCCGACATCGGCATCGACATGGCCGCCGCCCTCGGCTTCGCCCACAAGAACGGCGTGGTCCACCGCGACGTCAAGCCCGGCAACGTGCTGCTGTCCACCGACGGCCAGGTCAAGGTCACCGACTTCGGCATCGCCCGGGCCATCTCGGCCACCCAGGAGGAGGACCTCACCCAGGCCGGCCAGGTCATGGGCACCGCCACCTACTTCTCGCCCGAGCAGGCCCAGGGCCGCCCGGTCGACCCCCGCTCCGACGTCTACAGCCTCGGCGTCGTGCTCTACGAGATGGTGTGCGGCCGCCCGCCGTACCGGGGCGACGACGCCCTCGCCGTGGCGTACCAGCACGTCCAGGAGCAGCCGACCCCGCCCCGCGAGATCAACGCCGACCTCGACCCCACGCTCGAGGCCATCATCCTGAAGTGCCTGGCCAAGACCCCCCAGGCCCGCTACCCGTCGGCGGAGGACCTGCGCGCCGACCTGCGCCGCTACCGCGAGGGCAACCAGATCTCGGTGGCCGCGCCGCCGACGGCGGTGGCGGCGGCCCCGCCGCCCGAGACCACCCGGGCGATCCCGGTCACCGCGGCCGCGCCGGCGGCGACCTCGGCCTACGGCGCCTACGTCGAGGACGACCTCTACGAGGACGACTACGCCGAACCTCCCCGGCGCAACGGGGCCTTCATCGCCGTCATGCTCCTGCTGCTGGCCGTGATGGCCGGCGTGCTGTTCCTGCTCGCCCAGACGCTGGGCGTGTTCGACTCCGACGACGACGAGCCCGTCGTGCTGGTCACGGTGCCCAACGTCGTGGGCCAGACCGAGGACGCCGCCGTCGACGCGCTCGAGGCGGAGGGGTTCACGGTCCGCACCGTGTACGAGGAGAACGAGGAGTTCGAGGACGGCGAGGTCAGTGGGCAGAACCCGGAGGCCGGCACCGAGGCCGAGTCGGGCAGCGAGGTCGAGCTCACCGTGTCCAGCGGCGAGCAGCGGGTCGAGATCCCCGACGTGGTGGGCCTCTCCGAAGCCGACGCCCGCTCCCAGCTCGGCGACGCCGGCTTCCGCGACATCCGTCCCGAGCTCGTCTTCGACCCCGAGGTCGAGGCCGGTGAGGTCATCGCCCAGAACCCCGAGGCCGGGGAGGAGGCGCCGCTGTCGGCCACCATCACCCTGCAGATCTCCCAGGGCGCCGAGGAGCGACCGGTGCCGGACCTCGCCGGGCGCACCGCCGGCGAGGCCGAGGGCATCCTGGCCCAGCAGGGCTTCGAGGTCGCCCAGGCGCTGGAGAACTCCGGGTCGATCCCGCAGGGCACGGTCATCCGCACCAACCCTGCGGCCGGCACGGTGCTCGAGGTCGGCGAGACCGTGACCCTGGTCGTGTCGGCCGGGCCCGAGCAGGTCATCGTGCCCAACGTCGTCGAGAAGACCGAGGAGACGGCGCGCCAGGAGCTGGGCCTGGCCGGGTTCGAGATCCAGGTCACCGAGCAGGAGCTCCCACCGGGCAGCCCCGACGACGGGCGGGTGCTGGCCCAGTCACCGCCGGGCGGTCAGCGCGCCGACGTCGGCTCCACCGTGTCGATCACCGTGGGCCGGGCCCAGGTCCTGCCGCCCACCACCACGACGACGACCACCACCGCGCCGCCGGACGAGTAGTCAGCCGGCGGCGGCGCCGACGCGGTCGAGGAAGCGCTGCAGGATCTGGTGACCCGTGCCGGTGAGGATCGACTCGGGGTGGAACTGCACGCCCTCGACGTCGTGCTCCCGGTGGCGCAGGCCCATGATGACCGTGCCCGCCCCGGCCTCGGGATCGGTCCAGGCCGTCACCTCGAGCACGTCGGGGAGCGTGGCCGGGTCGACGACCAGGGAGTGGTAGCGGGTGGCCTCGAAGGGCTCGGGCAGGCCGGCGAACACGCCCTCGCCCGCGTGGTGGACCGGCGAGGTCTTGCCGTGCATGACCTGCTCGGCGCGCACGACGTCGCCGCCGAACACCTCGCCGATGGCCTGGTGGCCCAGGCACACGCCGAGGATGGGCCGGCGGCCGGCCCACGCCCGGATCAGCTCCGAGGAGATGCCGGCATCCCGGGGCGTGCCGGGTCCGGGCGAGATGAGGATGGCGTCGGGATCGAGGGCCTCGACGCCGGCGAGGTCGATCTCGTCGTTGCGGCGCACGATGGGCTCGGCGCCGAGCTCGCCCAGGTACTGGACCAGGTTGAACACGAACGAGTCGTAGTTGTCGATGACCAGCACGCGGGCGCCCACGGGTGGGATGCTAGAGGCACCCATGGCCGATGAACCCAAGCTCGGTCCCGTCGCGCGGCGGTTGGCCGCGACGAGGCGGGTGCTCTGCGTCGAGGACGAACCCGACATCGCCGCGTTCCTGCGCGCCTACTTCCGGGCCGCCGGCTACGACTTCGTCCACCTCGACCCCACCGACCCCGACGAGGTGCTGCGGTCGCTGGAGGACGGCGACCCCGACCTGGTGCTGCTCGACGTGCGCCTCCGTGGGTTCTCGGGCGTGGAGGCCTACCGGCGCATGCGGGCCGACGAGCGGTGGGCGTTCACGCCCGTGATCATGGTCTCGGGCCACGCCACGTCGCTGCCCGGCGTGCGCGCCCCGACCGGCCTCGACGCCTTCGTGGCCAAGCCGTTCAACACCAACGTGCTGGCCGACCTCGTCCACGAGCGCATCGAGCGGGCCCACGAGCTCGAGGGCCGCGGCCGCGACCTGCGGCGGGAGCTGCTCACCCAGGAGTACCTGGAGGCACGTCTCGCCGACGAGATCGGCCTCGCCCGCACGGCCGGCACCGACGGCAAGCTGTCGTTGGCCATCGTGCGTATCCGCTCGGTCGAGGACGTGCTGCACGAGGTCGGCAACGAGGGCTTCGACCACCTCCTGCGCACCCTGGTCGAGCGGGCCCGCCCGCTGCTCCCGCCCACGGCCGTGCTCGGGTCCACCCGCCGCGACGAGGTGGCGGTGCTGCTGCCCGGCGTCGGCTCCCGCACGGCGTACACCGCGCTGCGCGACCTGGTCGCCGAGCTCGCCGGCGAGTTCCGCTTCGCCGGCGGCGCCGTCGTGCCGGTCGACCTCGCCGCAGGCCTGGCCAGCTACCCGTCCAACGCGACCGACCCCGACGAGCTCTTCATGGCCGCGGATGCGGCGCTGTCCGACGCGGTCGACGACGGCAGCGCGGTCCAGCTCGCCCTCTAGCCCTGCTGGGGTCCCTCGGCCTCGCGCACCTCGACGGTGCGGGCCGTGACGTCCTCGAGCAGGTCGACCCGCTGCTCGGCGGCGTGCCGCTCGAGGTCGACGCTCTCCCCGCCGGCGGGGTGGAGGTGGACCACCAGGGTGTCGTCGTCCCAGGTGACCGACGTGCGCGCCACGCGGGAGCGGTGGGAGCGGTCGAGGCCGATGGCGACGCGCAGCACGGCGGCCAGGTGCACCACCAGCTCGCGGTCGGGCCGGCGCAGCGCCCGCCACTCCTCGTGCTTGGCCTTCGGCGCGGACTTGCGGTGGTAGCGGGCGACCTGCGCGATGAGCTCGATCTCGCGGTCGGTGAACCCGGCCAGGTGCTCGCTGTTGCGGATCACGTAGTAGCTGTGCTTGTGGTGCCCGGAGTGGGAGATGAACGTCCCCACGTTGCAGAGCAGCGCCGCCGCCTCGAGCAGGGGCCGGGCCTCGTCGCCGAGGTCGAGCAGCGGGCGCAGCCCGTCGAAGAGCCCCAGGGCGTGACGGGCGATCTCCTCGGAGTGCCGCGGGTGCTCGTCGGTGAGCTCCATCAGGTGCGTCACGGACCGCCGGCGCAGGTCCTGGAGGTGGTGCAGGGTGGCGCCTGACCGCCGGCGGGCCTGGTCGAGGAGCACGCCCTCGCGGAGGGCGTAGTCGGAGAAGACGAGCTCCTCCACGCCGAAGCAGCGCACGAACTGCTCGAGGATCACGGCGCCGCCGAGGAGGATGTCGGCGCGCTTGGCGTCCATGCCGGGGAGCCCGGCGCGCTCCTTGGGGTCCGGCGTCCCGGCCAGGAGCTCCACCACGTCGGTGACCTCCGCCGCGCTGATGCGCTGGCCGTTCAGGGTGCGAAGCCCGCTGCCCTCGCCCCGAGCGGCCAGGGCCATCGCGACGACGGTCTCGATGGTCCCCGACGCCCCCACCACCGTGTCGAAGCCCGCGCCGGCGACCTCGTCGCCGAACGCGGCCAGGACGGTCTCGGCGTGCTGGCGGCTCCGCTCCACGTGCTTGGGCTTGACCGGGTCCTTGGTGAGGAACCGCTCGGTGACCCGGATGGCGCCGAGGCGGAAGCTGCGGCTGGCGAGCACGTCGCCGCGCTGGCCGAGCAGCACCTCGGTCGAGCCGCCGCCGATGTCGCACAGCAGCACCCGCTCGTCGAACAGGGGCAGGGACTGCAGGACCCCGAGGTGGATGAGGCGGGCCTCCTCGAAGCCGGAGATCACCTCGACCGAGACGCCGGCCTCGTCCCACGCGCGGTCGAGGAACTCACGGCGGTTCTCGGCCTCGCGCACCGCGGACGTGGCCACGGCGGCGAGCTCGGCGCCGTGGGCGTCGGCCACGCTGCGGCAGCGCTTGAGGGCGGCCACGCCGCGGTCGATGGCGTCGGGAGCCAGCTCCTTCATGTCGCCCGCCGACCGGCCGAGGCGGACCATGTCCTTCTCGCGCTCGAGGATCTCCATGCGACCGTCCGGGCCGACCCGGGCGATGACCATGTGCACCGAGTTGGTGCCGATGTCGACCGCGGCGAGGACTCGTTCGGGAGGCTGGTCGATCACCGGCGAGACCGTACCCAGACCGGTCGCGGACTACCGTGGCCGAGGTGGCACGACAGGATCGCAAGAAGAAGGGCGACGGCGGTCGCACGACCCCCAAGGGGGGCAGCGGCTCCGGCGCCCGGCACGCCATCTCCAAGGGCCACGCCGCCGGCGAGGTCCGCGAGAGCGGGTCGGGGCGCTACACCGCGCCGATCCCCCAGGAGTTCAAGGTCAGCCCGGCGTGGGTGCCGGTGCTCATGTTCACCCTGCTGGGGCTGGGCGCGCTGGTGATCTTCCTCAACTACCTCGGCCTCCTGCCCGGCGCCACCGACAACCTCTACCTGCTGCTGGGCCTGGCCCTGGTGCTCGGCGGCATCGTCACCTCCACCCAGTTCCACTGAGGCCTGCGCCGGCCGTCCACCGGTTGTCCACAGCCTGGCGCGAGGTCTGTCCCCAGGGAACCGAGGTTTTCCACAGGACCGGCGCGCCCGCGCTCACTCGACCGGCGTGACCAGGTCCATGTCCTCGAGGCAGTGCCGGGGCGGGTCGGGCATCTCGTCGTTGGCGACGGTCATGCGGATCTCGGTGCCGCAGATCGTGCAGCGGTACTCGATCTTGACCTTGCGCAGCTCGCCGGGCGGTGGCGGCTCCGGCAGGGGCTGGGCCATGCCGCCGAGCATGGCGAAGCCGACCTTGAAGATGAGGGCGCCGGCGAGCACGGCCACGACGAGGGACCAGACGCTCACGTCGGACACCAGGGCACCCACGACGACGATGATCGTGCCGATCACCAGCCAGCGTGGGTTCAGCTTCGGCATGGCCGCAGGGTACCGGCGCCCCGGCGCGGGCCTGCCACCACGGGATCCCCGCGGGGTGTGACTCCCGACCCTGCCGGTGTCGGCGGCCGGCGCGTCAGGATCGCGACATGAGCCAAGCCATCGCATCCCTCCCCGTCTCGTCGCTCATCGGCGACGAGCTGATCACCGTCACCGCTGACACCACGATCGATGCGGTGGCCCGACTCCTCGAGGACGCCGGCATCTCCATCGTCGCCGTCGGCGAACCGACCGCGGTCGAGGGCGTCGTCTCCGAGCGCGACGTCGTCCGGGTCGTGGCCCGAGGCGACGACCCCACCACGGTCACCGCCGGCGACGTCGCCAGCCGCGACCTCGTGTGGTGCCAGGAGGACTCCACCGTCCCCACCGTGGCCAACGAGATGTTCGACCGCTACGTGCGCCACGTCCTCGTCGCCAACCGCAACGGCCTGGCCGGCATCGTCTCGGCCCGGGACCTGCTCGGCGTCTAC
>Ga0208490_101068_pt1 | contig 11593 bp, 10 predicted proteins | sample SubbioAug_CSWold_FD_184818 | JGI IMG/M metagenome (GOLD analysis project Ga0208490, IMG submission 184818) | Serpentinite rock and fluid subsurface biosphere microbial communities from McLaughlin Reserve, California, USA - CR11Aug_CSWold (SPAdes) | ecosystem: Environmental > Terrestrial > Deep...
GCGGCGAGGCGCACGCAGTTGAAGGTGCCGGTCAGGTTGACCTCGACGACCTTCTTGTAGATGTTCAGGTCGTGGGCCGAGTCGTACTGGCCGTCCTTGCCGATGGTGCGCGTGGCGAACCCGATGCCGGCAGCGGTGACGAGCGTCTTGAGCGGGCCCATCTCCTTGGCCGCCTCGATGGCGGCGATGACCTCGTCGGGGTTCGTGACGTCGGCGTGGACGTAGACGCCGCCGATGTCCTTGGCCACGGCCTCGCCCTTCTCGTCGTTCATGTCGACGATGACGACGTGCTGGCCCTTCTCGGCCAGGAGGCGGGCGGTGGCTTCGCCGAGGCCGCTGGCCCCGCCGGTGATGACAGATGAAGAACCGGTGATGTCCATAGCCGCCGAGACTATTGACTGCACGGTCAAGTTTTCCAAACGTCCACTCAGCTCGGGACGACGGCCTTCCACGCGCTCGGGTGGGTGTGGCGGCGCCGCCAGCGGGCCAGCCACATCGGGAACGCCTCGACCGGCATGCCCTTGGCGAACAGGTAGCCCTGGGCGAAGTGGCAGCCGATCTCGGTGAGCCGCTCGCGCTGCTCCTCGGTCTCGATGCCCTCGGCCACGATCTGGATGTCGAGGACGTCGGCGAGGCGGCTGAGCATGGTGACGATCACCGTGTCGGAGTCGATGCGGCCGAAGCCCGACACGATCGACCGGTCGATCTTCACCAGCCCGACCGGCAGCTCACGCAGGTAGCGCAGCGACGCGTAGCCGACGCCGAAGTCGTCGACGCAGATCGTCACGCCGGCCTGGCGCAGCTGCTCGAGCGTGGCGGCGGCCTCGTCGAGGTCCTTGAGCAGCGAGGTCTCCGTGATCTCGACGATGAGCTTGGAGGGCTCGATGTTCCAGCGATCCCAGAGCCCGGTGACGTCCTCGACGACACCGGGGTGGTCGACGTGGCGGCCCGACAGGTTGACGCTGAGGTGCAGGTCCGCGAGGCCGTGCGTGTCGTCCTGGGCCCAGTCGCCGAGCACCCGGCCCGCTCGGTCGAGCATCCAGCGGCCGATCTCGATGACGAGGGTGGAGTCCTCGGCCACCTCGATGAACGCCTCCGGCGGGACCTCCCGGCCGTCCTCGGTGGTCCAGCGGCACAGCAGCTCGCCGCCGACGATCTGGCCCGTCCGCAGGTCGAGCACCGGCTGGACGCAGGCGTCGAGCGCGCCGATGCCGACGGCCCGGCGCAGCTCTCGCTCGAGGTCGAAGCGGGTCTCGACGGCGAGGCGCATGTCGTCGTCGAACACCCGGATGAGGCCGGGCCCCGCCGACTTGGCGTGGTACATCGCGACATCCGCGTCGCGCAGCTGGTCGAGCGTGTGCGGGTCGCCCGCCTCCAGCCAGGCCACGCCGATCGACGCCGACACGGGGATGGCGTCGTCCTCGAAGCCGACCGGCACGGAGAGGGCGTCCTGGATCCGCTCGGCGAGGCGGGCGACGACCGTGACGTCGCCGGCGTCCTCGGCCAGCACGACGAACTCGTCGCCGCCGTTGCGGGCCACGAGGTCGGTGTCGCGCGTGGCCTGCAGCAGCCGCTCGGCCACCCGCTGCAGGACGACGTCGCCGACCCGGTGGCCGAGGGAGTCGTTCACCGCCTTGAAGCGGTCGAGGTCGATGAAGAGCAAGCCGAACCCCTGCCCCGACCGCTCGGACCTCGCCGCGGCCCGGTCGAGCTCGGCGACCAGGCTGGCCCGGTTGGCGAGGCCGGTGAGGTCGTCGTGGGTGGCCTGGTGGGCGAGCTGGTCCTCGAGGATCTTGCGGGCGCTGATGTCGCGGGCGAAGACGGCGATGACCGGCGCGTCCTCGTCCCCCGTGGCGCGGGTCGTGACCGAGACGGCACGCCGGGCGCTCGGGTGGTGGACGATCGTGTCGGCGTCGGTGATGCCCACCGGCACGTCGGCGAGCAGCGGGAACCGGTCGGCGAGGCTGACCGCCGGCTGGTCGACCACGGCGCTCGCGGCGAGGCCGAGCAGGCGGGTGGCGGCGTGGTTGGCGGACCTGATGGTGCCGTCCGGGCGGATGGTCAGGATCGCCTCGTCGGTGGCCTCGACCAGGCTGCGGCAGAACGCCTCGCTCGCCGCGCGCTGGTGGTGGAGGGCGTCGCGATCCCGGGCGGCGAGTCGGACGATGCGGCGGAACCGGAAGGCGGACGCGGCGACCAGCGCAGCGAGTCCCCACCCCACGATCAGCAGCCAACCCACCGGATCAGTGTGCTCCTGGTTGCGGGGTGGGCGGGGGATGCCCGTGGGCGTGGGTACGGTCGCGCCGATGACGGATCCGCTGGACCTGGACGCTGTCGGACAAGCCGAGCTCGTGCGCACCGGCGACGTCTCGCCGGCCGAGCTCGTCGACGCCGCGATCGCTCGCATCGAGGCGCGGAACCCCGAGCTCAACGCCGTGATCCACCCCCGGTTCGAGGCGGCTCGCGCCGAGGCCGCCGGCGACCTGCCCGACGGACCGTTCCGGGGCGTCCCCTTCCTGGTCAAGGACGCCGTGGCGGCCATGGCGGGGGAGCCTGCCCACGCCGGCATGGCGTTCCTGCGCCGCCATGGCTACCGGGCGCCTCGGGACCAGTGGCTCGTGGAGCGCTACCGGGCCACCGGCTTCGTGATCCTCGGTCGGACCAACCTGCCCGAGCTGGCGCTCATGCCGACGACGGAGCCGGCCGCCTACGGCCCGACGCACAACCCCCACGACCTCGAGCGGACGCCGGGCGGGAGCTCGGGCGGCTCGGCGGCAGCGGTCGCCGACGGTTGGGTCGCCGCGGCGCACGGCAACGACATGGGCGGGTCCATCCGCGTCCCCGCCTCCTGCTGCGGTCTGGTCGGGCTGAAGCCGTCCCGGGCCCGGACCACCATCGGCCCCGACCTCGCCGAGTACTGGGGCCAGATGACCCACGAGCACGTCCTGTGCCGCTCGGTGCGGGACACGGCCGCGATCCTCGACGCCACGGCCGGCCCGGGACCCGGCGACCCCTACACCGCTCCCCCGCCCCGGCGGCCGTGGCGCGACGAGGTCGGCGCCGACCCCGGTCGCCTGCGGGTGGGTGTGCTCACCAGCTCGCCGTTCGCTGCCGTGGACGACGAGTGCACGACCGCAGCCCGCCAGCTCGCCGGCACGCTGGCCGATGCCGGCCACGCGGTGTCCGACGGCGGCCCCGACGCCCTGGCCGACCCCTCCGTCGCCCTGGCGTACACGACGATGCTCCAGGTGCACGTGGCCAGCGAGCTGGTGCGCATCGGGGCCCTGGTCGGCGAGGAGATCACCGAGGCCGACGTGGAGCCGGAGACCTGGGCCCAGGCGCAGGCGGGCCGCCAGGTGAGCGGCGTCCAGTACTGGGAGGCGACCCAGGCCATGCACGCCTGGTCACGACTGGTCGCGGCCTGGTGGGAGGACCACGACCTGCTCGTCACCCCCACCATGGCCTGCACCCCACCGCGCCTCGGCGAGGTCGACGTGATGGCCATGGTCGCCTTCACCCTGTGGTTCAACGTCACCGGCCAGCCGGCCATCAGCCTGCCGGTCCACCAGACCCCGGGTGGCCTGCCGGTCGGCGCCCAGCTGGTCGGCGCCTACGGCCGCGAGGACCTGGTCATCGCGGCGGCGGCCCAGGCGCTCCACGAGGGCTGAGCGACGCGAGTCGGGCGGACCCGGAGGTCCGCCCGACGTCGTCATGTTCGTTGCCGTCCTACCTCAGCGGACGAAGTCGAACAGCGCCTGGTTGCTGGCCTGGCCGTCGTCGTCGTTCACCGCCGTCAACGGACCGACCGGTCGGATCTGGTCGCCGGCCCCGACGCCCGGGGTGAACGACAGCGTGATCGTGCGACCGTCCGCACCGAGGGCGACGGAGTTGAGGGACTTGCCGCCACCTTCCGGCATGTAGGTGTACGCCAGACGGTTCGTGGCCGAGGACGAGCTCACCGGCTCGTTGAAGGCGATGGTGCAGGACGTGTCGCCGACGTCGCAGGTCGTGGACTCGACCATGAGCTCGGGGCCGTCGTCCTCGACCACCTTGTCGCGCAGCGCAGTGACCGGGATCGCCGTGCCGGCGGCGTCGCTGACACCGTTGAGCGCCGTCACCAGCGTCTCCTGGCCGTAGTTGATGTCGGGCGCGGCGTCGGCACCGGAGCCGAGGGTGATCGTGATCGTGCGCCCGGCGACGGCCCAGGAGGACGTGGCGGTGCCGTTGGTGAGCGTCGCCTGGTTGCCGGCGCCCTCCTTGATGGTGATGCTGGCGTTGGAGGCGACCTGCACGTCACGGGAGAAGTGCAACATGAGCTCGTCACCGGCGTTCAGCAGCTTCAGGCCGGCGTTCTTGGACACGGTGGTGCCGTTCGTGAGGCCGAAGAGCGACTGGCCGGGGACGATCTCGTTGCTGAGGAAGGTGACGGGGTCGCCGTCGTCATCGGTCGTGTCGATCGTGCCGGACGTCCCGCCCTCGGGCACCACGATGTAGCGGACGGGCGAGGTGCTGGTGGGCTCCACGAAGGAGCGGCTGGTCGTGGCGCCCTTGGACGAGACCTCCACGTCGCCGTCGCCGAAGGTTCCGTTCCCGTTGTCCCGGTAGACGGTGTAGACCGCGTCGGGCTGGTCGGAGGCCTCCCAGGAGACCTGCACCAGGTTCTGGTTCGTCGCGCTCGGCGTGGAGGCCGTGACCGCCGCGATGTCGGGGATGTCGTCGGACACGACGTCGAACAGCGACTGGGCGTCGCGGAAGTACTCGACCGTCACCCGGTCGCCGACGGTGAGCATGCCCTCGAACTGGCCGGGCGTGATGGTGGCGCTCTCGGCGGTCGGCGTGTCGCCCCGGAACCGATCGGTGGTGTCGTAGTTGAACGTGCGGCCACCGGCCACGAAGTAGTTGTCGGCGGTGCTGACCGTCGTGACGGCCTGGTTCGTGTAGGTGTCATCGGCGGCCTCACCCGGCAGCCACGTGGTCTTGCCGCCGATGCCGAAGGGCTCGTCGGCGACCTGGCCGGCGAGTGTGAGCTCGCCGTCGTCGTCGAGGTCCTCGAACACGACGGGGTAGATCGAGTCGGGCTCGGTGGCGTCGACGACGAAGGTCATCGTGCCCTGCGCCGTGGCGGTCCCGGTCTCCTGGACCGTCTCCACGCCGCCGGCGGCGCCGCGGGGCTGGCCGTTGACGGATTCGATCGAGGTGGATGCCTCGTCCGAGAGCGAGTAGCCGTCGAAGGTGACGCCACCGGAGGGGTCGATCGTCTCGGCGTCGAGGAGGGCGATCTCGTAGGTGCCGCCCGGCTCGAGACCCGACACCGTGAAGGTGCGGGCGCCCTCGCTGGTGAGGAAGGTGGTGCTGAGGGGCTGGGTGGCCGCTTCCGTCGGGGTCACCTCGAAGGCCCGGTTCGTCGCCAGCTTGGCGGCAGCGGCGGCTGCGGCGAGCGTCGCGTCGCTCACGGCGGCCGTGCCGCCGAGGGCGATGATGTCGTCGATGGCGTTGGCGTTGGCCGCCAGGTAGTCGCGCGTGGGCACGGGCAGCACCGTCGGCGCGGTGAGCACCAGCGGGGCGGTGTTCGTCCCGGCGACGGGACCGCCGGCGAGGGAGTCGGGGAACTTGAGCCCGGTCGACAGGTAGGCGGTGGCGCCACCGAAGCCGAACTCCTCGGCGGCGTAGTCGTTCACCGCGACGTTGGTGGCCCAGCGGTCGTCGCCGGCGAGCCGCTCGGTGGTGTAGCCGGCGCTCTCCAGCGCGGTCTTCACGCCGGCGCTGATGACCTCGGTGCCGCCGACCAGCAGGACGTGCTCGATGCCGAGCTCCTCCAGCGCCTCGCTCGTGGCCTCCGGGGTGCTGGTGGCGTTGGTCAGCAGCACGGGCAGCCGGCCGGCGAAGGCGACCGGACCGGCGGAGACGGCGTCGGGGAACTTCAGACCGTTGGCGAGGACGGCGGTGAGGCCGTCGGACGTGGAGCCCAGGCCGTCGCCGGTGGTCGCCGGGATGCCGTCGTCGGTGTCGGCGATCGCCGCGCCCGCCGCGGCTGCGGTCTCGAAGCGGTCGGCGCCCTCGACCCGGACGATCTCGTAGTCATCGGCGAGCCCGTCCTCGACTGCCTGGCTGACGGCCGCGGTGCCGCCCATGACGTAGATGGTGGTCGGGTCGAGCTTCGTGAGCGCGTCCCCGGTGACCTTCGGCAGCGCGGCTGTGGTGGTCAGCAGGATGGGGGCGTCCAGTGCGCCAGCGAGGCCGTTGGCCGCGAGGGCGTCGGCGAACTTCTGCCCGGTGGCCAGGACGACGGATTCCGCCCCGTCGGGGAAGGTGTCGGTGGCGACCGCAGCGGCCGTGCCGTAGCGGTCGTCGCCCTGGAGCCGGCTGGTGGTCGTGTCCTGGACCGCGCCGGCCGGCGTGGCCAGCATCGGCAGTGCGAGTCCGCCGGCGATGGTGGCGAAGGTGACGGAGGCGGCGAGGCGCCGCACCCGACGGGTGGTGGGGTTCATGTGTCGCTCTGCTCCCTGCGTGGTTGCGACAGGCGGGGGCTGGGTTCCGCCGATGTTCCTGGGTTCAGTTCGACGCGTTCGGCACCGGTACCTGCCCACCGTACGACCGGACGCGCAACGGAGGGCCCGAAGGCCCTCCGCTGGAGCGTTCAGAGATGGCGGGCTGGCGTCAGCCGCGCGGTCCCGGGGCGGGAGCGCTGCTGTCGTCCTGCTTGCCCTGGCCCTTGCCGTTGCTCGGACGCAGGCCGGAGCAGAAGTCCGCGATCGCGTCCTGGTCACCGTCGAAGTGCGCCTCGAGGGCCTGGAACGGGGCGCCGTTCTGCTTCCCCTGGTCAGAGTTGTTGTAGTAGGCGGTGCAGAGGCCGTACCACGCCGGGTGGCTCTCGTTGATGCCGTCGGGGCCGAACGGGGCACCGTTGCCGTTGCCGGGGTCGGCGATGGCGGCGTTGGCGCCACCGAGGGCCATCGCGGCCACCGCGAGGGTGATCAGGACCTTGCGCATGTGCGTCTCCTCAGTCGTCGTGCTGCCGCCCGCGGGCAGGGGGTGGACGCCCCCGACGTCAGTTCGACGCGGCCCGGCACGACTCCTCCCCGCGGGGCCGGACCGTCAGGGAAAGCTCGCCGGGCCGGCGTCGGGCGCCCGGTCTCGAGCCGCGAGGTCGGTGCCGAGCACCTCGTCGCGACCCCACTCCGACGCCACCGACCAGCGCAGTCGCTCCGCCGGCAGGTGGCCGCGCGGGAGGCGCAGGACCACCTCGTCGCCCTCGGCGGCGACATCGATGCCGGCGTCCGCCCCGAAGCGGTTGCGCCCCTCGGGCGGGAACCAGCCCACGCCCCAGCCGTGGTCGGCGAGGTTGGCCCAGACCTGGGCGTCGACGGCGCCGTCCCCGTCGAGGTCGACGAAGAGCGCCAGGTTCATGGCGTGGGCGTCGCTCCCCGACGAGGTGGGCGCCGTCCCGCCGGCCACCCGCACCCGCAGCTCCCAGCGGTCGGCGGTGCGGGTGAGGGAGGCACCGAGCAGGTCGACCCACGCCGGCGGCCGCTCCAGCGACCCCTCGACGTCGCCCTGCGGGTCGGTGATCGACGCGGTGACCGGCGCCTCCGGTGGCTGCTCCGGCCCAGGAGCGCCTTCGTCCGCCGAGGGTGTGCTGGCGCCGTCGGCGACCTCGTCCGGCGACCCCACCGATCCGGCCGGGGGCGCCTCCTCCGGTGAGGCCGAGGGCACCTCGACGTCGCCCGGCCCCGCATCGGGCGCGTCCGCCTCCTCCGGCGCCCAGGTGGGGGTCAGGTCGCGGGACCCGATCGCATCCTCGGCCGGCACCTGGTCACCGCCGCGAGCGCAGGCCGCGACGACGCTCGCCACGACGACGACCGCGACCGTCCGTCGTGCGCTGCGTCGCAGACCAGCGGGCACATCCCTCAGCTCGATCGGCCCAGTGTGCCGCACCACCTGCGGAGCACCGAGCGGAGGCCGCCCGGCGAGCAAGATGTCCGCCGTGTCCCGTGCCTGCAGAGCCGCCCTGTTCGCCGTCACGCTGGCGGTGGCCGTCGCCTGCGGCGACGACGCCGGCCCGACGGCTGCTCCGGGCACGTACGTGCTCCCCCGGGAGGACGCCGAGCAGTACGACACCGCGTACATCGCCGAGGTGGTGGCCGACCCGCCGGGCGATGACCTGGCCGAGGGCGCCGGCGAGCACGTCGTCATCGCCAACAACGCGACCATCCGCATCGACATGGGCGGCTGGTGGCTGGAGGTGGACGGCGAGCGGCTGCCGCTCGGCATCGGCCGCCAGATCGATGTCGACACGACCCTGCGCGTCCACCCCGGCCCGGGCGAGACCGACGAGGACGCCGTGTTCGTCGGCTTGGACCAGGAGGTGCTCGACGACGACGGCGGGAGGGTGGTGCTGCGCGACGCCGCCGGGACCGAGGTCGCCCGCTTCGACTACCCACCGGACTGAGCCCGACCGAGCGAACCGACCGCCTGCGGGCGCAGCCATCTGTCAGCTTTCTTCCGATGGGTCGAGCGACCACTGCGGTCGGTCGGCCGCCCCGGTGGGCCCGGCGGCATCGGGTCCTACGGTGGGGACATGAGCGAGCTACGTCCCCCCAACCAAGGCATCGACCAGCTAAAGCTCGACGCCTTCCTGGCCGACTCGGTGGTGAAGTCCGGCGGCAAGCTGCACGCGCTCGGCATCGGCTGGGACCAGCTCTCGGCCCAGTCGTTCCCCGCCCGACACAGCCGGCTCTCCCTCGGCGTGGTGGTCACCGTCCCCTACCTCGACACCGACTCGGGCCACGAGCTGCGCGTCCGCTTCCAAGACGCCGATGGCAACGCTCTCGCCTTCGGCGGTCGTGCGCCCCAGCCCGGCGAGACGGACAAGCGCCCGACGATGATCAAGGCCCGGCTGCCCCAGACGCGCGGCGACGACCCCGCCCCCGGTGACGAGCGCACCATCACCCTCGCCATCAACCTCGACGGCCTCGTCTTCAGTGGGCCAGGCCGCTACCGGTTCCTGCTCGAGATCGACGGCGCACCCCAGAAGCGGCTGGCGTTCCGGGTGGTGCAGGCGGCGAGCTGACCCGCCGGCGGCGGTGTCGCCACTACCTGGCGTGCTTCCTGGGCTGGTGGCTCGAGGAGCACGGAGGCGCCGGTCTCGATGCGGTACGTCCTCGTGACCTGCACGACTTCCTCGCGGCCGAGGCCGCCCGCGGTCTGGCCCCGGCCACGCGCTACGCCGAGATCAACGCCCTCCGGCGGTTCTTCGCCTGGCTGGTCGCCGAGGAGGAGCTCGCCGCCGACCCGTCCGCCACGCTGGCGCCGCCGCGCCGGAACCCGAACCGCGTCGACGTCTACGACCCGGCGGAGGCGGAGGCGATCCTCGCCCACACCGCCGGCCTCACCGACCTGCGGGGCAGGCAACGCCACGCCATCCTCTCGACGCTCCGGTACACCGGCGCCCGAGCCGGCGAGGTGTCGAGCCTGCGCCTGGACCGGATCGATCTGCCCGCACGGCGCCTCGAGGTGCTCGGCAAGGGGTCACGACACCGCCTGCTGGCCGTGCCGGCGCCGCTCGCCCGCACCCTCAGACGTTCCTGACCCAGGTGCGGCCGCACCTTCCGGACACCCCCTACCTGTTCGTCAACACCCATCCCTTCGTTCCCGACCCCGACAGGCGCTGCTCGGTCTCGGCGCTCCAGCGCGAGTGCCGGCTGGCGGCCCAGGGCGCCGGCATCCCCGGTCGCCACTACCCGCACCGGTGGCGCCACTCCTACGCCACCGAGCTGATCCGGGCCGGGATGGGCGTCGCCCAGGTGCAGCGCCAGCTCGGCCACGCCAGCATCGTGTCGACGATGCTCTACACGCACCTCGACGTGGAGGACGTGCGGCGCTCGCTCGACGAGGTCTTCGACGTCTGAGGATCTAGCGAACCGCCTTGGCGCAGACGACGATGACGGCCACGTCGAGGTCGCTGGGCGGTTGCCCGTCCGCCGGAAGAGCGAAGCCGGGCCTTCCAGAGGGAGAACCTTGGCCCGAAACAGTCGCCACCGTAGAGTGATACGGAATACCGTATCTCTTGGGAGGTCTGATGACGGTTGCTGCTGATCTGTTGCGGGCGACACGACTGGCGTCTGGACTGTCGACGCGCGGTCTCGCCCGCCAGGCCGGCACGGCCCCGGCGCGCCTTTCCGAGGTCGAGCGGTCCGTCCACGACCCATCGGTCGGCACGCTCGACCGCGTCCTGCGCTCCGCCGGCTGGCAGCTCATCGTCGTTCCGACCCGAGCCCCGACTGCCGCAAGCGTCGCCCTTTCGATCGTCGAGCACGGCACAGAGGGGCACCGTGACGAGGAGCGTGCGTTCCGCGCGCTGCTGTCACTGTCGGACAGCCTCTCGGATGCTGCGCCCGACGTGAAGGTGGTCCTCTGTGTGGCCCCTGCGCCACTGACGGGCGATGGACGATTCGACGCTGCGATCGCAGCAGTCGTCGAGTACCACCTGGGCGGTGCGGGTATTCCTGTGCCCAGTTGGGTCCACGAACCATCACGGTCGCTGACCGAGCCGTGGACCCCGGATCCCTATGCCGGGCCGGGCATCGCTGATGCAACCCCCGAGCCGTTCCGCAGACGCGGGGTTCTGCTCGCTGAGCGAGAGCTGGCCAGCACCTGATGGTGGTCACCTTCGACCGAGACGACATCGTCGCTGCCCTCGACGAACTCGTCGACCATCTCACCGCGGCCAAAGCTTCCAGCCACATCCGGATCGTCGGCGGCGCTGCTATCGCCATCCGCTTCGGCCGGCACGTCACCACGACCGACATCGACGCGCTCTACAGGGCCGACCCTGCCGTCGAGGAGGCGGTCAGGCCGATCGCCCGCAAGCACGGGTGGCCAGAGACGTGGTTGAACGACAAGGTCAAGATGTGGGCCTCACACTTCGATGGCCCGGACGACTGGGCTCACGTGGAGGCTCGCGACGACGTCACCATCTCCGTCGCCGGCGCTCCTCTCCTTCTCGCAATGAAGCTCCGTTCCGGCCGGGGGCGGCGCGACGCTGCCGACATCGACCTGCTCCTCGATGCTTGTGAGGTCACGGGCGTCGCCGAGGCGCTCGCCCTCTACGAGAGCTACTACCCCGAGGACGCGATGGCCGACGGAGCGCGACGGCAACTCACGACCCGTTTCGGGGGCTCGGACTGACGTCTTCCCCCGGCTCGCGGGAGCAGCACGCAGGCGAGGGGAGTCCGGGTCGTCAACGGCAGGTCCATCGGACCATGTTCGCGACTGAGCACGGTCTTCACATCCTGGACCACGCCCAGCCCGCGGTGTTTGGCCTCCGGGGAACAGCCGACCACTTGGAGACTGCGACTCGTCAGTCTCGACCGAGGGGAACTGGGATCAGGGCTAGGTGTTCTGCCCAACCAGGTTGTTGACACGGCTGGCGGGTGGGCCGCCGATGGCGGTGTGGTGCCGGTGATGGTTGTAGCGATGCATGAAACGGTCAAGCGCACGTGCTCGAGACGCTTCTGATCTCCAGAGCCGGGCGTAGGCCCACTCGTCGAGCAGGGTCCGGTTGAAGCGCTCCACTTTCCCGTTGGTGGCTGGC
>Ga0208490_101069_pt1 | contig 11589 bp, 9 predicted proteins | sample SubbioAug_CSWold_FD_184818 | JGI IMG/M metagenome (GOLD analysis project Ga0208490, IMG submission 184818) | Serpentinite rock and fluid subsurface biosphere microbial communities from McLaughlin Reserve, California, USA - CR11Aug_CSWold (SPAdes) | ecosystem: Environmental > Terrestrial > Deep...
CGCTCCGGCTCCTTCCTGGCGCTCGGGCTCGCCGCGACCTCCGGCCGACCCGTGGTCGTGGTCACCACCAGCGGCACCGCCGTGGTCCAGCTGCACGCCGCCGCCGTGGAAGCCGACCTGGCCGGGGTGCCGCTCATCCTGTGCACGGCAGATCGCCCGCCGGAGCTGCGCGACGTCGCCGCCCCCCAGGCCGTGGACCAGACCCACCTGTTCGGCCGCTCGGTCCGCTTCTTCACGGACCCCGGCGTCGCCGACGCGTCGCAGTCGTCCACCTGGCGCTCACTGGCCGCCCGCACGTGGGCCGAGGCCACCGCCGAGTGGCCCGGTCCGGTGCAGCTGAACCTGCCCTTCCGCGAGCCGTTGGTCGGCGAGGTGGGCGAGCTGCCGGCCGGGCGTGGGGAGGGCCCCTGGCACCAGCGCCTCGCCGCCGCCCGCGTCGCCCCCGTGCTCGAGGACACCTTCTGCGCCGCCCGCGGCGTGGTGATCGCCGGGCGCGGCACCGCCGACCCGGACGCGGTCGCCGCGCTGGCCGAGGACCTCGGCTGGCCGCTGCTGGCCGACCCGTCGTCGGGCTGCGCCGGTGCCACGAGCATCGAGGGGTTCGACCCGCTGCTGCGCACCGCCTTCGCCGCCCGGGCCCGTCCCGAGGTGGTGATCCGCTCCGGGGGCATGCCGGCGTCGAAGGTGCTGACCCAGTGGCTCGAGGGCGGGGCGCACGAGGACATCGTGATCGCCGCGCCCGGGTGGTGGCCCGACCCCTCGCACTCGGCTGCCGTGCTGCTCGACGCGGTGCCCACCGTTGCGGACGGCCACCGCCCGGTCCAGGAGTGGGTCGAGGCCTGGCGGGTGGCCGCCGGCGCCGTCGGCGACGCCATCGACGAGGCGCTGGCCTCGGCCCCGCTGTCGGAGCCGGCCGTGGCCCGCCACCTCACCCGGACCCTCCCGCCCGGGGCCGTCCTGGTCGCGTCGTCGTCGATGCCGGTCCGGGACCTGGAGTGGTTCGGGGTCACGCGCCGCGACGTGCGCGTGATCGCCAACCGGGGCGCCAACGGCATCGACGGCGTGGTGTCCACCGCGGTGGGCGCCTCGCTCGTCGGCGCGAAGACCACGCTGCTCATCGGCGACGTCGCCTTCCTGCACGACTCGAACGGCCTGCTCGGGCTCGCCGAGCGCGACGTCGACCTCACGATCGTGGTGCTCGACAACGACGGCGGCGGCATCTTCTCGTTCCTCCCGCAGCGGACCGAGCTGGCCGCGGAGCGCTTCGAGCGGTTCTTCGGGACACCGCACGGCCTCGACCTCGTCGCCCTCGCCCGCGCCTTCGGCATCGAGGCCGAACGGGTCGAGTCCGTCGAGCAGCTCGGGTGGCGCCCGGGTGTCCGCGTCCTCGTGGTGCCCACGGATCGGGACGACAACGTCACGCTCCACGGTCGTCTCGCCGATGCGGCCGCCCGCGCCGTGCACGCCTGACCTCGCGCCTCGCTGCCGGTGCCGAACCACCCGCCACCGACCGTGACGGCGGTCATAGGATGCCGCTGTGTCCAAGAAGACGGCGGCTGATCACCTTTCCAACGTGCCGATGTTCTCGGCGTGCTCGAAGAAGGAGCTGGCGGCGATCGCCCGCTCGTCCGATCAGCTGAGCGTCGGCGACGGCCACGCGCTCACCACGCAGGACGAATCCGCGCGCGAGGCGTTCGTCATCGTCTCGGGCAAGGCGGTGGTGAAGCGCAACGGTCGCAAGGTGGCCGAGCTCGGCCCGGGCGACGCGGTCGGCGAGCTCGGCCTGCTCGATCACGGCGTGCGCACCGCCACGGTCGTCACCGACGGTCCGGCCGAGGTCCTGGTGATCGGTCCACGCGAGTTCTCGGCCCTCCTCCAGGACGTGCCGTCCCTGTCCAAGAAGCTGCTGCAGCACCTGGCTGCCACGGTGCGAGAGCTCGACGCCAAGAGCTACGGCTGATCGGACGGCCGGCGTGAGCCATCCAGTCCTCGAGATCGCACAGCCGGGCCGGCGACCGCTGTACGTCGAGCTGCGTGAGCCTCTCGAGATCGGGCGCGAGTGCGACGGAGTCCTGATCGCCGACGGCCAGGCGTCGCGCCGCCACGCCAACCTGGCGCCCCGGGGTGAGTCCGTCGTGGTCGAGGACCTGGGCAGCACCAACGGCACGCACCTCGACGGGAACCGCATCTCCTCGGCCGTCGTGCTCATGCCCGGCGCTGTGCTGCAGGTCGGCGACACCACGCTGAAGGTGGTGAGCGCGGCCCCCGAGGCGGTGCAGCCGGCGCCGGCCGCACCGTTCGGCGCGCGGGAGACCTCGGTGTCGGGCAGCGGGACCTTCGGCGGCGCGGTGAAGGCCGGGCCGTCGGGGCCGCAGAACGCCCGCGAGACCTCGATGGACGCGGTCGCTCGTGCCGTCGAGCAGGCGCCGTCGGCGATCGCCGCGGTCGAGCAGGACCACGGCACGATCACCATCGTCTTCAGCGACATCGAGAACTCCACGTCTCGTGCCACGTCGATGGGCGATGCCGCGTGGATGAAGGTGCTGGGCGAGCACAACCGGATCATCGGCCGGCACGTGGAGAAGTGGAACGGCACCGTGGTGAAGAACCAGGGCGACGGCTTCATGCTCACCTTCAACGGCGCCCGCCAGGCCCTGCGGGCGATGATCGAGGTCCAGCGCGAGCTGGCCGAGCTCGAGCGCAACCAGCCCGACCGCGGCGTGCGCATCCGCGTCGGTGTCCACACCGGCGAGGTGATCGCCGAGGAGGGCGACATCTTCGGCAAGCACGTGATGCTCGCCGCGCGCGTCGGCGGCCTCGCCGACGGCGGCGAGATCGTGGTGTCCTCGATCGTCAAGGAGATCGCCTCGGCGCGCGGCGACCTCGAGTTCGGGCCACCGCAGGTGGTCGCGCTGAAGGGGATCGAGGGCGAGCACATCGTCTACCCGTTCCTCTGGCAGTCCTTCAGCGACAGCTGACGCGGACCTGGCCGCGGAGGGTCAGGCGGCCGGGGTGATGGGCCCCTCCCCGTCGGGTCGGTGGATGGTCCAGGTGCCGTCGGGGGCGCGAACGGGTCGGAAGCCACGTTCCTTGATGCGGTTGTGGAAGCCGCAGTACGCGTCGGAGTTCGAGGTGTCGGTCGGCCCGCCCCGTCCGGCTGGGTCGCGGTGGTCGACCTGGAGGCACCGGCCGCGGCCGTCGCAGCCAGGCCACAGGCAGCCCAGGCCGCCGGGCGTCCGCAGCAGCGCTTGGAGGAAGGCAGCGTCCCGGGCTGATCCGGTGAAGAGCCGCTGCCTGCGGCCCAGGTCGATGACCGTGCCCGCCCCGTCGAGCACGACCCGTCGGACGTGGCCGACCATGGCGGCGGCGAGCGCCTCGGCGGGCCGGATGGGGGTGCCGTCGAGGGTGTGGCAGCGCCGCCCGTCGAGATCCTCGTTCGGTTCGGTGGGGACCTCGACACCGGCGGCCCGGCGGACCGCGTCGTCGAAGGTGTCCTGGTCGACGACGATGTTGACCAGGGGAACCGGTGAGGCGCCGTCGGATGCCTCGGCGCGGCGGAAGATCTCGAACAGGGCATCGGCCCGGCGCTGGGCCGGCGTGCGTGCGAGGTGCTCGATGCGGGCCTCGTCGCCGTGGACCTCGCGGGCGGCGGCCCAGTCGGCGTGGAGCTCGGCCGTCTCGTACCGCTCGAAGATCTCCGCCATCGCCGCCCCCTGGAGGGCGCCGAAGCTGCCGTCGAGGTGGAACGACCCGTCGATTCCCGACTCGAGCAGGGATGCCTTCCGCCGTTCGTGGGACTGCTCGGACGCCTGATCGGCCCCGTCGGCGTCGGCCAGCGCTTCCCACTGGCGCAGTGCCGCCACGAAGTCGTCGTAGCCGAGCGTGGTGGCGTGGCGGGCGAAGATGGCGTCGGCATCGGGCACCCACTCGGCCACCCGCGGGTTGGAGACGGTTCGGGCGATGGCTCGGACGTGCTCGGTCGGGATCCGCCCCTTCGCGTACGCCGCCTCCACCAGGGGGAGTCGAGGCAGGGCCCGGCTGGTCTGGACTCGCCCGTGGGCCTCCGACCCGGGCAGCCGCCCGATGGCCTTCAGTGCACCCTTGGCGGTCTTGTGCCCGTCGAGGCTGAACGCCGCGGAGCGGTCGAGGTGGCCGGCGACGGCATCGGTGCCGTGGTCGAGCCGGCGGCGCAGCACCTCCAAACGGCTGACGAGGGCCAACTCATCGGCTGGCGAAAGACCGTCCAGGGATGCAGCTTGCACCTGTTCGACCGCGTGCTCGAGGCAGGCCAGGGCAGCGTCGAGGTCCGGGGGCTCGAACGTGTCGGTCATGGCGCCGCCTCCGCGGAGGCAGCACCGGGACGTGGTCGGTGGTCGCACATGGCGCGACTCCTTCCGTCTTCGGTGTCGAGGGGTCGGTCGGAGCCGACGAGTGGCGCACCCGGCCCCAGCCGGATCGCCTACCCCCATTGAACCCAAGGGGTCTGACAGGAACGCGCCGGTCAGCGCTGCTGCGTGAGCTCCTCGGACCGCGCTTCGGCGGGCGGTCCGGTGGTGCCGCGCACGTCGATGAACGCGCTGGACCCGGTCGCCCGAGCCATCTCTCCCGAGCGTCGGATGAGCGCCTGCTCGGCCAGGGCCTGCAGCGCCTCCTCCTCCCGCACGTCGCGGATGCTGAGCGAGAGCGGTCCGGGGGCGAGGTAGCCGATGCCGAAGGCGATGACCGTCGGCAGGAACACGAGCGGGAGCCACTCCTCGGCCTCGGCGAAGTCGATGCGCAGGATGGCCAGGCCGAGGGCCAGGGTCACGCCGACCGCGCTGCCGGCGACGGCGAACTGCAGGCCGCGGACGAACCGGTTCGACGCCAGCCGCCGGCGCAGCGTGTTCAGCACCAGCACGGTGATGCTGAAGCCGGCGATGCCGAGCACGGCGAACGCGAACAGGCCCAGGGTCGACGTCGTGCGGCCCTTCACGTCGAGCACGAAGTCCTCGTGGCCGAGGAGCAGTCGGTCGGCGTCGTAGATCCGCAGCGACGTGCCGAGGTACCCGGTCGCTTGCTCGTCGAGGTCGAAGAAGTCCAGGTCGGCTTCGAACGTGGTCTCCTCCCCAGGCGCCAGCGAGGTCCGCATCCCCAGGTCATAGGTCAGGAACGTGAGTCCGAGCGCCTTGCCCTCGAGCCGGACGAAGCGCACCTCCTCGACCCGGTTGCCGGCGTTGCGCAGGGTGATGGTGATCGGCACGGCTTGCGTGGGGTCGAGCTCGATGGGGGAGTCGCCGTCGGCGCCGGCGATGTCGCGACCGTTGATCTCGGCGCTGACGTCGAGCGTCTCGGCGGCGCCGGCAGGCGGCGCTGCGCCGAGCACGGCAACGACCGACAGAAGCACGATCGCGAGGGCACGCTTCACTTCCGCCACCTCATCGTCGTCGCCGCAGGCAGCGGCGTGCGGAACAGGATGGCAACGAACACCACGGCGATCGCCATCGACAGCGCCAGCTGACCGGCACCGCCGAGACCGCTGCCCTGCTGGGGGAGCGGTGGATCCGGGCGGCTCACGACGTCGGCTGCCACGTCCGGCGTCGGCGCGGGGTCAGGCGGCACCACGACGGGTACCGGATCGTCCGGCGCGATCGTCGTGACGACCGCGGCCACCTCGGGTTCCTGCGTCGCGACGGGATCGACGGCGGGTTCGATCTCCGGGGGCGGTTCAACGGGCAGCCGCTGGCCGATCGCCGCCTCCTCCACGTCACCGACAGCGACGAATGTGTCCACTGCGACGATCGTCTGGGGCGGCGAGTACTCGTCCTCGCCCGCCCAGATGATGCCGCCGTCGCCGTCGCGCAGCTCGACCACGAACGTCTCCCCGACGTCGAGGTCGCCGCTCACCAGGACCTCCGTGATCGGCCAGTCGCTCCGAGCAGCGTCGAAGTCGCCCACCTCGAACTCGATCCGGACGTCGCGCTCTGCCGGCGCTTGTGCGGCAGCAGCGGACGGGGCCATGACCCAGAGCGCCGCGGTCGATGCCAGCACGGTGCAGCGGAAAAGGGATCCCCTCATGATCGATCGAACACCAGGCGTGAGACACGGCCCGACGCCTCCTTGCCCCATTGGACGTTGAAGGTGCCGGACAGGGAAGTGATCTGCAGTCGGAGCCGATAGCCAGGACGAACCTGATCGGTGACACCAGGCAACTCGACGAGCTCGATGGTGTTGATCCCGTTGGAGATCGCCTGGAAGTCCTTCACTGCGAGCGGGAAGCACTGTTCGATCGGCGTGGCGTCGACGTTCGGGCACTCGTAGATGCCCGCGGACGCCACAGCGTTTCCGGCAGTCGTGTACACGTTGAACTCCACCCTGGCGCCGGCGACTGGAAGCCCGGCATCGAGTGCAGCGGATTCCCATGACAGCGACTGGCCCTCGGGGATGTCCTCTGAGTACTGCTTGTCGTTGAGCTCGGGATCCAGGCGGTACCTGTCCACCATGTAAAGCGTCTGGGTCACGGGTATGTCCACGTCCGCCGAGAACGACGTGATGTCCTCGGCCTGGACGTCGAAGCTGGCGGCCGTGGCCGTCGTGAGGCCCAGCAGTAGCAGGAAGGCGGCGAAGAGGAGCACGCGCCGCACCAGCGATCAGCCCCCGGAGTCGTCCGCGTCGGTGGCCAGCTCGTCGGCGGCGGCGCCGGCGTGCTCCGGTGCGGTCTCGTACTCGTAGGTCACCGAGCCGAGGAACACGCGGTAGCGGTGGGCGCCGTCGCCGAGGTCCTCGTGGAGGATCACCGACTGCTCGACCTTGGCGATGCGGGCGAGCTCGTCGATGCCGCCGACCATGACGACCGGTCCGGGCGGAGCGGTCGCCGCGGTCACGTCGATCATCTGGGACCGGTAGCGAGCGGCGATGCGAGCGGGCTCGCCCAGTCCGACGCCGCCGAACAGCACCGAGGCGAACCAGGCGATGCCGGCGACCAAGACCAGTGACAGGCCGCTGAGCACGGCGCGAGCGGCCTGGGTGGAGACGTCCCACGGCCCGATCGTGTAGCTCGCCCGCTCGTCCACCGTGCGGCTGAGGGCTTCGGTCTGCGACGCCTCGACCGCCTCGGCGGTGATCAGGTTGCCGTCGACCGTGAAGGACATCGGCGCGGTGAGCTGGTCGTCGACGACCGTGCCCTCGGCGGTTGCGCTCACGTCGAGGGTCGGGACAACGCTGATGGTGTAGGAGCCGCCACCGACGCCGGTGAGGTCGGCCACCGACGCGACCTGCGCGGCGATCGCGTCCAGATCGAGGTCGATGCTCTCTGCGGTGGCGCCGGAGAACGGGGCGGGCTCGACGGACTGGAGCACGGTCGTCCAGCCGCCCGGTGTCTCGAGGCGGACGTCGAGGCCACCGGCGGCGCGGAGACGGTCGGCTCCGTCGTGGTCGGCGCGGAAGTCGACAGTGACGCGGAGCTGGTCGAGGAGGCGGCTGTACAGCGGATCGCTCGGGGTGAGCGTGCCGGCGACGCTGCGCTCGGCGTCCACGGTGCCGTCGCGGTACACCGCCGACGGCGTACCTGTGAAGCGGTAGTCGAGCGCGATGCCGTAGTCGACGGCGCCGAAGGACTCGATGCGCGAGGTGGTGTCCGGCGCTCGCATCGAGGACCAGGTCATGGCCAGCGTGGGCACCACCAGCGCCACGGCCGCGACGAGACCGACGAACGCCCACCGAGGGTGGGTCAACCGGGCCCACCGGGGCGCGGGAGCGGATGGGCGCTGGGGGGAGGGGGTCACGATGTCGGGCATTGGTGCCTCCGGGTCCGCCGGGTCGAGGCCGAGGTGTTGGGGCCGGCGACGGCGCCGCCGCCGGGTCCCACCGAGGACGACCGCCGCCCCGCCCATGGCGGCGAAGAACTCGGGCTTGGCGATGGCGGAGGCGATGTCGCCGGCCATCGGGATGTGGAGCTGGGCCTTGCCGATGATGTCGTCGGTGGTCGGTGTCCAGGGGTCGAGGCGATCACGGTTGTCGCCCTGCGTCTGGAAGCCGTCGGCGGTCCCGCCGACGATGCGGTGGATGATCCGGGTCGGGTCGTCGAACTGACCACCCGCCCGGAAGGCGATGACGTCACCCGGTCCGTAGCTGGAGGACCGACGTACGAGGACGAGGTCCCCGTCCTCGTACGTCGGCTCCATGCTCCGCCCGTCGACGATGACGTAAGAAGCGTCGCCTCCGAGCGTCGTCGGTCGGAGCACGATCCCCCAGGCGACGACCAGAAGCGTCGCGCCGACGAGACCCCACAAGACCCGGCGCATCGAAGGGCTAGGGCGCTGCCACCAGGTCAGCAGTGAGGGTCTTGCCGTCCACCAGTACGGAGGCCGCGTGGATCGACGCGACAGAGATCGGACCGAACTCGACGGTGGCTTCTGCACCATCGATCGGGGCTGAGGCCGTGTAGGGAGTGAATGTCAGGCTGGCAGTCGCCGAATCCCCGGTTCCGATCGCAACCTCTGCGTCGAATTCGTCACAATCCGTGGCCGGCTCGGCATCCGCACCGAAGCCGTCGTAGAACCGCAGCGTGGCTCCCTCTACGACGTAGTCCCCGTTCGTTCCCGTGGGGGTCGCGTCGTCGAAGTCGACATCGACGTACTCCGCGCAGGCGATCACGCCGTCGGAGCCGGACGCGACGTCCTCGGCGCTGACGGTGAACTGGGCGGCGAACGCCCCGACGGCGAAGAGCGCCGTCGCGACGATGGCGGCGATGAGTGCTTTGCGCATTGCTTGTCTCCCTGTGTCTCTGATTCCGGCGAATCTCGACGGGATCGTTGGGGCACGTCCGTGGAGGACGAGGATCCCGTTGGAGACAAGGGGAGGTTTCGCTCTGGCTCCTCCCGGACAACGCGACCAGTCACGTCCGGGGATCAAGGCTCCCTTGCCCGCTCCTGTGGCGACTGTCTCACCGCCACGGTGCGAACGTACTGACAACCACGTGACACAACATGATCCAATTGGGTCAGAGCGTCAGGTGTCGACCCCGAGAGCGACTCGCTTCTCGGCCCGCTTGACCGCGGTGCGCACCCGGCGACGCCGGGCGACTCCGATGCGTGACCTCACCAGCGTCAGGCCGCCGAGGACCCCGAGGACCGCGACAGCGATCAGGTCGACCTCGGCGAGCTCGTTTCGGCCGAGCGCCGTCATGACGAAGACGAGGCCGACCAGGGCGACCGGCGTCCAGATGGCGGCGCCGAGGTACGAGCGGATCCGGGTGTGACCGGACCGCAGCGGCTTCAGGCTCGACTCGAGCTCGGCGTAGGCCAGCAGGATCAGGAGGAGCCCGAAGGCGAAGGGACCGGTCAGGTACGGCGCTTGCGTGGCCCGCACCCCGGTCTCCTGGTGCGCCACGATCTCGCCGCGTGAGAGGACCTGGACGTCGGCCGCCACCGCGCCACCGACGGCACGCTGGGCCAACCCGGGCTCGATGAGGGCCTGGCCGTCTCGAAGGGGCCCGGAGATCCCGGGGGCGCCGACACCGAGGTAGGAGAAGTCGATCGCGATCTCGTCGGCGGCGTCGGCGAGCGACCGGTCCGGCACCTCCACCACCAGGTCCTCGGACAGGTCGATCTCGATGCGCTCACCGCTGCGGACGTCGACGCCGCCGATCAGGACCTGCCCGGCCTCGAGCGTGCCCGCACGGTCGTGGGCGCCGAGACCCACCAGGCCGACGAGCACGGCGAGGCCGAAGAAGATGGCGGTGAGCAGCACCGGGCGCCACGGCGTCCCTGGCGGATCGAGGATGTCGCGCACGTTGATGAGGTCGGCCAGCTCCAGCTCGGAGAGATCCGCCCCCTTGATGCGCGGGTCGCTGGCCGAGGCCCGGACGGCGGTGAACGCCAACGGCTCCGCCGGCGCAGGTGCGGGCTCAGCGTCGACGGCGACGGGCGGCGGCTCCACGGTCGAGTCGTCGCCGGTCCCGTCCGGGCCGCCCGGTTCCGCAGATTGGGCCTCCGAGGGGAGGACCGGAGCGACGTGCTCGGTGGCCGGGGCCGCCGGCGGCCGAGCGCCCGTCAGCGCTGCGTCCGACGCAGCGAAGCCGCCCGTGGCGGGGGCCGCCGACGGACCCGTGGCGCCCGTCGCCCGGGCAGAGGGTGCGACGGCGCCGGTCGGGGGTGCTGCGGAGGCCGCCGGTCGCATCCGGTCGCCTGCACCGGTCTCGTGCGCACCTGCGGGCGTGGGCGGCGCACCCGGCCCTCCCGTCGAGCGTGCGTCGGTCAGGTCGAGCACCGCCGTCGGCGCCGGCGTCGGCGCCGGCGCAACGGTCGTGTCGGGCCGGGCCGGGCCGGCGACGTGCCCGGTCGTCCGTGCGGCCATGGACATGCGCTCCGAGCCGACGATCCGCACGCCCGAGTGGTCGATCCAGCCCGGACCCCACGATTCGGCGCAGGCCTCGCCGACGGCGACCCCGAAGTCCTCCGCTCGTTCGAAGCGGGAGTCCACGTCACGGGACAGCGACTTCATGACCACGTCGTTCAGTGGCTGGGGGACCGACGGGGCGACGTCGCGCAGCGGGATCGGATCCTCGTCGAGCCGCTGCTGCAGCAGCTCGGCCGCGGTCTGGGCGCCCTGCCAGGGGAGCTGGCCGGACAGGAGCTCGTAGAGCATGACGCCGGCGGCGTACACGTCCGACGCCGCGGTGAGCTCCTCGCCCCGCGCCTGCTCCGGTGACATGTACGCCGGCGTGCCGAGGACCTGGCCGTCGATGGTGCCCATGGTGCGACCCCCGGTGATGACCCGGGAGATCCCGAAGTCGGTCACCTTCACGGCCGACTCGGCGTCGAACATGAGGTTGTCGGGCTTCACGTCGAGGTGCAGCACGCCGTGATCGTGGGCGTGCTGGAGGGCGGCGCAGCACGCCATGACCACCGCGCACGCCGTCGGGGGCGTCAGCCCGTCGCTGGTGAAGCGATCCCAGACCGAACCGCCGGGCAGCTCCTGCATGACGATGAGGCACTCGCCGTCGCGCTCGACGTAGTCGAAGATCGGCACGATGTGGGGGTGGGCGAGGCCGGCCAGCGTCTGGGCCTCGGTCGCGAAGCGCTCGCGCACCTCGTCCTCCACGGCGATGGTCGGAGGCAGCTCCTTGATGGCCGCGCCCCGGAGGAGGCGCCGGTGCCGGCCGAGGAAGACCACGCCCATGCCGCCGCGACCCAGCTCGCGCTCGATGTCGTAGTCCGGCATCGCTTGCGCGATGCGCAGCATGTCCTCGGCGATCACCACGTTGCCTGCCCGACCTCGTCGCGACCCAGTGGCCGCGCCGCGACGATGACACAGTTCGCCGCGGCAGGAAAGTGCCGGGTTCTCCGACACTGCCGATCCTGCCGTGTCATGATGCGCGCGTGGACAGGGGGAGGGCCGCGCCGGATGGCGTGCGCGACGGTGCGGCGCAGCTCGCGCAGCGCCAGCTCGCGCGTGTGCTCGGCGACGGTGCCTTCGCGTCGATCGAGGACGAGGTCCGCTACCTCGAGCTGGACGCCGGCGACGTCCTCATGGTCGAGGGCGACGTGGCCGACGAGCTGTACCTGCTGCTGTCCGGAGGTCTCGAGGTCGCGATCGAGGCGGGCGGCGCCG
>Ga0208490_101072_pt1 | contig 11564 bp, 9 predicted proteins | sample SubbioAug_CSWold_FD_184818 | JGI IMG/M metagenome (GOLD analysis project Ga0208490, IMG submission 184818) | Serpentinite rock and fluid subsurface biosphere microbial communities from McLaughlin Reserve, California, USA - CR11Aug_CSWold (SPAdes) | ecosystem: Environmental > Terrestrial > Deep...
CTGGTCGATCCGCGCGCAACGAACGGGTGCCCGGGGCGGGATTCGAACCCGCAAGGCCGTGAAGCCAGCGGTGTTTGAGACCGCCGCGTATGCCAGTTCCGCCACCCGGGCGAGCGGGCGACGAGGGTAGTGCTACGAGGTGCCGCTGTCCCGGTTGGCGAGCGCCGGGACCTGGCAGCGGACCTCGCGGATCCGGGCGTCGGCACCGCCCACGGTCAGGCCGAGGGCGTTGAACAGGGGCTGGAGCACCGTGCCGTCGAGCTGCTGGAGCACGGGATCGAGCGCCGACTGGACCATGCCGTTCCGAGCCGCCTTCGACTGGGCCTCCGATGTGAGCAGGCCGAGCAGTCCGCTCGAGCTGGCCCCGAAGTCGAAGCTGCCGACCACGGAATCGGTGACCGACACGTTGTCGAAGCCGCCGCGGTAGCGGTACCACGGGGTGGGGTCGGGGGCCATCCAGGTGAACTCGTTGCTCGAGGACCCGCCACCCGCCGCGAGCTCCGTGCCGGCGGCCAGCGTCCCGGCACCCTCGCTGGTGAAGTTCTGCCCGACCACGTAGGGCAGCGTGGTGCGGGCCGCCATGTCGACCCCCGCTTGGAGGGAGATCCCGATGCCGAGGGCGTTCACGCCGAGGGTCGTGACGTAGGACGTCCCGACGGCGAGCGCGCTCGGGGTGTTCACGGACACGCCGTCGGCGAAGTTCGTGTCGTTGGTCGTCCCGATCCGGACGCGAGCGGCGCCGCTCGTGACGGCCATGTCGACGAGGGGCGCGTTGCCCTCCGCCGGGCAGGTGATGCCGGTGTAGCTCGACGTCGCCTTCCCGACCTCGATCACGAGGGGGAGCGTGCCGGTGGCGTTCGCCGTGTTCGGCGAGCCGATCCCGAGGATGTTCAGGTAGGACAGGTCGACGCCGAGGTTGTTGACCGAGATGGGGACGTCGAGGGCGATGCTCACCTGCGAGGTCGAGGGGCCGGACTGGCCGGCATAGCGCCAGACGTCGTCTCGCTGCGGACGCTCGATCACGTGCACCTTCATCGGCACGTTCACCAGCGCACCGCCGGTGCCGAGGGGAAGGGGCACGCTCAGGCCCCCGTCGGCGCCCACGAAGTTCTTCCCGTCGATGGCGGTGGCGGTGGCGAACAGCAGGTCGAGCGCGTTGATCGACGCGTCGGCAACGGAGCCGCCAGTGCCGCTGGAGGCCGAGCCACCGACCGGTGAGAAGACGTCACCGAAGACGAAGCCGGTCGACGTGCCGAGCTCACCGGCGATGGCGATCAGCTGGCTGCCGACCTGATAGCGGGTCGTGGTGGGATCCTCGCCGCTCTGCAGCGCCCGGCCGGAGGCGTCCAGGACCTCGGCCTGCGTCACCGTCATGTCCAGCATCTGGTCGGGGGAGCCGGTGCCGAGGAAGGCGGCGAGATCCCGGAAGGCGACATCGGTCGCCCCCAGGCCCCGGTAGGACGCCGCATCGAGCGCCAGGCCGTCGTTCGGCCCGCTGATCTGGCAGCTGTGGTTCTCGCTGACCCCCGCGTCGACCTCCCCCTCGATCCGTGACTCGGCGGTGATGCCGAGGAGCTTGGTGTACACGTAGTTCATGACGGTCATCTGGATCGATGCCGAGGCGCCGACGGCGCACCCGGTGGTCGGGTCGTACACATCGGGCTGGATGCCGGCGACGACAGACCCGAGCTCGCCCTTTGTCTGCGCCCGTGACACGGCGACCGCCCGGCGGGAGACCTCACGGCTGTCGGTCGAGAAGTCGAAGAACATCTCCACCGACGCGTCGAGGTCGACCTGCACGGCGTCCGGGAAGGTGTTCGGATCGGTCGGCGTCGGCGTGAACGTCTGCGTGGGCACGTCCCACATGCCGACCTGGACGTGGGCGTCGGTGAGGACCACGTCGAGTCCGTTGCGGCGGGCACTGTGGTTCGCCTCGTTGACCGCCGCCGACTGGGCGGCGGGGCCGTTGAGCCCGCGGATCATCTGGACGGCGTCCAGCGCGATGGCATCAGCGTTCGCCTGCAGGTCGCGCCGCTCGGTGCGCATCCGTCCGAGGTCGACCGCGAAGGCGGTCATCGTCATGAGGATCGTGAGGGACAGGGCGACCATCGGGATGACGGCACCCCGCTCGCTGCGCCGACGGTCTGCGAGCCAGCGCCTCATGAGACCGGGACCAAGCGGATGGTGGTCTGCGCGGACATCGTGTCGGGCTCCATGGCGGCGATGAGGGGGAATGCGGGCATGAGCCGGGCGCTGCCCCGGTTGTCGTAGATGATCCGGACGGTGAGGCAGTCGCCGTCCGCCCGATCCGGAGCGATCAGCCGGTAGTCGTCGATGTTGGGGTCGTTGCAGTCGTGGATCTTTCGCAGGCAGGTCATGCCATCCGCGGACGTCGGGCTGTCCGACCACTCACGGGGCTGTCCGCACGACTTGCCGTGGTCCCCGATGGTGTCGTTCAGCGCCTTGTCGACGACCACGTAGCGCTCGTCGCTGTAGGGCTCGGCGGCCGTGTTCGCGGTGGTGTCGTTCGTCGTGTCCAGGGGGACGGCGATGCCGGCCCGGGCGCTCTCCGACGCCGCCTGCGTCAGGTTCTGCTTGAACGACAGCAGCACGCCCATGTTGATGATCCCGAACAGCAGGACCACGAGGAGCACGCCGACGAAGGCGAACTCGACCATCGCCGCGCCGTCGTCTCGGCGGTGCGGCGCACGGGAACGGGCTGGCGGCATCGAGTCCTCGTCGGCTGGCTGTGGTCACTCGGACCCGGACGGCGTTCGCCGCCCCGAGCGGATCGGGGCGATGTGTCCAGTATCGGCAGTCCTGTCGGATTGGACGATGCCCCGTTGTGTCCATTTCCTGCCCACCCGGGCGGACTAGTCCCCGCTACCGATCGGTGCGCCGGATCGCCTCCAGCGAGGGTGGCGGCGGCCCGGCGATGAGGTCGTCGATGGGGTCGGGGTGGGCGATCGACCAGTTCGGCCATTCATCGGTGGTTCCCGGCATGTTGGGGCGCTCGGGCAGGCACAGCACGTCGTCCAGGTTGGCGATGGCGAGGTCGACCGGCGACGCCGCCAGGGCCCGGTGGGCGCCGATGATCACCTCGCTGACGTCGTGCTCACCGTCGCCGACGATGCGGGCGAGGCTCTGGCGCAGGCTGTCGGTCCCGTCGTTCGACAGACCGGCCTCGGCGCGGAGCTCGGCGTCGGCGCCGGTCCAGGTGCCGGCGATGGTGGGCAGGTCGTGGGTGGTGACCGCGCCGCCCACGTTCGACGGCCACTGCGACGGCGGTGCGCCCTCGAAGTAGACGAGCCGGGTGCTGAGCACGCCGATCTGGGCGAGGTCGTCCCGGACGCCCTCCTCGACCGTGCCGAGGTCCTCGCCGATCACGAACGCGCCGGCTCGCTCGGACTCGATGGCGAGCACGGTGAGGAGGTCGTCGGCCGGGTAGCGCACGTAGGCGCCATCCGTCGCCGAACCCTCGGGCGGGATCCAGAAGAGGCGGAACAGGCCGAGCACGTGGTCGATGCGGATGCCGGCGCCGTGGCGCAGGGCGGCGCGGATGGTGCGGGCGAAGGTCTCGTAGCCGTCCTCCCGCATCCGGTGGGGGATCGAGGGCGGCAGGCCCCAGTCCTGGCCGCCGGCGGCGAAGTCGTCCGGTGGTGCGCCGACCCGGGCGTCGAGCGCCAGCAGGTCCTGGTCGATCCAGGCGTCGGCGCCGCCCGGGTCCACGCCCACGGCGAGGTCGGTGACGATCGGTGCGACGTCGACCAGCGCGGCGAGCTGGCGGTCGGCCATGTGCTGGAGCCAGCAGTGGAACCGCACCTGCTCGGAGTGGGCGGCGGCGTAGCGGGCGACGGCCGCGCCGTCCGGGTGCCGCAGCTCGGTGGGCCAGTCCCGCCAGGTGCCGGGATGCTCCTCGCTGATGGTGCAGAAGATCGCCCAGCGCTCGAGGTCGTCGCCTCGTTCGGCTCGGAACTCCTCGAGCTCGCGACGGGCCGCGGTGCCCATCCGGTCGAACAGCAGCTCCAGCGCCTGGCGCTTCGCCGACCAGACCGTGGTCCGGTCGATCCGCCGATCGCCGAGCAGGGCACGCGCCTCGTCACCGAGCGCTCGCACCCGCTCGTCCTGGGCGGCGCCGGGCACCTCCTCGATGGCGATGTGCAGCGGGTTCAGGTTGCGCCGGCTGCTCGGGTAGTACGGGCTCGGCTGGGGGTGGTCGCCGGGGGAGGGGGCGTGCAGCGGGCTCAGGGCGAGGTGGTCGATGCCGTGCTGGCGGAGCCAACCGCCGAGGAGGCGCAGGTCCCGGAGGTCGCCGATGCCCCAGCTCGCTCGGCTGCGAGAGGCGTAGGCCTGCACGGCGAGGGCGGAGCGGCGCATGCCCTGCGGTCGGTGGCACGTGCGGGGCCGGACCAGCAGGAGGGTGGTGGGACCGCCGTCGACCGGGATCAGGCGGTGGCGTCCGATGGGGAGATCGGCGGGGAGGCCCTGGACGACACCGAGCTCGGTCCCGTCCTCGAGCCGCAGGCGGCACGGGTCCGACAGGTCCCCGCCCCAGCCGGCCGGCACCGTCCAGACGGGTGGCCCCTCGGGCGCTCGACGCTCCTCCGCCGAACCGCCCATGGCCGCTCGGATCGCGTCACGGGTGGCGTCGGGTGTCTCGTGCCACTCGCCGTTGGTGGCGTGGTAGCCGAGGTCGATGCCCCAGCCGTCTGTCCCGCTCCGACCGTCCTGCACTTCGTCTGTCTCCTCGGTCTCGCCCCAGCGTCGGGCTACCCATGCCCACGAGAGCATGCGGTCATCTCACCGTGCCAGGTGCCACACGCCGAGACGGTCTGGCCCCGGTCCGGGTGGGGCCGGAGCGTAGGCTCGGCGTCGTGTCGAGGCGCCAGGTCGAACGGCGGCTCCGAGAGGTCGGACAGCGACTGCAGAAGCTCCGCGAGGAGCTGCAGATCGCCGATGAGCAGCTCCTGCACCTCTCGGAAGCAGCGGACGATGCCCGCCTGCGCGCCCTGGTGTCCGAGACGCCTGTCGCCGAACGGGAGCACCGGGAGGCCGCCCGGCACGCGGAGGCGATGCGGACCCATCGGGCCGGCGTCGCCGCGGAGATCGTCCGCTTGGAGACGGCCCAGGACGATCTGCTCGACCGGCTCGTCGCCGAGACGTCCTGACGCCCGGAGGTGGCTTCGCGACGCGGCAGAGGCGCCGGTCTCGTTCGACCGAGGCTCCGGCGACGTGGCAGCATTCGAGGTCCTGTCCGGCAGCCGCTGCGAAGCGGGGAAGGAGACCTCCTGTGGCCACGCGCGTGGTGATCGCCGAAGACGAGGCCATCATCCGGCTGGACCTCAAGGAGACCCTGCAGGAAGAGGGCTACGACGTGGTCGGCGAGACCGGTCGTGGCGACGAGGCCGTGGAGCTGGTGCGAACGCTCGAGCCCGACCTCGCCATCCTCGACGTGAAGATGCCCGGCATGGACGGCCTCGCCGCCGCTCGGGAGATCTCCGTCGAGAAGAAGTCGGCCGTGCTGATCCTCACCGCGTTCAGCCAGCGCGACCTGATCGAGCAGGCCCGTGACGCCGGCGCCCTCGCCTACCTGGTCAAGCCGTTCCAGCGCTCCGAGCTCATCCCCGCGGTCGAGATCGCCCTCGGTCGCCACCGCGAGATGCGGGCGCTGCACGACCAGACCCAGTCGCTCGAGGACCAGCTCGAGACCCGCAAGCTGGTCGACCGGGCCAAGGGCATCCTCATGGACAACCACGCCATGTCGGAGAACGAGGCCTTCGACTGGGTCCAGAAGGCGGCCATGAACAACCGGGTCAAGGCCAAGGACATCGCCGAGCAGGTGATCGCCGGCACCATGAGCCCCGACGGCGACGCCGCCGGAGCCTGAGCCGGCCGATGGCCGCATCCGATCCGAAGGGCAGCGGTCGCCGCTTCCTGCTGATCGACGGCAACTCGCTGACGTACCGGGCGTTCTTCGCCCTGCCCACCGACCTGGCCACGGCGTCGGGGCAGGTGACCAACGCCGTCTACGGGTTCACGTCGATGCTCATCAACATGCTCCGGGACCACCCGAGCGACGGCGTGGTCGTGGCCTTCGACCGCCCGGAGAAGACGTTCCGCCACGAGCGGGTCGCCGACTACAAGGCCGGCCGGGCCGAGGCGCCCGACATCCTCCGCCAGCAGATGGGGCTCGTGCGGGAGGTCATCACCACCCTGGGCTTCCCGATCGTCGACAAGGCCGGCATCGAGGCCGACGACATCATCGCCACGCTCGCCACCCAGGGGCGCGACGCCGGCCACGACATCATCATCGTCACCGGCGACCGCGACGTGTACCAGCTGGTCGACGATCCCCACGTCCGGGTCCTCTACAACAAGCGCGGCGTGTCCGACTACGCCCTCTACGACGAGGCGGGCATCCTCGAGCGCACGGGCGTGACCCCCGAGAAGTACGTGATGTACGCCGCCATGCGCGGCGACACGAGCGACAACCTGCCCGGCGTCCCCGGCGTGGGGGAGAAGACGGCCGCCAAGCTGCTCGACAAGTACGGCGACCTCGACGGCATCTTCGCCCACCTCGACGAGCAGACCCCGAAGCTCAAGGAGAACCTGGCCGCCCACGAGGAGATCGTGCGGGAGAACGCCATCGTCATGGAGCTGCTGCGCGACGTCGACCTCTCCGAGGAGCTGCCCGGCGGCCTCGACCACGTGCAGATGGCCGACATCGACACCGACGAGCTCAAGCGCCTCTTCGACTTCCTCGAGTTCCACTCCCTCTTCGACCGCCTCACCGAGGCGCTCGGCCGCGACCTCGGCGCCATGCGCCAGACCGAGGTGCTCGAGGCCGAGGTGGTCGACGGCACCGAACCCGCTGATGCCGTCGCGGCACTCGCCGGTCTGGCCCCGGGAGCCGACGGCGTCGACCCGGAGCACACGCTCGGTGTCGCCGGCACGTACGGGGCGACCGGCGGGCTGGAGGGGTTGGCCGTCGAGGTCGACGAGGCCACGGGCGACGTCCTCTGGCTGCCCGTCGCCGTCCTCTCCGACGAGTCCGTGCAGGCCGCGCTGCGGCCGGTGCTCGACGGCCGGGGCCTCGCCGTCCACGACGCCAAGCCGCTGCTCAAGGCGCTCTGGGCGCTCGACCTGGACCTGGGCGGCCTGCGCATCGACACGACGCTCGCCGCCTACCTGCTCGACCCGGCCGAGTCGTCGTACCGCCTCGCCGACCTGCTCCAGCGCTACGCCCTGCTCGAGCTGCCCGACGACGGCACCGCGCCCGAGGGTCAGCTCGACCTCGGCAGCGAGGAGTCCGTGCCGCTCTCGCTGCTGACCGCTCGGGTCGCGCTCGGCACCCGCAAGCTCGCCGTGCCCCTCCTGGAGGCCATGGACGCGCAGGGCCTGCGCTGGCTCAACGACGAGCTCGAGACGCCGCTCGTCCGGGTGCTGGCCAAGATGGAGGACGTCGGCGTCCGGGTCGACACCGACGTGCTCACCGAGCTGCGCGACCGCCTCACCGCCGAGGCCGACGAGCTCCGGGCCGCCATCACCGAGGACGCCGGCCACCCGTTCAACGTCAACTCGACCAAGCAGATGCGCGAGGTCCTCTTCGACGAGCTCGGCCTCACGCCGGCGAAGAAGACCAAGACCGGGTACTCGACCGACGCGCAGACGCTCGAGAAGATGCGGGGCGAGCACCCCATCATCGAGCACCTGCTGGCCTACCGCGAGGTCGAGAAGCTGCGGGGCACCTACGGCGTCTCCCTGCTCGCCGACGTGCGCGCCGACGGTCGCATCCACGCCACGTTCAACCAGACCGTCGCCCGCACCGGCCGGCTCAGCTCGGACAACCCGAACCTGCACAACATCCCGGTGCGATCCGAGATGGGGCGGGAGTTCCGCAACGCCTTCATCCCCGCCGACGGCTGCAAGCTGCTGGTGGCCGACTACAACCAGATCGAGCTGCGCTGCATCGCCCACCTGGCCGAGGACCCGGGGCTGATCGAGGCGTTCGAGTCGGGCACCGACATCCACACCGAGACGGCCTCCCGGGTGTTCGGCGTCGCCCTCGACGAGGTCAGGCCCGACCAGCGGGCCAAGGCCAAGATGGTCTCCTACGGCCTCGCCTACGGCATGGAGGCCTACGGGCTCGGCCAGCGCCTCAACATCCCCACCAAGGAGGCCTCGGTCATCCTCGACGCCTACTTCGCCGCCTTCCCCAACGTGCACGCCTACATGGACCGGGTGGTCGAGGAGGCTCGCGAGCGGGGCTACACCGAGACGCTGTTCGGCCGCCGGCGCCAGATCCCGGAGCTGTCGTCGGGCAACGTCCGGATCCGCCAGGCAGGGGAGCGCCAGGCCATGAACGCCGGCATCCAGGGCCTGGCCGCCGACGTGTTCAAGGTCGCGTTGGTCCGGCTCGACCAGGCGCTCGACGCCCAAGGCCTCGACACCCGGGTCATCCTCCAGGTGCACGACGAGATCATCTGCGAGGTCCCCGAGGCCGAGTGCGACGTGGCCCCCGCACTCGTCGAGGAGACCATGCGGGGCGCCGCCGACCTGCGGGTGCCCCTCGAGGTCAACATCGCCTTCGGCGACTCCTGGGCCGCCGCCAAGTAGATGACCGACGAGTCCGGCCGCTGGTTCCGCCCGCTGGCCGACCACATGCAGGACACCTACCTGCGGTACTCCTTCACCAAGGGCACCGAGCAGGAGGTCGGCTTCCTCGTCGACGTGCTCGGCCTCGAACCGGGGATGCGCCTCCTCGACGCCGGGTGCGGTCCGGGGCGCCACGTCAGAGCGACGACGGCTCGGGGGATCGACGTCGTCGGCCTCGACCTGGCCGAGTCGTTCTGCCGCTCGGTGGTGGCCGGTGAGCCGCCCGCCCCGGCGATCGTCGCCGACATCCGCCAGATCCCCGTCGCCCCCCGCTTCGACGCCGTCATCTCCCTCTGCCAGGGCGGCTTCGGGCTGCTCGGTGGCCCTGGCGCCCCGATCGATGCGGACCTGCAGGCCCTGCGAGAGCTCGCGTCGGTGCTGAAGCCCGGCGGTCGCCTCGCCGTGTCGGCGTTCTCGGCCTACTTCCAGGTCCGGTTCCAGGCGGGGGAGGGCGGCGACTTCGATGCCGATGCCGGCGTGATGCACGAGCGCACCACGGTGAAGGACGCCGCCGGCACCGACCTCGAGGCCGACCTCTGGACCACCGGCTTCACGCCACGTGAGCTGCGCCTGCTGGCGACCGCCGCCGGCCTGGAGGTCGAAGCGGTCTGGTCAGTTGATCCGGGTGACTACGCCCGCCGGCCCCCCGACCTCGACCACGCCGAGTTCCTCCTCCTCGCCCGAAAGCCCACCCCCTGAACTGTTCTGGGCCGCGGTGCACGCTTCGGGTGCGTGCCGAGCACCCCGGTCCGGAATCACCAGCGTTCTGGGACGCGGTGCACGCTCCTGGTGCGTGCACAGCAACCCGGATCAGAGCGAGGCGATGATCATCTGCGTGGCGGCGAGCGCCGTGAGCGACCCGACGAGGCCGAGCATCATCGTGCGGGTCTGACCGGACGTCATGTCGCGCATCTCGGTGCGGAGCTCGGCGATTCCTGTCCTGAGCTCGGTCCGGAGATCAGCCATCTCAGCCCGCAGCTCACTGCCCAGGACCGCAAGGTCGTCCTTGGTGGCGAGTCGCTGGGGATCGGGAGGGAGTGCCTTGATCATGCTCGTCGCCTCGGTGCGAGGTGGCGGGCGGTCCGTGCGCCGAGTGTTCGGACGGTGGTCAGGGTATCCCGGCTCTCCGATCGAATCATCCGATTCGTGGCCGCTCTCTGCAGCGATGAACTGGGCCGCGCCCGCCGGTGCTAGATGCGTGTGACGCGGCCCAGAACGTCGCCGGGGGTCACCACAGCGGGTCGCGGCAATCGGTGGGCCAGGGGCAGGACGCGGTGTGGAAGACGACCGGGTGTCCGGCCCGGGCGGCGTCCCGGGTCTCGGCCACGACCCGCACGACGTCGGAGCGGTTCGACCAGAGGTCGTCCTCCCACACGACCGCCACGGCGAAGCCGGCGGCGACGAGCTGGGCGTAGCGGCGTCGGTCGGCGTCACGGTCGGACGGGGTGGTGTGGAAGGTGAGGCTGTTCACCTCGGCGACCATCGGGAGATCCGGGTCCCGGAAGTCGGTCCGGCCGATGGGGTGGTCGCCGCCGACCACCACCTGTCGGACGAGGGGAGCGGCGCCGACCTCCTCGAGCACCTCTTCCAGCCGGTCCTCGTTGCGGCTCTCGGTCGGACTGGTGCCGGGCAGTCGACGCGCCGCGATGGCACGCATGAGCGTGGTGCCCGATCGACCCCGCCGGCCAAGGCAACGGATCGACTCGTGCAGCTGCTCCCAGGTGAGCAGGTGGGCCCGGTGCAGGTCGTCGACCACCCGCTCCAGTCGTGGCACGCCCCACTCCTCGGGCAGATGCGACAGGCGTGCGGCCTCGCACCACGCGGCCCGGATGGGGGAGAGCACCGGCAGACCTCGGACGACGGCCACGTCGCACGCCCGGACGTCGCGGAACCGATGCGCGTGCGCGAGCTCCCCGGGCCGGTTCGTCGTGCCGCGCCGACGGCCGACCTGCACCGGCTCGAGCGAGCGGTTGCGAACGCCGAACCACGCAAGCGCCGAGTCACCGGAGAGGAACGCAGTCGGTCCGGCGTCGAGCACCCCGGCGAACGCCCGCTGCTCGACGGTGACGGGCGCGCCGTCGGCCCGCAGGACGTGCCTGCTGAGCGAGTCCCACCGGCCGTTGCGCCGGGCGTTCGTCCACCACCGGTGGTCGCCCCCGACGGTGGGCATCTGGTGGATGCCGATCACGCCCCACTGGAGGGCGGCGAGCCGACGTAGACGTGCTTCCCAGTGCATCTCATGATCTTCCACCCAAGTGGTGACAGGAACTCGAGGCGACTGGACCGGGCCGCCACGCACGCCTCCGACGCGTGCACCGCGGCCCAGAACGGTTCCCCGGGGGTTCCGGGGTGCGGCGCACGCCCCTGGGGCGTGTGGCGCGGCCCGGAACGCTCGATCACGCTCGACCACGCTCGACCACCGGCCCGCAACGGCCCCGCAATCACGGGCTGGTCGGCCCGGCCGGGCCGCTGCTACCTTTGCGGACTGGCCTGTCGCGCCCTGCGACCGGTCTTGTCCGGAAAACCAAGCGACCGAGTTACGAGAACCCTTTGACCGATACCACGTCCAGCGCCACCCTCGTCCCGGAGGGCCTCACCGAGAGCCCGTCGGAGATGGGCACCTTCAACGACGAGGGCGAGTACACGCCCCGCCAGATCACCTCCAACGACGTCGGCTCCTTCGCCGACTACATCGACGACACGATGGTCTCCGTCGAGGACGGCCAGCTCGTCGAGGGCAAGGTCGTCCGCATCGACAAGGACGAGGTCCTGCTGGACATCGGCTTCAAGAGCGAGGGCGTCGTGCCCTCCCGTGAGCTGAGCATCCGCAACGACGTCGACCCGTCCGAGGTCGTCTCCCTCGGCGACATCGTCGAGGCCCTGGTCCTCACCAAGGAGGACAAGGAAGG
>Ga0208490_101073_pt1 | contig 11557 bp, 11 predicted proteins | sample SubbioAug_CSWold_FD_184818 | JGI IMG/M metagenome (GOLD analysis project Ga0208490, IMG submission 184818) | Serpentinite rock and fluid subsurface biosphere microbial communities from McLaughlin Reserve, California, USA - CR11Aug_CSWold (SPAdes) | ecosystem: Environmental > Terrestrial > Deep...
GTTGTTCTTCACCAGCGTGGCGGCCAGGGCGTACTTGAACGCCTCGCGGTCCTCCAGGGGGATGTGCATGACGGCCTGCATGGCATCCAGGTTCTCGGTGAGGCTCACCGGCAGACCGGCCTCGCGCAGCTCCTGGATGAACCCGGCCAGCAGCTCGCCGATGGCCTCGCCGGCGCCGAGCTCGAGCTCCGGGTCGGTCTCGGTCACGATCCGGCGGGCGCCGCGGCGGTGTCCTTGGCCATGTCGGACTTGGCGTCCTCGAGCTCGCGCAGCGCCTTGGTGATGTCGGACTGGTACTTGAGCAGGATGTTGATGGTGCTGCGGGCCGTCTCGGCGTCGATCTGGCTGACACCGAGCAGCAGCAGGGTGCGCGCCCAGTCGAGGGTCTCGGAGACCGACGGGCTCTTCTTCAGCTCGAGGTTGCGGATCGAGCGCACGATGCGGGCCACCTGGTCGGCGAGCGACTCGGTGATCTCGGGCACCTTGGTGCGCACGATCTCCTTCTCGCGCTCGAGGTCCGGGTAGTCGACGTGCAGGTAGAGGCAGCGGCGCTTGAGCGCCTCGGACAGCTCACGGGTGTTGTTCGACGTGAGGAACACCATCGGGATCTGCTTGGCCTCGATCGTGCCGAGCTCGGGGATCGACACCGTGTAGTCGGAGAGGATCTCGAGCAGCAGGGCCTCGGTCTCGACCTCGACGCGGTCGACCTCGTCGATGAGCAGGACGACCGGGTCGTCGGCGGTGATGGCCTCGAGCAGCGGGCGGGTGAGCAGGAACTCGTCGGAGAAGATGTCGCCCGACAGCTCGTCCCACTCGTCGCTGCCGGAGTCGTCGGACTTGCCGGCGGCCTGGATGCGCAGGAGCTGCTTCTTGTAGTTCCACTCGTAGAGCGCCTTGGACTCGTCCAGGCCCTCGTAGCACTGCAGCCGGATGAGCCGGGCGCCCATCATCTCGGCGACCGACTTGGCCAGCTGGGTCTTGCCGGTGCCGGCCGGGCCCTCGACGAGGATCGGCTTCTGGAGGCGGTCGGCGAGGTACACGATGCCGGCGATGCCCTCATCGGAGAGGTAGTCGACCTTCTTCAGGCCCTCTCGGACCTCGGGGACGGAATCGAAGCGCGGTTCGGCCATCACCCGACCCTACCGAGCAACTTGACCGACTGGTCAACTCATCGGCGTTCCCCTCACCTGCGGCGGGCCTTCTTCGCGGCCGCCTTGAGCTTGCCCTTGATGTTGGCGCCGATCGAGCGCAGCACGCCCGGGTCGGCTTCGTGGTTCTCGAGGATGAGGGTCCGGAGGGTCTCGGCCTCGGTGGGGTCGAGGCCGACCGCCACGGCGTCGCCGCGGGCCACGGCCTGCTGGGCCTCCCCGGGCAGGCCGTCGCCGGCTCCCTCGATCGCCTCGACCACCAGGTCGAGCAGGTCCTCGTCGGCGTCGCCGGGCCGGTCGTCCACGAGGTCGAGCAGCTCCTCGGCTGCCTCGCGCTCGAGGAAGACCACCCGCTGGTCGGTGTCTGCCATCGCTTCCTTTCGGTGCCCAGCGGCTGCACCCGTTCGCACCCGCTGCTCCGCCCTGGTGCCTACCCGCCGGCCCGGGACAGCAGAAGGCTCAGCCCCGGACCTGGCCCGTGCCGCGCACCACGAACTTCTCGGTGGTCAGCTGGCGCAGGCCCATGGGGCCACGAGCGTGCAGCTTCTGGGTGGAGATGCCGATCTCGGCTCCGAAGCCGAACTCCTCACCGTCGACGAAGCGGGTCGAGGCGTTGACCACCACCGCAGCGGCGTCGACCTCGGTCGTGAACCGATCGGCGGCCGCCAGGTCCGCGGTGACGATGGCCTCGGAGTGCCCGGATCCGTGCCGAGCGATGTGGTCGATCGCGTCGTCGATGGTGTCGACGACGGCGACGCCGAGCTTGAGGTCGAGGAACTCGGTGTCCCAGTCCTCGTCCGTCGCCGGCGTGGCCGACTCCAGGAGCCGGCAGGCCGCCTCGTCGCCGACCAGCTCGACACCGTCGAGCGCGGCGGCCGCGCGCGGGAGGAAGTCCGCCGCGACGTCCGCGTGCACCAGGAGCTTCTCGGCGGCGTTGCACACCCCGGGGCGCTGGGTCTTGGCGTTGACGATGATGTCCAGCGCGACGGACAGGTCGGCGGCCGCATCGACGTAGACGTGGCAGTTGCCGTCGCCGTCGATGACGAAGGGGACGGTGGCGTTGTCGAGGATGCTCTGGATGAGCGTGCGGCCGCCGCGCGGGATCAGGCAGTCGACCAGGCCGCGCAGCTGCATGAACTCCACGGCGGCCTCGCGGCTCACGTCCTCGACCAGCACGAGGGCATCAGCCGGGAGCCCGGCCTTCTCGAGGCCCTCCCGGAGCGATGCGGCGATGGCGGTGTTGGACTCGATGGCCGCCGACGACCCCCGGAGGAACGCAGCGTTCCCGGACTTGAGGCACAGGCCGAAGGCGTCGCTCGTGACGTTGGGCCGGGACTCGTAGATGATGGCCACCACGCCGAGGGGCACGCGCACCCGGTTGATGCGCAGGCCGTTCGGGCGGGTCCAGCCCTCGGAGACCTCCCCGACCGGATCCGGCAGGGCGGCGACCTGGCGCAGGCCCCCGGCCATGGCCTCGATGCGGGCGGCCGTGAGGCGGAGGCGGTCGAGCAGGGCGGGCGCCATCCCCGCGGCCTCCTCCCGGGCGACGTCGCGCTCGTTGGCCTCGAGGATCCCCTCCGTGCCGGCGACGAGCAGGTCGGCAGCGGCGAGCAGGGCGGCGTCCTTGGCCTCGGTCGACGCCGTGGCCAGGACGCGCGAGGCAGCCTTGGCCCGTGCACCGAGGCGGGCCATCGGGGAGTCAGCCAGGGGGGCAACCATGGGAGAAGTCTAAGGGAGGCCCTTGCGAGCAGGCAGACTCGGCCCGTGCTGCCCGACCCCGCGCTCGACGATGCGGTGCGCGCGTTCTGCGACGCGCTCACGCCTCGCGTCCGCGACCTCGCCGCCACCGTGACGGGCGTGGACGGCGAGCGCATCGACGTCGACGTCCAGGTCGAGGCCTACAACCTCACTGCGGCGTTCATCGACGCCGACGGACTGCACACGGACCCCGAGCTGCTGGCCTTCATCGCCGCGTTCGGTCCCCGCTTCGGCGGGAGCCTGGCGCGCTCGGCACCGGCCGACGTCCGGTCCGCTCGCCTGCTGGCCGACCGGGTTCGGTTCCTCGACCAGCCCTCCGAGCTCGCCGAGGTGCTGCTCGCCGCCGACGCGCGCGACGGCACCGACCTGGCCAGCCTCTACTACGACCGGGCCCTCGCCATCGGCTTCGCCGTCGCCAGCCTCGACCAGCACACGGCACCGATGGAGCTGGCCGCCATCGAGCGCTTCCGTGGCCGCCTGCTCGACCGGATCGCCCGGTCCCGGGGCCTGGCCCGCACCGAGGCCGCCCACCGCGCCGCCACCGCCGGCGCGGCCGAGCCCGAGGCCGCCGTCGAGCCCGATGTCGAGCTGCCGCCGGCCCGACCGGTCGACGAGGTGCTGGCCGAGCTGGACGAGCTGATCGGGCTCGACGCCGTGAAGGCGGAGGTGAAGAAGGTCGCCGACCTCACGCGCGTGCAGCTGCTCCGGGCTGAGCGGGGCCTGCCCGTGCTGGACCAGTCCCGCCACCTCGTGTTCTCCGGCAACCCCGGCACCGGCAAGACGACCGTGGCCCGGCTCCTCGCCGAGATCTACCGCTCCCTCGGCGTGGTCGAGCGCGGCCACCTCGTCGAGGTCGACCGCGCCGGCCTCGTCGCCGGCTTCGTCGGCCAGACCGCCCCGAAGGTGACCGCCGTGTTCGACGAGGCCGAGGAGGGTGTGCTCCTCATCGACGAGGCGTACGCCCTCGTGCGCGGCAGCGAGACCGACTTCGGACGGGAGGCGATCGACACCATCGTGAAGCTGGTCGAGGACCGCCGGGACCGGATCGTGGTGATCATGGCCGGGTACCCCGACGAGATGGCCCAGCTGGTGGCGGCCAACCCGGGCCTGCGCTCCCGGTTCCCGAAGACCATCCACTTCCCGGACTACGACACCGACGAGCTGCTCGCCATCTTCGACATGCGGTGCCGCCAGGGCGGCTACGACACGACCCACGAGGCCCGGGCGAAGGTGCGGTCGCACCTCGACGCCTCCCCGCGCGACAAGGGGTTCGGCAACGGCAGGGTCGCCCGCAACCTGTTCGAGGAGGCCGTGGCCCGCCAGGCCTCGCGCATCGTGACCATCGACGACCCGACCGACGATCAGCTCCGCACCCTCGAGGCCGACGACATCCCCGACCACCGGGCGACCGACGCGTGACGGAGACCCGCCCGGGGAGCCGCCGGGGCCAGCGAGCACGCACCCGCGAGCAGATCGAGGCCGAGGCAGGCGACGGGTCGACCAACGACGACTCGGGCCGCAACGCCTCCCTCGTCGGCGCCGGGATCCTGCTGTCGCGCCTGTCCGGGCTGGTCCGGGAGATCGTGACGGCCGGGTTCCTGGGCGTCGGTCTGGCCTCCGACGCGTTCAAGGCCGCCCTGCGGATCCCGAACCTGCTCCAGAACCTGCTCGGCGAGGGGGTGCTGTCGGCGTCGTTCATCCCCGTCTACTCCCGGCTCGCCGACACCGACGAGGAGGAGGCCGGTCGCACCGCCGGCGCGGTCGCCGGCCTGCTCGCCGCGGCGGTGTCGGTGCTGGTCGTGCTCGGGATGGTCGCCGCCCGGCCGATCACGATCGTCCTGACCCCGGGCTTCCGGGACGACCCCGAGAAGCTCGACCTCACGGTGAGCCTGGTCCGGATCATGTTCCCGGGGATCGGCCTGCTGGTCCTGTCGGCGTGGTGCCTGGCGATCCTGAACTCCCACCGGCGCTTCTTCCTCTCCTACGTCGCCCCGGTGCTGTGGAACGTCGCCCAGATCGTCGTGGTGGCCGCCGTCGCGATCGGCGGGTCCACACCGGTGAGCCTGGCCAACGCCCTGGCGTGGGGCGTGGTGCTCGGCGGGTTCGCCCAGCTGGTGGTGCAGCTGCCCACCGTGCGCTCGCTGGTCCCCGAGCTGCGCCTGTCGCTGGACCGGACGCGAGACGGCGTGCGCGACGCGATCAGCCGGCTCGGGCCCGTGGTGTTCGGCCGCGGCGTGGTGCAGATCTCCGGCTACCTCGACCTCGTGCTGGCCAGCCTGCTCGTCACCGGGGCCGTCGCCGCCGGCACCTACGCCCAGGTGCTCTACCTGCTGCCGGTGTCGCTGTTCGGCATGAGCATCGCCGCCTCGGAGCTGCCCGAGCTGTCCCGGATGCGGCCCGAGCAGCGGGCCGAGCTCGCCGGCCGCGTCGAGGGCGGCCTGCGGCGGGTCGCCTACTTCGTCGCCCCGACCGCGGTGATCTACATCGCGCTCGGCGAGCCGCTCGTGAAGGCCCTGTTCGAACGGGGTGAGTTCAACGCGTCGGACAGCCGGCTCGTCTGGCTGGTGCTCGCCGCCTACGCACTCGGCCTGCTCGCCTCCACCGGGTCCCGCCTGCTGCAGAACTCGCTCTACGCCCTCGACGACCCGCGCACCCCGGCCCGCATCGCGCTGGTCCGGGTGGTGACCTCCTCCCTGGTCGCCCTGTCGGTCATGTTCCTCTTCGACCAGGTGGTGCTGGTGGGCACCTCGATCCAGCTCGAGACCGACGCCACCGCCTCCGCCGCGTTCTTGCACCTCGGGGCGGTCGGCATCGCCCTCGGGTCGGCGGTCGGCGCGTGGGTCGAGCTCGCCCTCCTGCGCCTGGCGCTGCGGTGGCGCATCGGATCCGTCTCCCTGGGGGGCGGCGCGCTCGGCACGGTCCTGACCGCCGCGCTCGCCGGTGCGGCGGTCGGTCGCCTCGTCGACCTGGTGGTGGGCGACCTCCCGGCGATCCTGGCCGCCGCCGCATCCATCGGCACCGCCGGCCTGGTGTACCTCGCCTTCACCCAGGTCCGGGGCCTGCCCCTGCGGGCCATGCTCGGCCGCTGACCGCCCATCCCGGCACGAACCGGGATGCGCCCGGTGCGACGGGGTCTACGATCCGTCCCATGCTCAAGGCCTTCAGACGTTGGTGGAAGTACTTCGTTGCCCGGACGGATCGCTCGTTCAACGAGCGAGCCGATCCCAAGGTGCAGCTCGAGCAGGCGATCCAGGAGGCGCACGAGCAGCACAAGCGCCTCACGCAGCAGGCGGCGAACGTCATCGCCAACCAGAAGCAGACCGAGATGCGTCTGAACCGGGTGATGACCGAGCTCGAGAAGGTCTCGGGCAACGCCCGCCAGGCCGTGCTGATGGCCGACCAGGCCCAGAAGTCGGGCGACACCGCGAAGGCCACCGAGTACACCCAGGCCGCCGAGTCCTTCGCCAACCGCATGATCGCCCTCGAGAGCGAGGTCGAGGACCTCAAGTCCCTGCACTTCCAGGCCTCGGAGGCGTCGGACCAGGCCAAGGTCGCCGTCCAGCAGAACGCCACGGCGCTGCAGAAGAAGCTCTCCGAGCGCCAGGCCCTCCTCGGCAAGATCGACCAGGCCAACATGCAGGAGGAGATGAACCGGGCGATGAGCCAGCTGTCGATGACGGTCGGCGAGGACGTCCCCTCCCTCGAGGAGGTCCGCTCCAAGGTCGAGGCCCGCTACGCCAAGGCCAAGGGCATGCAGGAGCTGCAGGGCTCGTCGGTCGAGGGCCGCATGCTCGAGGTCGAGCAGGCCGCGCTCAACGTGGAGGCCACCAGCCGCCTCGCCGAGATCAAGGCCCAGCTCGGCATCGCGCCGGACGCCGACGAAGCGCAGGCCGCCATCCCCGGGGAGACGGCCTCCGAGCCTGCCCCCTCGCCCGGCGAGACGCAGACGCAGAGCCAACCCTCGGACGGCACCGCTTCTTGAAACTGGCAGTGCTGGTGGAGCGGCAAAGCCCGCCGCTCCACCATCCCGGCCAGTTTCTGCCGCCTACGGCAACACGACGAGGTCGTCGCGGTGGACGACCTCGTGGGGGGAGCCCTCGGGGAGGTTCTCGGTGCGTGCGCCCAGGACCGAGCGCAGGCCGGCGGCGTCGAAGCGGGTGAGGCCCTTGGCGAAGGGACGGCCGTCGGGGCCGGCGATCTCGACCGCGGCGTCGACGTCGAAGCCGCCCTTGACGTCGACGACGCCGGCGGGGAGCAGGGACACGCTGCGGTCGAGCAGGGCCCGGCGCGCGCCCTCGTCCACCACGATCGTCCCGGCCGCGCCCACGGCGAAGGCGATCCACAGCTTGCGGGCCGGCAGGCGCTGCTTGCGGGGCTGCACCACCGTGCCGACCCCCGGGGTGCGGTCGACCGCGTGGAGCAGCACGTCGTCGCGGGATGCCTGGGCGATGACCGCCCGCACCCCGGACCACGCCGCGATCTTGGCCGCCGCCAGCTTGGACGCCATGCCGCCGCTGCCCCGGTCGCTGCCGGCGCCCCCGGCGAGCGCCTCGAGCGAGTGGTCCACCTCGAGGATCTCCTCGATCAGCGAGGCGGTGCTGTCGAAGCGGGGGTCCGCGGTGAGCAGACCGGGGGCGTCGGTGAGCAGCACCAGCAGGTCGGCCCGGATGAGGTGGGCGACGAGCGCGGCGAGCCGGTCGTTGTCGCCGAAGCGGATCTCGTCGTCGGCGATCGCGTCGTTCTCGTTCACCACGGGGACCACGCCGAGGTCGAGCAGGCGGCCGATCGTGGAGCGGGCGTGCAGGTACTGCTCGCGCACCATGAAGTCCAGGGGCGCCAGCAGCACCTGGCCGGCGATCAGGGCGTGGCCGGCCAGCTCACGGTCGTAGACGGCCATCAGCCGGCTCTGACCGACGGCCGAGACGGCCTGCAGCGTGACGGCGTCCCGCGGACGCACGTCGAACTCCATGGCGGGCAGACCGGCGGCGATGGCACCCGAGGTCACCATCACGACCTTGTGGCCGGCGGCCCGGAGGCCGGCGACCTCGTGGCAGAACTTGGCGACGGCGCCCTCGTCGATGGTGCCGTCGCTGCCGGTGATCGACGACGAGCCGATCTTCGCGACGATGATCTGGCCGCGCTCGCCCACGGTCATTCGACCTCGTAGTCGAACTCGAGCTTGCCGATGCGCACGGTGTCGCCGGGCTTGGCCCCGGCCCGGGCGAGGGCCCGGTCGATCCCGAGGGACTTGAGCCGTCGGTGCGCCTCGTCGAGGGCCTCGGGGTTGGTGAGGTCGGACAAGCGCACGGCGCGGATGGCCTCGCGACCGAGGACCTCCCAGCCCGAGCCGGTCTCGTCCCGGACGACCTGGTAGCCCTCACCCTCGAGGCGGTGGACCACGTAGGCCTCCCGCTCGGGCATGGCGCCGCGGGCGTCGGTGACGGCCTGGACCATCCGCCCGACGAGCTGGGGCACGCCCTCGCCCGTGACCGCGGCGACCCGGGCCCCGTCCCAGTCCCAGGTGCCGTCGTCGAGGTCGGCGCGCGAGCCCACCTCGATCCGGGGGCGGGTGAGCAGCACGGGGTCGTAGTCGGCCAGCTCCCGGAGCAGGATCTCCTTCTGGCGCTCGGGCGGGTGCATGGCGGTCGGCGCGAGGTCGACCATGACGACCAGCACCCGCGCCCGCTCGACGTGGCGCAGGAACTGGCGACCGAGGCCCTTGCCCTCGGCCGCGCCCTCGATGAGGCCCGGCAGGTCGGCCACGACGATCTCCACGCCGTCGTCGGTGCGCACGACGCCGAGGTTCGGTTCCAGGGTGGTGAAGGGGTAGTCGGCGATCTTGGGCCGGGCGGCCGACACCACGGAGATCAGGGTGGACTTGCCCACGCTCGGGAACCCGACGAGGGCGACGTCGGCCAGCAGCTTGAGCTCCATGCGCAGCCAGCGCTCCTCCCCCACCTCGCCCTGCTCGGCGAAGCCGGGCGCGCGGCGCCGGTTGGAGAGGAACTTGGCGTTGCCCCGACCCCCCGTGCCGCCCTCGGCGGCGAGGAAGCGGTCGCCGGTGTGGACCAGGTCAGCGAGCACCTTGCCCTCCTGGTCCTTGATGACCGTGCCCTCAGGCACCGACACCTCGATGTCGGCGCCCCGCTTGCCGTGGCGCTTCTTGCCCATCCCGTGCGTGCCGTCCTCGCCCCGGCGGAAGGGGTGGTCGCGGAAGGCCAGCAGGGACGCCACGTTGTGGTCGGCGACCAGCCACACGTCGCCGCCGCTGCCGCCGTCCCCTCCGTCGGGTCCGCCGCGGGGCACGTGGGCCTCACGGCGGAACGACACCGAGCCGGCACCGCCGTCTCCGCCCTTCACGTGGAGGCCGCACTCGTCGACGAACTGGGACACCGCGGGGAATCTAGGACCGACCGGGGCGCGTGGGAGACTCGGATCGTGGCCCACGGACCCGACCACGACCCCGCCGACGGCGGACACCCGCCGGATCTGACCCCCCGGGCGCGGGAGTGGGCGGCCACGATGGCGGGGCACGGCGAGGGTCCCGTGCGCCACGCCCACGCCGACACCCACGCCCCGGTCGGCGACGTCGAGATCGCCACCCGCGAGGTCCGCGAGGCACGCGACGACGAGCACCTGGCGCCCGGAGCGACCCGTGCCGAGGGCGCCGGCGCGCGCCGGGTGGCCGAGGAGCCCGACCCGTGGCGGACGTGCTTCGAGCGCGACCGGGACCGCATCGTGCACGGCACGGCGTTCCGGCGCCTGGCGGGCAAGACCCAGGTGTTCGTCTTCCCCGACGACCACCAGCGCACCCGCCTCACCCACGCCCTCGAGGTCGCCCAGGTCGCGATGTCCATCGCCCGGGCCTGCCGGCTGAACGCCACGTTGGCCGAAGCCATCGCCCTCGGCCACGACTGCGGCCACGGGCCCTTCGGCCACGCGTCCGAGGATGCCCTCGCCCCCTTCGTGCCGGGCGGCTACGACCACGCCACCTGGGGCGCCGACGTGGTGCTGGAGCCGCTCAACCTGTGCGCCGAGACACTCGACGGCATCCGCAACCACTCCTGGTCCCGGCCGGCGCCCGCCACCCCCGAGGGCGAGGTCGTCAGCTGGGCCGATCGCATCGCCTACCTGTGCCACGACTTCGAGGACGCCGTGCTCGCCGGGGTCGTCGGCGCCGACGAGCTGCCGGCCGTCGTCGCCGAGCGCTGCGGCCGGGACCGGCGCCAGCAGCTGCACACCTTCATCAGTGCCGTGGTCCGCGCCACCGCCGCGTCCGGGACGGTCGGCATGGACGACGACCACGCCGAGGCCCTCACCGCCTTCCGGGCGTTCAACTACGAGCGGATCTACCTGCGCGACGAGTCCCGCCGGCAGGCCCAGGTCGTCGACCGGCTCCTGTCCGCCCTGTTCGAGTGGTACCGGGCCGACCCGGCCCGGCTGGTCGCCGAGGGACGCCCGGTGGACGACGGCACCGACCTGGTGCGCGAGGCGGTCTCCTTCGTCGGGGGGATGACGGACCGCTTCGCCCACGAGCGGGCCCTGGCCAACCTCGGCTGGGACGCCGCCGACCTGCCCATCGGCCTGGAGACCCACACCTGAGCGAGCCGGGCGGCTCCCCTACTGCTCGACCGGGGCGATGAGGTCCATGCGGCGGGCGATGGTGACCGCCTCGAGCCGGGAGCCGGCGCCCAGCTTGCCGAGCACGGCCCGCACGTGGTTGCGGATGGTGTTGGGGCTGACGTCGAGGTGGTCGGCCATCTCCCGCGTGCCGGTTCCCTCGGCGAGGAGGCACAGCACCTCGAGCTCCCGTGGCGTCAGGTTCGTGCGGTCCCGTCCACCCCGTTGGGACGTGCGGCGGACCAGCGCGGGCAGCAGCGGGGGTGCCACGACCGTCTCGCCGTCGGCGACCCGCACGACCGCGTCGACGAGCTCGTCGAGGCCCTGGGCCTTGCCGATGAAGCCGTGGGCGCCGTGGTCGAGGGAGTCGAACAGGGTGCGCTCGGTCGCCCACCCGGTCACCACCAGGATCCGCACGTCGGGGCAGGCCTCGGTGAAGCGGTGGAGCTGGCCGGCGATCTCCACCCCGTCGAGCCGCAGGTCGGTGACCAGGACCGTGGGCGCCCGCTCGGCGACCACCTTCACGGCGTCCTCGAGGCGGCTGGTGGTGCCGACGACCCGGAGCCTCGGGTCCTGGTCCAGCACCGTCTCGAGGGCGCTGGCCACCATCTCGTGGTCCTCGAGGACCACGACCGTCACGTCCGTCGGCCCGCCCGGCCCGTCGATCCCTGACATGGGTGCGAAAGGTAGTGCAGATGCACCACGCCCGGGCGCGAGACGGCCCGGGTCGCAGACCCGGGCCGTCGTCTGCGATCGGTGGTCGATCAGTCGATCGGCAGGATGTCGACCAGCTTGCGCCCGTTGCGGGAGCCGAACTTGACGGTGCCGTCGCTGGTGGCGAACAGCGTGTCGTCGCCGCCCTTGCCCACGTTGAGGCCGGGGTGGAAGCGGGTGCCGCGCTGGCGCACGAGGATGGAGCCGGCCGACACGACGGTGCCGTCGTAGGCCTTCACGCCGAGGCGCTTGGATTCGGAGTCACGGCCGTTCCGGGTGGAACCGCCGCCCTTGGTCTTCGACATGGCGAGCTACCT
>Ga0208490_101074_pt1 | contig 11551 bp, 12 predicted proteins | sample SubbioAug_CSWold_FD_184818 | JGI IMG/M metagenome (GOLD analysis project Ga0208490, IMG submission 184818) | Serpentinite rock and fluid subsurface biosphere microbial communities from McLaughlin Reserve, California, USA - CR11Aug_CSWold (SPAdes) | ecosystem: Environmental > Terrestrial > Deep...
GCCGCCCTCGCGCATGTAGCGCCGAACCGTGTTCCGAGCGCAGCCAAACTCCTTCGCCAGGCGCTTGGAGCCCCAGCCAAGCTCATGCAGCCGCAGCATCGCCGTCACCTCCTCGGCCTGAAGCATCTCCTCCCCCCGCATTGTCCTCGACAACACGGGAACTTCTGAATTGATCGTCGTCATCTGTCCCTCTCTTCCATGCGAGAGGGGGTCAGTTCCACGTTTCGGCAGGGGGTCAGTTTTTCAGTTCGCGCGACAGTTTTCGCCCTTGAATGCGCAGCCACGAGCTGCGACGAAGCCTTCTGTGTTCAGCACAGCGGCGATTTCCTTGTCCATTTTGCCGGCGGCGTTAAGCTCGGTCACGCGCTGCCGAAGCCGATCGATGCCGATATTCGCAGCTCTTCGACTCGGTCGACCACGAGTGGCTGCTGCGGATGCTGGCGCACAGGATCGCCGACCCCCGCATCCTCAGGCTCGTCGAGCTATGGTTGCGGGCCGGTGTCCTCGAGAGCAGCGAGTAGAAGGAAACCGACAAGGGGACGCCGCAGGGTGCGGGCATCAGCCCGCTCCTCGCCAACATCGTCCTGCGCTACGTCCTCGATCTCTGGGTCCAGCAGTGGCGACGCCGGCAGGCGCGCGGTCGCGTCGTGATCGTGCGCTATGCCGACGACTTCGTCATGGGCTTTGAGAGAGAGGCGGACGCGCGGGTGATGCTGTCCGAACTCGGGGAGCGCTTGGCCGTATTCGGTCTCGCACTCACGAACGCAAGACACGGCTCATCGAGTTCGGCCGCTTCGCGGCGGCGACTCGCAGCCGAAGGGGTGAGTGGCGGCCCGAGACCTTCGCCTTTCTGGGGTTCACTCACTATTGCGGGTGGACACGGGACGGCAGGTTCATCGTGAAGCACAAGAAGCAAAGCGAGCGCCTGACGCGCAAGCTGAAGGGGCTGCGCAAGGAGGCGTGGCGGCTGATGCACACGCCGTTGGCCAAGCAGCACCGCTGGTATGCAGCGGTGCTCATCGGCCATTACGGCTACTACGGACGCCCCCACAACTATCGAGCGCTCAACAGCTTCCGCCGCGAAGTCCGGCGAATCTGGTTCACGTGCCTCAGGCGCCGAAGCCAGAAGAGCCGGAAGATGTGGTGGAACGAATTCGACGCCCTGACGTCCCGCTTTCCTTTGCCGGCACCCCGGATCACACGACCATGGACGCCGCGCCGGGCATGACGCGGGTTACCTTCAGGAGGAGCCGGGTGCGGGAAAGCCGCACGCCCGGATCTGTGAGGGCGAAGCCGAATGGCCTAGCTACTCGACCATGACCCACCGAGCGCGACGGCGGCGAGTTGGGCGGGACAAATCGCCTCATTGTAAGCCGTGAAGACGGCGAAGAACTGGGTGGTCTCCTTGACAGTTGCGAGGGACCGCCTTCGCGGTCGTGATCGTGAAAGCCGCAGAACACCTCGGAGCTGAAACTAATCTACTGCTAGAATGAGATATCCGGTGGACGAAACCGGCAGTAGTTCGGTGAAGCCCTCTATCGCGCCGAGTCCAAAGGCGCTGGCAAGGCCGCCTTCCGTGGCTGCGTGGGGGTCAGACATAAAGGAGTGTCTGCCACAGACCGTGAAAGCCGAGGAACAAGATCAGCAGACCAACGCCGACCATCAGCGCCCGTCGCGGCGCAACGGGGGGAATGAGGGCGACGAACGGCCGCCGGCACGCCGCCAGCGACCAGCGCCAGCGCCACGAGGCCAAATTCCCGCCAACCCAAGTGCCCGGCGAAGGTCACGGCGATCGCCGTCCTGACGAAGAACGCCCCACCAGCGCCGCCGCCCGCGCTGCCGTCACGGCCCACCATGCGCTAACTTTCGAACTGGACGAGCCGTCGGGGGCTGATCACCTCCCGCGAGGCCGTTCAGCTACGTCTTCGTCCTACTGCTTCTGATGTTCGCAGGTCACGTTGGGGTATGGCATCAACTCTCCCATCGGGTTCTCGCGGAAGAGCCAGACGTGCTGGTCGTAGTGCGGCATGAACCCGTGCGCTTCGTCGCCCGGCGTCGCGGGGTCGTCCGCCATATGATCCCAGGTCCTTCCGTTGAGGACGAGCTCTTCAGTCTTGCCCGAGGCGTTCCATGCTGCTTCGAACACAAGGTTCTCGACTGCAACAAGTTCGAGTGAGCCGTCGCCCTGCGGTTCGTAAATCAGTACCGAAGGGCGCATCCAGTCAGTGTGTGTTGAATTACCGTTCACGCGTGGCTCCGTCCCGGTGATCTCGAGCAGCCCAGGATGGATATAGTGAATGCCCATAGCACCCAGCTCGGGCGGAAGGCCTTCACCTGCCGCGGAAACGCAATGGTTGTTTGGAGTTATGTAACCATCAGCGAGGGCTACATTGACGTCTTTGTACTTCGACACGACGTCACGGAGTTGGTTCAGGTCGACGTTTGCCGCCGAAACGGCAATCGGAAAGGCCGACGCTGCCAGAGTAATCGCAAGGGCGCTTTTCATGGAAAAATCCACCAAAACGAGCATTCGGAAATCATGTCCGTTGTTGCCGGGAGCAGCTTACCACCAGGCGGAGCAAAGAGTAAGTCCTTTTACTTGTTCCTGCGTTTTTAAGAACCTTATAATTTTTCTGCCTAAGTTGGCTGTCTAGTGAGCAAATACACGAGCGGAAGATGTGGTAGGATCGATATGTTGAGGACCGATACGCCGCCTGTTGCTGCTCCGGTGCTCTTCCGTGATTGGCGCTGCGCATGTCAGACATTCGCGTAATCACCCTTTTTCCGCTGCTTTGCATTCAGTCGCTGACTGCTGTAGCCGACGACGCACGGCAGCCGGGCTGGGGAGAGGTCAGCCCGATATTCGCAAAGCATTGCACCAACTGCCACTCGTCACATGGCGCCGCTCTCGGTCTCCGGCTGGACAGCTACGAGGCGGCCTTGGCGGGAAGCGTGAAGGGCACCGTTCTACTGCGGGGGAACGCGGCAAAGAGCGAACTTGTTCGGCGCCTCCGAGGCGAAAGCTTGCCGCGTATGCCATTTCTTGGCTATCCGCTGCAGCAGGAACAGATCGAGTTGATCGCGCGCTGGGTCGATCGCGGTCTGGCGGAATCTAGTAGCCGCTGATAGCTGCCAGAAGGGCAGTCTCAGCGGAAATTCCCGTTGCAGAGTCACGTGCCTGGCCGTTGCGTCTGCGGATGAAGAAGCCCAGTGGAGGTCATCCGCCCGCCGTGATGCTCTACATCCGGTTCCCGCTCTCGCTGCGTAACGTCGAGGACATGCTGCACGAGCGCGGCATCCGCTTGTCGGTGGCTGTTGGATTTTAGTGACGTCCGGTCACGGTGGCGGAGTGGATGAGCCGCACGTCCAACCTTCTTCACCGGTCAAGTTACTACTAAATATTTAAAAAAGGTCGGGGCGTCGAGGTCATTCGCCCCCGTTATTGACGAGTTTGCTTAAACTTCATGGGACGGTCTGGAATATCCCAAACGCGGTGTGTCCGCTATTCTACCGGAATCATCAGGTGCGCGTAAGGCGTGCCGGGCCACATGACGTAGGGCTGTGAGGTGTCCGGCTCGGCCGTGTCGGGATACCCCGCCATCAAATCCATGGCATTCACCACCATCACGTGCGGTCCGGTACTGATCCAGTCGCCGCCCCCGGTGGGCGCGGTGGCATATGGATCAGTGTTGCTGGCGTCGGTTCCGCCGGCCAGCATATACATGAAGCCCACCTTGCCTTTGGGGGGCGCTGTCTTGCCAATCCAGGCCATCGCCCATTCCATTGAATTGGCGTCGCCGCACATCGGGTCGGGACCCGGCGTCGCGGGGTTGTCGGGCATGCACCACCAGCCGGTTGTGCCCTCGCGGACGGTTCGCATCGAGCCGTCCGCCGCCATCGCGTAGATCGTGGCATTGGTCGACACGGCCGCAGGCGCCGCTCTTTCGGCACTAGCGATCAGCGCCGCGTCGTCCTGGGCTCCCGCCGGTGCTGCTGCAAACAACAGCGCGGCAAGCGGCAAAAACGAGTATCTTGCAGGTCTCATGATAGATTCCCCTGGACAATCAGTTGCGGATACAGCCGCTCGACGGCCAAGCCTGCGGGCGACCCGGTGGACGGCGTCAGGGTGCAGCCGTCCATCGACGGCGGCCTGATCAGGGACAAGCTTTGTAAAGAGATCTTGCAGGCCGTTCCATTTCGGACCGTCCCGATGTTTGTGCAACCAGATAGCGACCAGACGAGCCTGTGCAAAAAATCGACATTCTGGCGCAGTCTGCTCGGAGACCATAAAGTTTTTGCGCAGGGATATTACTACGAAGCCGAGATCTGGTCAATCACAACCTCCGCCATCTGACCGCCATCTGTCGCGAGCACACGAATTGTTTGGGCTAGGCGCCGCCCACAATATTGCCCTGCAGACAACAACAGCCCGACCTTGTCGAGCGCGCTACTCAATCGCCAGCATCAACTCTCCGTCTTGGCGTGCAGCGTCTCCACGCCGGACATCCCCGCAGATCATCGCCTCCAGACGATGTCGCTCGTGCTAAAGTCGACTTCGCCGGCCAAAACGCGACGGATGAACTCAAGCCCACCTTTATCTCTCGTCATGAGATAGGATCGCAAGCCGAAGCGGTCCGGATCGGCACCATGGAGCATAGGGTTGACTTTCAGCACGCCCTCGAACGCCTCTGCCGACGGATTGTTGGCAAGGATCTGCGCCCTGAGCGAGGGATCCATGACCTCGAACTCGATGCTGTATGCGATGAACTCCAGCCATGAAGGATCGGTCCGCCAGTAGCCGTCGCCCAGAACAGCGAAGGTGGCCATATGTGCCAATTCGTGATGGAGGATCGACCCCGCGATTTCAGGTCCCCAAATCACTCCCCAAGGGCGACGCTCTTCTTGATGGCTGCTTTGGAAAGACGTCATCTCAATAAGGCTACGCCGTGAATCGAAGAAGCCCAAGACCCGTAGAGCGTCGAGCTGGCCGGCTTGGTCGAGACGTTCGACGAAAACCTGGTCCTTGAATATCAGCCTGAACTCCGGATCGATCCGGAAGCCAATCGCTGCGAAGGTTTGCAAAACCTTCGCGAGCGCTGCGCAACTCTGTTCGACTTCGACTGCGGTGCCTTTGATTGTTACCAGTTGGAACCCGCAGTTTCCATTTTCAGCAGCCGCAGGCGCGGACGCACTGAAGACAATACAAAGAAGGAAAACTGATTTTCGCGAGACTTTAGAGCGACATTTCTTCTTGGAATCAGCAGGCAGACAATTCATTGTATCGTCGATTCTTACCCCACTCACCCACAAAGAGTAACGCCGTCTTACCGCAACCAAGGTATCGATTGACAGTGTCCAAAGACAATCTAGTGAGTTGCTCGTGAAGCTTTGCATGGCGCACTCCTAAAAATGCGTGGCACAATATTAGCAGCAGAGCGACGTCCTTATTGTACATCAACGTATTTTATATTTACTACGTAATTAAGCTAAAGTCGATATATTTATTAAGTTCTTGAATTCGTATTACTACGGATAGGAGATAAATTTTCCCGTATATTTAAAGAGATTTTGTAGCTTGACTGGCTCCCCAGTAAGACATTTGCGGCAAAGCTTGCGAGTGGCCCGCTCGTCGTGGGACGCCACACCGGCTTTAACATGACGGTCTTACCTTCTTGATCATCGCCGATTGCGCGGATCGGCGTTGTCACGTTTTACGGAAACAGCCGCAGCGGAGGCGTCGATACACGAAATTAGGCGGGTTGCACCGCGCTCTGCCATACAGCCGCTGCCGCGCTATCAGCGCCTGATTAGGACGGCCGAGGCCCTGATCGCCGCGGTCAATCTGGCCGGAACGAACACGCGGCGGGTCAAGAGAGCGCTGTTTGGCCTGGTTCAGGGGGCGGTCGGCAAGGATGTCGTCAGCCGGACTTGGCGCAAGGTGAAGGTCGACTGGGACGCATGGTGCGCGCGCAGCCTCGCCGACGACGACATCGTCCGTCTGATCCTGGACGGCACCGTCATCAAGACCGGGCTGGGCTGCAAAGCCACGAACATCTCGGTGCTGGCGGCGATCGGCGTGCGCCGTGACGGGCAGAAGGTGCTGCTCTCCATCAAGAACATGGGCGGCGAAAGCAAGGCGGCATGGGGCGGTTTCCTCGCCGATCTCGATGCGCGTGGCCTGAAGCGGCCGGAGTTCATCATCGTCGATGGCGCTCCGGGGCTAGAAGCCGCCCTCGTCGCGCTTTGGGGGGAAGAGCTGCTGATCCAGCGGTGCACAGTTCACAAGCACCGCAACCTGCTCGCCCACGCCCCCAAGCTCATGCACGACGAGCTGACCGAAGACTACCGCGACATGATCTACGCCGAGACCGCTGCCGATATCGAAGTGCGGCGGAAGGCGTTCCTGCGCAAGTGGCACCTGAAATGCCGCGCGGTCGCCAACAGCCTCGAGGAGGCCGGAGATCGGCTCTTCGCCTTCACCCGCCTCGATCCGTCCCAATGGAAGTCGGCGCGCACGACAAACGCGATAGAGCGGCTGAACGAGGAATTTCGCCGCCGCATCAAGACCCAGACCGTGCTGCCCTGCGCCGAAACCGTGCCGATGCTGCTCTGGGCGCTCCTCGCCTCCGGTCAGATCCAGATGCGCAAGGTCGATGGGTGGGAGACGCTCTCTCAGCCGATCGCGCCAATCACGCTTGACCTCGCGGCCTGAGAAGCGGAACCTTCATACGCTCGGAGCACGTCGCTAGGCAATTTCCACCAGATCCGAGACACGACCCATCGTTGCGCCCCTGCGCGATGCGGGGTGCTATACCGCTTTTCCGGGCCTGACACCGACCGTTGACGCTGAAGGAACGACATGGATCGTGCGGGTTCAGGAACTGGCTGCGGTGCCGGGTGCCGAGTTGCGCGATCCGGTAGGGTCTCTGGCCGAACATCGCGACGCGCTGAAACGCGCCCTGGACATCCTGATAGACGGAATTTGAAAAACGGTCTGCAGACCGCTCCGACACCGCACCGAATCACAGCGACGCTGCGGTCCTGCCAGATTACCGGCCACGGAAGGCTCTGCGCGCTCCGAAACTGATTTCGGCTTCCTCGCCGACGATATGGGTCTGGCCACGACCATTTCGTCTCTTGCCTAACTTAGCTTAGCTTGCACCCGGTGACTTGCCTTCCCTTCCGTCCCTTCGTCCGTCGCGCGGCGTCGACAGGATCTGACGCGCAATAACGCCGGGCACCATGCTCGTGGGTTTACACTTCACCGTAATCGCGAGCCAAGTCGAACGTGCAATTACACGCTCGTGAGCAGCGTCAGCGACCTTTGCCTCGCGGGCCTTGAAGCCGATGTTGCGCAGAACCTGATTGCACGAAGATGATTATTCCCAAACGCCTTCACCTCCGGGAGTCGCCTCTCCAAAGAGCAGTTCCCGACTGGTTGGAGGCATTGGAAGGCGGCAGATCACGACGCCCTGTCGGGGAGACGGCGATCCACGTAGAGGAGCGTTGCGCTGATGATCACGGCGACGATCGCCAGCATCGGCACGACCGCCATCATCGTCGGCACGTCGAGGGTTCCGATGGCGTTCATGACGAGATAGCCCAGACCGCGCTGGGAGGCGAACATTTCGCCGATCAGGACACCGAGAAGCGTCAGCGAGAATCCAACCCGCAGGCCGGAGACGAGCTCGGGCACGGCAGCCGGCATCACGACGCGCATGATCAGTTGCCCTTTGGAGAGACGAAGGACGCGCGCCGTCTTGAAGTACACCGGGGCAATGGTTCGCACCGCCCCAAGCGTGAAGATTGCTACCGGGATGATGCCGTGGATCGCCCCGAAGGCGACCTTGGCCGACATGCCGAGGCCGAAGATGAGCAGTATCAGCGGATAAAGCGTGATCTTGGGCAGCGAATAGAGCGAGACGAGGATCGGCTCCGCCACCTCGCCCGAAAGGCGATGCAGGCCGAGCGTCATGCCGATCGAAAAACTGCCGAGCACTGCGATCACGAGGGCGTAGAGGAGCGCGGAAAGTTCTCGCGCACATGCGGCCAGAAGGTCGTGCTCGCCAGCATCTCGGCGGCACGGGCGAAGGTGACGGCGGGCGAGGCGATGGCGATGTCTCCGGCGAGCCAGTGCAGGAATTGCCAGAGCGCCAGCAGCGCCAGGATGAAGAGCATCAGGGCGTACATGGTGCGGTTGTCGAGATTGTTGAACGCATAGGCGATGGAATAGCCGAGGCCCGAGGTCGACATGATGAACTTGGCGGCGATCACCCCGATGAACGAATAGGCGTTCGCAAGCTTCGCCCCGGTGAAGAACTGGGGCGCGGCGCACGGGAGCTTGATCATCAAGGCGGTGCGCAGCGGCCCCATCCCCGCGACGCGCGCTGCGGCCTGAATGGCACGTGCCGAACTCGATGGCGAACGTTCAATGACGTCGCACCATCGCACTTGCACCAAGGCTCGATCGGTGTCCCTGCTGTGCAAGCACATATCACCGATCCGAAGTCACGGCACTTTATTATGCAGAAGGATTGAAGGCCTCTTCCAGAACTGAAGCCGTCCTCCAACTCCGCCGATGGCACGAAGGCGCGAATGAAAAAAGGGGCCAGCAAAGCTGACCCCTAATCCGCCTACTCGGCGGCGAACTGATAATCTAAGTCACCTAAGTGACTCATCCAGGATGCAAAGCACTCTAGATTGCACTCTAAGCCGCCTTGCGGCGGCGCACATACCAGTCTGCATCCACCTGACGAAAACGCCAAGTAGACCCAGATGATATAGCTTAGCTTGCGACTAACGTCAAGCCTATTTTTTCGAGCCTTGGAATTTTTTTGACGTGGCCCAGACTACGTGATCGACGCAGCTTACCAACGGCACCGCCGCCCGGCGCATTGCCTCTCCTGCTCCCGCAGACCGGGCGGCGCACGTTCTTCTGCCACGCCGCACCTTTTCACACGAGCCATGCCACGACTTCAGCCTGCCCTTCGGAAAAATGCCTTCGATCGTGAGTTCCTGATGAAGAACCAAGGTCAGGTTGACCAGCCTGACGATCGAACGGCGGAAGCGCATTCCGAAATCAGGAAAGCGGTCGTCGAGGAGGCCTCATCGCGGCTATCAGGCCAAGCATTTCGCCTGGGCGGACGATACATCCACTCCGTTCAACATCGGCGAGGTTCGAATATGGTCAAGACTCGTCGGGTACAATGACAATCGGCAATGTTTCGAAGCTCCAAGGCCGGCCCGCGAATTCATCGGCAACGCCGGTTTCTGGCTTACCAACGGTTCTATACACTCGCACCCCCCGACATCATGCAGAAGCTTCAGGCGGCAAGGCGCGATCCCGCCCTCGAGTCGGCCTTCGTCAAGCTCAGCGAGTTCGATCTCTTCATCCCTGACGACATCGCCCAGGCGCAGATAATCATGTTCCGCTAACCAAGCGGTTCGGTTGACGCTCTCGAACAACGAGCTCGACGCTTTGAAGGCGGTTTCCGATTAGGGGCCTCCTTTCGCGAGGACAACCGCTGCAGTGGGCACCAGGGGCAGAGGCGTGCGACGGTGGCGAGATGCGCGGCGATTCGGCCGAGCACCAGATGATCGAGGAGCTATCGCCGTCGGCGAGCGTGAGAATGATCTTTTTTGAAGCTCTTCCCGTCGGGTCGGACGCAATCGCGGCCTTGATCACGCCATTCATTGGCGCGTCTGGCGCGTGCGTCGGCGCATTCGAGTGGACGCGTCCGATTGCGACGCTGCATGCTTGGGCGGCCGCATCACCAGCGGTCGAACCGAGAGCGGCGCGAAGACTCGCAAAGCGATGCGCCACCTAGCGGGCATCACCAATTCTCCCCCTGCGTCCGTCGGGGGAACGGGAGACGTCCCACTGTCCGAGCTTGACGTCCGCCGTCGATGCCTTCATCAGGATCCCCACCTCGGAGCCGCTGAGTATACGCTTTTCGATCAGCGTATCGGCGACCAGCTGGACAGCGCGCCGGGCGCCGGAAATCATTCCGATTGCCGCGGCGTAGGCGTACTGAAGCTCGGCTTCGACAGTGGCGCGCAGTTCCGCATCGAGGGCCAGCGCTTTGGTGAAATCAGCCCCGCTGGCGGTGAGGCGCCCGCCCAGGCCGAACGCCAGATGTGCCTGAACGATCATTTCTGTCGCCTGACGCAGGTCGAGCGTAGCGCCGGAGCTGACGTCGCCGAGCACGACCTCCTCGGCGGCTCGTCCCGCGAGCATCATGACGACGCGGGCATCCTTGTCATTTCGGGTGAGCAGGCTGTGATCGAACGATGTTTGAGTTGATCCGCCGGAGATACCGGCAGCAATCATCGAAACCCGCTCGAGCCGCATGCCGAGCGCAAGGGCGGCGATGGCATGCCCGGCCTCGTGCACAGACACCCGTCGGAGCACCGCCTTCGAGCGCTGGTCGGCCGGCGCAATCGCGCGCACGAGATCGTCGAACCGCATCGCCCGGTCCTCTTGCCGGGCGATGGCGCGCGCCTGGGCGACGACGTCGGCCAATGCCGCGCCGGTACGGCCCGCGCCCAATGGGCCAAGGGCAGCGAGATCCACGTCCGCAAGTTCGGATCCGAGGTGGATCCGCAGGATGCCCTGCACGGCTTCCGCGTCCGGCGGTGCGATCACAAGCGTCGGCGATAGCCGCCCCGGTCGAACGAGCGCTGCGTCGAGGCGGTCGGGATGGTTCGTGGCGCCGAGAACGACGAGGCCGGGCGGGCGATCGTCGAGCAGCTTCAGCACGCCGGCGACGACGGGCGTCCACCAGTCCCTCCCCTTGCTGTCGAGCATGGCGCGATCGGGCAGGGCGTCGATCTCATCAAGGAACCAGAGAGCCACGCCGGTTGCGAGCGCCAGGCGGCAGGCGGCAGGCGGCCGCGTGCGAGTCCCGCGCAGCCTTCACGACGTCTCCGAGATTCCCATCTCCGCGCTGGAACCAGTCCGCTACGGAGGTGGCGACCAGCGGCGCGCCGATTGCCTTGGCGAGCGAGCGGGCGAAGGTCGTCTTGCCGAGGCCGGGTTCGGATGCGAGCAGGGCCGAACAGCGGACGCGGGACCAGTCGATCGCGCCGGAGCGGTAGGCTTCGACATCTCTCGTCAGATCCAGCGCCCATGCCATCGCGACACCGTATCCGTGCAGCGAGCCCAGCGGTGGGGCGTCAGCAAGGACGTCGAGACCCCCGATGGACGCCTGCGCGCGTTCGAGGCGGGCGATCGCCACACGCGGTTCATCGTTCGGCCTGATCGCAGACGCTGCTTCGGCGAGGCTTAGGCCGGCGCCGAGATCTGGCGCGACGGCAGGGCATGCCGCTCCGGTCACATCTGCGATGACGGTGCGCAGTTCCTCGCCGATAGGTAGGCGCAGCACAAGCGACGCATCGGCTGTACGCGTCAAGGCGCCGGAAAGCTTCTGCAGATCCGAGTGTCAAGCGAATCGAAGTTTTGACCCCGCATTGCCTCGCAATAAATGCTACCCGAAGCTTTGCTGAGATGCTCAGCCCCGAGCGTGACGGATCACGGGCGGGGCGGGCATGG
>Ga0208490_101075_pt1 | contig 11546 bp, 11 predicted proteins | sample SubbioAug_CSWold_FD_184818 | JGI IMG/M metagenome (GOLD analysis project Ga0208490, IMG submission 184818) | Serpentinite rock and fluid subsurface biosphere microbial communities from McLaughlin Reserve, California, USA - CR11Aug_CSWold (SPAdes) | ecosystem: Environmental > Terrestrial > Deep...
TCACGAGACGCCGGGCGCGGACGGCCAGCTCGAGCACGAAGCGGCCTTCGGGCTCCTGGGGGGAGTGCCCCGTGAGCTGGGCGATCCGCTCGAGCCGGTAGACGACCGCACGCGAGCTGAGATGCAACGTGCGGGCGGCGGCGGACACGTTGCCGCCCGTGGCGACGAACGCGTCGAGGGTGTCGATGAGGTGCTGGGCACCCCCGCGTGCAGCATCGAGCGGCCCCAGCACCGCGACGACCAGCTCGGCGCCGAGGGACGGGTCGGCGACGAGCACCCGCCAGGGAAGGAGGTCACCGAACCGGGCGACTGCCCCGGTCCCGGCGTTGCGGGCCGCAAGCTCGAGGGACTGGCGGGCCTCACCGTAGGATCGGACCACCCCACCGGGCCCTGCGTGTGCGCCCCCCACCCCGACCCGCCACGGCCCCTCGCCAGTCTGCTCCAGCGTGCGGACCAGCTCGGCGGTGGGATCACGATCGGCACAAGGGAACACGCACACCAACAGCCCCTCTTTGGTCGCGACCACCGCGTCGCGCCCGCCGAAGGCGGCCAGCACGTGCGCTTCGACCCGCCGGTGGACCGGCCCGGCGTCAACCAGCCGCCGGCCGGTTCGGGCCGCGGTGACGGCATGGGCGCCGGCGAGGTTGAACCCGAACCGGGCCGCCCGCTCCTGCAGCAGCTCCGGATCCGCCGCACCCGAAAGGAGATCATCGACGAACTCGCGGCGCATCGACTCCTCGTAGCGCACCGTACGACGCTGGGCCTCTTCGTAACCCCCGGCGAGCGCCGCCGCACCGTCATCGGCCGCCCGGAACATGATGGCCGCGACCGCGGCCACCGCTGCGGCTTCAGCCCCGGCGGCCCGCTCGGCGATGTCGCCCCACAACCGCCACGTCGCGCTGAGGTAGAGGTCCAGCACCGCCGCCAGGGCGACGCCCCGCTCCGCTGCCTCCTCGCCCGAGCGCCGACAGGCATCCAGGTCGTCGCGTCCCAACCGGCGACCGGCTCGTGCCGCGTCGAGCACGGCGGGCAGGTACCCCCCGAGCAGGGCGGGATCGATCCGCGCGTCGCGCCCGGCCCGTGCAGCGACATCATCGACGTTTTCCAGTGACTGGGCCACCAAGGCTGCGAAGGCCGACCGGGCCGGCACCGCACCCGAACGGCGAGGGGATGATGGTGGGGTCATGGCTCGTCCAGTCTGCCGGATATCCGGATGTCCGAAGCCTCCATGCGCCGGATCCGGGGGCCTCGGGCGCCTGGATCTCCTGATTCATGAAGGTACGTCGCCAGAGAATCGTTCACAAGATCGCCGTGTCCGCGCTCGACGGCCGGCCGAAGATGAGAACATGACGGACCGCTGGGACCGACGACGACCCCCGGCCGACGCGGCGGCCGCGAAGCGATGACCAGGAACGTGCTCAAGACCACCGTCCTGCTCGGCGGGCTCGGAGGGCTCGTGGTGCTGATCGGGTCGCTGTTCGGGCCCGGTGGAGCAGTGCTCGGCCTCGCCTTGGTCGGGGCGTCGTACTGGTTCTCGGATCGCCTCGCCATCAAGGCCGCCCGGGCGGTCCCGGTGAGCGAGGCCGAGATGCCCGACTACTACCGCATCGTGCGCGAGCTGACCCAGACCGCCGGGATGCCGATGCCAAGGCTGTACGTCACGCCCGACCCCCAACCGAACGCCTTCGCCACCGGCCGCAGCCCCGCGGCACGCTGCCGTCGCGGTCACCGCAGGGCTCGTCGCCACACTCGAGCGTGACGAGCTACGGGGCGTGCTCGCCCATGAGCTCGCCCACATCGCCAATCGCGACGTGCTCATCGGCTCCATCGCCGCGGCGGTCGCCACCGGCATCAGCTTCATGGCCAACATGGCCATGTGGGGCGCCGCTTTCGGAGGCAACGACGACGAGGACCGCCATGCCAACCCGCTGGCCCTGTTCGTCGCGGCGCTGTTCGCCCCGATAGCTGCGGCCCTGCTGCAGATGGCCTTGTCCCGCGGCCGCGAGTACGAAGCCGACCGCGCCGGTGCCCGCCTCGCCGGCAGCGGGGAATCGCTGGCCCGCGCCCTTGCCAAGCTGGAACGAGCGGCCGCCGCCGTGCCCATGCCGGTGCAGCCCGCCCAAGCGCACAAGTACATCGTCAACCCGCTCACCGGCCGACGGATCCGCTTCGCAGCGCTCTTCGCCACCCACCCGCCCACCGACCAACGCAATCGCCCGCCTGCGCGACCTCCCGGTCGGCGCCCGGGCATGACCGCCCGCAGCACCACGTCGAGCGAGCTGCCCGAAGTCGAGCCGGCGTCGACCGGGGATCGCCGGCCACGGTCGATCATCCACCCCACCGCGGGACCACCCGGCCAGGAGCCTCCCCGGACCCTGGTTCCCGCCGCCAGCCCGGTGGCGGCTCCTGGTGGGAATGTCACCCACCCACTCCTGGCCACCGTGCAGGCCCCCGGTAGCGCGCGCACATCGCGGCGCAGATCATCACCACGATCGTGTCGACCGGAAGGCGGCAGGGGCTACCGGGACGGACCCATCGCGCGGCCCGCTGGCGGTCTGGCGCCGGAAGCAGCGTCTCCCTGCCAGTCGGCACGCCCCCGGCTCGTCAGGTGCGCCCGCAGAGCGGATGAAAGGACCTTGCCAACCCTCGCCACGCCCGTCCGCCCGGTGCGGGCGCACCCCCTCGAGCACCCCGCCGATGAACTCATCGGACAACTGGCCTTCGCCGCCGTCACGAGTCAGGCCCAGCTCGACCGCGGCGTCGACGTACCGGCGGACCGTCTTGCGGTCCACTCCCGCCGACTCGGCGATCGGCCGCTGACCCTCACCCCGCAGCCACAGCCGCAGCACCTCTCGAACCTCGACCACACGAACCTCCCGGTACGCCATCGCCACCTTCCAGACCCGTCGATCGGGGGTGGCGAGTCCACCGGCAACGGCACCGCTGCTGGTGGACCCCGGGTGGTCCCATCACTGGCGGACAGGTGGTCCCATGCTCCTGGCGGAACTCACCTCAAGGTGGTCCCACGCTCCTGGCGGGCGACAACCTGGGCATCGGACAGCGACATGGCGATCCGGCCCCGTGTCGCCGTTCGGATGTCGACGGAGCAGCGCCAGGGCGAACCATCAGAGGTCGAACCGATTGGTTCCGTCGCCCGTCGGCGACAGCGTGGCAACGGTGTGCACCCACGAGTCGTCGGCGACGGCAGCAACGACGTCGGCGTGGTCGTTGCGGGCGTAGCAGCGCCTCCCGTCGGGCAGCTCACAAATGGCCACTGCGTGGTCGGGTGATCCGTCAGTCCGGTACACCACGGTCGCCGAACGAACCACGGCCGCGCCGGTCGGGTCGTCGACGACGTCGACCTCGGCGGTGTCGGAGGTCCCGCCCCACCGCTGCCGTCGCTGCGAGTCCTGGGGAACAGACAGCGGGCCCGGGGTGGCCGACCAGACGGCGGCGACATGCTTGGTCATGTGCATCCCGATGCCGGTGAGGAGCCCCATGGTGTCGGGCCGACTGCGGAGCTGATCGGCCATGTGGCTGATCGAGTGCCCGAGGTAGTTGCTGCTCGGACCTCCGTGGTAGGGAAGGCCTCCGGTCACGGTGATCGGTCGGGCGTCGTCCGGCTCGAGGCCGAGGGCGTCACGGGCGAACGCGACGGCAGACGGGAAGCAGCTGTAGAGGTCGAAGAGATCAACTTCATCAACGGTTGCACCCGCCATCGTGATGGCCGCCTTCGTTGCGCGGCCCATGGCCGGCGAGGCCGCCAGGTCGGGACGCTTCACGAGGTGGACCGCATCGCGAGCGAAGCCCCAGCCACGGAGGTAGACGCGTCGATCATCAGGGACGCCCCAACGGTCGGCGGTCGCCCGCGTCACCATCAGGTTCGCGGCCGCCATGTCGACATCGAGGAACGCGGTCATCCACTTGGTGTACGGGGTTGCCACCGACCGATTGTCCTGGCCGGGGCTCATGAGCTGGTCCGCTGACCGGGAGGTGCGGAACCACGCGTCGGGGTTGACAACGGCAACGGCGTTCAATCGTTCCATCATGCCGGCCATCTCCGTCCGGTCGGCCGGGTCGCCGCCACGGTCCGCCCACCGGGCTTGTTCGAGCAGCGCGAAGGTCAACCACGCCGGCAGGACCCCGTGGGCGATCTCGGTGGGGAGATACCACTCAGCCAAGTTCACGGGAAGATCTGGCGGGGTGGGGTGGGGATGCCGCCACGGCGGCACCTCGCCAGCCTGGGTGTAGCGGCGACGGGTGGCGAGCGCCTCACCCCCGACCACGAGGGCAACCTCGGACTCGCCTGCCAGCATCCGTTCAGCGGCCGCGTTGATCAGCCGCTGAGGCGACGTACCAGCGAGGATCGACTCCTCGCAACGGATCCCTTGCAGCCCCAGCGACGAGGCAAGACGCGCAGACGGACGGTCGTACGTCCACGACTGGCAGTGCACAACCCCCAGATGATCGACGGCGCCAATCACCTCGCGACCGATCCCGACGTCGGCGGCGGCGGCCCGCGCCACCAGCTCCCACATCTCGAGCGGCTCGGGCGACGGATCGGTGCCCGGATGCCACGTCGCGCGCGCCGTACCGACGAGACACGGAAGACGGGAATCGGCCAGACTGCGGTGATGCATGCTCCGTAAGTTACGTGTTGCACTTCGTAGGCACGAACTCTACGGTCTGACGTCCTGAGATCGTGGGAGAACGACGTCATGGCCAGCGCAGCCCCACTTGCCGGTGTTCGCATCATCGAGTGTTCGTTGCTCGGAGCGGGAGCGCTCGCCACCCACCTCGTCGACCTGGGCGCCGAGGTCATCAAGGTCGAGCCACCATCGGGTGACTACGTCCGTGAGATGACCTGGCCGATCGTGGATGGCGTGTCGCTGATGCACCTGCACATCAACCGCGGCAAGCGGTCGATCGTGTTGAACCTCCGCGCCCCAGAGGGCGCCGAGGTGTTCAAGGAACTCGTCCGCGACGCGGATGCGGTGATCGAAGCGATGCGGCCTGGCGGCCTGGAGCGCAGAGGTCTGGGCTACGACGACCTGAAGGCGATCAACCCCAAGATCGTGTTCTGCACCATCTCGGGCTACGGCATGACAGGTCCATACAAGGAGATCCCGTCCCACGGGGTCGCCTACGACGCATGGGCTGGGCTCGTGAAACCCGAAACCGACGACGACGGCTTCTGTTGCATCCCCGAGCACCCTTCCACCGGCATCCACGCCGGGCCGCTGTTCGGAGCGTTCGGGGTCGTGGCAGCGATCCTGGGGGCACGGGCCACCGGAGAGGGGTCACAGCTGGAGATCGCCCAGTCCGACGCCTCGGCGGCCATGGACTGGCTTCGCAGCGAGACGTGGAAGGCCTACGAGCGCGCCGAGACCGAAGTGACCGGGAACCAAAGCGACAACTACGAGCGCCGAGCGCCTGGCACCGCCGGCATGCGCGACGGCGTCCGCTACCAGTTCTACGCCACCAAAGACGATCGTCACGTGCTGTTCATGGCCTCCGAGCAGGAGTTCTGGCAGAACTTCTGCTCTGGCGTCGACCGCCTCGACCTGTTCGAGCGGTGGCCCGGCAGCCGGTACGGCGACCACGCCAAGGGCAACCGCGAGCTGCAGGCCATCCTGCGCGACATCTTCCGGACGAAGACGTCGTCGGAGTGGATCGAGTTCGGCACCACCCACAACACCTCATTGGCACCGGTCAACACGCCCAAGACCCTTCCCGAGGACCCCCAGTTCCAAGACCGCTTCGAGTGGATGTCCGCCGAAGACGTCGGTGCCGCCATGCTGGGGACACCGATCAAGTTCGTCAACACGCCCCTACCCCAGCCGAGCCGAGCCCCGACGGTAGGCCAGCACACCGACGAGGTGCTCCAATCGGTCCTCGGCTACGACGACGACCGAATCACAGCCCTGCGAGAGACCGGCGCCATCACGTGAACGAACTGCGGTGAGCACCCAAAGGATCGCAGCGTCGGCGTGACGCGAGCACCTTGTTGCGGCACCGTCGCGACGAGGTGCTCGCGGAGCCGGGCGCGGGCCGAGGTCTCGTTGAAGTGCGGGTCGAACGCGACGCCGTCGAGGGGGTGCTGGTCGAGAAGCCCCCAGGCCATGACGGCGGTGAGGGTGGCGCCGTGGAGCTCGGCTTCCTCGGCGGCCCAGCGCAGCGCTTCGGCGCTGCCGGGGGATCCGTCGACGCCGACGACGATGCGGGTAGGTGGGGCGATGGTCATGGTCTGACGCTCCTCGTCGCAGGTGCACGGGGTTCGGTTCTCGGGCCATGGGTGCGCCCGGGTCGGGCGACAATGGCGATGGGGATCGCTGGAGTGGTGACGTTGGCGCCGACGCGCTCGATCGTGGCTTCGGTCACCGCTTCCCTTTGCGAGCAGGCACGAGCGCGATGCGCTGGTGTGTGGCGAGGGTGCCGTCGGGGACGATCTCGAGTCGTCCTTGCCGGCTCAGGATGATCTCGATGAGCTCGTCGACGATGTCGTCGATGACGTCAGGGGCGTTGGGGTCGTCGGCGCGCTGGAGGGTGTCGTCAGCACGGAGTCGTGCCGCGACCTCGAAGTGCTCTTCGACGAGGAGAAGTGCGCCGCGTTCGCGCCGGGCGTGGCGCCACACCTGGTCCAGCCCGCTCGACGCCCGTCCGGCGCCGACGGCCTGGTCGAGCTGGTGCAGGGCGGCGACGCGCCGTTCGGTGAGCATCTCGGCCACTGAGGGGGCGACCGTTGCGGCGAGGGCGGTGAGGCTCGGGTCGGCGGCGCGCCGGACCACACCTTCGACGCGGGCGATGTGGCTGGTTCGGCCGAGGAACCGGGAGAGCGTCGGCTCGACGCCGACGACGACGAGCGGGTCGGTGTCGTCGCCGACCGCTTCGCTGATGCCCATGTCGAGCGCGCGGAGCCGGCGGGTGCGGCGGGCCTCGATGGCGTCGCTGCGGTCGCCGCTTCGGTGGTCGCGGCTGGTGGAGGGGTGTTCGACGGTATCGCGGAGCGGGAGGGTCTGGGGGTGGAGGCGGCCCCCGTGGCCCCGCAGGAGGCGGGGGTGCTCGAGGCTGAGGGCGAGGATCCAGTAGCGGGGGCTGCGCAGGTCGTGGTGGACGAGGTCGCGGGTGGCGAAGGTGTCGTCGACCACGACGCGCTCGCGGACGTGCACGGCGAGCCCGACCCAGCCGCAACCTTCGCTGGAGGCGTAGACGGCGAGGCTGCGGGCGCCGTGGGGCGCCTCGGCGTTGACGACGGCATCGTCGAGGTGGGCGAGGAGTCGCCCGTCGGGGTTGCCGTCGAACTCGGCAAGCAGCCGGAGGTTGGCCTCGCGTTGCAGGCGGCGAAGCCGAGCCGGCCAGGGCGTCGCCCCGTCGATGGGAACGAGCAGCGAGACCGACGGGTAGTGGCGGCGGTGGGCAGCGATGGCGGGATCGACGGTAAGCACAGCATGACTCCGATGGGAAGGGAAGGTGGGCGAGGTGACCGGCCGTGAGGCGGGGATGATCGACGGCAACGCAGGGTGAGCTCAAGGCCGCTCGGACAGTCCCGGCCAGGCATGGCCGTCACCCGACCAGAGCCAGGATGCGGCCGCGACTGGTCGCGCAGGTAACGCACGCCCTGGTCTCGGGCAGGGCCCGCAGGCGGGCCAGGGGGATCCGGTCCCCGCAGGTCTCGCAGGTGCCGTAGGTGCCGGCGGCGAGGCGGGCCAGGGCGTCGTCAGCGGCACTGACGGTATCGGCAGCGAGGCGGGCCAGCGCGAGGGCGTTGGCCCGGTCGGCGTCGTTGCTGCCGCCGTCAGGGGTGTCGCTGTCGAGGAGGTCGCTGAGGTCGCGATCCCCGAGCGCAGAGGTGGCATCCGTGCGCAGCGACGCGGCGAGCCTCGCCGAGGACTGCCGTCGACGTTCCAGCCGGCCGGCGAGGTCGTCGAGGGTGGACGGGGAGAAGGGGGTGGGCATCGGGTGCCTCCGGGGGTTGGTGGACTTCGCATGAGCGAAGGTCTCTCCCGCCCTGGTGGGGCCGGTGCCGCCGGGCCATGTGGCCGTGATGACGACTGCACCGTCCGAGGGATACTCCCCTTCAACCATGATCTTACGAACAACAGATCACGTATTGCAAGTAGTTTGTTCTCGGCAACTGAGATTCAGGCGCTGCGTCGTCGGCGGGGGCGGAGTCGGCCGAGGGCGACGAGCAGCTCGCCGACCGTGTGGTCCTCCTGGAGAGGGTGGCGGAGGTGACCGTCGGCGTTGATCGTGTAGCGGTTCCGGCGGCCTTCGCGAGTGCGGGTGACGAAAATCGGGACTGTCTGGTCGGCGCCAGGGGCTGTCCGATGGAGCTCGCGACCGCCAGCGCGGGTGAAGCGTGCCGGTCGTTTTATGAGAACCATGATTCAGGAAGCAAGGTTGGTATGTCTGTGCCCTGTCGCTATCGTTGGACTCGAACCTGACCGCACGAGGAGCACGCACGTGGGACTACTCGACATGGTGAAGGGCCTGTTCGGCAGCGACATCGTCCAGAACGCGCTCGAATCGACCGGACTGAACGAACACGTTGAGGGCTTCCTCGGTGAAGGCACCGCCGTTGCCGAGTCGCTCGGTGTCGACGCCGACCAGGCGGTCGAGACGTTGGGAGGCGTCAGTGAGGTGCTCCCGGACGGTTTCGGTGAGGTTGTCCAAGGTGCCACGGAAGGCGCGCTTCCAGACACTCCCGTCTGACAGCGCCCTTCCAGACACAATCGTTCGGTTTCCGCGCCAGCGGGTCCTGGTTGGTCGCCGCGGCCATCGACGTGGCAGATTGCCCCGATGGCCGCCCTGACCGCGCTCGCCCTCGCCGGTGGACTCGTGTGCCTGGTGGTGGGGGCCGAGCTGCTCGTGAGGGGCGCCGCGTCGATCGCCACCCGTCTCGGCATCGCGCCGATCATCATCGGCCTCACCGTCGTGGCCTTCGGCACCAGCGCCCCCGAGCTCGCGGTGAGCGTTAGCGCCGGGCTGAGCGGTGAGGGCGACGTGGCCTTCGGCAACGTGGCCGGCTCGAACATCGTCAACATCCTGCTTATCCTCGGCGGGTCGGCGGTGATCGCCCCGCTCGTGGTCTCGCAGCGGATCATCCGGCTCGACATCCCGCTCCTCGTCGGCGTGTCGGTCGTGGCGCTGCTGCTCTCCCTCGACAACGAGATCGGCCGGCTCGACGGCCTGCTCCTCTTCGCCGGGATCCTCGCCTACACCGGCTGGTTGATCCGAGCCGCCCATCGCGAGCGGGAGGAGGACCTGCTGACCGAGTACGGCACCGCCGTCGAGGAGCTAGAGGTCGAGGTGATCGACAAGCCGCTGCCGGTGCAGGTGGCCTTCGTCATGGCCGGCCTCGTCGTGCTCGTCGTCGGGTCCCAGCTGCTCGTGGCCTCGGCCACCGACATCGCCGCTTCGCTCGGGGTGAGCGACCTCGTCATCGGCCTCACCGTCGTCGCGCTGGGCACCTCGCTCCCTGAGCTCGCCACCTCCCTCCTGGCCGCCTACCGCGGCCAGCGGGACATCGCCGTCGGCAATGTGGTGGGCTCGAACCTCTTCAACATCATGTGCGTCCTGGGCCTCACCGGGATCGTGTCGCCGGATCCGATCCCGGTGTCGGACACCTCGCTGCAGGTCGACTTCCCGGTGATGCTGGCTGCAACGGTCGTCCTCCTCCCGATCATCTGGAAGGGCTTCGCCATCCGGCGCTGGGAGGGGCTGGTGCTCATCGTGCTCTACGCCCTCTACGTGACCTTCCTGATCCTCGATGCCGGCGACAGCGACGCCGTCGACGTGATCCGGCCGGTGGCGCTCGTGGTGGTCCCGCTGGTGCTGCTCGGCTTCACCCTCGCGGCCGTCCAGGCTCGCAGGGCCAGGTCCGGTCCGGTCCCGCTCGATGGAACCGAGGGGCGCGCCGAGGCGCGGCGCTGAGGGCGCGGGTCAGCCCCGGGAGCCGGCAAGGCGACGGAGGGCGGCCCCGCCCACCAGGGCGGCGGCGGCGAGGACCAGCGGGGCGGCACCCGGTGGCCGGCAGCCGCTCGCCGGTGCCCTCCGACCGCGGGGAGCGTGCCAGCCCGGGGGGCGGCACCACCTCCTGTCCCACCGGACGTCCATCGCGCAGGAACGTGACCGTCACCTCGCGGTCGGACTGGACGTCGAGCTGGGGGATGCCCGAGCAGCCGGCGCGACCCAGGTCCAGGGACAGCGAGGCGACGGCGACCAGGCGTCCCGAGATGACGGCCTTGCTCGGTCCCGCCGCCTCGGCGACGGCGATGCCGGTGAGCAGGTGCGGCGACGGCCCGTCGACCCCGGCGCGCTCCACCGAGGTGACCTCACCCCGACGGCGACCGGTGCACCCGCTGGTGAGCTCGACGACGCCGGTGACGTCGCGTGCGTCGGCCCCCGCTACCACCACGGCGCCGACCCAGTAGGCCCCGTCCACCCGGGCGCCCACCTCCGCGAGCAGCTCGCCCACGAGCGGCGCCCGCGCCGCCTCGTCCTCGGACAGCACCGACGCCGGGCGCACCCGTAGCGACACCTCGGCCGGGGCGTGGGCCCGCTCCGTGGGCGGCGAACCAGCCCGCCTCACGGGCCCAGCTGTCCTTCACCGTGAAGGTTATGTGGTCTTCGGCCGGGTGAAGGGCGAAGCGGTGCTCGTGGCCCAGCTCGGCGAGGCGCTCCGCCTGTCGGGCGACGCCGGCCACCGGCACGGGCTCATCGAGCGCTCCGTGGGTGATCCAGAACGGCACGTGGCGGGTGCTCTCGAGCTGCGGGTAGGTGAAGAACGGGTTGTCCGACGGCAGGTCCAGCCCGGTCCAGATGCCGTTGGTCGGTGGGCCGACCACGCTCACCGCGGAGGCGAAGCTGTCGGGCATGAGGGTGACCAGCCGGTAGGTGCCGTAGCCCCCCATCGAGTAGCCGGACACGAGGATGCGGTCCGGATCGACCTCCTGGAACCTGGCCCGGGCGTCGGCCCACACCTCCAACGTGTCGACGAAGGCCTCGTCCAGGTACCACCGTCCGGACCGCGCCCCAGGGGGGTGACGACCGCCGCGTCGAGCACATCGCCCACCTGCTCGTAGAAGGACCGGAAGGTGGGGCTGGTGCGGCCCCGGTACTGGTTGTGGTGCACCGAGAGGCTGTGCAGGTTGAGCAGGAGCGAGACCGGTGACCCGGGCCGGTAGCCGTCCGGCACCCACACCGCGTAGGGAGCCGGTGGGGAGGATGTCGGCCAGCATCAGGATCAGTTCGTCGGCCACCCCCTCGGGCACCGGATAGGTGGAGGTGTCCGCGAACGGGACGCGGACGACCTCGGCCTGGGTGCCGTCGATAGTGTTGCCTAGGATCCAACCGCCGCCCCCGAGGGCTTGCCACGTTCGCCAGCGGTTTCGCTGTCTGGCGCCGCAGACCAAGCGGCGCTGCTGACCCTCGGTCGGGCCGACGCTGCCCTCTACGAGGCCAAAGCCCAGGGACGCGACGCAGACGTGGAGCCTGCTGCATCGTCGCTGCGGGACAGCCGCTGACATCGCGGCGCTGCCGCACCC
>Ga0208490_101078_pt1 | contig 11525 bp, 10 predicted proteins | sample SubbioAug_CSWold_FD_184818 | JGI IMG/M metagenome (GOLD analysis project Ga0208490, IMG submission 184818) | Serpentinite rock and fluid subsurface biosphere microbial communities from McLaughlin Reserve, California, USA - CR11Aug_CSWold (SPAdes) | ecosystem: Environmental > Terrestrial > Deep...
GTTCCCCGCCGTCCGCGAGGCGGTGGCGATCTACCACGCCCACGTCCACGGCCAGATGAAGGTCCCCAACGGCATGCTCGGCGTGCTGCAGATCGGCGATGTCGCGCTTCCCCGTGGCCGCACCATCAGCGGCGTCGAGATCCCCGCCGACCTCGAGCTCGCCCAGGAGTTCCCGATGGTCCTCAACGACGCCGGCACGATCGGCCTGTCGCTGAACGGCAAGAGCTTCCCGGCCACGGCGCCGATCGTGGCCGACGAGGGCGACTGGATCCTCGTGCACTACGCCAACGAGGGACTGCAGGTGCACCCCATGCACCAGCACCAGTTCGACCAGCTGGTCGTGGCCAGGGACGGCATCCCGCTCGACAACCCGTACTGGGCCGACACCGTGAACGTCGCCCCGGGCGAGCGGTGGACGGTGCTGATGCACCTGGACGAGCCCGGGACCTGGGTCTGGCACTGCCACGTCCTGACCCACGTCGAGCGGGCCGAGGGCATGTTCGGCATGGCGACCGCGGTGGTCGTCAGCTAGCGACGCACGGGGGCACCGACGGGGCGCAGGGGCGCAGGCACCGGGGGAGGGGCCTGCGCCCCTGTCGCGTCCGGGGTTGAATGGCCCGGTGCCCAACCCCGAGGCCGTGGCCGCCGCCCTGGCCGACGCCCACGCCGGACCCGTCGACGGGCTTCCCGACGGTCATCGCCTGGTCGACTACGCCGAGTCCAGCCGGGCGGGAGACTGGAGCCTGCGCAGCGCGCTGGTCCGCTTCGCCCAGCCCGAGCCGACCCGAGCCGGTGCCGTGCTCGAGCTGGTCCGCCGGACCGATGGCGCGCTCAAGCCGCACCGCCGGCGGCTGGAGTCGGCGTCGGCGCCGTCCCACCCCGACCTCGGGCCCGGCCTGCTCGTCGCCGGCGACGGTGGGACGCTCGCCATCGGCGCCGACGCTCGCCGGGTGCTCGACGCCCCGGCGGCCGACCTCGCCCGCGCCGCGCTGCGCCTCGAGGACGGCGACGACGTCGTCGCTGCGTACACGGCGGCTGCGGGTGACGACCCCACGTTCGCCGCGGTCCCGTTGCTCGTCGTGGCGCTCGAGCTCGACGCCATCGCCGAGGCGCTGGTGCCGTGGGCGCAGGTGCACGACGGGCCGCCGCCGGTGGCCGTCGTCGACGAGCGGGCCGCGGCGGCCTTCGCTCGCCTCACCGAGCTCGGCGTGCCACGCGAGACGGGCGGGCGCCCGCCCGGGCGAGGGCGGGGCTGAAGCCGGTCAGAGGCGGTTGGGCAACCCCGCCCGCTCCCGACGGAACCGACCGATGCCGCGGCCCTGGGAGACCTGGTCGACCAGGACCGGCGCGTCACCGGCGAGGGCGCCGAGGAGCCGGGGTGCGCGGGTCGGCTCACCGCCGAAGTACCAGAGGCTGGCACCCATCGCGAGGAGCACGACCACAGCCACGACGCGGGCGAACCGGCTCTCGACGAAGGGCTCGAGGATCCCGGCGATGGGTGTCGGGGCAGTCGGCCCGGCGAGCTCGCTCGGGGGGGGCTGCTCGGCGTCTCGGCTGGCGGGACCACGACGCCGGTGTCCACGTCGCTCACCGGCGTGTCCACCACCACGGGCGGGAGCGTCGTCGGCAACGTGAAGGGATCGGGTTCCGGGAGCTCGGCAACGGGCGGCGGGAGCTCCTGGCCCTGGGTGACCTCGAGGCTGGACTCGTCGGGGGCCTCGAAGAACAGCGAGAACGGGTCGCCGCTGCTCGGGTCCGGCAGGATCACGATGTCGAGCACCCGCTCGCCGAAGGGGACGAACCCCTGCGGGATCGTGAACTGCATGCCGGTGCCGTCCGCGGTGACCCGTCCACCGAGGGACAGGCGGGCGCAGTCGTGGGCCGGTCGGTCGCCCCACGGCTGGGCCGGGCCGGGGCTGAACTCGCTCAGCGCCGGGCACGCGACCACCGACCCGGCTGGCGTCGACCCGCTCGCGAACCGCAGCAGCAGCTCGCCGGCACCGATGTCACCCCGGTAGCGCAGGGCCGACAGGGCGATGGCGCCCGTGGGGTCGTTGGCCACCCACAGGCCGCCCTCGGGTACGCCGGGGTTCGGCGTCGCCGGGCCCGGATCCTCGGGGAGCGGTGCGGGGGGCTGGGGCAGCGTCGGGATCGGCACCGGCAGGGGCACCGTGGTCACCGGTCCCCCGTCGGTGCCGGGGATGGTCGGGTCGGTCGGCAGCTCCTGGGAGGGGGAGGCGGCCGAGCGGAAGGGCACCGGTGCCGTGACGGACTGACCCTCGACGTCACCCTGGAAGGGCAGACGGCGGCTCCACCAGCCCGTGTCCTGGGGGGCCTCGGCCGACGACGGTGCCGGCAGGACCCCGACGACCGTGCCGAGCACCATGCAGACGAGCGCGAGCACCCGGCTGGCGCGCCGCCGGGTCATCGTTCGTCCTCGGACGACCGGGCCACGAGGGGTGCCCGGCGGCGGCGGGAGCGTGCGCCGTTGGGGGCGTCGTCCGCCTCCGGCACGTGCACCGGGGCCTCGAAGACCGTGGTGGGGTCGGCCGTGGCCGGGGCGGCGCCCCCTCCATCGGACCGGTTGATGATGTCGAGGTCGCCACCGAGGTACGCGTCGATCACGCGCTTGTTGGACAGGACCGTGTCGGCGTCGCCCTCGACCACCACGGCGCCGAGCTCGAGGGCGATGATGCGGTCGGACACCCCGGTGATCAGCGGCATGTCGTGCTCGATGATGAGCAGTGCGCACTTGGCCTCGCGCTGGATCCGCTTGATGAGGGGGCCGAGCGCCTCGGTCTCCTTCTGGGCGATGCCCGAGGAGGGCTCGTCGAGGAGCAGCACGGTGGGGTCGTGGGCGATCGACATGGCGAGATCGACGATGCGCCGCGAACCGGTCGACAGCTCGGACACGAACTTGTTCCGGTAGTCGCCCAGGTTCATGAGCTCGATGAGGTCGTCGACCGTGTACCGGACGTCCATCTCGGAGTCGAACACGGCGGGCAGGCCGAGCAGCGGCGAGAGGTGGTCGCGCACCTCGATGTGGCGCTCCAGGCCGAGCGCGATGTTCTCCGACACGGTCAGCGACGGGAAGATGCGGGCGTCCTGGAAGGAGCGACCCAGGCCGAACGCAGCTCGCTTGTCGGGGCTCCAGTCGGTGACGTCTTCGTCTCGGAAGACGATGCGGCCGGCGTCGAGCTTCAGGAAGCCCGAGATCTCGTCGAAGATCGTGGTCTTGCCGGCGCCGTTGGGACCGATGAGGCCGAGGATCTCGCCGGGCATGAGGTCGAAGCTGACGTCGTCGGTGGCGGTGATGCCACCGAAGCGCTTCTCGAGGCCGTGCACCGAGAGGACGGGGTGCCCCGGTGCCACGCCGGCCTTCTCGGCCACGGCCGCGACCAGCGACGCCGACGCCTCCTCGTCCCGGAGCGGGGCCGACGATCGCCCGTCCTCGGCGCGCCCGCCCGCACCCTCGAGGAACACCGATCGCAGGATGTCGCCACGCTCGAGCAGCTCCTCGGTCCGTCCGTCGAAGCGGACCTCGCCCTTCTCCATGAAGAAGGCCCGGGAGGCGATCGTGAGGGCCACGTTGATCGACTGCTCGACCAGGATGATCGTGGTGCCCTCGGCGTGGATCTCGCGCACCATGCGCAGCAGCTGCTCGACGATGGTGGGCGCGAGCCCGAGGGACAGCTCGTCGATGACGAGCAACTTGGGACGGGCCACGAACGCCATTCCGACGGCGAGCTGCTGCTGCTCCCCACCGGAGAGGTTGCCGGCGAGCTGGTTCCAGCGCTCCCGGAGCCGAGGGAACTCGTCGAGCACCTTCTCGAGACGGGCCGCGGTCTCGGCCGGGTCCTGCTTGCCGTAGAGCCAGGAGCCGCACTCGAAGTGCTCCGCCACGCTGAGCGTCGGGAACACCGCCTTGCCGCCCGGGACCACGACGATGCCCATCCCGGCGGTGGTCACCGCGTCGGCGTAGGTGATGTCCTCGCCGTCGAAGGTGATCTCCCCGCCACACGGTGGGGCCAAGCCCGAGATGGCCTTGAGGATCGTGGACTTGCCGGCGCCGTTCGTGCCGAGCAGCGCGATGATCTCGCCCTCGTAGACGTCCATGTCGACCCCGAACAGGATCTGGACGGTGCCGTACTTCAGATCGACGCCACGACAGCTGAGGATCGGGGCTGCACCGTCCCGGGAGGGGTCCGTCGCCGGGACGACCAGGGTGGGGTCGACGGTGGTCATGCCTTGACCTCCTCGCGGGGGGCGACGACGTGGACCTCGTCGCTCGCAGGTGGTTGGAAGTGCTCGTGGGCCAGGGCGCCCCGTGGCGTGAAGGCGCCGTGGCACACGGGGCAGACGATCACCTCGGCGTGCTCGACCTCCTGGGCGTGCTCCTCGGCGCGCGTGATGATGCTGTCGTCCTCGGGGGCGTTCGTGACCTCGTCCTCGACCCGCAGGTCGGCGATGAGCGACGGCACGACGATGTCGTACTTGGCCGCCAGGCGACGCAGGTAGCGGTCGCGCAGGGTGAAGAAGCCCTGGGCGAGCCCGCCGGGGAGGAAGAGCAGCACGAGCAGCAGGCCGGGCCCGGTGACCAGCAGCGACAGCCCGTCGAGCAGGTCTTCGCCGAACAGCGAGATCGCCTTGACGATCACCACGCCGGCGATGGCGCCGCCGAGGGACGTGAGTCCGCCGATGACGGTGGCGACGAAGACGTCGATCGAGTTGAGGATGCCGAAGTCGCTCGGGTTGAGGTTGAGCAGGAGGTAGTAGAAGAGCGCCCCGGCCACGGCTGCCATCCCGCCCGACACGGCGAACGCCGCCAGGCGGGTCCGGATGATGCTGATCGAGTAGCTCTGCGCGGCCCGCTCGTTGTCCCGGGAGGCGATGAGCACCCGGCCGCCGTGGTTGCGGCGGTAGCTCGAGGCGGCGAGGAACATCAGCGCCAGGAACAGGACGCAGAGGTAGTAGTAGCCCCGGCTCCCCGAGAAGAAGCCCTGCTCGGTGCCGAGGCCGAAGTCGATGCGCTCCCACAGGACCGGCCGCACGGCGAAGTCGGCCTCGCCCGACGGCAGGATCACCTGCCCGACCCGGTAGTTGTCGTTGCGGTCCTGGAACAGGTAGCCCTCGGCTGCGGCCGCGAGGGCCAGCGAGGTCACCGCGAGCAGCAGCCCCTGGACCCGGAGGGCAGGCAGGCCGACCAGCACCGCCACGACGGCGCCGGCCACGGCTGCGGCCCCGAGCGTGAGCCAGAAGTCCCAGCCGTGGTCGACGAACAGCTTCGCCGCGGTCACCGCACCGACACCGACAAAGGCGAAGTGGCCGAGGCTGATCTGACCCGCCCACCCGGTGAGCACGACCAGGGACAGGCCGACCATGGCGAAGATCGGGAGGAACGTGAGGCGGGTCAGGTCCGAGTCACCGACCACGAAGGGGGCGGCGACGAAGACGGCCACCACGACGGCGAGGAGCACGGACCGCAGGATCTGGAGCTCGCGCAGGTGCCGCAGCTCGGGCGGGATCGGACGGAACTCCTGGAGGGCCTTGAACGAGGACACGCCGGTGTCCTTGGCGCGAGCGCCTCCACCCTTCTGGAAGGCCAGGGCGACCAGGATGAAGACCAGCATCACGGCGGTGGAGATCGAGGACTCGCCCGTGTTCTGCACCGTGGCGAAGTCGACGATGCCGATGCCGATGCCGGCGAGCACCGCCGTCGGGATCGACTCCATCTTGGCGACCACGGCGGCGGCGAGCGCGAAGAGCAGCGCGGAGTAGCCGAGCGTGCCGTTCAACGGCACCGTGGTCACCGATGCCTGGAAGAAGATCACGACGGCGGCGAACAGGCCGGCGATGGCCCAGGCGATGGTCTGCACCTTCTTGACCGGGATGCCGAGCAGGCCGGCCCGGTCGGCGTTCTCCGCTGACGCACGCAGTGCGATGCCGAGGCGCGACTTCTTGAAGAACAGGGTCAACCCGAGGGCGCACGCGACCACGGCCACGAGCGCCGCGATGTTGTTGCCGTTGCCGTAGAGGACCCCGGCGCTGTTGGTCATGCGGAACCCCCCGAAGGGGGTCTGGTCGGAGAAGTTGCCCGGGGGCAAGCCCTCGACGCCGAGCAGCTTGGGGCTGTACAGGTTCATGAACGCCAGGATCTGGCTGATGCCGATCGTGGCGACCGTCAGGATGAGTCGGGGTGAGTCGCGGAAGCGTCGGACGATGAGGATGTCGACGCCGGCGCCGAACACGAGGCCGCCGACGATCGCGATGACCAGGGCCACGACCCAGGGCACGCCCTTGGTCAGGACGAGCAGCACGGCGAACACGGCCGGGACGGCACCCAGTGCGCCCACCGCGAAGTTGATGATCTTGTTGGTCCGGTAGATGAGGATGATGCCGACGGCGAGCAGGCCGTAGAGGGTCCCCTGGGAACCGCCGTTGGTGATCGTGGGCAGGCTGTTGAGCACCCCGTCCCAGCTGAGGCTCAGGTCCGTCCAACCGGGACCCGTGAACTTGAGCAGGCCCGGCGTGTCGAGGGCCACGAGGAAGCCGACGACGATGAGCGCGTAGCGCAGCGCCTTCGTCGACGGGGCGTCGCCGGTCAGGGCACCCCGCAGGCGGTCGAGGTCGGGACCGGTCATCGCGGCATGGCCGGGAGGCCCAGCTTGGACTTGGTCCAACCGTCGACCTTGGTCCGCTGCTCGTCCAGGTGGATGTAGGTGCCGCGCTTGCCGTTGTAGGGGCTGGTCTTGGTGGAGGACCAGTAGAAGCGCATGACGTCCTGGGCCCAGTGGTAGTTCCCCGGGCTGATCTGGCGCAGCACGTGGTTGGCGTCACCACGGGCGCCGAGGCGGAACGCGCCCTGCTCGAAGGTCTCGGGGTTCAGGTTGGGCCCGGCCATCTGGATGCTCGAGGCCATCAGGTTCAGGTAGTCCCACTGGAGGTTGGCCGACTCGAAGGTCTGACCCTGACCGCCCCCGGCCTTGAAGACGTTGAACGCCGGACCGGTGAACTGCTCCGGGGGCGTGCTCACCGAGCGGAACCCGAAGGCGCCGTCGAAGGCGCACGGGTTGCCCTGAGGGCAGCCGACCGTGCCGATGTAGGCCTGGCTGGCGGCGTCGGTGTCCATGAAGCCGGTGCCGGTGACGATGTTCTCCGGGTAGTACTGCTGGGTGTCCTCCTCCTGGTAGAGGAACGCCGGGGCGACGAGGTCGCAGAAGCACATGACCGACGTGGCGTCGTCGTTGGGGTCGACGGCGTTGCCCCGCATGGCCAGCACGCCGGCCCGGCGCTGCTGGTCGGCCGTGGAGATGTCCTGCTTGTAGAAGTACTTGCGGTTGCCGTAGTCGGCGCCGCACTTGGCCAGCTCGGCCCGTAGGTCGATCTCGACGGTGTTCTGGTTCTCCGGGTCGTTGGTGGCGATCACCCCGATCTGGCGGTCGGCGTTGGCGTAGCCCCGGGAGAACTCGGCCTTGTGGCCCTGCAGCTGGTGGCACCAGAAGCGGCCGGCGTGCTGGGCGAGCCGCGTGCCGCTCATGGTGACGTCGTAGTGGTAGGGACGCCAGCGCTGGCCGAACTCGTCGCGGAAGTTCCAGCCGCCCAGGTTGACGGTCTTCAGCTTGGACATCTCGGCGAAGCAGCTGGAGCACAGCGAGGTGTTCCAGAAGATGGCGAAGGGCTTGCGCTCCTGGACCAGCTTGCGGAACTCGCCCTGGAGGCAGCCTTCGTCCGGCGGGATCGTGCGGCACGTCCCCTGGACGGTCTCGATGACGACCTGGCGGCCGTAGAGCTCATAGGTCTGGTTGATGAAGTTCGCGGCTGCTTCGTTGAAGGCCTTGTACTGGTCCAGCTCGACGAAGGCACCCTGCGCCTTGAGGATGGCGTCGACGGCGGGGTCGCCGGAGCCGATGTACTGCAAGATCTTGATCTGCTCGCCGCTGACGCCCTGGTAGGTCGGTCCGGGGTTCTGCCCGTTGGACTTGGGGACGCAGGGCGGGGCGTAGAAGTCGATGGCGGGGTCGAACTGGCGGTCGCCCTTGCAGTGGCTCGTGTCGCCCTGCGCGGCCTGCTCACCTCCACCACCACCACCGCCGGCGGCATCACCACCGCCGGCCGGATCGGCTCCGCCGCCGCCACCACCGCCGCCGCTCGTCCCCGGGTCGGACCCGTCGGCGGCGATCCCACCCGGGCCGCTGGTGTCGCCGAGGGGCTCGCCGGTGGCCGGGTCGGTGAAGTCGTTGCTCCCGTCACCGGGCGTGCCGGCGTCGAACCCGCCGGTCCCGGCGGCGACGGTCTGGTCCGGCATCTTCGACGGAGCGACCGCGACGATGAGCAGCTGGACGGCAAGGATCGCTGCGAGCGGGAGATAGCGCGCGCCAACAGTTCGCTTCATGAGACCGACCCCTCGGTGGTGCGTGGCTGGCAGGCGGCCCACGGCCGTCTGCGTCGTGTGTCTTCTCCGGGACGCACCGGGTGACCGGGCGCCGGGACAGCGCAGGAGCAGATGTCCCTGCGGTGTTGTTCGACACCGGCCCGTCGGTGTCCTGGCTGGGTCCCCTCAGGCGTCCCCGGCAGGAGGCGCGTCGCGCGCCAGGAGGCCGTCCAGCGCCAGCACGTAGCTGTGGGCGCCGAAGCCGGCGACGACCCCGACGCACACCGCAGCGAGCACCGACCGGTGGCGGAACTCCTCGCGGGCGTGGACGTTCGACAGGTGCGTCTCCACCACCGGCAGGCCGGTCCCGCTGATCGCGTCGCGCAGGGCGATGCTGTAGTGGGTGAACGCGCCGGGGTTGAACACGACCCCGTCGGCCCAGGCCCGGGCCTCGTGCAGGGCGTCGACCAGCTCGCCCTCGACGTTCGACTGCACGGCCCGCAGCTCCACGTCCCGGCCTTCGACGTGGCGGCGCATCCGCGCCAGGACGTCGTCCAGCGTGTCGGCGCCGTAGACCTCCGGCTCACGGGTGCCGAGCAGGTTGAGGTTGGGCCCGTTCAGCACGAGGATGCGGCGGGTCATGGCGGTGGAGCCTACGAGGGTGCGATCGGGGCGACCGGTACCATCCCGCGCCCTGTGCCGACCGACCCCACCCGAGCCGACGCCGGCGCGAACATCGTCCTCACCGGGTTCATGGGCACCGGCAAGTCGACCGTCGGACGGCTCGTGGCCGATCGGCTGGGTCGGCGCTTCGTCGACACCGACGCCCTGATCGAGTCGCGACACGGTCCCATCCCCGACCTGTTCGCCGAACACGGCGAGGACCGCTTCCGCGAGCTCGAGCGAGAGGTCGCGAGCGAGCTCGCGACGCAGTCGGGCCTCGTCGTCTCCACCGGCGGGCGCACGATGCTCGACCCGGCGAACGAGGCGACGCTGGGGAGCACCGGCGTCGTGGTGTGCCTGTCGGCATCCGTCGACGCGCTGGTCCACCGCCTGCGCGACGAGGCCGAGCACCGACCCCTGCTGCGCGACCGCGACCCGGCCGAGCGCATCGCCGAGCTGCTCGCCGAGCGTGCGGCCGGCTACGGGCGGTTCCCGCAGGTGCTGACCGACGGACGCACGCCCGACCAGGTGGCCGATGCCGTCATCGCCCTCGTCGGGGCGACCTGAGCGTCAGCTGACGCCCAGCGGACTCGGCTTCTGGGGCTGTCACGCTGCACTGGCGCAACTCCCTGCGCCCAGTTTCCTGGCCTCAGGGTTCCGGGACTGTGGCGTTGCGCAGGCGCAACATCCTGACCACGGTTTGCGGCCGAGCTCAGCTGACGACGAGTTCGGCAGCAGGTTGACCTGATGGGTGGGAGAACCCACCGCTCCGATCAGCGCCCGGCAGCTGATCGCATCCAGCACCCTGACGGGCTCGATCCGCCCACACGTCGCCCTCGGCGTCGCCGTCCCGACTGCCGGCTCGCGCGACCGTACGGCCAGCGCGAAGGAACGTTCGGCGTCAGCTTGACTCGACCAGAGCTCCGTAGCGCTGCTGCGCAGCCTGAGCCGATGTTCCGAGGACGGCGCCGATGCGCTGCCAGGACATGCCCTTGGCTCGGGCGGCGACAACTGCATCGACGAGCTGACGCTCACTGCGCGCCCGGTCGAGCGTGGCCCGCTCGAGCAGGTACTCCTCGACCGGGCGCTCGTCGCCCTCGGCGGGTTCGTAGTCCTCGAAGCGCCCGGCGAGTTCGTCGGCGTGGTCGAGGATCTCTTGGATGGATCGGGGCATCAGCTACTCCAAGAACCTGGGGCGAGCGACCATCGCGTGCACGACGAAGTCGACAGACTCAGCCTGGGCGACGCCGATCTCCAGCAGGCGCGCTGACTGGTCCGGGCCGATGAGCATGGTCAGGTCGTCGAGGTCGAACACTCGGATCGGGTTTCGGTAGGCGTGAAGGATGTCGTCATCTGCGACCCCGTGCTTCCGGGCGCTCGCCAGGACCACCGGGTCCATCACCCAAAGTTACCTTGACGAGGGGCTCGAGCGCAGCGATTGCCGAAGTCGCCAGCCGCTACGGCGGAACAACTGGATGATCGGAGCGCTCGCGCGTTGGCCAGGCAGGGTCGGCCAGCGTCCGCGCTATCAGCCCTTCGATGCCCTCTCGCCCACCGGTGAGCGCAGCCCGGTACGGTCACCTGGGTGACACGTGAGCTGGGGGCTCGCAGCGGCCGGGGCAGCGCCGCGCGTTCTGCATGGACGACGGTGCCTGCCGGATGGTTGATGCTCGCTTTGACCGCGGGGTACGCGGTGGTCATGACGGCGGCGACCGTGATCGCGGCGACTGATGCCGAGAGGGAATCCGACCAGCGTCCGGCGACCGTTGCGCTGGTCTTCTTGTTCATCGTCTTACCGGTGCACGTCTGGGCGTTCCTGGTAGGGCGTGGCCTGCTTCGGCGACGCCTATGGGCACGATGGGCCGCCGTCATGACGTCGAGCGCCTTTGCTCTGACCACGGTCGTGCCGGCGTCCCTCGGCGGTGACATACCGAGGCTCCTATGGGTCTCCGTTGCCGTGAACGTGACGATCGCTGTGCTTGCGGCTCATCCTGCTACGGGTCGTGATCTGTGGTGGGCCGAGAAGGCACGAACCAGGCCCGACTACGTGAGCGGCAGGACCGGCGGCGAGGCGGCCTGACCAGCACGATGCGGTTCGGGCGTGCGGGCGGCTACGTCGGCCGTTGCGATGCCTCATGCCGGCTCGTGTTGTCCGATGCCGCTCCGCACTGGATGATCGGTCGGCTCAGAGCTGGGCAGGCCCCGAGGCCGCAAGCCGATCGGCACGCAGCGCACCCCGTCGGACCTTGCCGGCGTCGTCACGCAGCGTCTCGGTCACGAACTCGATGGTGCGCGGCACCTTGTAGCGCACCAGTCGCTCACCCAGGAAGGCGATCAGCTCGTGCGTGCCGACCTCGGCGGGGTCGGCCTCGACGATGGCGTGCACCCGCTGGCCGAGGTCGTCGTCGGGCAGGCCGATGACCGCGCACGAGCGCACCCGGGGGTGCTCCTGGAGGGCGGCCTCCACCTCGGCGGGGTAGATGTTGGACCC
>Ga0208490_101079_pt1 | contig 11517 bp, 8 predicted proteins | sample SubbioAug_CSWold_FD_184818 | JGI IMG/M metagenome (GOLD analysis project Ga0208490, IMG submission 184818) | Serpentinite rock and fluid subsurface biosphere microbial communities from McLaughlin Reserve, California, USA - CR11Aug_CSWold (SPAdes) | ecosystem: Environmental > Terrestrial > Deep...
AGATCGCCGCCGTCGCCCCCGATATCGAGGAAGAAGCCGTTGATATCGATGCGGACCGGATTAGCAGGATCGTCCTGTACGGTCTCGATCGTGAACTGCAGTCCGCCGTCCACTACGACCGCATAGACGTTTATCGTAACGCCATCGGCAGTGAACACAAATACTGGATCTGACATCATCTCTCTCCTCAACTTCCCTGTTTAAACGCTCATGTTCATCTTTCCCGAAAAGCCTTTAGCACCTGATCGCTCATCGGCTTCACGAGATAAGAGAGCACCGTCCGCTCGTCCGTCTTGATGAATGCTTCGACGGGCATTCCTGGAACGAGTCGGACCTCTCCGAGACGACTGATTTCGTCTTCGGAAACCTGGATGCGGACCGTGTAAAATCCCGCCTTCGTCTGGGGATCCGTCGTCAGGTCCGCCGAAATTCGTGAAACAGCGCCCTCCAGCTGCGGCGTCGTGCGCTGATTGAAGGCGGAGAAGCGCAGGAGCGCGGGCTGGCCGGGACGCAGCCGATCGATCTCGTTGGGCGCGATCCTGACCTCGACGGCGAGGTTGTCGTCCTCGGGTACGATCACCATGAGCGTCTCGCCGGAACCGACGACGCCGCCCACTGTATGCACCGCCAGTTCGTGCACCACGCCGTCGCCCGGCGCGCGCAGATCGACCCGCCGCAGCTGGTCCTGCGCACCCACGCGGCGCTCGACGAGCTCGGCGATACGGCCCTGCACATCGCCCATCTCCCGCTCCACCTCGCTGCGCAGATCCTGGTCGATCTGCAGGATCTGGAGCGCGATCTCGGTGATGCGCCCGCGCGTCTGCGCAGCTCCGGAGGCGAGCCGGGCGCGCTCGCCGTGAAGCCGCGCCTCGTCGCGCTCGAGGGCCGTCAGGCGGGTGAGGGGGATCAGGCCCTTGCCGAAGAGTTCCCGCACCCCGTCGAGTTCGCGCGCGATGAGCTCGAGCTCCTGGGTCTTGGCTTCGATCTGCCCGCCGAGCCCCTCGATCTCTTCGTTCAGCTGCGTGATCCGCTCGCCCAGCTGCGCCTTCTGCCCGTCGCGGGAGACGCGGCGCAGCGTGAGCAGCCGTCGCTCCCCGTCGAGAACCCGGGCGATCGCTGGATCGCCGGCGCGCTCCAGCAGATCCGCAGGGAAGACGATCTCCGCCGCGTCGTCGCGCTCTGCCTCCAGCCGCGCATAACGCGCCTCGAAATCCACCAGCGCCTTCTCGACGATGGCGAGGTTGGCGCGGGTGAGGGTCTCGTCGAGCCTGATCAGGATATCGCCCGATCTCACACGGTCGCCATCGCGCACATTGAGTTCGCCGACGACCCCGCCGGTCGGGTGCTGGACCTTGCGCACGTTCCCGTCGACGACGAGGCTGCCCGGCGCGACGACGGCGCCCGCGAGTTCCGTGGTCGCAGCCCAGCCGCCGACGCCGCCGATCAGCAGGAACGCCGTCGCGGCTCCAAGAAGCGCATGCCTGCGAATGGATGCCCGGTTCTGCGACATGACCTAGCCCTGCCCTTCGTCGGTGATGACCCGCAGTCCCGCCGCCGCGCCCGCCGCTGCGACGGCCGCCGGGCGCCGGCGATTGGCGATAGCGTCGCGCTTGCCCAGAATTTCGCCCTTGCGCCCGAAGGAGCGCATCTCCCCCTCGCCCATGATCAGGATGTGATCGACGCCCGCCAGCGCCGCCGGGCGATGCGCCACGATGACGACGATCCCGCCGCGCGCCCGGATCTTGCCGATCGCCTCGACCAGAGCCTGCTCGCCCGCGCCGTCGAGATGCGCGTTGGGCTCGTCGAGCACCACGAGGAACGGGTCGAGGTAGAGCGCGCGCGCAAGCCCGATGCGCTGCCGCTGCCCGGCCGAGAGCTGGGCTCCGCCCTCACCGATCTGCGTCTGGTATCGGTCGGGAAGACGCAGGATGAGATCGTGCACGCCGGCATCGATCCCCGCCGCGACGATGGCCTCCGGCCTCGCGTTCGGATCGAATCGCGAGATGTTCTGTGCGATGGTGCCGGCAAAGAGTTCGACGTCCTGCGGCAGGTAGCCGAGATGGCGACCGAGATCGTCGCTCGCCCATTGCTCGAGGGCCGCGCCATCTAACCTGATCTTTCCCCGCACAGTTGGCCAGACGCCGACCAGCGCCCGCACCAGCGAGGATTTCCCCGATCCACTCGGGCCGATGATGCCGAGCCCGTCCCCGGCCTGGAGCGAGAAGTCTACGTTGGAGGCGACGAACTTGCGACCGCCCGGGGGCGCGACGCTGATCCGCTCCACGCTGAACGTCCTGCAGGGCGCGGGGAGCGCGAGGACAGCCTCCTCCGGCGGTGCGCTGTCGAGCGTCTCGCGAAGCCGCTTCCAGCTCTGGCGCGCGGCGAGGAACCCGCGCCAGTGGCCGATTGCAAGCTCGACCGGCGCCAGCGCGCGCGCCGCGAGTATCGAACCTGCGATCATGATGCCCGCGGTCGCTTCCCCGTGTATGACGAGATAGGCGCCGACGCCGAGCACGGCCGATTGAAGCACCATGCGCAGCACCTTCGAGGTGGCCCCCAGCCCCCCGGTGATGTCGGAGGCACCGCGCTGCAGGTCCATGTATCGCGAATTGGCCTCCCCGTAGGCCTGCTCCAGGCGCGAGGCCATTCCCATCGCCTTCACCACCTCGGCGTTGCGCATCCCCGCCTCGGCCAGCCCGTTTCGGACATTGGCCTGCGCCACCGCCTCGCGCGCCGGAGCACGTCCGAGCACCTCGCTCAGGATCGCCAGCGTGATGAGGATGAGCGCGCCGACGGTGGCCGTAATCCCGATGAGCGGGTGGAAGATGAAGCAGATGATCAGGTAGAGCGGCATCCAGGGGAGGTCGAAGAACGCCGTCGGTCCAAGGCCCGAGAGGAAGCCTCGTACCTGGTCGAGATCGCGCATCGGCTGCATTCCCTGACCCGAGGGACGAGGGTGAAGCGGAGCGCGCAGGACCGTGCCGAAGACGCGCTTCCCCAGACTGTCGTCGAGACTTCCCCCGATCCGGACAAGAATTCGGCCACGAATGATGTCGAGAACGCCTTGGAACGCGTACAGGAGCAAGGCGAGCGCGGCGAGAGCGGCAAGGGTCGGAACGCTGCGGCTGGTGACCACGCGGTCGTAGACCTCCAGCATGAAGAAGGCGCCCGTCAGATAGAGGACGCTGACGATGCTCGAAATGAGGGCGACTGCGACGAATGCCCCTTTGCACGCATCGAAAGCTTCGCGCAGATGTCCTGTGCGGGCATTTCTACTTGAAACATTCATCGTGGGGACCTGGGGATAATCGAACAATAAACTGAGCTGTCTGAATTTAATTGATTATTAACTTATTAATACTAACTAAAGGGTGTAAAGTCCGAACTGGAACCACCTGGACAGCTGAACGGTCACGTATTTAAGAGACCCATATTTTTGCTTTAATTCTTTTTTGCTGGAATGCTTCCCCTTCGAAGCGCTGGGATAAACCCATTGGAGTATCCGGACTTAGGACCTTTGCACACATGCTGCGGCGATATATGTAGCGGGCCGGACCCTTCATGCGTGCACCGTCCGGCGGGCGCGCATCAATCGCCAAGCCTGCGGTGGCCTCATGTTCCGTTTCTTCGAAGATCTCGTCGATACCTATCCCGCCGACGAGCCGCAGACACCGCCGCGCGGGCTGTTTCCGTTCGTGATGCATTACGCGCGGCCCATGCTGCCGTGGCTGCTGATCATGTCGTTTCTGACGGCGCTGATTTCGATCGCGGAGGTCATTTTCTTCAGCTATCTCGGCACCCTCGTCGATATCCTGGGAACGGCGGACCGCGCGACCTTCCTCGACGATCACGGGCGCACGCTGCTCGGCATGGCGGTGCTCGTCGTCGTGGTCTACCCGGTGCTCGTGCTGATGAACTCGCTCGTGACGCACCAGACCATCTTCGGGAACTTCCCGATGATCGTGCGCTGGCTCTCGCATCGCCATATCTTGCGTCAGAGCATGGTCTTCTTCCAGGACGAGTTCGCCGGGCGCGTCTCGCAGAAGGTGATGCAGTCGGCGCTGTCTCTGCGCGAGACGGTGATGAAGCTGATGGACGTACTCGTCTACGTCATCGTCTACTTCACCGGCGCGATGATCCTCGCCGGCAGTGCCGATCCGATCCTGATGCTGCCGTTGGTGCTCTGGCTCGCGGGCTATATCGCCATCATGGTCTATTTCGTGCCGCGCCTGCGCCGGGTCTCGATGGCGCAGGCGGATGCGCGGGCGGAGATGACCGGGCGCGTCGTCGACAGCTACACCAATATCCAGACCATCAAGCTCTTCTCGCATTCCCGCCGCGAGCAGGATTACGCGCGCGACGCCATGGACATCTTCCTCGCGACGGTGCACCGCCAGATGCGCCTCGTCACCGTGCTGACCACGGCGCTGCACACTCTGAACTCCCTGCTGCTCGCGGGCATCTCCGGCCTCGCCATCTACGCCTGGCATCAGGAGGCGATCACGCTGGGGGCGGTGGCCGTTTCCATCGGTCTCGTCATGCGCATCCGGGCGATGTCCGACTGGATCCTGTGGGAGGTGGCGGGGCTGTTTGAACACATCGGCACCGTGCAGGACGGCATCGACACGCTCGCCCGGCCGCTCGCGATCACCGATCGCGCAGGTGCGCGCGAGCTCGTGGCCGATCGCGGCGAGATCCGCTTCGAAAACGTCCGCTTTCATTACGGGCGCGAGACGGGTGTGCTGGAGGATCTGTCGCTCGAAATCCGCCCCGGCGAGAAGGTGGGGATCGTCGGGCGCTCGGGGGCGGGAAAATCGACCCTCGTCAACCTGCTCCTGCGCTTCTACGACGTCGAGAGCGGGCGCATCCTGATCGACGGCCAGAACATCTCGGAGGTCACGCAGGAGAGCCTGCGTCGCCAGATCGGCATGGTGACGCAGGACACCTCGCTGCTGCACCGCTCGATCCGCGACAACATCCGCTACGGCAGCGTCGATGCTTCCGACGAAGCCGTGATCGGGGCGGCAAAGCGCGCGCATGCGCACGAATTCATCCTCGATCTCGCCGATGCAAAGGACAGGCGGGGCTACGACGCGCATGTGGGCGAGCGCGGCGTCAAGCTGTCGGGCGGGCAGCGCCAGCGCATCGCCATCGCCCGCGTGCTCCTGAAGGATGCCCCCATTCTCGTGCTGGACGAAGCGACCTCGGCGCTCGATTCCGAGGTCGAGGCGGCGATCCAGGAACAGCTCTACACGCTGATGGAGGGCAAGACCGTGATCGCCATCGCGCACCGCCTCTCGACCATCGCGGTGCTCGACCGCCTCGTGGTGATGGACCAGGGGCGCGTCGTCGAGAGCGGCACGCATGAGGAGCTGCTCGAGCGCGAGGGCATCTACGCGCAGCTCTGGAAGCGCCAGTCCGGTGGATTCCTCGGGATCGAGGAGGAGTGCGAAAAGCTCAATGCATCGGCAGGTTGAGGCTGTGCAAGGCGCGGGGAATCGGCTAGCAGAAGTTCATGTTCTTCTACCTGTCGAAAATCATCTGGTTCCTGGTGACCCCCTCGAACCTCCTCGCCAGCCTCGTTCTCGTCGGGCTCGCTCTCGCGGCGTGGACCCGCCTGCGCCGAACGGGCTTCGGGCTCGCCTTCGCGGGGATCGCCGGCATCTTCGTCGTCGGCCTGTCCCCGCTCGCCACCTGGGTGATGCACCCGCTGGAGACGCAGTTTCCGATCTTCGCGGATGATCGCGAGCCGGTCGACGGCATCGTCATTCTCGGCGGGGCGCTGGCGCCCGACACGACGATGCGGCTCGGCCAGGCCGATCTCAACGAGGCCGGGGAGCGCGTTCTGGTCGCGGTGGAGCTGAGCCGCATCTACCCGCAGGCGCGCATTCTCCTGACCGGCGGCACCGGTCGGCTGGTCAGCGAGGCCTATTCGGAAGCGGAGGCGACGGCGGAGGTGCTGGTCGCGCTCGGCGTCCCCCGCGAGCGCCTGATCATCGAAGGTCGTTCCCGCAACACCCACGAGAACGCCGTCTTCTCCCGCGACATGGCGCAGCCCGCGCCCGGGGAGCGCTGGCTCCTCGTCACTTCCGCCTGGCACATGCCGCGCTCCGTGGGCGTCTTCCGGCAGGCGGGGTTCGAAGTGACGGCCTATCCCGTCGATTTTCGCACGGTCGCCTCCCGCAACCTCGTCGTGCCGTTCGTCGCGGTCTCGGAGGGCCTGCGGCGGATCGACGTGGCGACGCGGGAATGGATCGGGCTGATCGCGTATTACGTAACTGGACGCACGGATACGCTCCTGCCGTCACAGCGTTGAAGCTCCGCGCATCGAGGCTGCGTCACGGCGCATCGCCCATGCTGCGAAGGAGGCGGAGCTTTTCTCCGCGAAGCCGCTCGACCGCCGCCACGATCCGCGCGGGATCTGGCGCTCCGCGAACGATTTCGTCCTCGGGCGGGGGCATTTCGTCGGGGCTCGAGCCGAAGAAGAGCGCGGGCCTCAACGGCCACTGGAAGCGATACTCGTAGGCGATGCGCCGCCCGTCGATGAGCCCGGGCATCCCGAGCTCGCTGACCAGCCAGTCGAAGGGCGGGCTTGCCTCGCGCAGGATGAGAAGCCCCCCGACGCCGCTGGAGACCGCCTCGACCGCGTATCCCGCAACGGCCAGCGCCTGCGCCAGTTCTTCGCGCAGGAGCCGCTTCGTGCACACGAGAAGAACCCGCCTGCCTGTGTCGCCCCCGTTGCCGGCGACGCGATACTCGACCATGCATCAACTCTCATATATACACGTTGCGATTGATGCATCTGTTTGGCGGTTGTGCCAACTGAAAAATCCCGACAAATTCGGCAAGGCGCAAAAAAAGAACCCGGAGCGCAGCGCCCCGGGTCCCTCTCCAGTGCGGAAAAAGCTGCGAGCGCTCAGGCCGCGCGAACGGACGAGCAGAAACGCTCCACCCGCTCGCGGATCGTGGCGGCCTCGCGAGCGAGGGCGTGGGTGGCGCGATCGATCTGCTGGGCGGCCTCTCCCGTGCGATCCGAGAGGGTATCGACCACTTCGACCGTTCCCATCACGGCCTTTGCGCCGGTCGCAGCCTCCTGCACGTTGACCGCGATTTCCTGCGTGGCCGCCGATTGCTGCGTGACGGCTGCGGCAATCGCGGCTGCGATGTCGCTCATCTCGTCGATCGTCACGGTGATGTCGCGGATCGAGGTCACCGACCCCTGCGTCGCCGATTGCATTTCGCCGACCTTGGTTGCGATGTCTTCCGTCGCCTTGGCCGTCTGGGTGGCGAGGGCCTTGACCTCCGCTGCGACGACGGCAAAGCCCCTCCCGGCCTCGCCGGCGCGTGCGGCCTCGATCGTGGCGTTGAGCGCGAGCAGGTTCGTCTGCTCGGCGATGGAGCGGATCAGATCGACCACTTCGCCGATGCTGCGCGCCGACGCCGAAAGATCCTGCACGTGGCGATCCGTCTCGCGGGCACCCGTCACTGCACGCTGCGCTATCGCTGAGGATTGCTCGGCGGAACGCCCGATTTCGGAGATCGACGCCGCAAGTTCCTCACCCGAGGCCGCGACGTTCTGGATGTTTTCGGCCGTCCGGCCCGAGCGGGAGAGAACCTCCGAGGAGCTGGAGCGGGTCTGTTCGGCGACACCACCCAGCGCTTCGGCCTGCTGCCGCACCTCTGCAAAGGCGTCGTCGAGGGCGGCGAGAGCGGTGCGGATCTCGCTCTCGAACTCCGCCGAAAGCCCGGCGACGGCACTGGCGCGCTCGGCGACCCGCTCTGCGTCGGCTGCGCGGATGCTCGCGAGCTCGATATCCTTGCGACGCGCCTCCTCCGCCGCCTCCTGCCCCGCCTGGGACAGCGCCATCATCTTCTGCAGCGTGATCACGACCCAGGTGAGCATCGCCGTTTCGATGACGACGATCCCGGCATGGATGAGAACCCGGCCGAAGCTCGCCCCGCCGGGGAACACCGCTGCGGGAATGAGGAAGTTGAAGGAGACGTGGTGAACCGCCGTCACCCCCGCCCCGACGAGGAGAACCCGCCAGTCGCAGAAGCCCGCGAGCATGGCGAGCATCGCAAAGTAATACATGTGGATGTCGATCTGCCAGGGATGCCCCGACATGGCGAAGACGATCAGCGATATCTGCGCCACGAGGCCGATGGTGATGGCATAGGCCGTCGCCTGATCGGCGGGACGGGTCCGCGCGAGCAGGATTCCGGGGGCGGCCATCAACGCCGCCACCGCCGTCAGCATCCCAATGTCGCTACCGAGGGCGAAGGCTACGGCAGCGACCACCAGCACGTGCAGCCCGAGCAGCGCCGAGAGAAGCTTCGCGGTGGAGGTGCGAAGCGATGAAATGTCCGTCATGTGCGGGTATCCTGCTGAAGAGACGTCTCTGTGAAGAAGCAACCGTCGAGGAACTGCGGATCGAGCAGTATCCACGCACCCGCGGAACGCACGCGGGCGGCGAAGTCGGGGGCCTTCGGGATCGCAACCGTGATGAAGGAGAATGCGCCGGGGCGCACCAGCGCTCCGCCGCTTTCGGCGACACGCGCCATTGCCTGCGCCTCGTCGACCCATGGGGCGAAGACGATGGCGACGCCGCTGCGCGGATCCGACGGCGCTGCAACCAGCAGAAGCGGCAGCAACAGCGTTGCAACCATAAATGATAGCAAGTAGAAGCGTGTCATGATCTTGTGTTGCAGCCGGTTCCTCTAGGTTATTCACCATGGCCCGCAGGCGTTAAGTTTCACTGAAGCCACGTCTTGTGAAAGCCGCGCGTGCGCAGATGCGCGTCGTCATTCCCCATTGGCGTCCGCGTCCAGCCCCCGTAAGCTGACGGTTCACGAACGCTCCGGGAAGTGGGCGACAAGGGAGAAACACCATGCTCGGCCTCATGCAGGATTGGCCCCTGCTCATTCACCGCATCATCGATCACGCGGCGATCCAGCACCCGCACCGTCCCGTCGTCTCGCGATCGGTCGAGGGGCCGATCCACCGCACCGATTACGCGAGCATCCGCAGCCGGGCGCTGAGGCTCGCCAAGCGCCTCGATCGCGACGGTATCCGTGAGGGCGACCGCGTGGCGACGCTCGCCTGGAACACCTGGCGGCACCTGGAGAGCTGGTACGGCATCACCGGGGTCGGGGCCGTCTATCACACGGTCAATCCGCGCCTGTTCGAGGACCAGATCGTCTACATCGTCAACCACGCTCAGGACCGCATCCTGATGCTCGATCTCAGCTTCGTCGGGCTCGTCGAGAAGATGGCCCCGCAGCTCACGAGCGTCGAGCGCTACGTCATCCTCACCGACGCCGCCCACATGCCGCAGACTTCGCTGCGCAATGCCGTCGCCTACGAGGATTATCTCGCGGAGGCGGATGACGATTTCGCCTGGAAGAGCGTGGAGGAGAACGCTGCTGCCGGCATGTGCTACACGTCGGGCACGACGGGCGACCCGAAGGGCGTCGTCTATTCGCATCGCTCCAACGTGCTGCATTCGCTGATGGTCAACGGCGTCGATTATCTGGGGCTCTCCTCCCGTGACACCGCGATGCCGGTGGTGCCGCTTTTCCACGCCAACGGCTGGTCCTTCGCCTTTTCCGCACCGATGGCGGGAGCGGCCCTCGTGCTCCCCGGGCCGAAGCTGGACGGGGCATCGCTCGCGGAACTGCTGATCGAGGAGAAGGTGACGATATCCGCCGCCGTGCCCACGATCTGGTTCTCGCTGCTGCAGCATCTGGAGGCCTCGAAATCCGAGCTTCCCGATCTCAAGCGCGTCGTCATCGGCGGCTCCGCCTGCCCGCGTGCCGTGACCCGGACCTTCCGCGACGTCTACGACGTCGAGGTCGTCCACGCCTGGGGCATGACGGAGATGAGCCCGCTCGGCTCCGTCTGCACGCTGAAGCCCGATTACGGCGATGTGGATAGCGAGCGCTGGCTCGATCTGAAGGAAAAGGTCGGCTTCCCCTGCTTCGGGGTCGAGATGAAGATCGTCGGCGACGACAACACGCCGCTCCCCTGGGACGGCGAGAGTTTCGGGCGGCTCAAGGTGCGCGGCCCCGCCGTCGCCAAGGCCTATTTCCGGCGCGACGACGAGATCGTGGACGCTGACGGCTTCTTCGATACGGGCGACGTCGCCACCATCGACGAACACGGCAATATGCAGATCGTCGATCGGTCGAAAGACGTGATCAAGTCCGGCGGCGAGTGGATCTCGTCCATCGATCTCGAAAACATCGCCGTCGGCCACAAGGACGTGGCTGAAGCAGCCGTCATCGGCATCGCCCATCCCAAATGGGACGAGCGCCCGCTGCTGATCGTGGTGGCGAAACCCGGGCGCACGCCGGACAAGGACGACATCATCGCCTTCATGGGCACCCGCATCGCCAAATGGCAACTGCCGGACGACGTCGTCTTCGTCGAGGAGATCCCCCACACCGCCACCGGCAAGATCCAGAAGACGAGCCTGCGGGAGAGGTTCAGGGACTACCGGCTGCCGGGGGTTTAAAGGGGACGGAAAGGTATCGTCTTTTCCCGCGCGGGGGCTATCTCTGGATCATGCAGACCATCGATCCCCCGACAGGCTTCCCGGCCACACGCGACGAAGCCCTAGCGCGGCTCGAACGCTTTCTCCCGCATGCGGGCAAGAGCTATGCGGCGCGGCGCAACGAGGATCACGGGCCGGGACGCCACGAGCACGTCTCGACCCTCTCCCCCTATATCCGCCACCGCCTGGTGACGGAGGGGGAGGTGGTGGCGGCCGTGCTGCGGCGGCATTCGTTTCCCGCCAGCGAGAAGTTCGTGCAGGAGGTGTTCTGGCGCACCTACTGGAAGGGCTGGCTAGAGCTGCGCCCCGCCGTCTACGAGCGCTATTCCCGCGACGTGGCCGGCTTGCTCGCCGATGTCGATCGCGACGATGGCCTGCGCGATGCGTATCGGGCCGCGATCTCGGGCGAGACGGGGATTGCCGGGTTCGACGACTGGGCGCGAGAGCTCGTCGCGACGGGCTATCTGCACAACCATGCGCGGATGTGGTTCGCCTCGATCTGGATCTTCACGCTGAAGCTGCCCTGGCAGCTCGGGGCGGATTTCTTCCATCGTCACCTGCTCGACGGAGACCCCGCCTCGAACACCCTCTCCTGGCGCTGGGTCGCGGGGGTGCAGACGCGGGGCAAGAGCTATCTCGCGCGCGCCGACAACATCGAGCGCTTCACGCAGGGACGCTTTGCGCCCAAGGGCCTCGCCGACCACGCCTTCGAGATCGACGACGCGCCCTTTCCCGCGCCGGTGGACCTGCGCCCCGACGAGCTCCTGCCGGAGGGCCCGGTGGCGCTCCTCGTGACGGAGGAGGATTGCCATCCCGAAAGCCTCGATTATGGCCCCGCGCGCATCGCCGCGCTCAGTGGCGCGACGGTGACGCAGGCGCGATCCCCCGCGCCCGTCGACGACAAGGTCCTCGCCTTCGCAGGCGCGGCGGTGGGCGATGCGCTGGAACGTGCGGGCGCGTTCTT
>Ga0208490_101080_pt1 | contig 11506 bp, 13 predicted proteins | sample SubbioAug_CSWold_FD_184818 | JGI IMG/M metagenome (GOLD analysis project Ga0208490, IMG submission 184818) | Serpentinite rock and fluid subsurface biosphere microbial communities from McLaughlin Reserve, California, USA - CR11Aug_CSWold (SPAdes) | ecosystem: Environmental > Terrestrial > Deep...
GTGGTGGTCGTCGTCGTGGTGGTGGTGGTGGTCGTGGTCGAGGTCGTGCTGGCCGCCGCCACCTGGTCGTCGTCGTCTGCGTCGCGGCCGTCAGCCGCGCCGCGACCGTCGGCCCCCCGATCGCCCTCGGAGGCGACGTCGGAGTCCGAGCTCCCGCAGGCGCCGAGCAGGAGGGCGAGCGCGACGAAGACCGCGACGAGCCCTCCGAACGACCTCCCTCCGGTGTGCATGTCTCCGTTGTCGGCACGAACCCGCCAGGACATGAGCACCTCTCACACCGGCTCGAAGGCGTGGTACCAGGCCCGCCACGTGGCCTTGAAGCCGGCGTCGAAGCGGCCGAAGGCCTCCCGGAGCTCGCTCGCCGGCCAGTCCCGGGGCTCCAGCTCGGCCGGCAGGGCCGGGTCGGCCACGAGGTGGCGGACGACGGCAGCGTCGATGTGGAAGGTCTCGGCCAGGGCGCCGGGGTCGCGCTCGTCGAGGGCGGGCTGCGCTGTCGCCATCGCGTCGAGCAGGTCCCGGCCCGTGGCGGACCAGCCCGCGAGGTCGAAGCCGGCGACGAAGGCGCCGGGGTCGTCGGGTCGGGCGCCCCGGACGGTGAGGCACTGGGCGTCGACGACGTCGCGCTCGGCGGGTGCCCGTGACGGGTCGAGGTTGTCGGGCCGGGCCCAGCAGCCCTCCCGGACCTCGGCGAGGCGCAGTCGTCGGGTGGCCTCCCGGAGCCGGGCCCGCTCGCCCGCCGGCCGCCGGCCGTCGGCCACGATCGCCAGCTCCCACGTGCCGTCCCAGGGTCGGGGCGCAGCCTCGCGAGCCGACTGCTGGCGGGCGTGCCGGTCGAGCAGCGCGCCGGCCAGCCGGTAGCCGGCACCGTCGGCCTCCAGGTCGCCGCCGGCCGCCATGCGCGACAGCGCCGTGCGCGTCGCCCCCTCGGACAGGCCGAACAGCTCGCCGGACCGCACCAGCGCCCGGGTGGGCAGGCGGGGCGGATCCACGCCGAGCAGGGTCGACGCGATCACCGAGCGGGCCGTGAGCGGCCGCCCGCCGATGTCACGCTTGCCGGACACGCGCAGCAGAACTGTAAGATGAGGACATGGCCGTGACCGATCGTGACACAGGCATCCGGACCAGCATGGTCCCGGCGCCCGAGGTCCTGCCGGACGTCTTGCCCACCGACCGGCTCGGCCCCACCGGCAAGCCGATCCGGGAGATCCGCGACGGCCTCCGCCGGATCGACGACGTCCGCAACGCGGGCTCGGTGCTGCTCACGTGGGGCCACGTCGCCGTCACCATCGCGCTGGCCCTGTACCTCGACCACCCCGTGGCCTGGGTCGCCGCCTTCGTCCTCATGGGGGCCGTCCACGCCCGCATGGCGATCCTCATGCACGAGGCCGCCCACAAGCTGCTGTTCACGAACAAGCGGGTCAACGACGGCGTCGGCCGCTGGCTGGCGGCCTATCCCGCCTTCGTGCCGATGGAGCTGTACCGCCGCAGCCACTTCGCCCACCACCGGGAGGAGTTCGGCCCCGAGGAGCCCGACCTCAACCTGTACCAGGGCTACCCGATCACCCGGGCGTCGCTGAAGCGCAAGCTGTGGCGCGACCTGCGGGGCACGTCGGGCTGGAAGAGCCTGAAGGTGCTGCTGCAGGCGGCCCGCAAGGAGCAGGGCTACGGCATCGCCCGCAAGATCGTCGTCGCCCAGATCGCCCTCGCCGCCGTGCTCACGACGTGGGGCGTGCTGGCGGCCGGTGCGGTCGGCGTCTTCACCTACCCGGTCCTGTGGCTCGGGACGTGGCTGACGGTCTGGCGGGTCGTGAACCGGCTCCGCTCGATCGCCGAGCACGGCGGCATGCAGGCCTCGCCCGACCGCCGCCAGACCACGCACCACGTGCGCCAGAACCTGCTGGCCCGCTTCTGGATCGCCCCGTTCAACACCGGATGGCACCTGGCTCACCACGTCGACATGGGCGTCCCGTTCCGCAACCTGCCGAAGCTGCACGACGAGCTCGTCGCGGCCGGCTGGGTCACCGACGGCTACGTGTACCCCACCTACCGGGCGCTCTGGCGCGACCTCTCCAGCCGCCCCGAGTAGCTGGAGGGTCGTAGGGTCCGGGCCATGCCCGCCGCCTCGGATCGAGACACCCTCGTCGCCGCCCTCCACGAGCAGTTCGACGCCCTCGTCGACCTCGGCCGCCAGCTCGACGACGGCCAGTGGGAGACCGCCAGCGAGTGCCCGGGCTGGACGGTCAAGGACCTCTACAGCCACGTCATCGGCACCGAGCTGATGCTGCTCGGGCGTCCCGACGAGGAGATCGACGCGGTGCCGACCGAGCACGTGAAGAACCAGATCGGGGAGTTCAACGAGGTCGCCGTCGTGCACCGGCGCGGCTGCTCCGGCGCCGAGGTGCTGGCCGAGCTCGAGGCCGTCGCCGCCGAGCGCACCGCCGCCCTCGACGCCATGACCCAGGAGGAGTTCGACGCCGAGTCGTTCACGCCCGCCGGCCAGGACACCTACGGCCGCTTCATGCAGATCCGCGTGTTCGACTGCTGGATCCACGAGCAGGACGCCCGGGAGGCGCTGGGCATCCCGGGCCACGCGAGCGGTCACGCCGTCGACGTCAGCCTCGACGAGCACGCCACGGCGCTCGGCTTCGTCGTCGGGAAGAAGGCCGGCGCGACCGAGGGCCAGTCGGTGCGGTTCCACCTCACCGGCGACACCGAGCGGACCATCGACGTTCGGGTCGACGGCCGGGCCAGCGTGGTCGACGACCTCGAGGACCCGACCGCCACCATCACGATCCCGACGCTGCTCTGGTTCCGCTACGCCGCCGGACGACATCCTGCCGACGCCTCGCGCCACGACGTCACCATCGAGGGCGACCAGGAGCTCGCCAAGCGCGTCCTCGCCAACGCGGCCTACACGATTTGAATCCACGCAGCTCCTGGCAGCAGCCACGCAGCGGTGGTCAGGGCTCGCACAGCACCTCGTCGCCGACGGCGATGGTCCCCGGCTCGAGCACCCAGGCGTAGGCGCGGGACCAGCCCGGGTTCCGGGCGTGGTCGATGCGATCCGACCGGCCGGTGAAGCACCAGTCGATCTTCCGGCACGGCAGGGCCCACACCGAGATCTCGCACAGCACCTCGCCGACGAGGACCCGGGCCCCGGGCCGCAGGCTCGCCCAGTCGAGGCCCGACACGGTGACGTTCTCGCCGGTGGACCCGGCCTGGACCGGATGTCCCTCGGCCTGCAGCGCCTCGATGACCTCGGCCGACCACAGGGACAGGGCCTGGAACGGACGGCCGTGGTGCTTGCGGACGGCCTGGCGGTCGCCGAGCACGCCGCGCAGTCCGACGTCGACCGACTCGACCGCCGACTTCGGCACGCCACCGTCGGAGATCGAGAGCTGGGCGACCGTGCCGCGCTGGCTCGGGACGCCGGCGCCGGCATCGTGCAGCTGACGGCCGAGGTCGTGGAGGTGGTGGATGGCGCCGTGGATCGTCTCGACGTCGGGGTCATCCGGGTCGAGGCTGGTGATCAGGCGCAGGAGCTCGGCATGCGCGACGCCCTGCGGTCCGGCGGCCAGCACCTCGGCGGGCACACCCTCCACCGTCTGATCGGCCATCACGTGCAGCCACAGCACGGCGGTGACGAGGTCGTGGCGCCGGTAGTCACCCGGGTCGAAGTGGCACCGGTCGCAGAGCGTGAGCTGCACCCCGCAGATTCTGGCAGCGGCCACGGAACGGCCCCGCCGACTTCCGTGCCGTGTTCCGCCACCGCAACCAGGAGCGGGGGCGATCCGCTGGCAGACTCCCGTCCGTGACGTCGCTCGACACCCCCGACGAGCGCTGGGATGCCGCCCTCGACGCCGTCGGCGCCACGGCCGGCGACCGGGCCGCGGCCTACGCCGACCTCGTCGCTCGCCACGCCGAGCCCGGCCGCCACCACCACGTGCTGGCCCACGCCTCGGCCGTGGTCGACGCCGTGCTCGCCATCCACGGCAACGGCGACGACTGGGCCACCGCGGTCCTGGCCGCCTGGTACCACGACGCCGTCTACGACGCCCGCGCCACGGCCGGCGCCAACGAGGGTGCGTCGGCGGTGCTGGCCCGACGGGCGCTGGAGTCGATGGGCGCGTCGCTGAGCGCGAGCGGCGAGGTGTGTCGCCTGGTCTGCCTCACCGCCGACCACGATCCCTGCCCCGGCGACCGCAACGGCGCGCTGCTCTGCGACGCCGACCTGGCCGTCCTGGCCAGCGACGAGGACGGCTACGTCGCCTACGCCACCGCCGTCCGGGCCGAGTACGCCCACGTCGACGACGAGGCCTGGCGGGTCGGCCGGCGAGCCGTGCTGCGCTCGTTCCTCGACCGCCCCCGGATCTTCCGCACCATCGCGGGCCGGGAGCGCTGGGAGGCCCGGGCCCGGATCAACATCTCGTCCGAGCTCGCCTCCCTCGGCTGACCCGGTCAGCGCTTGCGGAGGCCGGCGTCCCGGAGCCGGCGCACGAGCACCCGGGCGTCGACCGCCTCGGCCCCGAGGGCGATGGCCTCGTCCCGGATGTGGGCGGGCACGTCGTAGTGGTCGCCCTGGAACGCCCGGCGGGGGATGCCGAGGCGGTCGGCGAACTCGTGCAGCTCGTCGTAGGACTCGTCCGACACGAGGTGGGCCCAGCGCATGCCGCGCCACGGCCAGATCGGCTGGTCGACCAGGATCACAGGCGCCAGGACCTCCCCGCTCAGGCGGGCTCGTCGGGGGAGAAGTCGGGGTCGGCCGGATGGGGCGCCCGGTGGCGCCGGCGGGCGGCCTCCTCGGCGAGCGACACGACCTCGCGGAGCGGACGGCCGGTGGCCTTGGCCACCTCGGCGGCGTCGTCGTGCTCGACCTTCGTGCGGGCGGGCGTGACCTTGATGCGGACCGGGTGGCCGTCGACGTCGACGGAGTCGAAGTGCCGGGCGGTGGGCCAGCGGTCGACGGCTCGGGAGCGGACGCCGAGCGAGCCCGTCTCCGTGGCCAGCACGGCGCTCAGGGCCGGGACGAGCGCCTGGTCGGCCAGGACGGTCACGACGTGGCCGGGTCGGCCCTTCTTCATGATGATCGGCGTCAGCCAGGCGTCGGCGGCGCCGGCGTCCATGAGCTGGGCCAGGGCGTGGGCGAGCTGCTCGCCGGTGGCGTCGTCGACGTTGACCGCCAGCTCCACCATGGGCTGGCCGTCGCTGGTGCCGGTCGGGTCGGCCACGGTGGCGTCGCCGAGGACGAGCTGCACGGCGTTGACCCGCTCGGGCAGCTCACGGGTGCCGGCGCCGTAGCCGGAGGCGACGATGGTCATGGCCGGCAGCGGACCCCACCCCGACACCAGGGCGCGCAGCAGTGCGGCGCCGGTGGGGGTGGTCAGCTCCATGGCGACGTCGACCTGCGACGTGGGCGCACCCTGGAGGAGCGCCACGACGGCCGGGGATGGCACCGGGATGGTGCCGTGGGCGGAGCGGGTCGTCCCGATGCCGGTGGCGACCGGCCCGGCCAGCACCCGGTCGACGCCCAGCAGCTCGAGGGCGGCGCACGTGCCGACCACGTCGACGATGGCGTCGTGCCCGCCGACCTCGTGCAGGTGGACGTCGGCGGCCCGCTGGCGGTGGAGACCGGCCTCGGCCTCGGCGAGGGCCCGGAACGTGGCCACGGCTCGGCTCCGCACCCGCTCGGGCAGGTCGCTGCGCTCGACGATGGCGATGATGTCGCCGGCCGAGCGCGCGTGGGCGTCGTCTTCGACCTCGACCACGGCGTGGGTCGCGGCGAGCCCGCCGCGCAGCACCTGCTCGGCGCGCAGGGTCCAACCGGGCACGGCCAGGCCGGCGAGCATCGAGCGGACGTCGCCGACGGGGGCGCCGGCGTCGATGCAGGCACCGAGGGCCATGTCGCCGGCGATGCCCGAGAACGCGTGGAACCAGGCGATGCGCTCGCTCATGCTCGACCCCTCACGCCTGGACCGCTCGGCGATCCATCGTGCCGAGGAGGCGCAGGGCGGCGCACGCCGCGCCGTAGCCGTTGTCGATGCCGACGACGGTGACGCCGGCGGCGCAGGACGAGAGCATGGCGAGCAGCGCGGTGACCCCTTCGAACGACGAGCCGTAGCCGACCGAGGTGGGCACGGCCACCACGGGTGCGCCGGTGATGCCGCCGACCAGGGAGGCGAGGGCACCCTCCATCCCGGCCACCACCACGACCACGTCGGCCTCGGCGACGTCGTCGATCGACCCGAGCAGGCGGTGGACGCCGGCGACGCCGACGTCGTTCAGCCGGTGGGCGGCGACGCCGTGGGCGGCGAGCACGGCGGCGCACTCGTCGGCCACCGACAGGTCGGCCGTACCGGCCGCCGCGACCACGACGCGGAACGCGTCGTCGGCCTCGGCCGCTCGCCAGATGACCGTGTCACCCACCCGGTGGCCGTCCGGGTTGGCCGCCAGCGCGACGGCGGCCTGGTCCTCGTCGACCCGTGTCAGCAGCACCGGTCGGGCGGCACCGACGGCGGCGTCGCCGACGGAGAGCAGCTCGGCGACGATGGCCGCGCACTGCTCGGGCGTCTTGCCCGGGCCGTACACGGCCTCGGCCAGCCCCTGGCGCAGCGCACGGTGGTGGTCGACGCGGGCGTGGCCGAGGTCGGCGAAGGGGAGCCGGCGCAGACGCGTGACGGCTGCGTCGGGGTCGACGCGGCCGGCGGCGACGTCGGCGAGGAGCTCCCGCAGGGTGTGGGCATCCACCGCCCTATCCTGGCCGGTCGTGACCGGCTCCGACACGTCTGCGCCCACGGCCCCCGCCGACGATCGCGGCCGCATCGCGTTCCTGGGGCCCGAGGGCACGTTCAGCGAGCAGGCCCTGCTGACCCAGCCCGACTACGCGGCGATGGAGCTCGTGCCCTGTGACGCCATCACCGACGTCCTGCACGCCGTGACGTCGGGCGCGGCCGAGATCGGCTTCGTGCCGATCGAGAACGCCATCGAGGGCTCGGTCAACATCACGCTCGACGCGCTCATCTTCGACCACGAGCTGCGCATGCAGCGCGAGGTCGTCATCCCCATCGTCATGTGCCTGCTCGCCCCGCCAGGCGTCGGCGTCGGGGACATCGAGCGGATCGTGTCGATCCCGGTCGCCACCGCCCAGTGCCGTGGCTTCCTCGGCGAGCACCTCCCCGGCGTCGAGCAGGTGCCGGCGAGCTCCACGGCCCAGGCCGCCCGCATCGTGGCCGACGAGTCCGACGGTCGCTCGGCGGCCATCGGCACGTCGCTCGCCGGCAAGGTCAACGGCCTCCAGGTCCTGGCCGAGGACATCGAGGACCACCTCGGCAACGAGACCCGCTTCGTCGCCGTCACCCGGGGCGGCGTGGCGGCCCCGACCGGCCACGACAAGACCACCATCGTGGTGTTCCAGCGGGCCGACCGACCCGGCTCGCTGCTGTCGATCCTGCAGGAGTTCGCGGCCCGGGCCATCAACCTGACCCGCCTGGAGAGCCGACCCACCAAGCGGGGCCTCGGCGACTACTGCTTCATCATCGACCTCGAGGGCCACGTCGACGACGAGCTGGTGGCCGACGCCCTCCGCGACCTCAAGTCGAAGAACGAAGACGTCCTCTTCCTCGGCAGCTACACCGCCGCCGGCGAGACCGCGCCCCGGGTGCGGCGCGAGGCCGAGGTCGCCTGGCGCGAGGCGAACGACTGGGTGCAGGCGCTGCGCGCCGAGGTCCCGCCCGCCCCCTGAGCCGCCCCCTCGAGAACCGGCAGGGTCGACCGTGCTCGACGCTGCGAGGATTCGGCGGTGGAACCCTCCGACCTCGCTCGAGCGACCGAGGCGGCGATCGCGATCGCAGGGGCGCTCGACCTTCCCGCTGATGCCGCGATCGTTCTCCAGAACTCGAACAAGCTCGCCCTGAGGCTGCTGCCGTGCGACGTCTTCGCCCGAGTCGCACCCGTCGGGCACGAGCACGCCGCGTTCGAGGTCGAGCTCGCCCTGCGGCTCGCCGAGACCCAGAGCCCCGTGGCCGCCCTGGAGCCGCGAGTGGAGCCGCGGGGCTACGAGCGCGACGGCTTCGAGGTCACGCTGTGGACCTACTACGAGCCGGTGACCCCGGAGGTCTCACCGGCCGCCTACGCCAGCGCGCTCGAGCGCCTGCACGCCGGCATGCGCGCCGTCGATGTCCCCGCGCCGCACGTCACGGATCGAGTCGCCGAGGCGCAACGTGTCGTCCGCACCCCCGAAGGGAGCCCGGCGCTCGCCGACGCCGACAGGGAGATGCTCGCCAGCACGCTGCGAGGGCTCCGCCGATCGATTCTCGACCACGGTGCCGCCGAGCAGCTGCTGCACGGTGAGCCGCACCCAGGCAACGTGCTGGGCACGGCGAACGGACCGCTGTTCGTCGACCTCGAGACGTGCTGCCACGGGCCGGTCGAGTTCGATCTCGCCCACGTCCCGGCGAGCGTCAGCGAGCAGTACCCCGGCGTCGACCGAGCGCTGCTCCGCGACTGTCGCCAGCTCGTCCTTGCGATGGTCGCCGCATGGCGCTGGGAGCCGGGCGACCAGCTGCCGAACGGTCTGCCGTTCGGTCGGGAGCTCCTGAGGGCCCTGCGCGACGGTCCTCCGTGGCCGACCATCGACGAGGTGTTCGGCCGAGTCGCTGCTCCGTCGCCCGTGCACGACCGACCGTCGCAACCCCTCATCGGGGATGCGACTGGCATCCTGTGACCGTGTCGATTGCGTTCGAACTGGTCCGGCCCGACGGTGCCGCAGCGCTGGCGAAGCTGAAGGCCGACACGTTCGTGGAGACCTTCGCCGCAGACAACGACCCCGCGCACGTCGAAGCCCACCTCGCTCGGGAGTTCACTCCGGCGAGGGTGGAGCGGACCCTCGCAGACGAGCGGTCGACGACCTGGTGGCTGCTCGACGATGGCGTCCCGGTCGGCTTCCTGAAGGTGAACCGGGCCGGGGCTCAGACCGAGCCGGATCTGGACGATGGCCTCGAGGTCGAGCAGATCTACGTCTTGGCGAGCCACCACGGTCAGGGCCTCGGGAGCCGCCTGATGGAGCAGGCGATCACCACCGCGCAGTCGGAGGGATTCCCCTCCATCTGGCTCGGCGTGTGGGAGAAGAACCTGCGAGCGATCGCGGTGTACGAGCACCTGGGCTTCGTCCCCTTCGGGGAGCACCGGTTCCTCTTCGGCAACGAGGAGCAACGGGACGTCCTCATGCGCCTACGTGTGGACGGATCAAGCCCACCCGGGCGGTGAACGCCCGCATGTTCCGGCTCGACGACCACGCGTGGACGGATCGGGACCCGGTGGTTCGGATCGGTCCACGCGTCGCCGCACGCGGATGCGCTGCCGTCCGGGAGCGGTCCGATGATTCGGCCACCTGTGGCCCGTCCGACCGTGCACCCCGAGCAAGGAGCAACCCCACGCATGTCACTCGCACGAGTCCAGAACTTCTCCGTCTCACTCGACGGCTTCGGCACCGGCGAGCCACAGAGCCTCGAGTCGCCGTTCGGTCACGCCGGCCAGAAGCTGCACCAGTGGATGTTCGCCACCCGGTACTTCCACGGACTGCGTGGCGACTCCGGCGGCACCGGCGGCGTCGACGATGCCTTCGCGCAGCAGTTCCCCCATGGGATCGGCGCCGAGATCATGGGCGCCAACAAGTTCGGCCCGCCCGGGTGGCAGGACGATCCCGACTGGCGGGGGTGGTGGGGGGAGGACCCGCCGTTCCACACCCCGACGTTCGTCCTCACGCACCGGCCCCGCCCGCCGATCGAGATGGAGGGCGGGACGACCTTCCACTTCCTCGACGCCTCGCCCGCCGAGGCGCTCGACGTCGCCCGTGAGGCCGCCGGCGGCGCGGACGTGCGCATCGGCGGCGGCGTGACCGTCCTCCGTGACTTCGTGGCCGCCGGACTCGTCGACCGGATGCACGTGGTGGTGGTGCCGATCCTGCTCGGACGGGGCGTCCGCCTCTGGGACGGCCTGGAGGGCGTCGAGTCCGACTACGACATCGAGATGACCCCGTCGCCCACCGGCGTCACCCACCTCACGTTCACCCGGTCAGGCGGCTGACGTTCGACACCCGGCATTTCCCTGCGCACCGAGCGCAGCCACTCCAAGGCCTGGTCAGCGTCGGTGTACTCCGAGCGGAGGACGAGCAGCAGCGGACATCAGGGCCGTGGCATGATCCGACGGCCGGTGTCGGCATCCGGCGAGGTCTGCCATGGAACACGTGCGGGTCAACGGACTCGATGTCGCCTACCGGCGTGCGGGGAGTGGGCCACCGATCGTGTTCGTCCACGGCGCGCTGGAGGACAGCCGGACGTGGACGCCCCAGCTCGAGGCGCTCCAGGACGAGTGCACCGTGGTCGCATGGGACGAGCCAGGAGCCGGCCGATCAGACGATCTCCCGCCCGACGGCTTCACGCTCGCCGACTACGCCGCATGCCTCGCCGGGGTCGTCGATTCGGTCGGTCTGGGGCCCGCGCACATCGTCGGCCTGTCCTGGGGCTCGACCGTCGCGCTCGAGCTGTTCCGCCGTCACCCCGAGGTGGTGGCCACCCTGATCCTGACGGGCGCGTACGCGGGCTGGAAGGGCTCCCTTCCCGCGGACGAGGTCGCGGCGCGGGTCGCAGGCGTGCAGCGGATGCTCGATGCGCCCCCCGAGCAGTTCGACCCCTCCCTCCCCGGGCTCTTCGCGGGCGAACCGCCTGCCTCGACCGTCCCTCTCCTGGAGGCCATGGAAGCCGACGTCCGACGCCACAGCATGCGGACTGCACTCTCGATCATGGCGGCGACGGACTCGAGCTCCGTGCTCCCGACCATCTCGGTGCCGACCTTGCTCGTCTGGGGCGAGCTCGACGTGCGCTCGCCGCTGCGGATCGCCCACGAGTTCGAGCAGGCGATCCCGAACGCGACCCTGGTCGTGATCCCCGAATGCGGCCATGTGACCAACCTCGATCGACCTGACGAGTTCAATCGTGTGGTGCGCGAGTTCTGTCGTCGCCACCTGCGGTCTGGCGACTGAGCGCCGCTCACACCCGGCGGTCTCCTGGCTGGCGGAGGGGGCGGGATTCGAACCCGCGGAACCCGAAGGCTCGACGGTTTTCAAGACCGTTCCATTCGTCCGCTCTGGCACCCCTCCTGGAGATGGCGAGGCTAGCGCCGGCAGCGAGGCCCGCCCGAAGTGCACGAGGACCGGACCGCCGCTGCGGTCCGGTCCGTCGGTGCTGCTGACGCCTGTGGCGTCACCGAGCGGAGCGGGTGGTGTGATGGTTCAGGACATCGGCAAGGGATGACTCAAGACATCGGCAAGGTCGACCAGCGACGGTTGGCCGATGTCGAAGCGGCGTGCGGTGATCCTGGCGGTGACGGTCGAGAAGCTCAGCCAGGCCGAAGCGGCACGGCGCTACGAGGTCTCGGAGTCCTTCGTCTCCCGGCTCCTCACCCGCTACCGGACCGAGGGAGCGGCTGCGTTCGAGCCCCGCTCGCGACGACC
>Ga0208490_101081_pt1 | contig 11503 bp, 11 predicted proteins | sample SubbioAug_CSWold_FD_184818 | JGI IMG/M metagenome (GOLD analysis project Ga0208490, IMG submission 184818) | Serpentinite rock and fluid subsurface biosphere microbial communities from McLaughlin Reserve, California, USA - CR11Aug_CSWold (SPAdes) | ecosystem: Environmental > Terrestrial > Deep...
TCGGTGCCCTCAAGCGCTCGGCGGGCCCCGCCCCGTCGAGCTCGCCGGCGGCGGCCGCCCCGCCGGCGGCGGCGCCGGACGATCCGCCCGGTCCCGCCCCGACCGTGGAGCCGCCGGCGCCCGCCGCGGCGCCGAGCGCACCTGCGCCGGAGGCGACGCCAGGACCGGCGCCCGCCCCGGCAGCGCCCCCGAGCCCGCCGGCCACCGGGCTGCCCTCCCTCGAGGAGGTCACGGCCGGCTGGGACGACGTGCTCGACGCGCTGAAGGGTCGGGCCAAGGCGCTCTACAAGATGGGCCGGATCGTCGAGGTGGGCGAGCGCACCGTGCGCTTCGCCGTGCCGAACGAGCCGAGCCTGAAGAACTGCGGCGAGAAGCTGCACGAGGTCCACGAGGCCCTTGCCGTGCGCTTCGGCCGGCCCGTGCCCTTCGAGCTCGTGGTCGACGGCGACGCCGCCACCGCGCCCCGGACCGACCCGGCCGGTGCCGCCGCCGCCGGAGGCGCCAGCAGCGAGCCCGACGAGGACGTCGACCTCGACGAGCTCACCGACGCACCCGACGCCAGCACGGGCAGCCTCGCCCAGCTGCAGGACGCCTTCCCCGGCGCCGAGCTCCTGGAGGAACGATGAGCGACCAGCACCCGGACCCGGCCGAGGAGGCCGGAGGGCTCCCCGACCTCGGTGGCCTCGTCGGTGGGCTGCTCGGCGGCGCCGGCGGCGGCCTCGGCGACCTGCTGGCGCAGGCGACGCAGGCGATGAGCGCCAGCCAGGCGGCCGCCGGCGCCGAGGTCGAGGGCAGCGCCGGCGGCGGCGCGGTGCGCATCCGCATCAGCGGCGCCGGTGAGCCCCTCGCGGTCGCGATCGCCCCCGCCGCCGTCGATCCCGACGACGTCGAGGGCCTCGAGGACCTGGTCCTCGCCGCCCTGCGCGACGCCCACGCCGCGGCTGCCCGCCTGCACGAGCAGGCGATGGGCGGCTTCGACCCGTCGGCCCTGCTCGGCGGCGGGCTCGGCGGCCTGCTCGGCAGCGGCCCGGCCGACGACGACGGGGACGACGGGGACGACGACGGGGACGACGTGGGCGACGTGGGCGACGACCCCGCCCGCGGGTAGCCGTTCGTGCACGCCGACGCCGTCCAGCACCTCATCGACCAGCTCGGCCGCCTGCCCGGTGTGGGGCCCAAGTCGGCCCAGCGCATCGCCTACCACCTGCTGAAGGTCCCCCGGGAGGACGCCCTCGCCCTGGCCGACGCCGTGGTCACGGCCAAGGACCGGGTCCGGTTCTGCGAGGTGTGCCACAACCTGTCCGAGGCGGCGCGCTGCGCCATCTGCGCCGACAGCCGCCGAGACGCTACCCAGGTCTGCGTCGTCGAGGAGCCGCGCGACATCGTCGCCGTGGAGAAGACCGGCGGCTTCCGGGGCCGCTACCACGTGCTCGGTGGGGCCATCAACCCGATGGAGGGCATCGGCCCCGACCAGCTCAAGGTGCGCGAGCTGCTGGCCCGCATCGAGACGGACGCGGTCGCCGAGGTCATCCTGTGCACGAACCCGAACCTGGAGGGGGACACCACGGCGATGTACCTGGCCCGCCTCCTCAAGCCCCTCGGGGTGCGGGTGACGCGCATCGCCAGCGGCCTGCCGGTGGGCGGCGACCTCGAGTACGCCGACGAGCTCACGCTCGGTCGGGCCCTCGAGGGCCGCCGCGACGTCGACGCCTGACGCCGACAGCGACGTCATCGCGCCACGGCCCGGTCCGAGGGAGTGGACCGGGCCGGCGGGCGAGTTCCAACCCGGGCATCGCACGCCAGACGGAGGCGGGCGGGCGGTGCGAACCGACCAGCGAACGATGCCCGGGGAGGCTTTGGGTGATTGGTGCCGATCAGTACCCAGCCGGCGCTGGATTCGACGTGTCAGTCACGTTACAACCGTGACACCCCGATGACAAGCCTGATCCATCTGGATCAGAGGGTTTTTTCGGCGGGTCAGTCCACCAGGGCCGGTTCCGGGGCCTTCACCGGCCTGGGCTCGGGCGGGGAGGCCGCCGGGGAGGTGCGCAGGAACGTGAACCCGACGACGCCGGCCACCAGGCTGCCGCCCAGGATCCCGATCTTGGCCGAGTCCGTCGTGAGCCCGGGTTCGAAGGCGAGGCCGGCGACGAAGAGGGCCACCGTGAAACCGACGCCGGCCGTCATCGCCAGCCCCAGCACGTTCCGGTACGTGATGCCGGCGGGCAGCGTGCCGAGGCCGAGCTTCTCGCCGAGCACGGTGAACGTGAACACGCCGACGGTCTTGCCCACCACCAAGCCGAGGGCGATGCCGAGCACGACGCGGTTGGAGAGCAGGCCGTCCATGGCCTCGCTGGACAGGCGCACGCCGGCGTTGGCGAAGGCGAAGAGCGGCACGATGAGGAACACCACCCACAGGTGGAGCTGGCTCTCGAGCCGGTCCAGCGGCGACTGGCTCTCGCTCACGAGGCGATCGATCTCGGCGAGGCGCCCGGCGGCCTCGTCGTAGCCGTCGTCGGGGCGGGTCAGGTCGTCCTCGATGGCGCCGAGGGCGACGCCGTGGCCGAGGAGCCGGGACATGTCGTCGGAGAAGTTGGCCGGGTTGTAGAACGGCCAGGCCGGGGTCAGCAGGCCGATGATGACCCCGGCGAGGGTGGCGTGGATGCCGGTCTCGTGGAAGGCGAACCACGCGAACAGGGCGAGCCCCAGGTACACCGGCACCGCCCGGATGTGCAGGCGCTTGCACACCTCGACGGCGAGGATCGTCGCCACCGAGATGGCCAGCCAGCCGAAGCTGAGACCGGACGTGTAGAAGACGGCGATCACCAAGATGGCGCCCATGTCGTCGGCGATGGCCAGCGTCAGCAGGAACACCTTCGCCGACGCCGGCACCCGGTCGCCGGCGAGGGCCACGACGGCGACGGCGAAGGCGATGTCGGTGGCCATGGGGATGCCCCAGCCGTCGAAGGTGGGCCGCCCCGAGTTGAGCGCCATGTAGATCCCGGCGGGGACGAGCATCCCGCCGAGGGCGGCGATGGCGGGCAGGGCCGCCTTCTTCGGATCACGTAGCTCGCCGTGCACGAGCTCGCGCTTGATCTCGAGGCCGACGAGGAAGAAGAAGATCGCCATGAGCGCGTCGTTGATCCACTCCACGAGGGTGAGTTCGACGTGGGCGAAGCCGCCGAGGTGGATGGTGAGCGGGGTCTCCCAGAGCGCCTCCTGGGCGTGGTACCAGGGGGAGTTCGCCCACCCGAGGGCGGCGATGGCCGCCACGAGCATGATGATGGCGCCGCTCGTCTCGGCGTGCATGAACCGCTGGAACGGCCGGACGAAGGTGCGCGGCACGAAGGCATCGGTCTCGCTCCAGCTCGGGCGGCGCGTGGTGGTCAGGCGGCGTTCGGCCATGGGGCTTCCTCAGGTGCTTCCTGTTCGTCGGTGGGTTCTGGACAGCCGGGAGTCGGCGCCGCCGAGGCTCAGATCGGCGGCGCCGGTGGCCGCTTGAGGGTCATCGACACGACGGTGCCGCCAGCCCCGGGCCGGAACGTGACGTCGTCGGTGAGGACCTTGATGAGGGGGATCCCGAGGCCCGACTCGTGCTGGAGCCGGCGCGGGTCGCTGGCCTCGGGCAGCGAGGCGAGGGCGTCGGGGTCGAACCCCGGGCCACGGTCGTGGATGTCGACGCGGAACAGGTCATCGTCGAGGTGGCAGGCGATGACCACCGGCTCGTCGGCGGCCTCGGGCCGGTGCGCCTTGATCGCGTTGGAGCACGCCTCGGTGACCGCGAGCCGCAGGTCGTCGAGGCGGGACTCGGGCAGCGGCGGGTCGAGGGCGGCGGCGGTGGCGACGACGAGGCGGACGATGGCCAGGTAGTCGAGGCGAGGCGGGATCTCGAGCACGATCTCGGCCACCACGAACCGCCTCAGCCCTCGCCTGCGACCGCTTCGTCGAAGGTGGCGCCGATGGTGAACACCTCGTGCAGGCCGGTGGCCTCGAACACCTTGAGGATGCGCGGGTTGGTGCAGATGAGCCGCACGTCGCCCTCGGAGGTGCGCGCCCGCCGGACCGCCCCGACGAGCACGCCGAGGCCGGTGGAGTCGATGAAGTCGACGTCCTCGAGGTCGATGACCAGGCGAGCCGCTCCGTCGTCGGCGACCTCGCCCAGGCGGTCTCGCAGGGCGGGCGCGGTGGCGACGTCGACCTCGCCCGAGGGGCGGACCACGGTCCAGCCGTCGCGCTGGGTGTCGGCGATCTCGAGATCCATGCGGTCGCCCAACCTACCGGTCGCCCGGCCGGCGAGCCCAGGTGCGATCGCCCCGGATGTGGAGCTCGATGGGGGGCGCACGGGGGGCGGACCCCCCGTGGGAGGTGGAACTACAGCCCTGTGATCCGCCGGCGGTGGAGGCGTACGCTCCGACCGTGGCCGGCACCCGAGCCCCGGGCGACGCGATCGCGGCGGGCGACCTCGAATCGCTGGTGCGCCAGCGGGCCCAGGCCCTGGCGGCCCGGGACGAGGCCCACCTCGACGACCCCGAGCGCCTCGTCCACCTGCGCCGTCTGCCCGCCCGCCCGGCCCGCCACGCTGCGCCCTCCCTCGCCCTCCCGGCGGCGATCGCCCAGCGGCTCGGTGCCGACGGGCTGTGGGCGCACCAGGCCGAGGCCCTCGACCACGTGCGGGCCGGGCGCTCGGTCGTGGTGGCCACCAGCACCTCGTCGGGGAAGTCGCTCGTGTACCAGGCCGCCATCGCCGAGGCGGCGGCGGCCCCGGTGCGCCCGGGGACGGCGATCTGCATCTACCCGACCAAGGCACTGGCCCAGGACCAGCTGCGTGCCTTCGACGACCTGGCGCTCCCCGGGGTGCGGGCGGCGACCTACGACGGCGACGCCGGCCGGGACCAGCGCGCCGACGCCCGCCGCAACGCCACCGTGCTGCTCACCAACCCCGAGATGCTGCACTGCGGGATCCTCCCCCACCACGCCGGCTGGATGCGGTTCCTGTCCCGCCTGCGCTACGTGGTGGTCGACGAGCTGCACCTCTTCCGGGGGGTCTTCGGCTCCCACGTCGCCCACGTGTTGCGCCGCCTGCGCCGGCTCGCCGCCCACTACGGCGCCGACCCCGTGTTCATCTCCACGTCGGCGACGATCGGGGAGCCGGCCGCGCTGGCCACGGCGCTCACCGGCGTCGACACGGTCGCCGTCACCGACGACGGCTCCCCCTCGGGCGAGCGCGTGCTGGCGATCTGGAACCCGCCGGTCCTCGACGCCGACTCCGGCACGCGGGGCTCGACGCACGGGGAGGCGGCCGGGCTGATCAGCGACCTCGTGCGCGCCGGACGCCGCACGATCGGGTTCTGCGCCAGCCGGCGGGCCACCGAGGTCGTGGCCGACCGGGTCCGTCGCCAGCTGCCGGCCTCCGCCCGGTCGCGCGTGGCCGCCTACCGCGGCGGCTTCCTCGCCGAGGAGCGGCACGAGATCGAGCGCGCCCTCTCGCGCGGTGCGCTCGACGCCGTGGTGGCGACGTCGGCGCTGGAGCTCGGCGTCGACATCGAGGGCCTCGACGCCTGCGTGCTCGACGGCTTCCCCGGCACCGTGGCCTCCCTGTGGCAGCGGGTGGGCCGGGCCGGTCGCCGGCAGGAGGCATCCCTCGCGGTGCTGGTGTGCGGATCCGACCAGCTCGACCAGTGGGTCGCCGCCCATCCCGACGCCCTGTTCGAACGGCCGCCGGAGCCGGCCGTGATCAACCCGGCCAACCCCTTCGTCGTCGACCCGCACCTGCGCTGCGCCGCGTTCGAGCTCCCCCTCACCCACGACGACGCCCGCTACTGGCCGGGGTTGCTCGACGAGGGGGTCTGCCGGCTGGCGGCCGCCGGCGAGCTGGTGGTCCGTCCGCCGGGCGTCGGGACCGCCGGCGGGCGCGGCCGGCGGCGGCGCCTGCGCCCCGACTCGCCGGTGGCGGTGTGGAACGGGGCGGGGTGGCCCGTCGACGGCGTCGGCCTGCGCTCGGGCTCCCCGGGCCAGGTCGAGATCGTCCAGCCCGACGGCACCCGCGTGGGCACCGTGGAGCGCGGCCGCGCCGCCGAGGTCGTCCACGACGGGGCCGTCTACCTCCACGCCGGCCGCCACCACCGGGTCGTCGAGCTCGACCTGGAGGCGGGGCGAGCCGTCGTGGTGCCCGACGACGGCGCCACCTCCACCACCGCGATCAGCCGCACCGACCTGCGGATCCTGGGCGAGGACCGCAGCCGCGCCTGTGGGCCGGTGCACCTGGGGCTCGGGCCGATCGAGGTCACCACCCGGGTCACCGGCTACGAGCGCACCGATGTCCTGACGGGCGAGCGGCTCGAGCAGGTCGGCCTCGACCTCCCGCCCTCCACGCTGAGGACTCGGGGCGTGTGGCGCACCATCCCGGACGACGTCCTCGCCGGCCTCGGTCTGGTCCCCGATGCCTGGCCCGGCGTGCTCCACGCCGCCGAGCACGCCGCCATCGGGGTCCTCCCGCTCTTCGCTATCTGCGACCGCTGGGACGTCGGGGGCGTCTCCACCGCGCGCCACGCCGACACGGGCGCGCCCACGATCGTCATCTACGACGGCTACCCGGGCGGCGCCGGCATCGCCGAGCTCGGCTTCGAGGTGGCCGAGCGCCACGTGGAGGCCACCGCCGAGGTCGTCGCTGCCTGCACCTGCCTCACCGGCTGCCCCTCCTGCGTGCAGTCACCCAAGTGCGGCAACGGCAACGAACCCCTCGACAAGGACGGGGCGCTGCGGCTGCTCGCCGCGCTGTCCGGGCTCGACCTGGGAGGCTCGTTCAGAGCTGCTTGGCGAGCCGGTTGAGGTAGGCGATGTGCCCGGCCCAGCCCACGAGCACGAGGGCACCGGCCACCGGCGCCGCGAGGTCGAAGCCCTCGCCCTCGTCCTGGATGATCGACTGGCCGGCGAGCGGCTCATCACCGAACGCGCGCGACCCGGGCGCCCGCGCCCCGTAGTCGAGGGTTCCCTCGAAGCCGGTGTCGAGGGTCGTGGGCGTGGTGGCCCGGGCCGTCGAGCGGACCGCGCCGCCGCGCCGGCTGGTGGCACCAGCGCCCCCACGGCCCGAGCCGCGGGTGATGGCCGCGCCCCGGTCGGTGGTCGGGGTCTCGGACGGCTCGCCGATGGTGATCCGCGCCGTCTCGGTGTCGAGGATGCTCGACCGCTCGGGCTCGCGGGCCCCGCCGCGCACGGCCCGCACCCGGTACTCGTAGGTGCCGCCGGCGACCCGGGCGAGGTCGTCGACGAAGCGCGGCCGGTCGTCGACGCCGAGGGTGGCCACGTCGACGTACGTGCCGAAGCTGCCGCCGTCGTCGACCGGGCCGCCGCGCTCGAGCACGTAGCCGATGGCATCGGGGGCGAGCTGGTCGCGGGACAGCGGCGTGAACGTCACCGCCGCCCGCCGGGCGGGCTCGTCGAGGTCGACGGCGAGGTCGGTGACCGGGTCGGGCAGGACGCCGACGTCGAAGGGCCGGCGCAGCGTGTACGTGGGTGATGACGGATCGTCGACGGTGGCCTCCACCTCGAGCGCGTAGGCGCCGTTGCACGGGAGCTGCAGCCCGTTCACGAAGAACGGGAGCTCGGAGGTGATCTCCGGCTGGGGACCGCTGCCGGGCACCACGACCGGATCAGGGACGGTGCACCCGTCACCGAGGCGGGCGCCCTCGGGGACCACCCGCACCTCGATCTCCACGATGTGATCGGCGGGTCGGGCCTTCTCGTAGCGCATGACCCCCGAGACGGCGAAGGGCTGCAGCCGCACCACGTGGCCGGGCACGTCGAAGGGCGCGTCGAGGGCGGACGCCGCCCACCGCTGCTCCCACGACAGCTGGTCCGGGTCGGGGACCTCCCGCTCGGGGACGCTGTCGTCGGGGACGTCGGTCTGGGCGAGGGCGGCGGGCCCGCCGGCGACGAGCGCCAGCGCCCCGGCGGCGGCGAGGGCGCCGAGGAGGCGGCGGGAGCGCCGCTCAGGCATCGAAGGCCTCGGCGCTGACCATGGTGGCGCTGAGGATGAGGCGCTCGCGGGCGGAGCCCTTCGGGTGGCACGTGGTCAGGGTGAGGCGGGCCTGGTCGGGGGTGTTGGCCACGACGCCGATGTCGGTGGGGACGGTCACCCAGATGCGCTCGACCTCGTAGGTGCACTGGCCGATCGGGGTCACGAGGGTGATGCGGTCACCCGACTCGAGCCGGTCGAGGTCGTGGAAGGGCTTGCCGTAGGTCGTGCGGTGGCCGGCGATGGCCACGTTGCCGATCTCGCAGGGCAGCGGGCTGCTCGGGTAGTGGCCCGCCCCGGCCCGCAGGGCGCTCGCCGTGGTGCCCTCGACCACGACGGTGTCGACACCGATGCGGGGGATCTTGATGCGGGTCAGGCTGTCGCCCTCCCCGACCTGGCGGTCGAGGTAGGCCTGGCGCAGGTCCGGGCTGGCCAGCTGCCGGTCGAGCTGGGACTGCAGCCGGTCCTGGTACATGTTGGTGTAGAAGGGGTACCCGATCAGTCCCGCTGCCACGAGCAGCAGGCCCACGCTCAGCACCGACAGCGCCACCCGGGCGCCCTTGCGGTGCTTGAGCCCCACCACGAGGCGCTCGACGACGTTCTCGGGCGCCCGCCCGCCGCCGCTCGTCGCGGCGACGGCCACGGCGGCGACGGCCACGGGAGCCTGCTCGGCCTGGATGCGGCGGGTCAGGGCCACGCAGCCGGTGCCGATCAGGAGGATGAGCGCGCTGGCGACGAGGGTGGTCATGGTGGGAGGGGACGATGGGCGGGTCAGCCCCGCCGTGTGGGTCTTAGGCGGTCGGGCGGGTGCGGCGCAGGAGGGTGAGGCCGAGGCCGGCGAGGGCGACGGCGCAGGCCAGGGCGAGGGCGTTCGGGCCGTCGCTGCCGGTGCTGGGCAGCTGGGGCGCCGCCGCCACGGTGGTCGTGGGCAGCTGTGCCGGGGTGACGCCGGCGAGCGAGCTGCAGGCGGCGAGGTGCAGCTCGATGCCGCCCTGCAGCGCCTCGCCGTTGAGCAGGTCGAGGGACACGGCGCTGGCGTTCGCGAACGTGCGGCCGTCGTCGCCCACGCCGGTGGTCCCGGCGGCGGCGCTGATCGTGGAGGTGCCGAAGGGCTCGGGAAGCGGGATCTCGATGGCCTGGCCGATGGGCACGGCGACCTCGCCGCCCGGGAGCAGGGCCGAGCGCACGGTGACCAGCGACGGGTCGGCCTCGGCGGCGGGGTCACCGCCGGCCCGGTCGGCCACGACGCTGGTGCGGGCCTCGCCGACGATGATCGAGATGACCGGCGGGGCGTCCACCCCGGCGACGGGGGCGGCGTCGAGGACGTCGATGCGGGCGCCGTCGGCGGTGCACTCGGTGCTCACGGCCTCGGCGCTGACGTTGGAGCCGGACGCCGTGTCGCCGACGGTGACGGAGACGAGGTCAGCGCCGGTGAACAGGGCGTCGAGCAGCTCGCGCAGCGAGCTGTCGAGGTCGATGCCCGCACCCTCGCCGACCGGCCCGGTGACGGGTTGGAGGGCGTCGAGGAGCTGGCCCAGGCCGTCCTGGACGGGGGCGACGACCTCGGAGAGGGGGGTCTCGAGCAGCGTGGCGACGGGGTTGGCGACGATCCGGCCCACGGTGCCGGTGGCATCGGAGCTGGGGGTGCCGTCGGCGACCGAGGCGACCGACGAGCTGCAGGCGAGCAGGATGCTGAGGCCGGGGATCTGGTCGATCGGGCCCTCGCACGTCTGCTCGGTGTCGCCGTCCTCGCCGTCGCCGCCCTCGACGGTGGCCGTGGTGGCGCCGGCCTCGAACACCGGGGTGGCGACGCCGACGCCCTGGGCGACGGCCTTCGGTGCGGAGTCGACCTCGCTCAGGGTGGAGCCCAGGGTGAGCCCCTGGCCGAAGACGGAGAGCCGCAGGGCCTCACCCGTCGACGAGCCCGAGTACGACTCAGGCGTCTGGGCGCCCGCTCCCGGCACGAACACCAGGCTCGTGGCCGCGGCGCCGAGCGCTGCGATCCCCAACATCCGGCGAATGTCCATGTCGTCCTCCTGGGCGCCACGCGAGCGGCGGTCCCGTGTGCGGTCGGAACCGTCCCCGGGCCCGCTCCAGCGATTGTCCGGTACCTGTTCGCCCCGCCCGACGCCTACTCCTGCCTTGGGCGGCGCAAGCGCCAGTTTGCCCGATTCCGCCGGAGGGCGCGCGATCGGAGCGGCACCGGCTCAGCCGCCCGCCCACCGCTCCTCCCGCATGGTGACCGTGGCCGACAGGCGCGGGTCCGGGACGAGCATCCCGACGAGCGGCAGCCCGGTGACGGAGTGGTAGCGGACCTCGGCGGTGACCAGGCCGGCCCGCCGGTCGAGGGCGACGTCGAGGCGGTGGGGGTCGAGCGCCGTGGTGGACGCCAGCGCGCCGGCCCGGGCGGCGGGCTGGTGGGGCTCGACGGCGGCGGCGCGCGCCGCCTCTCGTGCGGCGTGGTGCACCAGCAGGGCGTCGCGGCCGACCAGCGCGAGCTGGAGCACGAGCAGGACGGCCAGGCAGACGACCGGCAGCCCGAGGGCGAGCTCGACGGTGGCCTGGCCACGGTGCGGGGCACCGTGGCCAGGCCGGGTCGAGCGGCTCCGGGCCGTCACACCTTCCCGATCACCGTGTCGAGCACGGCGTCGAAGAGCTTGCCGATCCGGCTCGTCTTGCCGGCCCAGGCCAGGAAGACGACGGCGACGGTGGCGGCGCCGAGCAGGACGAGCGCGTACTCGGCCGTGGACTGGCCCCCCTCGCCGCGCCCGGCACGGGCGCGGCGGAGGAGGTCGGCCGCGCCGGTGGCGGTGCGATCGAGGGCGGATGCGACGTGCAGCTGGAGCACGAGGAGGACGGGGTGCATGGCAACTCCTGGTTGGTCAGGGAGCGACGGAGGCCGGGGCCTCGAGGTGACCCCCGCGGAGGGAGTCGAAGGTGCCCGCCACCAGCGGGGCGACCGTGAGCAGCCCGAAGGCCGGAAGGGTGCACAGCACGAGCGGGAACAGGAGCAGCACGGGCAGCCGCCGGGCCCGCGTCTCGGCGGCGCGGCGGCGGGCGGTGCGGGACTCGGCGGCCACCCGCTCGAGCGCCGGCAGCACCGGGGTGCCGTAGCGGAGGTGGTCGGTGAGGGCGTGGGTGAGCGCGCGGGCCGGCGGGCCCCACCGGCCTCCCAGCCCGACCACGACCTCGTCGCTCGAACGCCCGCCCGCCAGCTCGGCCACGGCGTGCACCAGCGCCCCGCGCAGGGACGCCGGGGCGACGGGCGCCACCGCCGACAGCGCCGCCGGCACGGAGAGGCCGGCGCCCACGGCGAGGGCGAGGAGGTCGACGAGGTCGGGCAGGTCTCGGCTGCTGTCGCCGGTGGCCGGCGAGCGGGTGGCCTGCAGGCGCCGCCACCGGGTGGCGACGGTGCCCGCGCCGAGGGCGAGCACGGCGGGCACCGGCCCGAGGAGCAGGGTGATCGCGCCCGCGGCGGCCAGCGCGCCG